>OGCI01002036.1_pt1 | contig 14689 bp, 10 predicted proteins | sample 1570021 | NCBI WGS metagenome assembly OGCI01 (sample SAMN06264664, study PRJEB24512) | hot springs metagenome | isolation source: Hot spring water | place: South Africa: Tshipise | collected 2015-06-21 | reverse complement strand
TAATCATTTTTAATCTTATATTAACTTATATCATAAAGAGCTGTTCCTGTCAAAAAAATTATGATACAATTAATAAGACAGACCAATGATTTTTTGGCAGATCAGCTAAAATCCGGTTTAAAATCAAAAAAAGGAGTTAATATGGATATCAGTTTATTAAGAAATATTGCCATTATAGCCCATGTGGATCATGGCAAGACTACCCTTGTAGACGCCATGCTAAAGCAAAGCGGCATCTTTAGAGAAAATCAGCAGATTGCCGACCGGGTAATGGATAATATAGACCTTGAACGGGAAAAAGGCATAACCATAATGGCAAAAAATACAGCAATCTATTACGGGGATTATAAAATAAATATTGTAGATACTCCGGGACATTCTGATTTTGGAGGAGAGGTGGAGAGAACTCTGAAGTTGGTCGACGGCGCATTACTTCTTGTTGATGCCTCTGAAGGTCCGCTGCCTCAGACAAGATTTGTTTTAAAAAAGGCGCTTGAGCTCAAACTTCCTATTATAGTGGTTATTAACAAGATAGACAGAAAAGATGCCAGAATAAAAGATGTAATAGATGAGATATATTATCTTTTTATTGATCTTGATGCAGATGAGGATAATCTTAACTTCCCTATATTATACACCAATGCAAGGGAAGGTATAGCTAAGAGAGAGCTTCAGGATGATTCAAAAAATCTCAAACTGCTGTTTGATACAATAATAGATTATATCCCAGCTCCTCAGGGAAGCTATTCTGATCCTTTGCAGATACTGATTGCCCATATAGATTACGATGATTATGTGGGAAAGCTCGCTATAGGACGCATATTTAACGGAGAGGTTTCTATTAATGATATGGTTTACTATGGCTCTGAAGAGAGAAATTTAAAAAAGGGCAAGATCTCAACTCTCTTTACTTTTGAAGGTCTGGAAAGAAAAATGGTCAGCAAAGCCCGCACCGGTGATATTGTGGCAATAGCAGGGTTAGAAGATGTTTCAATAGGTGACACAATAACAGAGATACAGCAGCCTAAGCTGCTGCCGAAAATTAAGGTAGATGAGCCAACCATATCTATGATCTTTTCTGTCAACACTTCCCCCTTTGCAGGAAAAGAGGCAAAATATGTTACCTCCAGAAATCTCAAGGAAAGGCTGTTTAAGGAAGCCATGCATAATGTGAGTATAAAGGTTGAGGAGATGGAATCAAGCGATAGTTTCAAAGTAAAGGGAAGGGGAGAGCTGCAGCTTGCCATTCTCATAGAGATGATGAGAAGAGAAGGATATGCCTTTTATGTGGGCAGACCGGAGATTGTTTTTAAGGAGATAAACGGGATTGTCTGTGAGCCCTATGAATATCTTGTAATTGATTGTCCGGAAGAGTTTATGGGTGTGGTTAATCAGAAAATGGGGATTAGAAGAGCCGTACTTATAAAAGTTATAAATCATGAGCAGGGTAGGATAAGAATGGAGTTTCGGATACCCTCAAGAGGACTTATAGGATTCAGGAATGAGTTTTTGACAGACACCAAAGGGACAGGCATAATGCACAGTGTTTTTGATAGCTACGAACCTCAATCAGGCACTATTCAGTCAAGAAAAACGGGTGCTTTGGTAGCAGACAGGGATGGTAAATCAACTACCTATGCCCTGTATAACCTTCAGCCGAGAGGTGTGCTTTTTATAAGGGAGAATATAGATGTTTATGCAGGGATGATTGTGGGAGAAAACTCAAAGGATGTGGATCTGTATGTAAATGTTACCAAGGAGAAAAAACTGACCAATATGAGGGCGGCAGGTTCAGATGAAAACCTGAGACTTGCTCCTCCCCAGATAATGAGCCTTGAAAGATCTATTGAGTTTATTAAAGAAGATGAGCTGATTGATGTTACTCCACTAAATATCAGGATGTGTAAGAAAAATCCCACATTCAGATAAATGCCGAAAGAGGCATTTTTTTATATATTATTTTAAATTTCAGATTTATAATATCTATATTAAGCATATCTGGAGGAAAGATGAAAAAGCTTTTGGTAATTCTATTGGTAGTCCTTATCTATTCTTTGAGTCAGGCTCAAGGGGGGCATAAGGGAAAGGTTTTAAATACAATGGACGTGGAGGGATATACCTATGCAGAGATTGAAAATGAAGGTAAAAAAAAATGGATAGCATCAACTCATTTTGATGCAAAAATGGGAGATACCATTGAAGCGTCAGAAGGTATTCTTATGACAGATTTTTATAGCAAAACTCTGAAAAAAACCTTTAAAGAAATATATTTTGTAACTTATGTAAAGGTTATTAATGAAAAAAAAGCGGCTGATAAACCTATAGATGTTAATCTGTCAGATTTCAAGAAAAACAAGGATAAGTTTAATGGTAAATCTGTAAGATTTAAAGCCCTGGTTACTAAAGTCTCAAATAATATTATGGGGAGAAACTGGCTTCACGTTACAGGCGAGGGGGAAAAAGACAGTGCTATTGACATAGTTGTATCTACAACTGATAAGGTAAATGTTGCCGACAGGGTTATTATTGAAGGTGTATTTTCTATTGATAAAAATATAGGCGGTGGATACCAGTTTCCCTATTTCATAGAAGATGGTAAAGTTACCGCAAGGTAGGTTTTTTTAAAAACAAAGATAATATTACAGCTATAAAAGCCATAGCAGAAGCCATGTAAAAACTACCGGAAAAACTTCCTGTCTGTTCTGCAAGTTTACCTGCAACGGCTGGTCCTGTAATCTGACCTATTCCAAAAATAAAGGTAATAAAACCAAAAGCCTTAGCAGCATATTTCTGCCCCACATAATCTCCCACTGCAGCTGCCATAATGGTAGGAATGCTCCATGCTACCACTCCATAAAAAAAGATAGAGGCGTATAAAAAAATACCAGGCAGCCCAGAAGCTATAAGGATATAAGCAAGAAATTGAAAGGTAAATACCAGCCCAAGTCCGCCTTTTCTTCCTATACGGTCTGATAAAGAACCAAAAACTGGTCCTGATAAAAGACTTAAAAGCCCTACTATAGACCAGAAATTGCCAGCTATGGTTTCGGAAAAACCTCTTTCCTTGACCAGTGTGGTTACAATAAAGGTGGCGTAAATCACATAGGTATAGCCAAATAAAAAATAGAGCAGACCTAAGTGATAAATAACTGGCAATTTATAGATATTAATTTCAGGCAGTTTTGATAAACTGTTAGCTGATGACTGGCTTAGATCCTCTCCTATAGGTTTAAGGCCTAACTCTTCAGGATTGTTTCTTAACAACGCAAGGCAGAATATGGCAATTACTATTACCATAAGTCCCAGAATAAGCCAGTTTAGTCTCCAGCCATCCTGACCTGCGATATTATTAATGTATGGAATAAAAAAGCCCGAAAAAACAATAGCGAAGCCGCTGCCAATGGTCATTATACCAGCAGCTTTTCCTCGCATTTTTTTGCTGAACCAGAAAGACACCAGACTCATCATGGAAACATTAGCACCGCCTGAACCGATCCCTGTAAGAATATAGAGAATTAGAATATACTGGTAATTACCACATCTGCTCAAAAGAATCATAGTAAAGCCTACTATAATAAGGGAGAAAAATATAAATATCCGCTGACCATAGCGAGCTATTATATTACCAGCAATAAAAACAGAACCCAAGTATCCTATAAAGTTTCCTGTTCCTATGTATCCCATCTGAGAATAGGATAGATCTAAAGCCTTTCCCATTGATGGAAGCAACATCCCAAGGGCAAATCTACCAAGTCCCAGACAAGCAACAATACAGAAGGTGCCGGTAATGGCTATAATCCAGCCGTAATGAATATTTTTTAAATTAATGACTTTTGAGTCAGGCATGCTAAATAATATAACATTGTTTTAAAAAAATACAAAATTATAATTTTATTATGTGGATGGAATAATTTCTAATTTAAGAGAAGAGTCTCTTATAACTCTGGCTGTGAACTCATCTTTAACATCAATATTTTTTGAATAAACTTTCAAATATTCCCTTGTGATAAATCTGTAAAACCCTTTTTCAACTCTATCAAATAAACATTTTACCTCTTTACCAACAAACCTGTCTTCAAATAAGCTTCTCTTCTCTCTATCAACCAGAGTCATCAGAGCAGCACGCTCTTTAATGATATGTTTAGAAACTTTGGGTTCCAGCTTAAAAGCATATGTGCCTTCCCTTGGTGAAAATCTAAATATATGAAGATAATCTATAGGAAGATTTTTAATAAACTCATAGGTATCATAAAAATCATTATCCGATTCAGTAGGGAAACCAACAATAAGATCTACACCAATGCCAGCGTCTGGAAAATAGTTTCTGATTAAAGTAATTATCTTTAAAAAATCTTGGTTTTTATAATCTCTCTTCATAAGGTTGAGTATTCTATTAGACCCACTTTGAAGGGGGATATGAAAATGGGGACAAAAATTATCCATATCAGAAAGAATCTTTAAGAGCTCCTCATTAATCTCATTGGGTTCAAGTGAAGAGAGTCTGATTCTAAAAGATAAAGACAAATTTTTGATGGTTTTCATCAGATAAGAGAAATCTTTATCTTTATCGATACCCCATTTACCCAGATGAATACCTGTAAGAACTACCTCTTTTTCATCCTTTAGATTTTTGAGATTTTTAATAACCAACGATTCATCCATACTTACGGGCTTTCCCCTTACATAGGGGACAATACAGTAACTACAGAAACTATCACAGCCATCCTGAATCTTTAGAAAAGCTCTTGACCTTTCTTTAAAGATTCTTTTGTATGTAAAATTAAGGCCAGATGTATGTTTTTGATTGACCTTCATTAGTATATAGGGGATGTTTATCTTATCTGTATTTCCTATTACACTGATAACTTTTGGCAAAGTCAATAGTTCCTGTCTATTTTTCTCTGCATAACAGCCGGTAACAATAATTTTTGCATGGCTGTTATCAGATGCTATTTTTCTGATAGCCTGACGAGAGCCGTATTCAGCATTTTTTGTAACGCAACAGGTGTTAAAAATAATTAAATCAGCATCTCTAAAATTACTAACAATAGATGCACCGAGCTCAATAAATTTTTCTTCAAGCAGATTTTTTTCAAACTGATTTACTTTACAACCTGAATAGCCTATATAAACTTTCATAAGTGATTGAAATTAGTATTGTAATACATTTTAGTCAGATTAACTATCAAAAAACAAAAAACATCTAATCTTGACAGGTACTAATAAATAAAATATTATTATTTAAATAAAAAATGGAAAAAATTGGCGAACTTTTATTAAAAGAACGGGTAATTACACCTGAGCAGTTAAAAAAAGCCATAGAGGAGCAGAAAATACATGGTGGAAGGCTTGGCTCCACTATGGTTAATCTTGGTTTTATCAAAGAGTATGAGCTTGTTAACTTTCTAAGCAAGCAGTATGGGGTACCGGCTGTTAATCTTAGAGAGTTTGATATTGATCAAAAAGTAGCAAAGCTTGTCCCCTATGAAGTCTGTGAAAAGTATACGCTTATTCCTATTAACAGAGCAGGTTCTACATTGGTCATCGCTATTGCAGACCCATCCAATATATTCGCCATAGATGATGTTAAGTTTTTGACAGGCTATAACATTGAGGTGGTTGTTGCCTCAGAGGCTTCTATAAAGGAGGCTATAGAAAGAGAGTTTAAGAGACCTTCAGCTAAAGAAATGGAAAAGGCAGAACCTGAATCCACCTTTGAAGATGTATCCCTGGAAGATACCATTCAGCTTATAGAAGATGTTGAAGATGTAGAGGTTGTACAGGAAGAGGAAGATGTTAACGTATCAGAGCTTCAGAAAGCCACTGAAGATGCGCCCGTAGTAAAGCTTGTTAATGCCATTCTTCAGGAAGCTATAAGAAGAAGAGCCAGCGATATACATGTTGAGCCTTATGAAAAAGAGTTCAGAGTTCGTTTCCGAGTAGATGGTGTACTTCAGGAGATTATGAAACCTCCCCTCAAGCTGAAAAATGCCATAGTTTCAAGACTGAAGATCCTATCAAATCTTGATATAGCAGAAAGAAGACTGCCTCAAGATGGTCGTATAAAGCTTAAGTTAGGACACGGCAAAGAGATGGACTTCAGAGTCAACACCCTTCCTACCCTGTTTGGAGAAAAGGTATGTTTAAGGCTACTGGATAAGTCTAATCTTCAGCTTGATATGACTCAGCTGGGATTTAGCGAAGACCAGCTAAAACTGTTCAAAGATGCTATTCATAGACCCTATGGTATGGTGCTGGTTACAGGTCCAACAGGTTCAGGCAAAACAACCACGCTCTATTCGGCTTTGTCAGAGCTTAATAAAGTTACGGAAAATATTTCAACAGCAGAAGACCCGGTAGAGTATAATCTGGCAGGCATAAATCAGGTTCAGATGAATGAGGCGATAGGACTAAATTTTGCTAATGTTTTAAGAGCTTTTCTAAGACAGGATCCAGATATCATAATGGTTGGAGAGATAAGAGACTTTGAGACAGCAGAGATAGCCATTAAAGCTGCTCTTACCGGTCATCTTGTTTTATCCACCCTCCATACCAACGATGCACCATCCACAATTGCCAGACTTTTAAATATGGGAGTAGAGCCGTTCCTTGTCTCATCTGCCACCAACCTGGTTCTTGCTCAAAGACTGGCAAGAAAGGTATGCAAAGACTGCAAAGAGCCAATAAATATTCCGCTTAAGGCTCTGACTGACATAGGTATTCCGCCCGAAGAGGCGAAGGATGTGGTCTGTTACAAAGGCAAAGGATGTAATACTTGTGGCGGAAGTGGTTATAAAGGCAGAATAGCTCTCTATGAGGTAATGATGCTATATGATGAGCTAAAAGAGCTTATTTTAGCCGGAGCTCCCGCCAGTGAGCTGAAAAAAAAGGCTATGAGTTTAGGAATGCAGACATTAAGGCAGAGCGGTATAGAAAAATTAAAAGCGGGTATTACAACCATAGAAGAGGTTGTAAGATGCTCGGTTAGAGATTGAGAGGATATATGCCAGAGGAGATACAAAACTCAGGATTAAGTATTCAGACACTTTTAAGAATATTAATTGAAAAAGGTGGTTCCGATCTGCATATTACCATAGGTAGCAAGCCCCAGATAAGGGTTGATGGAGAGCTGATGCCGCTGGAAGAGTTTCCTGTTCTTACACCTGTTGATACAAAAACACTTTGCTATAGCATCCTTACTGAGAATCAGAAACATAAATTTGAGGAAGAAAATGAGCTTGATTTCTCTTTTGGCATTAAAAATCTCTCAAGATTCAGAGGAAATCTGTTTTATCAGAGAGGTTCAATCGCAGGTGTTTTCAGGACTATCCCTTATAAAATAATGAGCTTTGAAGAGCTTGGGTTACCACCTATTGTAGCTGAACTTGCAGATAAGACCAAAGGGTTAATACTGGTTACCGGTGCAACAGGCTCTGGTAAATCAACTACCCTTGCAACTATAATTGACAAAATCAATAGAGAAAGAAAAGAGCATATCATAACCATAGAAGATCCCATAGAGTTTCTGCATCCTCATAAAAACTGTGTTGTAAACCAGAGAGAGATAGGATCAGACAGTAAAAGCTTTCAGATGGCGTTGAAACATATTTTAAGACAGGACCCGGATGTGGTACTGGTTGGTGAGCTTAGAGACAGGGAAACCATAGAAGCAGCACTTACCATAGCTGAAACAGGTCATCTATGTTTAGCCACCTTACATACCAATAGCGCTGTTCAAACAATAAATAGAATTATAGATGTATTCCCGCCCCATCAGCAGCCCCAGGTGAGGGCACAGCTGTCATTTGTTCTTGAAGGTATTCTCTGTCAGCAGCTCCTGCCCAAATTAGGCGGTAAAGGTAGGGTTATGGCTATGGAGATACTGGTACCAAACCCCGCCATAAGAAATCTGATCAGGGAGGATAAGCTTCATCAGGTTTATTCACAGATGCAGATGGGACAGACAAAATCAGGTATGCAGACTATGAATCAGGCACTATGCTTATTAGTTCAGAGAAGATTAATTAGCCTTGAGAATGCCATGATTTACAGTCCGGACCCTGAGGAGTTAAAACAACTACTTTCAGGTGCAGCAGCAAGACCTCAGCAGCCGATTAGGAGGTAATGAAACCAGATGCCCACTTTTAGCTGGCAAGGTAAGAATAGGGCAGGAAGATTACTAAAAGGGAAGCTGGAAGCAAAAAATATTGACGAGGTTTATAAACAGTTAGCCCAGCAGCTAATTACCCCTATAAAGGTTGAAGAGACCAAAGAAAAAGGGAAAAAACTAAAGGTACCTGTCAAAGACATAGTTGTGTTTACAAGGCAGTTCTCAACTATGATAGATGCAGGATTGTCATTGGTACAAAGTCTTGATATTTTAGCATCCCAGCAAACTTCCAAGGCATTTAAGGAAGTTTTGTACACCGTTAAAGCTGACGTAGAACAGGGAACAACTCTTGCAGAGGCATTAAAAAAACATCCAAAAGTTTTTGATGATTTATATGTGGGTCTTGTGGCAGCTGGTGAACTGGGAGGTATGCTCGACACCATCTTAAATAGGCTTGCAGCCTATATGGAAAAGGCAGAAAAACTTAAAAAAAGGGTAAAAGGTGCCCTCACCTATCCTGTAGCTGTTATAGGCATAGCTGTAATTGTTGTAGCGGTTATATTAATATTTGTTATCCCTGTATTCCAGAAGATGTTTGCTGATTTTGGAGGAGAGCTGCCAGCCCCCACTCAGTTTGTTATAAATCTTAGTGAAGGATTAAAAAAGTATGGAATATTTGTAGTTATAGGCATCTTTGTGGTTATTTCAGCCATTAAAAAGTATTATGCTACTCCTAAGGGAAGAAGACATATTGATGCCTTACTGCTTAAGGCACCGGTTTTTTCTGACATTATAAGAAAAAGCGGAGTGGCAAGATTTACGAGAACACTGGGGACAATGATTCAAAGCGGTGTTCAGATTCTTGATGCCATGGATATAGTGGCAAAGACCGCAGGTAATAAAGTTATAGAAGATGCCATAATTAATGCCAAATTTTCTATCTCACAAGGTAAAACTATAGCCGAGCCTATTGGTGCCAGTGGTGTCTTTCCCCCTATGGTGGTTCAGATGATATCTGTTGGAGAAGCCACAGGAGCTATGGACACAATGCTAAACAAGATTGCAGATTTCTATGAAGATGAAGTAGATGCAGCTGTAGATGCACTGACGGCTTTACTTGAACCTATGCTGATGGTTGTTCTTGGAAGTGTGCTGGGCGGTTTAATTATCTCCATGTATCTGCCCATATTCAAGCTTGCTGGAGCAGCCGGCGGATAATTTTTGCCTTATATGAGCTTTTCCTATCACATATCTGCAGACAAAATCAGAAAGGTATCTCTGTTCAGGTCTGTTATTGCCTTTGTTGCGCTGATAGTGCTTATTTATTGGCAGTCTAAGCTGGAGGGGATTGGTGAGATACAAGTATTTTTTGGCATACTGATATTTATTTTTGGTATATCCATAATTTACGGACTACTGCTTTTTTTTCTGAATAAGTTTTTTTTGTTAGCCATAGGGCAGATTTTAATTGATTACCTTGTAATATCCTTTATTGTGGCAAAAACCGGTGGGGTTGATAGTCCCTTTATATTTTTTTATGTGTTTCCCGTATTGGAAGCTGGTATATTCTTTGGTAAGAACGGTTCCTATCTTACAACCTTTTTAAATCTGGGTTTTTTAGGGTTAAGTTTTGTTTTACAGTTTCATAAAATATTCCCCTACTCAGAGATTAATAGAGATTATAACAAAGAGACCTTTTTATACTATTATTCTATCTTTTCTCTCGGCTTTCTTGTGTTGGGGCTTCTTATAGCCTATCTTAATGCAGAAACGAGAAAGGCAAGAGAAAGTCTCAAAGAGAGCGAAGATAAGTATCTGGATCTGGAAAATTTAAAAACCGCCATAATCCAGTGTATAGATAGTGGTTTAATAATAGTAACAGCCAATGATAATATATATGCAATAAATGATGTGGCAAAAAAAACTCTTGATAAACTTCGCATAAAAGAAAAGGATTTTTTCGATCTGTTTAAAAGAGAGATTAAAGAACTTTATGAAAACAGGCAAAATGTAAAAAGTGAAAAAAGGATAAAAAAGACTGATAAAATTTTTTATATTGGCGCTTCATTAGTTCCTTTATATGATCATAAGGCGGAAATGGCTGGCGTTTTAATTAACTTTACTGATATAACCGAAAAAAAGTCATTAGAAGAGAAGTTAAGAATAGAAGACAAGTTTGCCTTTCTGGGAAAACTTTCTGCTGTAATAGCACACGAGATAAAAAATCCTCTTGCTTCTGTAAAAGGGAGTATTAATTTTTTGAAAGAGGTTATTGAAAGCAAGGAAGATGTGAATAAACTGCTGGATATATCGGTCAAAGAGCTTGACAGACTCAATGATGTAATTAATAACTTTCTTCTTTATTCTCGCACCACACCTCTTCAGATATCCAATATTTATCTCAAAAATCTTATTGATGAGATCTGGTTTGAGATAAGCTTCTCTATGGAGAAAAAGGAAAGATATAATTATGCTTACAGAGGGGAGGATATTGTGTTCAGAGCTGATCCTAATCAGATAAGACAGGTGTTTTTGAATCTTTTTCTTAACTCCATAGATGTACTTAAAGAAAAAGGAGGAGGAAATATTTTTGTAACAGCTGCTAAAGATAAAAAAGAGGTTATAATAGAGATTGAAGATGATGGTGGAGGTATAAAGGAAGACCTGCTAAACAGAGTATTTGACCCATTTTTTACTACAAAAAAAACAGGAACCGGACTTGGACTTGCCATTGTATATAAAATTATAGATGAGCATAAAGGACAGATATTTGTATCAAACACCGAAAAAGGCGCCAAATTTACCATCAGGTTAGGGCTATGACGGGAAACATAGTAATTGTAGATGATGACAGAAGTTTAAGAGAAATGCTGGAGATTATATTAAAAAGAGAAGGATATAATATTAAAAGTTTTGAAGATGGTTCTGAAGCCCTTGAATGGATCAAAAACAATATTGAAATTTTAGATGTAGTAATATCTGACATACTTATGCCTAAACTGGATGGTATAAGCCTGCTTGAGAAAATAAAAGAGCTTGATAAAGATATCTGTATATTAATGATTACTGCCAATACCAGAGTTGACTATGCCATAGAGGCTTTGAAAAAAGGTGCTTATGATTATATTACCAAGCCCTTTAATAATGATGAGCTAAAGATAATAGTTAGAAATGCCATTGAGAGAAAAAATTTGGCAAAGGAAAACTTGAAACTCCGCTCAGTTATAGAAAGTAACAAAAGCCCTATCGTTTTTAAAAGCAAAGAGATGGAAGAGCTTTATAGGAAGGCTCTTTCAGTTGCCGAAACAAATTCCACGGTGCTAATTACCGGCGAGAGTGGCACAGGTAAGGAGCTATTTGCAAGGCTAATTCATAATGAAAGCGACAGAAAAGGGCACCCCTTTTTTCCTGTTAACTGTGGTGCCATACCGGAAAATCTTATGGAAAGTGAGTTTTTTGGATATGAAAAAGGCGCATTTACAGGGGCAACTACCTCCAAAGCAGGCTATTTTGAGCTTGCACACAAAGGGACAATTTTTTTAGATGAAATAGGCGAGCTACCACTGGCACTTCAGGTAAAACTTTTACGCGTACTGGAAGATAAGCTGGTTATGAGGATAGGTGCAAAAGATGCCGTTCCTGTTGATATTAGAGTTATCGCTGCTACCAATAGAGATCTGGAAACTCTTGTCTCCAAAGGTGAGTTCAGAGATGATCTGTTTTATAGGTTAAATATAGTAAGATTAAATATCCCCCCTTTAAGAGAGAGAAAAGAGGATATATTATCGCTGGCAATGCATTTTCTTAAAAAATGTGCCGTAATAAACAATAAGAACATAAAAGGTTTTTCCAAGGATGCGTTGGCATTTCTGGAGTCTTATGATTTTCCGGGCAATGTAAGAGAGCTTCAAAATATTATAGAAAGAGCTTGTGTTTTTGAAACAGGAGAGCTAATTGGCGTTGGTAATCTACCTATTGAGGTTTTGCAAAAAAAAGAGTCTGAAAATACAGTCTTGAAAAACAAAATAGAAGAGATTGATTTTTCGGAGTTTAGTCTGGATGAGTATCTTAGCAAGATTGAAAAAAACATAATAAAAAATGCCATGGAAAAGGCAAAAGGAAACAAAAAAGAAGCTGCCGAATTACTGGGGATATCTCTCTGGGCTCTTTATCACAGGCTGGAAAAATTTGATATCAAATAATCTTTATGTAGCTGCCATCAAAGGCTCTTGTCTCTCCGATTTTTTTTGGACGGTCTCCTACATCAGCAATTCTTTTCATAACCTCTTTAGTCTTATTTTCTTCACAAAAAATTATCAATCCTCCCGAGGTTTCAGGTGATGAGAGCATTAAAATCTTATCCGGCTCTCCTTCAGTAAAAGATAATACAAAATCTCTATTTCTGTAGGCACCGGCTGGGATGAGCCCGTAATTTATATATTCAAAAAAACCCTCCATAAAAGGCACAGAGCTAAAATCAATAACAGAGGTTATGTTACTTGCCTTTGATACCTCATAAAGATGTCCCATCAGCCCAAAACCTGTAATGTCCGTAACGGTATAAATATGTATAAAATCCAGTGCCTCCATAGCATATTTATTAAGACGGGTCATATGGGAAATCATAGCTTTTTTATGACCTTCAGAGATCAACTCTCCTTTTAATGCAGAGCTTAAAATGCCACCTCCTAAAGGTTTTGTAATTATTACATCAAGCCCTTCACAGGCTCCATTGTTAACAAAAATTTTGGCTCCGGCCTTCCCCAACACAGACAGACCATATTTAATCTCTTTATCTGTAATAGTATGACCCCCAACAATATCCAGACCTGCTTCATCTATTTTAGACTTTCCACCCTCCAGAATCTCTCTAAGAATAGATATATCAAGGCAGTCAGTGGGAAAACAGGCTATATTTAAGGCAGATAATGGTTCTCCTCCCATAGCATATATGTCTGAAACTGAGTTAGCAACAGCTATCTGACCAAAGATAAAAGGGTCATCCACTATGGGTGTAATTAAGTCAACTGTCTGAAGCAGCTTTATGCCATCTACATTTATTACACCACAGTCATCAGAGTTATTAATACCTATCAGCACCCGTTCACTAATGCTATAGCTGATGCCTTTCATAAGCTGAGTGAGGTCACCCGGACCCATTTTTGCAGCTCAGCCTGCTGCGGTTGCAAAGTTAAGAATGTTAATCTTTTCTGGCATAATGCCCCTTCTATTTGGTTGGTAAAGGTGCGGAGCTTAAAAGATATTTTATATCCTCATCCTCAAACTTTATACCTCCACCCAGGAAAATGCTTCTTCTGTCTCTGTCGCTAATAATATCATCTACACCACCAGTCAGAAACAGGTATTTAAATAAATTGTATTGGAAAGATAATTTTAAGTTAGGATTATATTTTCTGTCAAAATTAAACAGTTCAGCCGAATACTTCCATTTGTCATTTTTGCTGTAATAATCAATCCCGATCCCACCGCTGCTTTCAAACAATCCGCCTCTGAACTCAAAATTATGAAACTTCTTTCCTATCTGAGCATTTATCTGAACACTTTTTTCCTTTTCTGTCTCGGTTACAACTGTGGATGTACCGGTTGATGTGGTAGTAGTTTCGGTTTTTCTTGAAAATTTGCCGAAGGGCGAATCAACTCCACCAATTATATAGAAAAAATCCGGTTTGGGATAAATCTTCAGGTTTACCTGAGAACGGGAGTCCTTAATCCTTTCCATATATTCGCTCTTAAACTCAAAAAAGGTTCTTATAGATTCTGCCTTAGATATCATCTTGTTTAGCCCGGTTAGAGTTTTATTAAGATTTTCATGGGCTGAGTCTTCATTTATCAGTTTACCCAATGTGCCCTGACCTTTGTCTATTTTTTCAGATACGCTTTTAAGGGAGTTTAGGGTTTCATCTAATTTTTCTGAAGATGATCTGATGTTTTCAAGGCTATCCTTAAGATTTGCCCTGTTTTCACCAATAATATCCTTGAGATTTTTTGAAATATCCTTAAGCTCTGATGCAATTTCGGGAGTTTTATCGGCAAGGGTCTCTGAAAATTTTTCCAGATTTTTTACTGTATTGGAAAGGCTTTCATCGTTCTTTTTTACAAGGGTATTGAGATTATAGGATAGGTCATAGAGGTTATTAAATATGCCTTTGAGCAGCCTTTCTCCCTCCTCTCCTCCCATTGTTTTTCTGAGATTGAGCGAAACCTCTTTTATATCGGCTATCACTGAGTCCACATGTTCTATGAATTTATCCAGGTCCATAGTCTTTCTAACGTTAAGAATCTTACCGTTTTTGGGAATTACCTCTTCAACAGTTCCGGGATCAAGCTCAACAAACTTTTCTCCCAAGACTCCTTTTGTTTTTATAATAGCGCTGGCATCTTTTTTAAGGACTATATCCTTACCCAGTTCAAGGGTGACCTTTGCTTTATTACCATCAAGGGCTATCTTCTTTACCCTTCCCACAGTAACTCCGGCAATCTGGACCGAACCCCCTTCATCAAGCCCCTCTGCATTATTAAAATAAACATACACATCATAAGATTTGACAGTACCAAACA
>OGCI01002035.1_pt1 | contig 14691 bp, 15 predicted proteins | sample 1570021 | NCBI WGS metagenome assembly OGCI01 (sample SAMN06264664, study PRJEB24512) | hot springs metagenome | isolation source: Hot spring water | place: South Africa: Tshipise | collected 2015-06-21 | reverse complement strand
ACGCCGAGCGCCGGCCGCACGCCGGCCCGCTCGGCGCGGTCGAGCACCAGCGGCAGCTCGTCGGGCATGTCGAGCACCACCATCGTGCGCAAGCCCATCTTTCGGGCGTAGAGGGCCAGGTCGACGAACTCCTCGTCCTTGTACCCGTTGCAGACGATCAGCGCCTCGGGGTCCTCGGTGTAGGCCAGCGCGGCGATCAGCTCGGCCTTGCTGCCGGCCTCGAAGCCGTAGTGGTAGGGCCGGCCGAACTCCGCGATGCGCTCGACCACCTGCTGCTGCTGGTTGACCTTCACCGGATACACGCCCAGGTACGACCCGCGGTACCCCGCCTCCCGGATCGCCCGCGCAAAGCTCTCGTTGAGCAGCTCGATGCGCGAGCGCAGGATGTCGTCGAACCGCAGCAGCACCGGCAGCGACAGCCCGCGATCGCGCAGGCCGGACACGATGTCCATCAGGCTCACCGCCACCCCATCGGGCCGCCGGTCGGGCCGCACCCGAACCTCGCCGGCGGCAGAGATGTCGAAATAGCCCCGCCCCCAGTTCCCGATGCCGTACAGCTCGGCCGACTGCTCCACCGTCCACCGCGACAACACGTCGGATTTCATCGCCCCGCCGTTCATCTCCGTCCCCTTCGCCGCACTCAACTGTACGCGTCGGGCACGAACAACTGCTCGTGCTTCGGCGCCCGGCGATACCCCCTCGGCCTCGGCCGCGGCGGCAGCGTGATCCGCGGTCGCGGCACGGTCCGGTAGGAAATCAGGCCGAGCAGATGCCGGATGCAGTTCAGCCGGGCTCGGCGCTTGTCGTCCGCCTCGACGACGTACCAGCGCGCCTCCGGGATGTCCGTGTGCCGGAACATCTCGTCCTTCGCGCGGGAGTAGTCCTCCCACTTCATCCGCGCGGCCAGATCGATCGGGCTGAGCTTCCACCGCTTGGCCGGATCGCGCAGGCGGTCCTGGAACCGCCGCTCCTGCTCCTCCAGGCTCACCGAAAACCAGTACTTGATCAGCCGGATGCCCGACCGCACCAGCATCCGCTCGAACTCCGGACAGGAGCGGAAGAACTCGCGCACCTCCTCCTCCGTGCAGAACCCCATCACTCGCTCGACGCCGGCCCGGTTGTACCACGACCGATCGAAGATCACGATCTCCCCCGCCGCGGGCAGATGCGGCACGTACCGCTGGAAATACCACTGGGTCCGCTCGCGCTCGGTCGGCGTCGGAAGCGCCACCACCGTGCAGCCGCGCGGGTTCAGGCACTCGGTGATCCGCTTGATCGCCCCGCCCTTGCCCGCCGCATCGCGCCCTTCGAACAGGATCACAACCTTCAGTCCCTTGTACTTAACCCAGTCCTGCAGCTTCACCAGCTCCCGCTGCAGCCGCGCCAGCTCCTTTTCATAAAATTTCCGCTTGAACTTTGGACGCGGCTCGGCGGCGATGTCGCCGAACCCCTTCGACGCATCCCGCCTCATCGTGACGCTGCTCCGCCAATATCCTTCGATGCGTTCATGCCCCGGTCCGCTCCTGCCTGACTGTAGCCCCGCCGCGCGACGACGTCGACCCCGGCACCGGCGGCGGCCAGAGGTCACCCAGCAACAACCGCAACGCCTCCGTGGCCGCGACCAGGCCGAACATGCCGGTCACCGTGGGCAGGCTGCCGAGTGCCCGACGCGGGCGTCCCGGTCGGGCGGCGACGTCGTCGGACGGTGGATCGGCCGGCGCGGCCGGGCCACGCCGGGCGGGCTCGATCGAGAACACGCACCGCACGCCGCTCGTCACCCCCTCGCGCCGAAGCCGCTTCCTCACCAGCCGCGCCAGCGGGCAGCCCTCGGTCTGGGCGAGATCCGCGACTCGGATCGCCAGCGGATCCGTCCGCGTCGCCGCCCCCATGGCGGAGACGACGGCCACGCCATGGCGTCGCGCGGCGGCGATCAGGGCCACCTTCGGGTTCAGGCTGTCGATGGCGTCCACCGCGACGCCCGGCCGGTCCTCAAACAGCGAATCGGCGTTGTGCCCATCGATGAACAGGCGGAGGGCCTCCACATGGCATCGGGGATGGATGTCGCCAATCCGCTCGGCGGCCACCTCCGCCTTCCAGCGGCCGAAGGTCGAGCCGAGCGCATACAGTTGCCGGTTGACGTTGCTCGGGCGGACGACGTCGAAGTCGACGATCCGCAGCGCGCCCACGCCCGCCCGGGCCAGCGCCTCGGCTGCGTAAGAGCCCACCGCTCCCAGTCCCGCAACCACCGCTCGCGATCGGGCAAGGCGTTCGATGGCCGCGTCGCCCAGCAGAAGGCGCGTGCGCGAGAACCGCTCGTTCACCGCGCCCCCATCCCCCCGAAGCACGAGGCCGCGTTGGCGGCCGTGATCCGCCCCCACTCCGCCGGGGCGCCCCCCCGCACCGCCGCCAGCGCGGCCACCACCCGCGGGAGGTTGGCCGGCTCGTTCGGCCCCGGCCACGGACGCCCGTCGACAAACGGCGGCAGATCGGGCGAGTCGGTCTCCACCAGCAGCCGGTCTGCCGGCGCCGCCCGCGCGGCCATCGGGCCCCGGCGGTGAGCCGGCCAGGTGAGCGTGCCGGAAAACGAAAACCATCCCCCGAGCCGGCTCAAGCGCCCCACCATATCCGCCCCGCCCCCGTACGAGTGAAACACCAGCCCCGCCGGAAACGGCCCCGCCGCCTCCAGCGCCGCCGTCAGCGTGTCCCACGCGCGCCGGCAGTGGATCGTCGCAGGACGCCCCAGGCGACGGGCGATGGCCAGTTGCGTCCGAAACACCCGTTCCTGCAGCGCGTCGTCCCTCGGCGCCACCGCGCGGTCCAGACCAATCTCCCCCACCGACGCCCTCGGGTCCGCTTCCAGCCGCGCCGTCAGGTCCGCCTCCCAGCCCGGCGACAGCTCCGCCACGTACAGCGGGTGGACGCCGTACGCCGGCCGCACCATCGCATGCTCACGCGCCAGTGCCGCGACCCGGTCCCAGTCGGACGGCCGCGCGCCCGCGACAACGACGCAGCCTACCCCCGCCGCGGCCGCGCGCTGGAGGACCTCGCCGACCCTCCCCTCGAAGGCCTCGTCCTGAAGGTGCGTGTGCGCATCCCAGAGACCGGACACGTCCGGCCCGTCCGCCGCCGTGCTCATCGACCTGGCATTGTGTGGCCCGTACGCCTCCATCACAAGTGCCGCCGGGGATTTGCCTTCTTGGCCGCCGGGGTTTCCGGCGCGCGGCCCGCATCCGCCGCGTAGGCCGGATGGCCGCGGTGGCGGCGTGACGTTACAATCTCCGATATGGACATTCGATTCTTCAAGATGCACGGGGCGGCGAACGACTTCGTGCTGGTGGACGACCGCACGCTAGCGTTCCCGGCGCAGGACCGCCAATGGATCGCGGCCATCTGCGCCCGGCGAACGGGCATCGGCTGCGAGGGGCTGATTTTGATTCAGCCGTCCGCCGTCGCAGACGTCCGCATGCGATTTTTCAATCCGGACGGCGGCGAGGTGGATATGTGCGGCAACGGGGCGCGCTGCCTGGCCAGGCTGGCGTTCGAGTTAGGAGCCGTTCCCGCATCGATGACGATGGAAACCCGCGCCGGACGGCTGTCGGCCGACGTCCTCCTAGGAGGCCGTGTACGGCTCACGATGACCCCGCCCACCGACTGGCGCATGGGACGGCACCTGCATGTGGCCGAACACTGGCGCGAGTACCACTTCGTCAACACGGGGGTGCCGCACGCGGTGCTCGAGGTCGACGATCTGGACGCGGTGGACGTCGCGGATCTGGGGCCGGGGATCCGCCATCACAGCGACTTTCAGCCAGCCGGAACGAACGTGGATTTTGTCCAGGTCACCGGTCCGCGCTCGCTGCGGGTGCGGACCTACGAGCGCGGCGTGGAGGCCGAAACGTTGGCCTGCGGCACCGGCATCGTCGCCGCCGCGCTGACCATGGCCCGCGCCGGGCGGCTCGAGCTGCCTGCCGACGTGACGCCAGCCAGCGGCGACCTCCTCGAGGTGGACGCGCGCCCGGCGGCCGACGGCGGCTACGAGGGGGTTACCCTCACCGGCCCCGCCGAGCACGTGTTCGAGGGCACGGTGCGCTATCCCGGACCGTCAGCGGCGAGGGGGTGAGGTGGCGGTCGGCTCGGCCGACGGTGCCGCCGCCCGCTGGAAAGCCGCGCGCACCCGCTCCATCGTCTCTTGAAGGCGATCGCGCTGATCCTCGTACCGCTCGATCCGTTCCCGCGCGGGGGCGTCCGGATGGTCCGGCGCCATCCAGATTTGCTCCTCGACGAACTTCAACCGCTGTTCAAGGCTCCGAAGAATATCGGCCTGCGATGCGAAATCCGCCGGGTCCGCGAGAAATTCGCCGCCGCCCCACCGCACGCGCGCCCAGCGGCCGGTCCCCGGCGGCGCGACCAGTTGAACGATCGTCATCGCCTCGGCCGATCGGGACGGGCCGCTGGTGAGCGGCCGCAGCGTGGAGGTCACCAGGGCCATCAGCCGTTCGTTCGGTGCCCATGAGGACGCGGCCGCCGCGGCCAGCTGCGCCTCCATCCGCCGCACGTCTTCCTCCAGCCGCGCACGCCGGTCGGTCGTCTCCGCCTGTTCGCGCGCAAGCCGATCCATCTCCGACTGCAGCCGCTCGATGTTCAACTGCGCCCGCAGCCTCTCTAGCTCGTTCCGCCGAAGGCGGTCCATCAAGACCGAATACTCCGGCATCAAGGCCGCCGGATTGGTGACGACGATCTGCGCCGACGCGGACGCGACCGCCGCCATGGCGGCCAGGATCCATCTTCGGCCGTTCATATTCGCTCCTGGCGGCGCCGTTTCGCTTGACCCGCCCCTTCGGGCGGCCTATGCTCCGCGCCGTTCGCGCCGCACCGGAAAGGATACACGAAACCGTGAGCGATGACATTCTGATCGAAGTTCGCTCCGTCCAGAAACGCGCGCTGGTCATGGAGCTGGAAACCGTCGCCGTGCCGACGCGCCGCCTGGTGTTCGAAACGCTTCGAAGCCTCCTATCGGAGGAGGGCATCCCGTTCGACGAGACCGGGATGCTGCGCCATGGGCTTCACTCCGTCCCCGCGCGGATCGCCGCTGAACTGGCCGCGGCCTACGGCCTCAAGCCGGCCGTCCAGAAAAGCCTGGGCGATCGGGTGGCGAAGGCTCTGATGGACCACTTTGCCTCGCCGGCCGCCGTGTTGCGCCTCGGCCTGGACCGGGTGCTCTCCACGGCCCGGGGGCACGGCGCGGCCATCGGCCTCATCTCGTGGCAGCCCGAGCCGGCCGCCGCCGCGCTGGTCAGTCGCGTCGGCCTCGATCAATCTCAACCGCTGCTGCTGTGTTTTCCGCAACCCGATCACGAGTTCCCCGGCGCCGACAACTGGCTGCGGCTGTTGAAGGCCATGGGGCGTCAGCCGCAGGACGCCGTCGCCCTGTGCGACAGCCGCGCCGGGTGCCGGTCGGCCCTTACCGCCGGCCTGCGAGTCGTCGCCGTCCCGGACGAGTTCACGCTCCATCAGGATTTCGGCGGCGCCGATGCCCTGGTCCACCACGCGGAGGACGTCACCGCCGAAATGCTCTTCGGGCGGCTCTAGGGCGGCGAACGGTCGCAGCCGGCGAATGGACCTGCCCGAACGGCCGACGGACCGTCTGCTGGCCATCATGCGAGTCCTTCGCGGATCGAACGGGTGTCCGTGGGACCGCCAGCAGACCCTCGACAGTTTGAAGCGGTATCTGCTCGAGGAGTGCCACGAGGAAATCGAGGCGGTCGAGAGCGGCGACCGGGACCGGATCCGTGAGGAGCTGGGCGACGTCTTGCTACAGGTGGTCTTTCAGGCGCAGATCTGCGCTGACCACGGGTGGTTCGACTTCGAGGACGTTGCCCGGACGATCGCCGACAAGCTCGTGCGGCGCCATCCGCACGTGTTCGGCGATGCGACCGCTCGCGACGCGGAGGCCGTCCTGCGCAACTGGGAGGCCATCAAGCGCGCGGAGGCGGGAGAGGACTCCCCGCCCCGGTCCGCGGTCGAGGGCCTACCGCGGTCGCTCCCCGCCCTGCGCCGCGCCGACCAGGTCCAGCAGCGCGCGGCCCGCGTCGGTTTCGACTGGCCGGATCGGACGGGAATCTTCGCCAAACTCGACGAGGAGCTGGCCGAACTTCGCCACGCCGTCGAGGAGGGGGATCCCCCGCGGTTGCAGGAGGAAGTCGGCGACGTCCTCTTCACCATCGTCAACCTCGCCCGCGCGTGGGGTGTCGATCCCGAACAGGCGCTGCAGCAGACTACCGACAAGTTCATCCGTCGTTTCCGCCACATGGAGGCCGCCGCGGCTAGGGCCGGCCGCCCGCTGGCCGACCATTCGCCGGCGGAACTCGACGCGCTCTGGGAGGCGGCCAAACGAGATGAGCGCACCGGGCCGCCCGCGGGCGACGGGGACTGATTCACCCTATTTCCGCTTCCACACCTGCGTGTGCGGCCGCTGCCCCGCCACGACCTCGAGCACGAGCGTCTCGGAATCCTCCAGCCGCCCCACCTTCTCGACCTCGAAATTCTTCGTAGGGTTCTTTTTGTATATGATCATTTCCTCAAGGCGGATCCGCCCATCGGGCAGCACCCCGCCGAGGGTGGGCACCGGATACTCGATCGGGTCCGCAGGATTCTGCCTGAACCCCTCGACGGACGTCGTGCCGGAAAGGACCGTCCCGGATTGTTTCAGCTCCATCACCTCGCGCTTGTAGGTCCAGGTGCCCGCGACATTGACCGGCGCGGCCGGCCAATCGTCGCTGGGATCGCCGTCGTCGTCGGATCCCCACGGCATCTCGCAACCGCTCAGCCCGACCGAGGTCGCCAGTGCGGCCGCCACGCCCATCCATGTCCGCCATCTACATGTCGTCGAGTCCGTCATTGTGCCTCCATATCCTGCCGCGCCGTCGGCGGCGTGAAGGCGGAGTATGGAACGCGTTTTTCCGTCCTCGATCAACCCCCCCGTGGGCCATTCAGTTATTGGAGATCGCCCCCTCCGGTCGGAGGCGGGCCCACAGCGAGCCGGGGCTGGGATACGGCGGCGGCAACAGGCGCGTACCGGTCACCCCGCCGAGAAAAACGTCGCCGGTCAGCGGATGCACCGACAGCCCGCCCGCCCCGATTCGGGGGAGGTTCGCGCTGATGTCCTGCCACGTTCGTCCGCCATCCGCGCTGCAGAACACGAACGGCCGGCCCGCCGCCTCGCATGCGGCATAGAGGATCTCCGGCCGGCGCGGATCCACGGCCACGGCGCGGACGTGGTTGCGCTGTTCCTCCACCCCGCCCGCAAGCGGCAGCACCCCTAGGCTGCGCCAGGTCGACCCGTCGAAGACCGCAAGATCCCCCCGCGCGTCGATGCTATAAACGCGATCGGGATTCTCCGGACAGGCCGCGAACGTTGGCTTCGAATCGAGCTTCCGGAAGGCCCAGCCGGGCCGGCTCCAAAGCCGCCAGGTGCCGCCCGCGTCGTCGCTCCGCCAAAGCTCCGTCCGCGCCGCGTTCATCGCGTACGGGGTGTCTGGCCGGGCGCGGCAGGCCCCGACCAGCGCTGCGCGGTCCGGCAGCCCCTCCATTCGGCGAAACGAGCGCCCGCCACCCTCCGACCGCAGCGAATCGCTCCACGCCAGTTCCCGCCGGACGGGATGGAGGCCCAGCCACAGGTGGTGGCGGGCGACCGGGTCGACGATCGTCCAGGTCCGTCCCTCGTCCTCGGATCGGACTAGCACCTGATTCCAGTACCCGCCGGCCGTCGCCAGCACGACGCGGCCGTCGCCGGGCGCGAACCCGCCGGCCCGATCGATCGCATCGTAGGCCACCGCGCACGTGAACCAGCCCCAGGCATAGCCCGTGAAGCCGGCCGACGAGTCGGTCAGCGTCCGCCCGCCGTCCTCCGTTCGATACAACGTCGCATTGGCCACGCCGACGGCGCCGTCCGGATCGCGCGGATCGGGCAGCAATGCGCTGAACTCACCATTGAACTGTGTCTTCCACCGGTTCGACTCACGGCCCCAGCCGGGGACCGGCAAACCCGGCGTACCAGCGCCGCGCCTCCGCCCCGTCCACGCTCGTCGGCGCCCAGCCGAGGTTGTGCTGGACGCCGCGCTGCATGTCCACCTCGGGGCGCGCCAGCACCCGCCGCCACGTCCGGCCGGCATCCTCCGAGCGGTACAGCCCCTGGAGCCCACGCCCAAGGTGGTCGTAGGCCCGACTGACGATGACGTGGACGACGTCGGCGTTGACCGGATCGCACTCGACGGACTGCGCGAACGGCAGGTACAACCCCTGGCAGATCGCATGGCGCCAGCTCCGGCCGTTGTCGTCGCTTCGCCAGACGCCGCCGCAGTCGTGGGCCAGATAGATGCGGTGCGGGCGCGACCGCGTCATGCCTTGGGGATGTTGCTCCGCCTCGCCGCCCGGCAGGCCCATCTCGGCCTCCTCCCGCGAACGGATCGGCATCGAGCGCCGCTCGATCCCGTCGCCGCGCTCGGCCAACGCCGCCAGCATCGCCGCCATCGCAGCCCTTCCCCACCCCCTCGCGGAAGACAGCCCCATGTCCGTACGCTCCCTATGCGTTGCGTCAGGGAATAGCGTACGGGACGCGTCGGCGCGCGGCAATCGGGGAGGCGGTTGGAAGCTGCCGCGTCGATGCGCTAGCATGTCCGGCGGCATGATCTCCGTGAAACTGGTCGCGCTGATCGGCGCGGCATTGTTCCTGGGATGCGCGTTGGCCCTATGGATCTGGCGGGAACCGGTCCAGCGCGCGGTGGCTGCCTTTCCGCGTCACCGCTGGGCGGGGATCGTCCTCTCGGCGGTGGCCCTGTTTTGGGCCACGGCCATCGTTCATCAGGCGCGGCTGGGGCGGTTCGAGTTGGTCAAACCGTGGCTGTGGCCGTTCTGGCCGGTCGCCGTCGGCGCGGTCGCTCTCTTCATGGATGAGCTCCTCGCGGTGCGCGCGCTGGGCGGGCTGCTCCTGCTGGCGATGAACCCGGTTCTGAGGAGTGTGCGGCTTCATCCATCGCCTTGGACGGCGGTAATCGCCGTGCTGGCCTACGTGGTGATCGTCGTCGCGATGGCATGGGTCCTCGGCCCTTACCGTTTCCGCCGATGGATCGGCTGGGGTGTCGCGCCGGGGCGGGCCGCCGTCTTCGCCGCCGCCCTCGGAGGCATTGGAGTGCTCCTGGCGCTGCTCGGCACGCTGGCCCTCTGAGCCGCCATGGCCCCCACCCCTCCGCTTTCCCCCGCTTGGTCGGCCCCATGAGCCGTCCGCCGCGAATTCTCGTGCTCCGCGGCGGCGCCATCGGCGACTTCATCGCCACCCTACCCGTCCTGCAGGCGCTCCGCCGGCAGTGGCCCGAGTCATACATCGAGCTGATCGGCTATCCCCACATCGCCCGGCTGGCGCTGGCCGGCGGACTGGCCGACCGTGTCCAGGGCCTCGACACCGCCCGCATGGCGCGTTTCTTCGGTCGAACTCCAGCCATCGACGACGACAGCCGGCGGTTCCTTGCATCGTTCGACTTCGTCGTCAGTTTTCTCCACGACCCCGACGGCGTCGTCAACGAGAACCTCTGCCGCCATGGCGTCCGCCGGCTCCTCTACCAGTCCCCCTGCGATCCGAACGGTCACATCGTCGACCACTTACTGCGGCCGCTGGAGTCCGTGGCGATCTATGACGCCGGGGCCCGGCCGGCCCTCGATCTGCCGGAGGACCTTCGAGATCGGGCGCGCGCCGCGTTTCGTGAGCTGGGTTGCGCGACGCCGCCTTGGGTGTTTCACGCCGGCAGCGGCAGCCCGCGAAAGAACTGGCCTTGGGAGGGCTTTCGCGCGGTCGCCGATACGATCCGTCCGCGCACCCAACTGGCCTGGTTGCTGGGCGAGGCCGACGCGGCCCTGGCCCCGACCGTGCGTTCGTACGCCGCCGCAACGGGGGCGGCCGTGATCGAGGGGCGGGACCTCGTGGAGGTCGCCGGGCTGCTTTCAGTCTGCCGGGGCTTTCTCGGCAACGACTCGGGCATCGCCCACATCGCGGCGGCCGTGGGCGCGCCCGTGGTCGCCCTCTTCGGCCCCACCGATCCCGCCGTCTGGGCGCCACGGGGGCGTCGTGTCCGCGTCCTTCGAGCGGCCGATCACCGACTGGAGACCATCACCCCGGAAGAGGTCGCACGCGCCATCGAAGCGATGGAGGCCGATCAATGATCCGTTCCCTGACCACCATCCTCGCCGTTGCCGCGGCCGCCGCATCCGCCGGCGACATCGTTCACCTCGGCCTGACCGGTCCGACGGCCACGCAAGGATGGGTCCTCGTCAAAGACATCGTCCGTTTTGAGCCCACGCCGGAGGGGCTGTTGATTGAGTCCGGCGGCCCGGACCCCCACCTGGTCGCGCCGCCGTTGTCCGGCGAAACGAGCGAGCCTGTCTGGGTGGTGCTGCGGTGGAAGGCCGACGGCGGCGGTCTTTTCGAAGTCTTCTGGAGCCGCGGCGGCGGCTTTCATCCCGACCGTTCGGCGCGCGGGCATGTGCGCGGCAGCCGATGGGTCGAGTCGCGTCTGGCCCTGCCGTCGTGGCCGGCCGGCACGCGCCTGCGGATCGATCCGCCGGACTCGTTCGGCCGAGTGGTGCTGTCCTCGATTCGGATCACACCGCGGATTTCCTTTGCGATGCCTCCGTCCTCCCCTGCCGGCCCGGGACCGACCGGCTCGACCCACCGCGTGCAGTCCGGGCCCACCGAACTGCTGGCCGACACCGGCGGCGTCTGCGTACGGGTCGCGGGCATGCCCTTCGCCGCAATGGACGACCATATCTGGATCGCCTACAGGGACAGGGGGCGCGTCCGCGGCTTTCAACGGCACGAGGCGGCGACGTCGCGCAACATCGAACGCGAACCGGACGGCCTGACGCGAAGCGTCACGGCCAACGACCCCGACGGAGGGCACTGGACCTTCGTTTGGCGGGCCCGCGCCGTGCCCGCCGGCATCGACATCGTTGGCGAGACGACGTGCGACGCCGCCCGCCAAGTCGTCTGCCTGCCCCTGCGGCTTCTGCGGGTGGGGGCAGGCACCTTCGGGGAACGCAAGGCGCTGTTTTGTGGGCTCGAATACCTCAACGACGAACCGAGCAGTTCGGAGGCGGACATCGAGGGGCCGGCCGCGGAGCGGCGCGCCCCCGCGCTGCACGAGATCACCGCGCCTCTGATGGCCGTCGCGGCCGAGGGGCGAGCGCTCGGTTTGACGTGGACCTCCTCCCCGAACACCCAGCCGGTCTTCGACTCCCCCGACCGCGTCTTCGGGGGCGGCGCACATGCGATGGGCCTTTTCGCTCTTGACACGGCGGCCGACAGCCTCGACGAAAGCCGCCCGTGTTCCGACCCATCCCTTTACCTTCGGGCCGGTGCCGGATCAAGGTTCGCGCACTGCTGATCGGGGCGGCCTCCTCCAACGTCGCGTCGGTGATCGGGGCGTATGTCCGGTCGCGGAGCCTCCCCCCCTGCCCGCCCACGGCCACACGCGCGAAACCTATGCGCGACTGGCGGCGGCCGCATGGCTCGACACACGCATCCGCAACGGCACGCGATTCCGCCACTGCCTTTGGCCGGATCGGGACGACAGCCGCCCCGCCGCCGACGCGCCGGTGCACATGTTTTGGCTGGCCGAGGTGTTGCGTGGGGATCCGCTGGAGCCTCGCCTGCGCGAGACCGCCCGGGCGTCGTTGCGGGAGTTGTCGCCGGAGAACCGGCTTCATGCAAGGGTCGCCCACGTGCCGATGGCCTCGCCGGTGCTGTTCGGGGACGCGCTGCGCCTGGCCTGCCTCGCCGGCGACCAGGATCTGATCAGGGCCGCGCTCGATCGCGTGCGCGCGCTGCGCGCCACCTACCGCGGCGGCGTCCCGAGGGGCGCACAGACCTGGGAGGTGCCCCTGCACACTCCGGACATTCTCGCCGCGGCGCACATGGTTTCGGTGTGCGTCCGCGGGTACGAACTAACGCGCGAGCCCGACTGGCTCGACGGTGCGCGATATTGGGCGTGGACCGGCGCGCCGTTCGTCTGCCTCGTACCCCTGTGGAGGGGCCCGTCGGCCTCTATGCGTTCATCCCGGTCTTCGGCGCTACCTATTGGCGAGGCCCCCTCTGAATCGGCCTGCCCGGGCCGTGGTGCGGCATGGTCTACGCCGACGCCCTGTACGCGCTGGCCGCGCACGACCCGCACGGCCCGTGGGCGGCGCTGGCCGACGGCATGACCGCATCGGCCCTTCAATCCACCCGGACGATGGAAGACGCAGAACGACGTGGACTGCTGCCGGATTTCCACGTCCTGACGGAGGATCGCCGCGACGGCCCTGCGATCAACCCGCTGACGGTGGGCAAGAATGCCGCGCGGTTGTTTGGAGGGCCGGACACCAAGTTCTTCCGCTGCATCGGGCCGGGCCGCTGGCTGGTTCACGCCGCCGGCCTACTCGGACTGAAAACGAGGACGCGTCCGGGACCGAACTCGTGGTGGCGCCGTGGCCAGCCGACCCTCGCCGCCTCCTCGTGGGAGGCCTCCTCTCGGACGACCGCGTGGAATGGGACGGCCAGCCGGTTGAGCCCGTGCCCCCCGTCGAATGGGACGAGACCCACGGGCTGATGGCCATCCCCGCGCGCGGCCCGGGAACTCTGCGCATTCGCCGCCGTTAGGCCGCCACCCCCCCAGCGAAGACCGCACTTGGGCAAGCTGTCCCCGGCAAGTGAGGCGACAAACAAATGTGCCTGCTGGGCGTAAAAACTGCGTAACGAACGGCCGCGGAGCGCGGAACCGATTGCAGTCGGGGCGAGGCCCACCTCCTCGCCAGGCCGCCCCATCTTCACGGAGGCGCGCCCGGATTGAAGTTCTCGCCCAGGCCGATCCACTCCTCGTACCAGCGCAAGTTGCGCACGAACACGTGGTTCCGGTCTCCGACCTTGTAGGGGTCGCGCCAGACGTGAGCCACCCCACTGTGATTGCCGATGCTGGTCATTTGCCGTAAGTTGGTCTCCGGGTCGCGAAAATCCTTTAACGATCGGCCCATCACGAGGATCACGAACGCATTTTGGCGCACGCCCAGCAGTCCGTGGGTGTTCCGGATCAAACCCTCTCGGGCGAGCCACGAGTTGATGCGCGGAACGACGGTCCTCAGCTCGTCTACGTTGCGGATGTCCGCCATGTTGACAAAGCCGATCTCCGGCCGTTTCGTAATGATCGCCATGGCGACCTGCGAGGCCTCCGCCGGCGTCAGAGGGTCGCCGGCAGGGATGCCCGGCGCTAGCTCGACCGGGCAGCGGTTGAACGCCGTGGCCAGCACCGGCGGAACGCGACTATTGATGTTCACTAGCCCCATTCGCGGATACGGGAAAATCGTGAACCGATCCAGCACGGCCAAAACATCGTTGGGGCCAAAGAGCGAGATCGTCCGCCACGGCCGGCCTCGATGGTAGAGCAGGTATCCGAGTTCCCCGACGGAATACAGCGGGCCGTTGGCGACGTACATCACCCACTCGTCGTGCTCCTTGGTGACATGGCTGTTCATCTTGCCGATCGTCCCGGGAGCCTGAAGGGGGTTGGCCATCGGCTGCTGCTTGTATGACACAGGCCACTGCGCAGGGGCGAGAAGGTTCCAGTTCAGCCGCGGATCGTTGACCTGCCAACCGCAGTAGATCGCCTGCGGGTTCGCGATATTTTGGGAGAGGTACTCGCCGTACGGTAGCGTGATCGGAGGCGTCAGCCGATCGAGCACATTTCCGTTAGGGTCAACGAGCGCCCATTCCTCGATTACCAAACGCTCCGGAGGCACGGCATTGGTCATCGGCGCGGTCATCATCGGCGGGGTGATCGCAAAGTAGAAAATTTGGGGGGAAACCGCCGGCGCGCCAGGCGCCGGGGCGCCTCTCACCCACCAGTTCGGGTTCCACGGAATGTTCACCGTCTGCAGCGGCCAATCCCTAGGCTCGAAAGTGCCGCCCTCGACCCGCGCCTTGAACCGAAGTTCCAGGGCCCCCGGCGGGGGGGCGGTGGACAGCGAATTGCTGGTGAACAGGAACGGGAAAAAGAACTCGGTGTTTATGCGGTGCCGGAGGACGTAGTTCGCGCCGGAGGCCTGGTACATGCAGCCGATCTGAACCTCGTTGAACATCGGCACCGGCTCGGTGCAGATGGTGTCGGCATTCGGGCCGGTCGGCGTCATGCCCCCAGAGGCGCCGTTGAGGCCGCCGGGGATGTAGTCCTCATCGACGTAGTCAATGAGGTTGCGCACGAAATGATCGATCTCCGACGCGGGAACGACGCCGGAACACGCGTTGCGGAGTTCCTCGAATCGGGCGTGGAGGCCCGAGGCCGGGCCGCCAATGTCGGTCTGAGGCTTGGCGTTGCGGTCGGCGTCGGCGTACCCCGGCGGGAAATACGACATGCAGAAGAAATTCGACGCCAATAGGTTGTTCAGCGGCGCCTGGTTGCCCACGGTATCGAAATTCGGCCACATCATGTGTCCGACGACTCGCAGGTCGGCGATGGTTTCGCAGCGGCCAAACGGCTTGTGGCGCAGCCCGGAGTCGACGCGGCCGCCGAACAGCCGCCATTCGTGCCCAGTGCGCATCTCCCTTAGCAGCGCGTTCGTTAAGGCCAGCTCGTTGACGTTGGTGCCCAGCATCCGTGGCCGGTTGGTCGCCAC
>OGCI01002029.1_pt1 | contig 14729 bp, 13 predicted proteins | sample 1570021 | NCBI WGS metagenome assembly OGCI01 (sample SAMN06264664, study PRJEB24512) | hot springs metagenome | isolation source: Hot spring water | place: South Africa: Tshipise | collected 2015-06-21 | reverse complement strand
GATTTGTTATCCCACATTTCTTTAAGCTCAGCCTCAGTGTATCTTTTTGTAGTTGTGTTGAATTGATTTGTCTTCTGAATTAGTTGTGCAATTCTCGGAAAAGTAAAACTGTTTATTTCTTCAATCTTGATTTTCATCTCAAGTGAGCGCAAATATTCTGTTATATCGCTGAAGGAACCTTCTAACTTCTTTCGCTCTAAATTTATTTTGTAAGATTCATTCCTTTTAAAATCATCATCTGTTAGTTTATGAAAATTGAAAAAGTCCAAACTCTTAAGAAACTCTGCAAAAAATGCAGGCTCTTCAGGAAGTTCAGGAACCGCAATCATTGGCAGAGATTTTTTAATCAACTCTCTTTCAAATTTTGAATCATCAAGAAAAACAATGCTATCCAATCCGATATTAAGTTCTTTAGCAATTTCGATGAGATTTTCTGTTTTGTTGTTCCAATTGATTTTCATCGAAGCAAAATGCTCTGGCTTAAGAACCATATATGGATGTTTTTCGAAAACTTCATTTACAACATTTTCAGAATTTTTACTGCATATTGCCAGAATGATTCCTTGCTGATGATAGTTTAGTAATGCAAGTTGAAAATCGTAGAAAGCTTTTCCTGCACCATCATTGCTCAATTGAATATTCTCAATTCCATCCTGACCAATTATTCCGCCCCAAAGTGTGTTGTCAAGATCAACTGCAATACATTTTTTTCTTAAACCCAGATAAGCTTTGATATGAGAAATGTAAAGGTTTGTTAAAACATCAATTCCTTTTTTATTCCATTTGAATTTTGCTAAGTAATTAAGTCTGCTGTCGAAAAGACTTTCCTGTCCATATCTCGAAATTAAAGATTTGATGTTTATGATTCTGATATTTTCTCTCTCGCTCGAAAGTTCGGAAAGCTGGAGATTTAGCTCATCAATAAATTTTTCTAAACCGAAGTAATTATACTCCAATGAACCGAAAGAGAAAGAATGATGAAGATAAAAATTATCAATCAGCACAATCGAATTTTTTAGTTTATGAGAAATGATTTTAATCGCTTCAAAAAACTGTTCAATTTGATCTTTAATTATGCTTGAAATAGGGGGATTGTTGTTTAATTCGAAGTTATGATTTAAGTAATAATTGAAATCAACACTCAGAAAAATCAGCTCAGGTTTTTGTTCATATAATTCTGAACTTGGATTAAATATTTGCTGAGAAAACTGATTGAAACCGGGATAGAAAATTTCTGCTTCAACTGGAAGAGAAGCAAGTTTTTTTTTCAGTGAATCAAAAATAAATTCAATTGAGTAATTAGAAAGGAAACAAATTTTCAAAATCCGACCTTTTAGTTTTTGTTAATTTTAGAATCAATCAACTTCTGCAAATCCCCGACATTTTTTACAGAGAGAATTTCCTCAGTTAAAAATTTTATATCATACTCTTCTTCGACAGCTAATATGATTGTGAAGTTTTTGAGCGAATCCCAGCCGGGAACATCTTTAGCTAAAGTATCTTCTGTAATATCAAAATCAGAAAGATTTAACTCTCTGAGAATCAAGGTCTTAAGTTTTTCCGAAATCATCAAATTCCTATAATTCTATTTTTACTAATGAAAAATAACTTAACTTAAATTGTTCATCAATTGAAATAAGCCACTTTTCACTAATTAGCACGAATTATTTTAGTGAAAATTCGTGTAATTCGTGGCTGAAAAGACTTTTTATTTTAGCAGCGAAGTTGAGTAATTTAATGACAAACATTTATTTTGATTATGAACTTTAAGTTTCATCATATAGGAATTGTAGTCAAATCAATTGAGCAGTACGAAAGCCAAATGCTTCCAACAGAAAAAATTGCTGAAGTGATTGACGAAATTCAAAATTCAAAGTTGGCTTTATATCAGAACGACGAAAATTCTTATCTCGAATTGATAGAGCCTTTGAATGAAAAATCTACTTCTTATAATTCTCTTCAAAAATTCGGTAATCATTTAAATCATCTTTGCTATCAAGTTGAATCATTCACGGATTTGGATAGATTTATGACTGAGAAAAAGTGGATTAAAGTTCTTGGTCCAGTTCCTGCTGTTTTATTCAACAATCGCGAAGTGGTTTTCTATCTCACTCGTTCAGGGCAACTGATAGAATTTTTGCAATCCAAATAATTTTTTGCTTCTTAAAATAGACTTCTCACAATTAAGAAAAATGTTTGTTAGACTTATTTATTGTTACGAAAACAATTCAAATTGAAACAATTTTTTAGTCCTATGATGGCATTTAATATGAGTAAAATTGATAACAAATAAGAATTTGGATAAAAAAATGCACAATAAAATTTTTGAAAACTATCAACCAAATGACAGAAGTAGTCTGATTCCACTTCTTCAGGATGTTCAGACTATTTACGGCTACTTACCAGAAATTGCCCTAAGAGATATTTCTGATTTCGTCGGTGTTCCTTTGAGCAGAGTTTATGGAGTCGCTACTTTTTATAATCAATTCAGATTAACTCCATTAGGAAAAAATATAATTCGTGTTTGCAGAGGAACTGCCTGCCACGTAAAAAATTCAGCAAATATACTTTATGCTTTAGAAAGTGAACTTGGTATAAAAGCAGGAGAAACAACCAGAGATAAGCAATTTACAATTGAAGGTGTGAATTGCATTGGTGCTTGTTCGATTGCTCCAGTCATATTGGTTAATGATGATTACCATGGAAGAATATCCGTAAAAGATATTCCAAAGATTTTGAAAAAATACCAAACAGCGAAGAAAGCTGAGGTAACAGAATGAAAAACTTTGATCAACTCTGCTGTGAAAAATGCTGGCATACTCCACAAAATCCTTGTGAGCATTTTATTCAATGCTGCACCGAAGGACCTCTTTGCCACAGTGATGATAATTGCAAAAGGGAGATTTCTGCACTACGAAAAAGACTTCGTTACGAAGAGCACGATCTTCCGATTATCATAATCGGAATGGGTACCTGCGGACTTGCCTCAGGTGCCGGCAAAGTCAAGGATTTGATTTTAGATGAATTAAAAAAATTAAATATAGAAGCAACTGTCGAGTCAACCGGATGCATTGGTTACTGTGCAGTTGAACCAATAGTTGATGTGAAACTTCCCGGTGAAGATAGAGTTTCTTATTGTGAAATAGTTCCCAAACTAATACCAAAGTTTTTACAAACTGTCCTTGTTGAAAAGAAAATTTTCAAAGAAAAACTTCTCGGTATTCACGGCAAAACAAATGGTGATGTTAGAAATATAAATCAAACACCATTCTTTGAATTTCAAAAAAAAATTGTTCTTTCAAATTGTGGAATTATCAACCCTGATTCTCTTGATACATACTTAGCTTATGGCGGATTTAAAGCATTTGATAAAGTTATAAGATTAATGAAACCAGAGGAAGTTATAAAGGATATTTTAATCAGTGGTTTAAGAGGAAGAGGCGGCGGTGGATTTCCAACTGGTAAAAAATGGGAATTGGCTTACAAACAAAAAGCAGATCAGAAATATCTTATTTGCAATGCAGATGAAGGAGACCCTGGCGCTTTCATGGACCGATCACTTCTCGAAAGCGATCCATTCAGAGTTATTGAAGGAATGATGATAGCAGCATACGCAATCGGTGCTTCACAGGCATATATTTACTGTCGTGCAGAGTATCCACTTGCAATCGAAAAACTGCAAAATGCAATCCAGCTTTGTCAGAGATATGGAATTCTCGGTGACAATATTCTAAATTCAGGTTTTTCATTACACATTAAAATTAAGAAAGGTGCTGGTGCTTTCGTTTGCGGTGAAGAAACAGCACTAATTGGTTCTATTGAAGGAAAAAGAGGAATGCCACGACCTCGTCCACCATATCCGGTAGAATCAGGACTTTGGGGAAAACCCACCGTAATTAATAATGTGGAGACTTTTGCAAATGTTCCTCCAATTATTTTAATGGGTGGAGAAGAGTTTGCCAAAATCGGAACTGAAAAATCAAAAGGTACAAAAGTATTTGCGCTCAGTGGAAATGTTAAAAATACCGGACTTGTTGAAGTACCAATGGGAACAACTTTAGCAGATGTAGTTTTCAAAATTGGTGGTGGAATTCCTGATGGAAAAGAATTCAAAGCTGTTCAAATTGGAGGACCTTCTGGCGGATGCATCCCCGAACACCTGATTGATACTCCCGTTGATTATGAATCGTTGAAGGAAATTGGTGCGATGATGGGCTCTGGTGGATTTGTAGTTATGGATGAAGAAACCTGTATGGTTGATGTTGCAAAATACTTTCTGACTTTCATTCAACAAGAAAGTTGCGGTAAGTGTGTCCCTTGTCGTGAAGGAACAAAACGAATGCTTGAAATAATTGAAAGAATTCCTAAAAGATATGGTTCAAGTAAAGACAAGAATGAACAACTGCTTAGATTTAAGGGGATGATTTATCTTCAAAGATTAGCTGATGTAATTAAGGATACCTCTCTTTGTGGATTAGGTCAATCAGCACCAAATCCTGTCCTATCAGGATTAAGATATTTCCGTGAAGAATATGAAGAACACTTATATGATAGAAAATGCTCTGCTGGAGTGTGTAAAGAACTTCTGACTTTTACAATTGATAATGATAAATGTACAGGTTGTGGATTGTGTTTAAGAAAATGTTCTGTTGAAGCTATTGTCGGTGAGAAAGGTCAGGCTCATTACATACTCAATGAAAAATGTGTTAAATGCGGTATGTGTGTTGAAACCTGCCGATTTGATGCGATAGAAGTGAATTAGAGTTTAAGTTCAAGTTTAAGTTCAAGTTCAGGTTCAGGTTTAAGTTTAGAATAGAAATTTTGGAGTAAAAATGGTTCAGTTAACAATAAATGGAATAAAAGTAAATGCAGAATCGGGAATGACAATACTTGATGCTGCTAAATCAGTTGGAATTTCAATACCAACATTATGTCATATGAAAAATCTTTTCCCATCAGGTGCCTGCAGAATTTGTTCTGTAGAAGTTGAAGGATTCAGAGGATTAACTCCTGCCTGTGCTTATCCCGTTTCAGAAGGTATGGTAGTTGAAACCGATTCACCAAGGGTGAGAAGAGCAAGAAAAACAATCGTTGAACTTCTGATTGAAAATCATCCACAGGATTGTTTAATCTGTGTAAGAAATAAAAATTGTGAACTTCAGGATTTATCCGAAAGATATGGAATACGCGAACATCGTTATGTCGGTGAAACTAAAACACACGCAATTGATATATCAAGTGCCTCAATGGAAAGAGATCCCGCAAAATGTATTTTATGCGGAAGATGTGTCCGTGCCTGTCACGAGGTTCAGAAAATCGGTGCAATTGATTTTACTAGAAGAGGTTTCTCATCAATCGTAACAACACCTTATAACAAAGGACTTAATGTTAGCGATTGTATTCTTTGCGGTCAGTGTATTCTTGTTTGTCCGACAGCTGCTTTGAGAGAAAAAAGTCATGTTAAAGAAATAGCATCTGCACTGTACGATAGAAAAAAATACTGTATCGTGCAGGTAGCACCAGCAGTTCGTGCTTCAATTGGGGAAGAATATAATATGCCTTTGGGAACAGATGTAACAGGTTTGATTGTAACAGGACTTCGACGTCTTGGTTTCAAAAAAGTTTTTGATACAAACTTTGCCGCTGATTTAACAATAATGGAAGAAGCATCTGAACTTATAAACAGAGTACAAAATGGCGGCGCATTACCCATGTTTACAAGTTGCTGTCCAGGTTGGGTTAAATTTGCTGAAATGAATTATCCTGAAATACTCGACCACATTTCAACCTGCAAATCACCTCACGAGATGGAAGGTGCAGTACTCAAAACTTATTATGCGAAAAAAATGGGAATCGATCCGAAAGATATTTTTGTGGTTTCAATAATGCCCTGCACTGTTAAAAAGTATGAATCGGCAAGACCGGAATTGAAAGAAGATGTTCTCCCTGATGTTGATGCTGTTCTTACTACAAGAGAGCTTGTTCGTTTCTTCAAGATAGCAGGAATAGATTTCAACGATTTGCCCGAAAGTGAATTTGATAACCCTCTCGGTGAATCAACTGGTGCTGCTGCGATTTTCGGAACAAGTGGTGGTGTAATGGAAGCTGCTCTCAGAACTGCTTACTGGAAACTTACAGGAAAAGAACTTGAGAATCTTGAGTTTGAACAGATTCGTGGACTAGATGGAGTTAAAGAAGCAACAGTAAATGTTAATGGAATGGATATTAACATTGCGGTAGTCAACGGAATTGGTAATGTAAAACAGATAATTGAACAAGTTGCGTCTGGAAAATCCAAACATCATTTCATTGAAGTTATGGCTTGTCCGGGTGGATGTATAAATGGCGGCGGACAACCGATTCATCAGAAACCTGAAAAAGTAATGAAGCGTATTAAAGTTCTTTATCAGATTGATGAAAACGCAAAACACAGAAGATCTCACGAGAATGAATCTGTGAAAACCTTGTACAGAGAATTTTTTGGTGAGCCTAATTCTCATAAAGCTCACGAAATTCTTCATACAGAGTATTTTGACAAGAAAAAGATATTGAAGAACTGATCTTGAGATTTATAATGTCACCTGAATTTATTCTGGGGTCTGATATAATAGTTCTTCGCTGTCATTCTGAGCTTGTCGAAAAGTGACCTTGATTGAAATTGGAAGTCTTCGACTGGCTCAGACTGACAATTTTTGATTTTAGAGACAAAGTCTTGATTATCAAAATATTTTATGAGAAAAGGATATAAGAGACTTATTTATGATTTATAATGCCTCCCCGAATTTATTTCGGGGTCTGATAAAGTTGATTTGAGATTTTCAAGAACTTGAGAGCAGTTCAGGTTGACAATTAAATGAATACTTTAATATAATCACAACATACGTCTCTGTATAGCATTACAGAAGAAATGATTTTTTTACTGAGAATGAAAATTAAATGAATAATGCCATAGTCAGCACAATTAGTGATAGATGTAAACGATGTTACTCATGTATCAGAGAATGTCCTGCATCCGCAATTCGTGTTGTTGATGCACAGGCGCAGGTAATTGAAGAGCGATGTATTGCTTGCGGGCATTGTGTGAAAGTCTGTTCTCAGGATGCTAAACAAATTCTTTCAGAAACTGAACTTGCATTTGAACTTCTTCTGACAAATAAAGCAGTTGCAATTGTTGCTCCATCATTTGCAGCTTCATTCCCCGACAATTACAAAAAATTTCCAACTGCGCTTAGAAAACTTGGTTTCACTCAAGTAATTGAAACAGCATTTGGTGCAGACCTTATTGCGAACCAATATTCGGAAATATTAAAGTCTGAAAAAGATAGAACTATTATTAGTTCTGCGTGTCCAGCAGTAGTTAGTTTCATTGAAAAATATTATTTAGATCTTGTTCCCAATCTTGCAAAAGTAGTTTCTCCTATGATTGCGCTCGGAAGATATATCAGACAAGAATTTGGAGATGATATTAAAATCGTTTTCATAGGACCTTGTGTAGCAAAAAAGCACGAAGCGAAAGATGATGAAGTAAATGGAGTAATTGATGTTGTGCTAACATTTTCTGAAATTAAAGAAATGCTTAAATCATCAGGAATTGATTTAAATGATTTGAATGAAAGTGAGTTTGATCCTCCACATGCAATGATGGGTAAAGCTTATCCTCTTGCCGGTGGATTATTGAAAACTATTGACATTTCTGATGATGTTCTAGAAAAAGATATAATTGTAGTTGAAGGCAAGAAAAAAGTACTCGAGATAATTGAAGAAATTGCAAATAATAATATTAATGCCAAGTTCACTGATATCCTTTTTTGTGAAGGTTGTATCAGCGGACCTGCAATCGATACAACACTTAATTATTATTCTCGGCGTGAAAAGGTAATTGATTATATTCAGAATAAAATTAATAATGTTGATAGGCGGGTTTGGAAAAGCAATTTATACAATGCGAGAAAATTAAATCTTATCAGAAATTTTAAAGCTGATAATCAACGCCGTCCAATGCCTTCAGAGGAAAAAATCAGAGAGATTCTTGCAGAAACAAAAAAGTTTACTCCTAAAGATGAATTGAACTGTGGAGCTTGTGGATATGAAACCTGTCGTGAGTATGCAGTTGCAATCGCAAAAGGACTTGCTGAAAAAGAGATGTGTCTTCCTTATTTGATTGATGAATTAAGAATTGCTTATGAAAATCTGAGCAACACAGAGGAACAGTTAAGAATTGCTGAAAAACTTGCTTCAATTGGTCAACTTGCGGCTGGAGTTGCTCACGAAATCAACAATCCACTTGGAACAATTCTTCTTTATTCTTCAATGCTTAAAAAGGAATTAGAAAAATTTTATAATGATGATCGTTACAAATCAGATTTTGAATTGATAATTGAGGAAGCTAACAGATGTAAAAATATTGTTTCAAATCTTTTGAACTTTGCCCGACAAGGTAAACTGAATATAAAAGAATTTGATTTGAAAAAATCTTTGATAGAGATATTAAAAACATTTACAGTTAATCCTGCCTACAAAAAGATTGATTTTATTTTTAATTCGGAACATGAGAATTGTCTAATTAGTGCTGATGAAGATCAACTTAAGCAGGTATTTATAAACATTATTAAAAATGCCTGTGATGCTATGGCTGAAACAGAAATGAAAATTCTTACAATAAAGTTAAATTGTAATGAGAAAGAAGTTTTGATCGAATTCATTGATACAGGAACAGGTATTCCAAAAGAACATCAGAATAAAATCTTCACTCCGTTTTTTACAACTAAAAATATCGGAAGAGGAACAGGATTAGGACTGGCAATTACCTACGGGATTGTGAAGATGCACAAAGGAAATATTAATTTTACATCAGAAGAAAATAAAGGTACAACTTTCAGATTAAGTTTACCTAAGAATCAATCATAAGAATTTTTAATCAAGGAGTAATGATGAATCCAAAAAAGAAAATACTTTTAGTAGATGATGATATTGATCTTCTCGAGCAAAATAAAATTCTAATAGAATCAATGGGCTATGAAGTAATTACTGCAAACAGTTCGAAAGAAGGTTGGGAAGTATTCAAGAAATCAAAACCTGATGCCTGTGTTATTGATTTGATAATGGAAGAATATGATTCCGGCTTTGTACTTTGTCACAGGATAAAAAAGGATGAACACGGGAATGATATTCCTGTCTTTATTCTAACTTCTGCGACTTATGAAACCGGATTTAAGTTTGGTGCTTCAACATTAGAAGAACAAGAATGGATAGCTGCTGATGAAATTATTAATAAGCCTGTTGTTATTGATGAATTTGTTCAGAAGCTTGAAAATTATTTTGAGATGAAAAGATCATAATTCACAGTTTATTCTGAGTTAATCTGTGGTTAAAAGAATAAACCAAAGATGACACAGATTATCCACAGATTAAAAATCATATTAATTCGATTGCAAGCTGAAGTTTATGAATAACATAAAACCAAAAGTGTTAGTTGTTGACGATGAAAAAGGACTTCGTATCGGTGTTCAAAGATTACTTGAGATGGAAGGATATGAAGTTGATGTTGCAGAAAATGGAACTGATGGTATAAAACTAGGAACTGGAAATGAGTATGATCTTGCGATAATTGATCTAAAGATGCCGGATATTGACGGCATTGATGTTTTAAAGAGTATTAAACAAAAATTTCCTAATACTGTTTGTTTCATTGCCACTGCATTTGCTAGTTATGATACAGCGATCGAGGCAACAAAGCTTGGAGCTCAAAGCTATATTCCAAAACCATTTACGCCAGAAGAACTTTTATCAGAATTAAAATCCGGATATCAGAAAAGACTTCTATCACTTGAAGAAGCAAAATGGCTCCGAGAGAGAGAGGAACGATTATTAGAAGTTGCTTTTGAAAAAACAAGACTAAATACTATAATCAATTCAATTACAGACGGAGTTCTGGTTGTAAATAAAGAAGGACTTGCTGTACTATTTAATCCTGCTGTTTTTCGCTTTCTCGAGTTATCTGATGTTAAAGTTGAAGAATATATTCTTGATAAACTTCGTCCGGAAATTTTAGAGCTCATTAACAAATTTCTTTTGTCTGATTCGAAAGAAAAAAGATCATATACAATTCAACTGGAGCTTAAACCCAATCGGGAATTTTTCATTGAAGCAACTGCTTCACCCGTATTTCATCCAGAAGATAATCTGGCTGGTGTTGTTATTGTATTTAAAGATATTACAGAATTAAAAAGAATAGAGCTGATAAAATCACAATTTGTTTCGATGGTGTCGCACGAACTCAAGGCACCAATAGCTGCTGTGTATGGTTTTCTGAAGTTAATGAGCGATGACAAAATTCCTCTCAGTGATGAACAGAAAAAAGAATACTTAAATCGCTCTATGATAAGACTCGACGGACTTTTGAAAATGGTCAATGATCTCCTCGATATTTCACGGATGGAGTTAAAGACTGTTAAAAAAGAAATAAGAAAAATCTGTTTGACAGAAATTATTAAAAACATTCTTGAGCTTTTTCATTTTGAAGTTCAGAAAGCAAACATTCAGGTTAATTTTAACTATCAAACAGAACGCTTCTGCATTGATGCCGATTCGGATGAAATTTCAAGATTGTTCACAAATCTTATAAGTAATGCAATTAAATATAACCGACCATCAGGAAGTATAACGATTCAAATTAATCAAATCGGGAAGTTCGTTGTAACTGAAATCAAGGATACCGGCATAGGAATGAAAGAGGAAGAGAAGAAGAAACTTTTTTCAGAATTTTTCCGTGCAAAAAATGAATTTACCAAAAATGTGAGTGGCACGGGCTTGGGTTTATCTATCGTTAAAAGAATTGTTGACTCTTATTCCGGTAAAATTGAAGTTGAATCTGAATTCGGAGTAGGAACAACTTTCAGAATTTATCTTCCTAATTAAATTAATTCAAAATTAACACATCTCTTTCTATAATTATTTTATTTTTTCGTCGTAAATCATTAAAGAAATTTAAATGAAAATTTTTCAGTGATAATTATGGAACTTTTTGAGTGCTAAAGTGTCTTAAACTAAAAAGAAAATCTTCAGGGGAAATCAATCATACTATTCCCAGTATAAATTTTCTTAATTATTAAAGTTTATTTGAGTAAATTTGTACACATTAAATAATCAATTATTAGGAGGAAAAAATGATTGCAAAAAAAATGAAAACGCTAGTAGTAGCAGGAGGTATTTTTTCATTATCTCTGATATTAAGTGCTTGTGGCGGACTGAGTCAGGCACAGATAGCAGAGCTGAATTCTCTTAGAAATGAGGTTATGTCATTAGAAAGAGAAGCAAATTCACTTAAAGACGAAAGAGCTAAACTCGAAAAACAGATTGAGGAAACAAACAGAAAGCTTGCCGAGTGCCAGAAGCAAAAAGATGAAACAAAAGCTAATTTAGAAAAGCTTCCTAAATAATTAAAAAAGTTTAAATGATAATGGAGGAAAAAATATGAAAAATATAAAATTTTTAAGTGTTTTTGCTTTAATTGCTTTATTCACATCACTTAATTTTGCTCAGGAAATGACCAAAGAGCAATGGCAAAAAGAGATGAATGAATTGAAAGCAAAAAAGAGTGCTTTAACCACACAAATAAATTCTCTCAGAACTGACATTGACAATTTGAAAGCAATGAATCTGCAGGACCCTGAAGATTGCATTGATGAGCTTTACCAAATGGTCGGTGCAAACAGAAGCGATGTTGACAATTTCAGAAGAGCAGTAAATGATTTGAATGGAAAGATAAATAGAAAAGAAGGTCCAAAAGCTGACAGACAAACAGATTTGAATGTTTTGAAAATGAACAAAATCAGTGCTTTGCCTGAATTCTTTAACAAAGTTCACGTTGATATGCAAAGAGCATTAGATAATTGGATTGAAGAAACAAAAGAAATTATGTACACAGTTGTAAGAGGTGATCATTTATGGGGAATTGCAAAAAAGAAAGAACATTATGGAAACCCATTTGCTTGGCCTGTAATTTACAAAGCAAACAGAGATAAAATTAAAAATCCAGATTTGATTTTCCCGAAACAAGTATTTAAGATTCCAAATCTGACTGAAGAAGAAAAATCAAAGTATGAAAGATTAAGAAAGAATTTCAAACCTGCTCCGGTTCAATAAATTTGAATAACAAATTATTAAATAATTCAAGCCCTTGTCTTCGTTGATAAGGGCTTTTTGTATTTAAATTATTATTATGACATCAATCGAAAAAAAGATAACCATCAACGGAGTAAATTTATCAGAGTTACTCGGTCCTAATGACTCAAATCTTAAATTATTAGAAGACCGCTTCAATTCAACAATATCTTTTCGTGGAGAAGTATTTACAATCAGAGGTGTTGCTCAGGAAGTTGAGATTATTGATAAGGTGTTGAAAGAAATGATTTATGTTCTCAACACGAGTAACAAATTATCTACTAAAGATGTTGAAACAATTTTAAATTTAACCTCCGAAGGTGATGAAGTTACAAAAGAAGAAGATTATGATAGTATTGTCTTATATACGAAAAATGATGTTATAAAAGCTAAAACTCCTGGTCAAAAGTATTATCTGAAAATTGCCAGTCAAAATGATATTTGCTTTGCGATTGGTCCAGCAGGAACCGGAAAAACTTATCTGGCAGTTGCAATTGCTGTAGCTTCATTAAAGAAGGGATTAGTTAAAAAAATAATTCTTGCTCGTCCGGCAGTTGAAGCTGGCGAGAGTCTCGGATTTTTGCCTGGTGATTTCCAGGAAAAAATCGATCCGTATCTCCGTCCGCTTTATGATGCTCTTGACGAAATGCTTCCAACAGAGAAGTTGAGAGGTTACATTGAAAAAGGAATAGTTGAAATTGTTCCTCTTGCATACATGCGCGGAAGAACTTTGAATAATGCTTACGTGATTTTAGATGAAGCTCAAAATGCTACAGATTTACAGATGAAAATGTTTCTTACCCGACTTGGAGCAAATTCAAAAGCAATCATTACAGGCGACATTACTCAGATTGATTTACCACATAAAACAAAATCAGGTTTAATTCAGGCGAAAGAAATTTTGCAAGGAATTAGTGGAGTCGGTTTTGTTTACTTTGATAAAGAAGATGTGGTGAGACACAAACTTGTAAAAGACATTATTGACGCTTATGAAAAGAATAATCTTTCCAAAACAAATGGGGATTAAAATATTTTATTACTTAATGCTTATTGCCTTCGATTGATGATAAAATCTTTAATTATCTTTTATGATTTTTTTACTTTCGTTCCAGAATTTATCCATCTCTTCTAAATTTGAATTTTCAATTGATTTACCATCCTCCTTCAACTTTTCTTCTATGTAATTGAATCTCCTCAAAAATTTTTCGTTGGTTTTTCTTAAAGCATTTTCGGGATTGATGTTCAGAAATCGGGCGTAATTTACTAAGGCAAAAAAAACATCTCCTATTTCATTTTCTAATTTTATTTGTAAAGATTCGTCATAAGATATTTTCTTTTGTTCTTCGATTTCGTGCATCTCATTTATTTCTTCTATCACTTTCTTCCAAACATCTTCTTTCTTCTCCCAATCGAATCCGACTTTAGCTGCCTTCTCCTGAAGTCTATGAGCTTTTTGAAGAGCTGGCAATGAATTTGGAACTCCGTCGAGAATTGAATTTCTTCCTTCACTTAATTTTATTCTCTCCCAGTTCTTTTTCACTTCTTCAGAACCATTTACAGAAGTTTCTCCAAACACGTGGGGATGTCTTCTTATGAGTTTCTCTGAAATACATTGAATTACTTCATCAATGTTAAAGTGTCCGTTTTCTTCAGCCATTACAGTGTGAAAAACAATATGAAGTAACAAATCTCCGAGTTCCTTTTTCAGCTCTTCAAAATTTTTGTGGTCTATGGCTTCCACTACTTCGTAAGCTTCTTCAATGGTAGCGGCTTTTATTGAATCATTTGTTTGCTCTCTGTCCCATGGACATTCTTTTCTCAATCTTTTTACGAGCATTACAAAATCAGTAAATTTGTCTTGAGACATTTAAACTCCATTTAAAACTTGTTAAACACTTAAATAAAAATACGGAGAAAAATTATGATAGAAGAAAAAATCAAGGAATTAGGTTTTGAGTTACCTGAAGTTGCTAAACCGCTTGCAGCTTATGTTCCTGCTAAGTCAGTTGGAAATTTAGTAATGACTTCCGGACAAGTTCCTTTAGTTAAAGGAGAAATAAAATACAAAGGGAAAGTAGGAAAAGATATTTCAGAGGACGATGCAATTAAAGCGGCAGAAGTTTGTGCTTTGAATTGTCTTGCGGCAATTAAAGGTGAGATTGGTTCTTTGGAAAAAATTGAAGAGATAGTAAAACTTACAGTCTTTGTTAACAGTACAGATGATTATTCATCTCATCCAAAAATTGCTAATGGAGCATCAGAATTATTACTTAAAATTTTTGGAGAGAAGGGAAAACACGTGCGGAGTGCTGTGGGAGTTAGCGGATTACCGCTTAATTCAGCGGTCGAAATTGAAATGATAGTTAGGATTTCATAAAGTTAATATTTTTTTCGGTTTTATTATTATTTTAAGACTGATAATTATTACAAACTCTACATTATATATAAGAGTTTAATTTTAGTTATTAGTAAAATAAGAAATCTTTTTTCCTCACAGATACTCCTGTAATTGTCAATAAGTTAATATGAGATTTGATTATCAATCTTATTCTTTTCTTTAATTGTTT
>OGCI01002028.1_pt1 | contig 14738 bp, 13 predicted proteins | sample 1570021 | NCBI WGS metagenome assembly OGCI01 (sample SAMN06264664, study PRJEB24512) | hot springs metagenome | isolation source: Hot spring water | place: South Africa: Tshipise | collected 2015-06-21 | reverse complement strand
ATAATTCAGATATGGAACTTTAAATTTACCCTTGATTTTAAGTAATACATTTTAAAGATTACAATAAATTAAAATACTAATTAGGAAAATTCTATGATTAAAAGAGCATTTTTCTTAGTGCTGATTTTATTATCAATTTCAAATCTTAATGCACAAACAGTCATTGCAAAGTATGCTGGTGAATTTATGGCATTGGGAGTCGGAGGTAGAGCTATAGGAATGGGTGGAGCATTTACCGGAATAGCCAATGATGTTACTGCCGGTTATTATAATCCTGCGGGTTTAGCAAATCTGAATTATCCACAGATTGCTTTGATGCACGCAGAACAATTTGGCTCTCTTGTTAATTATGACTATGGAGCAGTTGCTATTCCTTATGATACTGATATGAGTTTTGGAATTAGTGCATTCCGAATTGGAATTGATGGAATTCACGATACGAGAAAAGCTCTTTATGATGCAAATGGAGATGGAATAATTGATATCAGAGATGACAGATTAGATTATTCTAAAATTACTGAGTTTTCCAATCAGGATTGGGCTTTCTATTTAACTTTTGCAAAAAGATATTCTGAAAATTTTTATTGGGGTGTAAATGCTAAAATTATCAGAAGAAGTATAGCTGAAGAAAGTGCTACGGGGATTGGATTTGATGTTGGAGCATTTTACTCGCCAATTGAAAATCTTTTCTTAGGTGCTAATTTACAAGATGTTACCACAACATTAATTGCCTGGAGCACTGGTAGAAATGAATTAGTTTCCCCAACTTTGAAAATCGGTAGCTCATATTTATTAACCGAATTTCTTGGCGGTTACATAATGCCCGCTTTAGATTTTGATATACGATTTGAAAACAGAAGGTTTGCTTCTCAGTTCAATCTGGGTCCAGTTAGTTTTGATATGCACGCTGGATTAGAATATTCTTTTAGAAATCTTATTTATGTTCGTGGCGGATATAATGATGTCAAGCAATTTACAATTGGCGCCGGTGTAAAGCTTCCTAAGTTAAATATTGATTACTCCTTTGCAAGATTCAGTCAATCCGAGATTGAAAGATTACCAGATTCACACCGAATTTCAATTATACTAACTTTGGAAGAGCCAAGATTTTTACGAAAAGGTTTATAATTAACAAGACGGAATAAATGATTCCTTTGCTAAAAGACTTTTATTGATTTATTTTTGCTCGAAAATTTTTAACTAAATAATAAAGGAAATTATGGGAAAAGGCGATAAAAGGACTAAAAGAGGGAAAATATTTGCTGGCTCTTTTGGTAATTCAAGACCAAAAAACAAAAAGAAAAATAAGACATCAGTAAAACCGCAAACGGAAAAAGCACAGAGTTAATTTTATTTCCCCCTCTCTATTGAACCTTCAGAGTTATAATTAGCTCTGGAGGTTTTTTTATTCTATCAAAAATCTTAAAAGTATGTATCCAAAGTTTATTTGAAATGCTACTAATGTAACTCCGCTGATTAAATCGAACTTTTTAGTTTTATCTAATTTTTCCTTATCCCTAGTAGATAAGTAATCATCAAAATATTTATCAGCTTTAATCTTGTAGTAAGCAGTTATTCCTCCAAGGAGAATGGCACTGCCAGTTAAAATTTTGAACAAATGAGTATCAATAAATTTTTCTTTCTTTTCGGGATTTGGCAATTGTAAAGCAAAATTATTGTACGCAGAATCTGACATAAAATATTTTTTTTGAGACTGAAAACTTTGTTGATTTCCAAAAGCATCTGATTGATTGTTGTAGTTTCTGAAATAGAAATTCAATTCAATCTTATCACAATTTTTTATTTCAATTGTATCGAAGAATGTTTTTGAATTCCAACGGTCACTTACTTCATCAGCAACTATGATATAAATTCCTTGTTCAAGCTCTGCTTGATAAATTCCGTTTTCAGAAACGAGAGAATCATTTATAAAAATATTCACTAATTCAAAATCACTTATTATTATTAAAGTGGATTTACAGTCCTGCGCAGATAAATGAGTAATAAGAAAAAGAATCAACAAAAATAATTTATTGAAATTCATACGCCTCCAGAACTCCATCATCATAACCAATGAAAAGTTTTTTATCAATAAGAACTGGAGATAACTTGGCTCTTCCTTCGAGTTCAATTTTTTTAACAACCTCACCAGTAGTTTTTTCCAAAATCCAATAAGCTTTGAATGAGTCTGGTACAATCAGTTTGTTTGAACTAATCACAGGTGTGGAATTAAAAGAGCCTTTGAAGTTTTTTGACCATAAAATTTTTCCACTCAACTTTTCAATACAATAAAAATCTCCTCTAAGATTTCCAACATAAATATTATCCAAGTCAGTTGACGGATTCATCAATATTTTTGAACTGGTTTTTGTCTTGAAAATCAATTCAAGATTTTTTGGATTAAGAGAGAATAAAAACCCTTCATCATCTCCGAAATAAATAGCTTCTTTTTCAAAGGTAATTCCCGAAGAAATATTCGATGAGATTTTTTTTCTTAATAAAATTTTACCTGATGTTTTATCAATTTTGATTATCTCACCTGCTTCATTTCCAATTATAATTTCATTACCAAGTAATGCAGGAACGCAGCTAATATTTCTGTTTGTTTCTGTTCTCCAGATTAGTTTCATTTCGAAAGAATACTTATAAATTGTTCCATCTTCCGCGGTGAGATAAACTGCATCTTCGTCGTACATTAATTGATTTACTATTCTGTCTTCAATTTCAATAATGTAAACTTCTTTACCGGAATAAAAATCATAAACAATAAATTCCGTGAGTTTTTTTTCTTTTTTTACCAAAGGAAAATAAACTCTGAAATTTGTAAGTAATGGTGATGAATAAACAGCTCCTTTCGTTTTTATTACTCCGAGTTGCTTGCCTGTATTCATATTAAAGGAATATACTCGCCCAGATAATTCACCAACAAATATTATCGAATCGTAAACCACTACAGAGGAGTTATTAAATCCGCCATAAGTATTCGCTCGCCATAAAAATTTCAAACTATCAGAAAGTGTTACGGGATAATAGAAACTTCTATGACTTGTAGTTCCAAAAACAGGATGAAGATTTTCAGGTAGTTTAACATTCAATTTTATTAGAGATGCTGAGCAAGCAGAGACAATCAAAAGAATTATTATGTAAAAAAACTTTTTCAAAAATCCCATCCAAAGAAAAATTGGTAAAACAAACCTGGTTGAAGTTTTGTAAAATCTTTTTCAATCTTTTTACCGATATCATATCGTAGAATCAAAACATTCCAAAGATTAAATCTTAAACCGAATCCGACACTTCCATATGTTGTCTTATATTTTTTATCCCACGCACTTCCAACATCAAAAAAGGTTGCTGCGCGTATTCCATTAAATCCCAAATTCAGAATAGGAAATTTTATAAGTAATTCATCAACTAATGGAAATCTCAATTCAAGAGAAGAAAGCCACATTTTTTCACCGCGAATTGACCAACGATTCCAACCACGTAAATCCCAACTTCCTCCCATAAAATATCTTCTAGCATCTTTTCCGTCATTATAAAAAATTGCTGCTCTGAAAGCTAATGCTGTACGCAAGTCTAATCTGATGTATTGACGATAATCTGCAATCAGGCTGTAGTAATTAACATTGCTATATTTAATATCAGTTGTATAACCCATTAACAATAACCAACGCGTTCCATCTACGGGTCCGGAGTTTATCCAAAGTGAGTTATCATGAACAAGTGAAATTGAATTGCTAAGAATGAAAGCTTTCCTCTCCGAAATTCCTTCGACAACTTCGCGTTCTGTATCAGCTATTGAGGTTGAAGCTTCTATTCGATGGAATTTGGAGAGAGGATAACTCATCAAAAATACTCCTCCATAACTTTTCTCATAAAAATAAGTATCGGATTCTCTGATATCGTATCTTCGTCCGTTGAAATGAAAAATACCATACCCATAATTTACTCTCTTGGCAAGATTGATTCTTGTTAATGATATATTGAAGCTCTTCAAAAAGTCACTTTGAACTTCAGCAGTGTTGTATAATAAAATATAATATTGATCATTTGCTAACAAATCGCTTATGGTTAGAATTCCGCCGCCACGAGTTCCATAAACAGGATCAGTAGCAACAACACTTTGGGCATAATCTAAAGAATATTCTTTTTCATATTCTAACTTTTTGAATTCTCCTCTTTCTGTAATTAAATCCGCAAACCATTTACCTTTAACAGAGTTAGTTTCCATTTGAAATGATTTCTCTAATTCAAAATCAGTCGGAATTTTCTTTTGATAAATCTGAAAGGAAAAATTCTGAAATCCAGTAAATATCAATGTTGAATCATTTATAAATCTCGGATCAAAAGCACTGGTATAAAATTCTGAAAGTTGATAAATCTTTTTATCGAATCTTCCATTGAAAATATTTTGCTTCCAAATGTTTCGGACTGTATCTAAGTCCGAAGTAAAAACCAAAAATTTTTCTGAAGGTGAAAGAATCGGATTATAAAAGTTTGCATTTGCATAAATGATATATCTTATTTCACGAGAATTTAAATTAATAGTGAAGAGATTGTATTTCCCCTTGTATTTTCCAGCAGTTCTGTCAGAAGAAAAGATTATACTTTCTTCATTAGATAAACCGAAACATGGATCGCGATCATCATAATAATCATTTGTTATTCTAATCAAAGAATCTGCTTCAATGGAATAGACAAACAAATCACTGTAACCTTTATTATCAATTGCCTGGAAAACTATCTTATCACCGTTTTTGGAAAACTTTGGAGAAGTAATAGAGATAAGATTATCCCGCTGGAAAGTTTTTTCAATCATATTTGAATGAACATTAAGAAAATGAATTACATCTGTTGCTCCAGACTTTGAAACAAATGTAAGTAAACCATTTTTACTTATATCAATTGAAGATTGGAATAAATGAAATGATTCAAGTTCATCAGTTTTCTCTCCTTGTAGAATTCTTTTTACTTCTGGTAAATCATTTTCATTTTTATTAATTGTCAATTTAAAGATAGAAGAATAGCCATCTCTATTGCCGTTGAAATAAATAAAGCTACTATCACCTTTTTGAAAATGAACCGGTGAAAAGTTAAATCCAAAATTAGTTAGTTTTTTTGCTCCAACTTCTTGTGGTTTTTTATTTGCAAGAAGCGGATAATAATTTTTTTTCAAATCATATTTCCACTCTAAATCAATTTGTTCAATTGATTGACCAAGAGTATGCTCCAAAACATCATCAAATTTTGTAAACATCCAAAAGTTTTCAAGTATCTGAGGAATTTTGTCAGCCCCATATTTTCTATCAACAAATTCAAGGAAATTCTGACCGGCTTTATACATAATGTAAGTGCCGTAAATTTTTGAAAAGTCTTTGATACCATTGAAGTAATTATTTATCACAGCATCTCGCATCACCATTTCTGCCTGAGCATCAACTTCAGTAGAAAGATATTCAGCTAATCCTTCAACAAACCATAAAGGTGGCATTACATCAGTAGGCAGGCGATGGTCTCTCATAACTCTGAATATTTTGTTTGTCATAAAAACGTGAACAAGTTCGTGACGAATTACATGTCTGAATTCACTCAATGAACCATTTGAAGGAATTACAACTCTGCCTTTCAGAAATTCAAAAAAACCACCAACTCCTTCTGGAATAAGCCCCGGAGTGATATTCGTTTGTTGAAAATGAAGCGAAGTATTATAAAAGATAAGAGGAATTTTTCGGGTAACAACATGATTTAATTTAACTTTGAGTTCTTCATAAGCATCTTCAGCAATGGCAGCTCCAATTTCTGCAATCTTCTCAACATCACCATAATAATAAATATTAAAATGGTCTGTTTGGATAACTTTCCAGTCAAAATCTTCATACTGCACTTTGTTCCTTCCAAAAAAATAATATTGGCTATAAAGCTCGGAGTTTATAAAAAAGAAGAACAGAAGCAGTTGAAGAAGTAATAAATTGAATTTACGAATCACCAAGTTTCTGATAATTTGTTTTTAAGTAAATGGATAAAATCTATTTCACTTGGATCATATTTTCTAATAATTGCAAGATAATAACTAACCCAATCAGACAGATAGACTAAATCCATTAATCTCATTTTAAAATTTTTCTCAGAACTTTTTAGGGTAATAATTTCGACATCATAAGATGAAATCATCTCAGAAATGATTTGAAAACGCTTTTTGATTTGTGGATGAATTTCTTCATCTGTTAAGAAGATTACTTTCGCATTGAGATTTTTCTGCTTATGAGATTCCCATCCAATTATTTCATTGTGATTCATTTCAGGAAGCTCGTTGTGAAAAGAGTGCAGTTTAGAATTCTCATTAAACTGAGCTTTTAATCTCATTCCTACTGCATTATTGAAGTCACTGACAGAATAGATTATTGGAATAAATCCAATCAAACTTGTAGCTAATTCTAATGCATAATTTTTTTCCGTTGAGAACTCCTTTGCTCTTTCCTTCCACAAATTGATTATTGAATTAACTTCTTCATCCTGATTTTGAATTAAGCCAATTTTTTCAAACAACTTTAGTAAAGAAAAGAAACTCAATCCCAATGCAAATCTCGGCTGAAATCCATCCTGCAATTGAATAAAGGGTAAATTATTTTCTTCAGCTAACTTTTTCAGTTTACCACCAGTAGATATGCAAACAATTTTGCAATCATTTTTTAGTGCATCATTAAAAGCTGATAAAGTTTCTTCAGTATTACCAGAATAGGAAGAACAAATAACAAGCGTGTTTTCATCCGCAAATGGAGGTAAATGATAATTTCTATTTACGTAAATCGGTAGCTTCAATTCATCTTTGAGAAAATTTTTCAATAAGTCCGCACTGATCGCCGAGCCACCAAGTCCAGTGATTATAATTTTTTCAATATCATCAGAAATGAAGTTAAGTTCAGGTAATTGATTTGAAACAGCATATTCAATTTGCTTGTAATAATTTCTTAAAACTTCAAATTGATTTTGTGTATCGTATTTTGAAATAAAATCTTTGATAGATAGCATAATTCATCAAATAATATTTCTGGTTCTTGAAATATTATTTTCTTCAAAGAATTTCAGTATTCGTTGTTGAATTTCTTTTTCAGTTTTCATCTGTAAACATTCTTCAGCCATTGCTTTAGCTTTTTTATAGGAAAATGAATTGATAATTCTTTTTGCATAAAGAATTGTTGCAGGAGACATACTTATCGAATCCAATCCTAATCCAACTAAAATTGGAATTGCCAAAGTATCTGCTGCCATCTCTCCACATAGACTAACTGGAGTATCGAACTCTTTTGCTCCTTGAACAATATAGTGAATTGTTCTGAGAACAACTGGACTAAATTCCTGATACAAATCTGCTACAAGGTCATTGCCTCTGTCAACCGCCATTAAGTATTGAATTAAATCATTAGTACCAATACTGAAAAAGTCAACTTCACTTGCAAAATCTTTGGACATAACTGCAGTTGAAGGAACTTCAACCATAATTCCTATTTTCATTTTCGAGTCAAAATGTATTTTATCTTTTCGTAATTCTTTCTTGCATTCCTCAATAATTTTTTTTGTCTCCCAAAGCTCATCGAGAGTTGAAACCATCGGAATCATAAACTTAATATTCTTATGAACACTTGCTCGAAGGACTGCTCTGATTTGTTCTTTGAATAGGTTTTGATTATCCAGCAGAAATCTTATACCTCTTAAACCCAAAAACGGATTTGGTTCTTTATAATCCTGAAATTTAAATTTATCTCCTCCTACATCGAAAGCCCTGATTGTACAAATAAGAGGATAAACTCTTGAAGCAAGTTTTGAATAAATTAACGCTTGCTCATCTTCACTTGGAAATCCTCCTATCTCATCCAGCAGCTGCTCTGATCTATAAAGTCCTATTCCACTTGCGCCAGCAGATATAACCAAATCTATTTCACCTGTAACATCCACATTAGCTTCAACATTTATTTTCTTCCCGTCAGTTGTAATGGCATCTTTATCTTTAAATTCTTCTAATCCCTTTTGAAGTTCAATTAGTTTCTTTTGTTTTTCAGAATAGAAATTAATTTGTTCTTCAGTTGGATTATAAAAAACATAACCGTGAAAGCCGTCAACAATTACAAGTTCACCATCTTTTATAATTTGAGTGGCATTATGAGTTCCGACAACTGCAGGAATGTTAAAAGATCTAGATATTATAGCTGCATGAGATGTTAATCCGCCGTGATCTGTTACAAAACCTTTTGTTTCGTGTTTCGTAAAAAGCAATGTATCTGCCGGAGTAAGTGATTCACTAATTACAATAACATCTTTTTCAATTTTTGATTGCCACCTTTTTTTCTGAAGATTACGAATAATTCTGTTTTTAATATCCTCAATATCCTGAGCACGCTCCTTCATATAATATTCTGAAGATTGCACCATAATTTGCTGATATTTTGAAATTTCTGTAGCAACTATGTATTCCGGCTGAACTTTTTCTTCTTTAATTCTTTTTCGAATAGAACTAAGCAAAAACTCATCATCAAGAATCATTAAATGAGCTTCAAAAATGGCTGCCCTGATTTCATCCATTTTTTCTCTTGCGATATTGAAAATTTTATTTAATTCTTTTTTCGATAAAGCAAGTGCTTCTTCAAAATTTTTCAAAGCTTCCTCAATGTCGTCAATTGGGCTTTTAGAGATTTCTATCTTTTCTTTTGCGAAAAGATATGATTTACCGATGATGATGCCGGGTGCCGCAGCAATGCCGGCAATTTTATTATTGGCTTTTGAAATAATTTCTTTAAATGATTTCATTGCTCGTCAAATCCCCTTTCAAAATATGAGATAATTTCTTCAGCTGCCTGATTTTCATCTGAGCCATCAAATCGTAGAATAAGCTCTGAACCCATTTCAGCAGCAAGAGTCATTACACCGATAATACTTTTTCCGTTTATTTCCATTCCGTCTCTGTCAATATAAAAATCACATTTATACTTTGCAGCCATTTTTACAATGGTAGCTGCAGGTCTTGTATGAAGTCCGGCTTTATTAACAATTTTAACTTTCTTTTCAATCATTATTTATTTCTTTCAATAAGAGAATCTGCAAGCCAGTGAAAAAATGCAATTTCATTTTTATTAGAAAGTTTATTTATTGAACTCAAAGCCCTGTTCGTGAATTTTTTAATTTCTTTTCGAGCATCATCCAAAACACCTAATTCAAAAAAGATTTGTTTGAAATAATTTACTTCATTCGGATTTATTCCTTTGTTTTTAATCATTCGACTTAAATCTTTTTTGTATTGACCCTTTGCTTTTTCGAATGCTTTTATAAATAAAAATGTCTTTTTACCTGCTATCAAATCTCCACCAACTGTTTTTCCAAAATCTTTTTCTTCTCCGATAATATCGAGTAAATCGTCCTGTATTTGAAAAGCAATTCCAAGATTCAATCCATAATCAGATAATGCTTCGATATCAGATTTTTTTGCATCAGATAAAATTGCTCCAAGTTTGCAACACATCATTGCTAAAGCAGCAGTTTTTTTCTTGATCATAATTATGTACTCAGCCAAAGTAACATCTTGTCTCTTTTCAAAATCAGTATCGAGACTTTGCCCTTCACAAACTTCTATTAAACCTTTTGTAAATGATGAAACAGCCTCGCGGGCATTAACTCTACAATCTTTCAAAAGATATTCATATGCTATAGACAACAGACTATCTCCTGCAAGAATAGCAGTGTTCAAATCATATAGTTTGTGAAGAGTTTTTTTACCTCTTCTTAAATCGGCATTATCCATTATATCATCGTGAATCAATGTGAAATTGTGGAGCATTTCAACTGAAAGAGCTGCATTATAAACAGAATTCATATTACCATTTACTGCTTTAGCAGAGAAAAGAACCAAAATTGGTCTTAATCTTTTTCCACTATTACTTAAAATGTAATCTGAAGGTTTGTAAAGAGATTCTGGTTTTCTGTTCTTTAAAGCAGCAGCTAACTTTTTATTTACTTTGTTTCTCTCCCGCTCATAAAGTTGAGCAAAATTATTTTCTTGTTTATTCACGATAATCCTGATTTGAATTTATAATACTAAGCTTTTAACTTCAAAAGATGAAAAGTTTAATGCAAAATATCAAAAACATTAATAAAAATCATTTTTTCATAGAAAAGACATTATTTTAATTTTTAGTTTTCACTCTGATTGAGAATCAATTTCATTTTCACGTTTGATTTTCTAATCTCTAAAATTTAACTTTAGGATGAAAATAATTCGATTGAGGATAAAAAATGAATTCAATAAAATTTTTACGAAACATTCCAATTTTCTCCGACTTGAACGATAGCACATTAGATAAAATCTTTCAATCCGGATACATAAAAGCATATAATAAAAATGATATCATCTTAACTGAAGAAGAGTCCGGTAATTCAATGTTTTTCATTGTTGAAGGAAAGGTAAAAGTTTTAAGAAGTGATGAAGATAAAGAAATCATTATTTCATTATTAGGACCAGGAGATTTTTTCGGTGAAATGGCTATTTTAGATGGAATGGGTCGCTCTGCTACGGTTAGTGCAGTAGAAAACTCAAAACTTTTTATTCTTCAACGTAATGAATTTCTGGACTTACTTAATACTCATCCTGAAGTATCAATAAGTTTACTGAAAGAACTATCTATCAGATTAAGAAATGCAACCAATAAAATTAAAGCTCTGTCACTGAAAGACGCAGAAGGGAAAGTTGCCACAGTACTTATTCAACTTGCTGATGACATCGGTAAAATAAAACATGGTGTTGTTGAAATAGATAATCTACCCTTCCAACAAGAACTTGCGAATATGGCAGGCACTTCAAGAGAGACTGTTTCACGTACTCTTCACTCTTTTGCAAAAAAAGGTTTGATAGAACTTGAAGGCTCAAAAATCAGAATACTTAATTACGAACATTTCCAGAATGTTTACGGAAAATAAATTGATGAGAAAAGCTGATTTACATATGCACACAAACCACTCTGATGGTCAGCACTCCGTTGAAGAGTTAATCAAATTATGTAAATCTGCCGGATTAGATATTATAAGTATAACCGATCACGATACAATCTCGGCCATAAATGAAGCAGTTGAAATTGGTAAAGAATACGGAATTGAAGTCATTCCCGGACTTGAGATAAGTTCAGATTTTTTAGACTACGACATTCATATTCTTGCTTACTTCTTCGATGTTAATTCAAAAGAACTGGAAGAATATCTTAATTTCTTCAGAGCGGAGAGATATAAACGTGCAATCAGAATTATAAACAGATTAAATGAAATTGGATTAACAATAACTATTGAAGATGTTTTAGAAGTAGCTGGTAATTCCACGCTCGGCAGACCGCATATCGCACGAGCAATGGTAAATAAAAATCTGGTATCAAATTTTTACGAAGCTTTCAATAAATATATTGGCAATGGTTGTATCGCCTATGAAAAGAAAGTTCATCTTTCTCCTCAAAGTGCTTGTAAAATTATAAGTGATGCCGGTGGTTTATCTTTTATCGCTCATCCGAATAATATGCCTGAAGATATAATCAAAATTTTAATTGAATCGGGAATAGATGGAATTGAAGTTATTCATCCATCTCACTTGTCAAATAAAACTGAGTTTTTCAGAGGAATAGTAAATGAATATTTTCTCCTTGAAAGTGGTGGATCAGATTTTCACGGAGGTGATAGAGATGATGTTTCCAATCTTGGAAAGTACTATATTTCGGGAGCAAAAGTTGACGCTATGAGAAATCATTTAATGAGAAACAGAGCTTGAAAATGAAACTAATAGAAGGTAAATACTCAACAAATAATCTGAAGTTTGCAATTATACTAAGCCGATTTAATGAAGCAATCGGAGAAAATCTTCTCAAAGGGGCAATAGAATGTCTTTCAAAACACGGAGTTACTTCAGAAAATATAGACATCATAAAAGTTCCCGGCGCTTTTGAAATACCAGTTACTGCAGACAAACTTGCTTCTTCAAAAAAATATTTTGCAATTATATGTCTTGGAGTAATAATAAGAGGTTCTACGCCACATTTTGATTATGTTGCTTCTGCCGTAAGCAACGGTATTCTTCAAATTTCATTGAAGCATTCTATTCCTATAACATTCGGAGTTTTAACCACAAACACAATTGAGCAGGCAATTGAAAGAGCCGGCACAAAGGCAGGAAATAAAGGTTGGGATGCTGCACTAACTGCAATCGAAATGTCAAATCTCTTCAATCAGCTCGAAGGATAACTTATCGCTTCTTTTCTACAATTTGAAAATCTTTAAATTTTGTAAGAAGCTTTTAAGGTAGTATTTATGAAAAAATTATTTTTAATAAGTATAATTCTGTCTTTGAAAATTTATCCGCAGATAGCATCAAACTGGCAAAATTATTCTGATATGAAAAACGTTCATGATTTTATTTTTGCAGGTAACAGCATTTGGGCAGCTTCTGATGGTGGTGCTTTTGAATATGATTTTTCGCAAGATACATACAATACTTTTGGTAAAGCTGAAGGCTTATTCGGAACTGATTTGAATGCAATTGGAATTGATAAACAGAATAAAGTCTGGTTCGGAAGTAAATCCGGAATGATTGATATTTACAACATCAACACTAAAAAGTTTTCTTACATAATTGACATTTTCAATTCGGATAAAACAAACAAAGGGATTAACTATTTTTTCATAAAAGGTGATACTGTTTTCATCGCAACTGATTATGGCATTTCATTAGTAAGTTCAGCTAACTTTTTTTTCTATGATTCTTATTTCAAACTTGGAAGTTTTCCATCAAACCAGAAAGTCAATAAAACATTTTACTTCGATAGAGTTTACGCTATTACTGATTTAGGAATTGCCGTTCAAAAACAAAATGCAGTTAATCTTTCATCGCCTGAATCATGGGATGTTTTTACAAATTCTTCTATTGGAGTAACTAAAGTAAATGACTTGGTTAGATTTAATAATGAAATAATAATAGCAACTGATAAAGGACTTTATAAATTCAATAGTTCAAATCAAACGTGGGAAAGATTCATTTCCAGTTTTACTTCACCTGCAACAGATATTGAAGTCTATCAGGATAGATTATTCATCTTAGAAATTGCGAATGTGTATTTATTTCAAAATAATAATTTTACTCAATACTTTTCTTCAACACCTCCTTTAAGAAAAATTGCTTACAGTCAACAACACAATTTAGCGCTTTCAACAAATTATGGAATTGTACTATTTAACAACAAAATTTTATTACCTGATGGACCATTTGCAAATCAATTTGCTAATATGACTGTTGATAATGGCGGAAATCTTTGGGTAGCTACAGGAAAGGATGGCACTGGAAAAGGTATTATGAAATTTGATAAAAACAACTGGAGCTTTTTTAACAGAGTAAACTTCCCAATTTTAAAAACAAATGACTACTATACTATTTACGCTGGAAATGATAACAGGATTTATTCAGGAAATTGGGGAGCAGGATTTGTTAGGATCAACGACTCAACTATTCATCGTTTCGATGTTGCTAATACTCCAATGGTGGGAGTACCGATAGATACGAATTTTTTGGTTATCACAGGTCTTGCAAATGATTCAAGAAATAATCTGTGGATATTAAATCATTGGGCTGGAGACGGAAATCCATTAGCAGTTTTAACTCCCGATAGTAGTTGGTATCTTTTCAAAGTTCCTGCAGGTCAAGGAAGAATAATAAATAAGCTTTATAATCTCATCATAGATCAGTATGATACTAAATGGTATTTTTCGCTCGATGCAGGAAGTCTTAAAGGATTATTCTATTTCAACGAGAATAAAACTCTTAACAATACTGCAGATGATAAAAGCGGATTGCTAACTGAATCAAATGGATTAAACAGTACAGACATATCAGATATAAAAGTAGATAAGCGAGGAGATATCTGGGTTGGAGGCAACAGGGGGGTAAACATAATATCAAATACTTCAACGATTGTTAATCTTACAAATCCACAATTGAGAATTACATCTGTATTTTCTTTACGACAGCAAAGTGTGAAAGCAATTGCGGTTGACCCACTAAATCAAAAATGGATAGCAACTGCAGAAGGATTGCTATTAGTAAATTCCGATGGCTCCCGTGTTCTTGCAACTTTAAATTCAAAAAACTCGCCTTTGCTTGATGACAGAATTGAAAGTCTCACTATTGATGAAAAAACTGGTAAAGTGTATGTTGGAACAATTTTAGGGCTCAACGTTTTTGAAACTCCAGCAATCAAACCTAAAGAAAAATTTGATGGATTATTTATTTATCCAAATCCTTTTGTAATTACAGATGGCTCGCAATTAGTAACCATTGATGGATTAGTAAAAGACAGTGAGATTAAAATAATTTCAGCATCAGGTAATCTTATCAGAAAACTTGAAACACCCGGTGGACGAGTTGCTTATTGGGATGGAAAAGATGATGATAGAAATTTGGTTAGTAGTGGAATTTATCTGGTCGTTGCATCAGACAGAGATGCAAATAATGTTGAAGTTGGGAAAATCGCCGTAATCCGAAAATAAGAAATGATTGACCTGATAAACATTTCTTTACAGTTTAATGGAAAATACTTATTCAAAGATGTAAACTATAAAATTTCATCCGGTGATAGGATTTCGCTTGTAGGAGCAAATGGTACAGGAAAATCCTCTTTACTAAAAATAATTATTGGTGAGCTTTCACCGGAAGAAGGAACAGTTCA
>OGCI01002026.1_pt1 | contig 14749 bp, 12 predicted proteins | sample 1570021 | NCBI WGS metagenome assembly OGCI01 (sample SAMN06264664, study PRJEB24512) | hot springs metagenome | isolation source: Hot spring water | place: South Africa: Tshipise | collected 2015-06-21 | reverse complement strand
TTCCAGAGCATTTTCTACAGATTTCTCACGAAGATTCTCAGAAATATTGTCATAATCAAGGGCAGGGTTGTTTTCCTCTCCGGCAGGGTTATTGTTTGTTACATCTGATTTATTTTCTTCGGAAAGTGAGGAAAAAGAACTCCCCGTAGAAATTCTTTGATTGATTTCTGAGTAGGAGTTTTGTTTAATATTGGCTACTTCATCGGGCGAAATATTAACATTCCACCGTAAAAGCAAAATAGCAAAGATAGCACAGGCAGGTATTAAAATTACCAAAAGGATATTTTGTATTTTCACCTTTTCTACCTTGAATTTATTATTAATATTATTTCTTTTTTCCTGTTACGGTATGGAAATTGGACCAAACACCGGGATTGCCATCTGGGCTTCATCCACGATATTGCAATATGGATCGAATCCTCGTCCATACCATAAGAACGCCTGCTCGGGCATTTTTGTTATCCACAAAATTACTGCATTCGGTTCATTTTCAGGCAGAGTTATTTTGTAAATACAGGGCAAAATGGGGGCCTCTTCTGCAGTGCTAATCGTAAACCCGGAAGGCTTCCCTGCAGATATAAGTTTGCCGTTAACACCCGAAAAAGTAATTTTTACTTGCGGTCCATAAGGAGATGATATTCGTTCCACCTTTTCAACTCGTGGACCCGAAGTAATTTTTCCTCCGAACATATCTCGTTCTACCCGATTGGCCAGGCGGTAGCCTAATATTTTCAGTCCTTCCGTTCCCGCATGAATAAGATCATCCAATTCTAAATCAATAGACACAACCATTCCGCCGGGTGCTAATTCCTTTTCTAATTCCAACTGGTCATTTTGAAGTTTGTTCCAATAAGTAGCATCTGGATTCTCCAAAACGAAACGCCCTATCTGAACATAATAAAAGGGTAAGTCCGCCCCAAAGTCATTCCGAAATGCTTGCACTAATTTCCGCATCCGTTCTTTATATAAAGGTTGGGGGTCTTTGCTGGCATCGGATTCCCCTTGATACCATAAGACACCTCGCACTTTTCCTCCTGCGGATTGAACCTGCTTATACATAGAACCATATAAAGATTCTCCTCCTTTATCTTTCAAATCCGGGTTCCATTGCTCCATAGATGTCCCTCCATGTGCAGAGGCGATTAAACCGATGGGTCTCCCCGTCCTCTTTATCATTTCCACCGCAAAGGGCAAACCCAATCCTGCCCCTTTTTGTCCATTTATTGCTTCTTTAATCCTTTGAAAACGTTCCTCTTCTGATTTTAAAACCCGGCTATAGTGGACCGGGTCCGGGGATTCTGCAAGAACATGGATGGGCTCTTTTGCAATACGCCATTGGTACGCCATTGAATAAAGATGCACTAAAGGATGTGGCTCCGTTACATCTTCCAGGTTTCCAACGCCATACATATTTGATTGTCCCGCTAAAATCCAAATATCTCCCACCAATACATCATTGACTATCGTCTTTTCCTTTACCTTACCATTTACATCTCTTATCTGAAATTCAATTGTATAAGGACCACCCAAAGGAATATCTTTTAAGGTGGCTTTCCACTGTCCATTTTCAGCGGAACCTACTTCTGTCCAAGGTTCTATTTCATACGCTAAACCCACAATGCGCCTTTCGACCTTGCCCGTATCAGCACAAGTTCCACTTACTTCTACAGGAAAACTTTTATCCTCAGGATTCGCCTGCAATACCTGATAATGAGCCAGTCCCTTTTCTATTGTTATTGCAAATGACGAGATACATAAAAAGGTAAGCAAAAGGGCATATATTCCTACACTTCCAAAATTTTTAGTAAGTTTATAATTAGATTTCATAAGTCATACCTCCACTGGATTGGGTTTGTTCAATTTAACACCAAAAGTTAAAAAAAGTTCTGTTGTATTTATAGCATAAAGGTGCATTACAAACATAAAAGGAGAAAGACCTCTTTCACCGTTCAAACTATTTAACAAAATGAATTGTGATGTGATTGATAAAATAAAAAGGATAGCAAAAAAAAGGATTTTTATCCTCTATCTATATTCATTGTTATGCAAAAGGAAACAAAATTTTGGTATTCTTTAATATCGTTTTGTTAACCTTAAAAGCAAATTCAAACTCAAATCAGGAAGACAAGAAATAAAATGGAACCAAAGTTAATTAGGGAAATTCTTGAGTTCGTCCAAACAGGGAAATTGGACATTGATAAGGCCATTGAAAAATTTAAAAGTTTACCTTTTGAAGACCTTCATGATGCCAAAGTGGACCATCATCGTCCTTTACGGAAAGGATACCCCGAAACTATTTTTTGTCCGGGGAAAACCCCCGACCAGATAGTCCGCATATGTAAATCAATAATAGCAAATGATACAAATGTGCTGGCTACCCGGTGTGAAAAAGAAGCGTTTGATTTGGTAAAAAAGGAAATTCCTGACGCTAAATATTACGAATCTGCTCGCATTTTTACAGTTATCCAAAAACCTATCCAGTATCGGGATGGCTATATTGCGGTAGTGTCTGCGGGAACGGGAGATATTCCTGTTGCAGAGGAAAGTGCGATTACCTGTGAAACTTACGGTTCACATGTTGAACGAATTTATGATGTGGGTGTAGCGGGTATCCATCGTTTGTTTCATCAACTTCCTAAGATTCGTTCTGCGATTGCAGTAATTGTCTGTGCGGGGATGGAAGGAGCCTTGCCCAGCGTTGTTGCAGGGCTTATTGATAAACCTGTTATTGGTGTGCCTACCAGCATCGGCTACGGTGCTAATTTTAAAGGGGTTTCCGCACTATTAGGAATGCTGAACACTTGTGCATCAGGACTTACGGTAGTGAATATAGACAATGGATTCGGTGCGGCTACTTTTGCGGTAACAATACATCAGCTCATCTCTTCGCTTCATTCCTAACAAAACTAAAAGATGGTTATTCCTTTTTGTCAGATACAACATAAAATATTGAAATAAGAAAATAGGGATATAAATATGAAGCTAGCCTACTTCGATTGTTCTTTTGGGATTAGCGGGGATATGTTAGTTGGTGCTTTTTTAGACGCTGGAGTTCCTTTTCCGGAACTGCAAAAAGCATTAGAAAGTTTACCCATAACAGGGTTCAAAATTGAACATCAACAGGTAGTCAAACATGGGATTCGGGCCACACAATTCCAGGTATATATAGAACATTCTCATGAACATCATTCTCACCGTGGACTGAATGAAATAAAGGAAATTATCAAAGAATCTTCTCTGCCAGAAAGAGTAAAAGAAGGAGCCATAGATAGTTTCTCACGATTGGCTGAAGCAGAAGCAACTGTCCACGCTACAACCCCGGATAAAATCCACTTTCACGAAGTAGGTGCGGTAGATGCTATCGTTGATATTGTCGGTGCTCACTGGTGTTGGAATTATCTCCAATTAGAGAAGGGTTTTGCCTCTCCTGTGAATGTCGGTGGAGGAACGGTTACCTGTGCTCATGGAACTTTACCTGTGCCTGCACCTGCCACAACACTATTACTTCGAAACTATACTCTTTGGGTAGGAAAGATACAAACGGAATTGACAACACCAACGGGGGCGGTGCTATTACAGAGTTTTACTCATCCGCGAGAACAAATTCCTCCGTTTACCTTGGAAAAAATAGGTGTAGGAGCAGGAACAAAGGATATTGAAGGGCATGCCAATGTTTTTCGACTGATGATTGGAGAAAGTGAAACCGACAAGATCCCGAATGTAGAAGAAATTTGCGTTATAGAAACAAATATTGACGATATGAGCGGAGAGTTATTTCCCGTGATTATTAACGAATTACTCGACGCAGGGGCTCGTGACGCATTTATTACTCCAATCATTGCTAAAAAGGGCAGACCCGCATATATCATTACCGCACTTTGCGAACCCCATCAAATCTCTGTTATTCAGGGGATATTTTTCAAAAACACCACTACATTGGGCATCCGTTACCGAATTGAAAAACGGTTTGTATTAGAAAGAAAATGGGTTCCAGTGGAAACCCCATGGGGCCCAGTTAAAGTAAAAATTGGATATATCGGAACTCAAATTTATCAAGTCAGCCCCGAATTTGAAGAATGCTACCTTTTAGCCCGGAAAAACAACATTCCTGTCTATGAAATTTATCAATATGCCCGCCAATCCGCAGAGAATACGATAAACTTATGATTAGGTAGTATCTCTGTTTCAAAAGTCAGTTTACAGTTAGGTCTATAATTTCGTGTAGGTTGGTTATGTAAGCGTCTATTTGATAGGGTGTGGGCATATCTATTTTAGTTGTTTTATCGTAAGTAGAGGCAGATAGGATAGCACGCATGGTTTTAATATTTATTCTGAAACAAGGGGTATCTTCTATTAAAGCAGGAAGGATGTAGGGGCGGTTTTTCTGAGGGATGGTCTGCGGAGGGGATACATATGCAATGCAATGGACATAATAGCCACCGTTGTCCGGTTTATTGAGGAAAACTGTCTCTACAAAGGTAGAAGCCGTTATCTGAATTTCTGGACGGGGATTTAAATAACGAATTGCATTTATTAACAGTTTCCGACATTCCGGTAAAGCATATTCAGAACCTGTCGCATAATCGGGTGAACAGGCGAATGTTAACACAGTCCCTTTTCCTATTTGGTTTATGAAAATTGCAGGTCCTACCACGGCTTCCGGGCTCATTGGGAGGTCTGTCCCTTCTTTTCCTTCTATCTGTCGCTGGGTGCGATATGCTTTCCATAATTTACCAACGGATTGGGCTGTGGTAGATTTGAATATTCCTGTGGGACCCTTTACCAGCACAGGCATTGTAAGTGCGTTTTTATAATCCTCTTTGTTTACTGTAGTATGTTCTATTTCTATAGAGAGACGGGCCTCTTCTTCAGATTGCAAGGGTTCTAATGAAACCCAGTTATCTTCACCTTCTATCCGTGAAACAAATTCACAACCTGTCAGGGGCTCTAACAAATACTTTCCTATGTTTCCAAATTTATCAAAACATCCCGTTAATCCTGTTAGGATAAGTTGTCCTCCCCCTTCTACATAGTTTCTGAACATATTTATTTCGTCCTGAGATAAAATCCCTGTATTGGGTAGAATAACCACAGGAAATTGTTTCAATTTCTCAGCATTACAATTTTCATCCAGCAGAACTCCCCAGGGAATATGTTCATATACCATTGCTTTGTGGGTTCCTTGAAAAGCAGTGAAATAATGAGCAGGCTGTTCACGACCTACCCAATCTCGTGTTTTACTACTGAAATATATACCAACCTCATATACAGGCTTATGATAGAAAAAAGGTTTCTTTTCTTTAACTTCCTTAAAGGCTTTCCCTATGCGAGAATATGCAATTGGGTCCAGAGTTCCGTCAAACCCTAACTTGTCTACCATTGTAACGAAGGCCCCATGCGCACAGAGTGTTAATAATTCCCAACGAATGTCGTTTAACGGTCGTGTGGTTTGGTCGTGGTACATTCGCACACCCCGCTGGATGGCAACTTGCACTCTTTGTCGTGGGACAGCAGAACGATAGAATTCAGCGTTTAATCCCACAGTCAAAGCGCTAAATCCCCAGATACCTGTTTCCCCTGTAATGAAATCGCCGTTTTCACCATGCTGGACGGGTCTTTGTCCAACCTCAAAACTAAACGGTGGATTGCCATGGTAGTTGAAGTCTACGGATACATTAGCATCTCGCTGTTTTATATGTTGATACAGATCTTTTTCAAAATCCACACTGCTTCTGTAACGGAATTCTAAAAATTTTTTCCATGCTTCGTCCCAAGTAACAGAGGTTGGAATCTCAATCCCATATTGTTCTTTGAACTTATTTTTACATACGAGACAAGCACACCCATAGGGTGGTCCAAAACCTTGGTCAATCATATCAATATGGAATCCTTGAATCCCGTAATCCATAATCTCATCCACAATTTGCTTCATTGCTTCCAGATAACCGGAGTTATAACAAAAACGATGGTAAATGGGTTTTCCCTCAAGGTCATACATAAGAAATTCTGGATGTTCCTCTATATAATGTCCTCCTTGTTGAACTACACAGTAAGCGATAACAGGCATGTTGTATTTTTTTGCTTCATGAATAGATTCCCTCAGGGGGTCACGGTTTTTTAAACCAGGTGCTTTTAATAGAATTTTTGAGTTGTAATACGCATAATCCCCATCCCGAGCCCAAACGACTACATAATCGCAATTTGCCTGATAACATTTGCGGACAATCTCCGCTCCATCCATTTTGTCGCAATACCGTTCATCATCTTTTGCAGAAAATCCCCATTGGGCCCCTGTTGGACCTACTTCCATACCCACGGCCACTTTTTCATGCCAAGATTCAGAGATGGCCCGATTAGAGAAAAATAATATCATACCGATAAAGCAAAGTCGCAGAGTCATAAATAAACCTTTCTTTTGCCGTTAATAGTTTCTTTTGTAAAAAAAATAGTAAGAAGTCTTATATGTTTTGAAATTAAAATTTTATGATATAGCCATTGCATAAAATACAATGCTGGCACTGACACTGGCATTGAGTTGTTCTATGGGAGGTTTTGTAGGTATCGAGACAATATAATTACACTCCCGCTTAATTAACGGGCGAATCCCTTTCCCTTCACTACCAATTACGAGAACGCTACGATGACACCAATTTACCTCATTCAATTTTCTATTTCCATTCGCATCAAGAGCATAAATTTCAAATCCAAAACCTTTTAATTTGCGGACACATTGAAGTGTGCTTTTGACTTGAATAATTTGAGCATATTCAACGGCTCCCGTGCTTGCTTTTACAACCAGTGGAGTGATAGGTGCAGAACCTTCCTGAGGGATAATTAAAGTGTTTATATTAAATGCTACAGCGGAACGGATGATAGCTCCCAGATTACGGGGGTCCTCGATATGGTCTAAAACAACAATCCGCTGGGTATGTTCTACATGTTTTTGTAAGAATTCGTCAAAACTTAATAGAGGTAATGTCTCAACTTCAGCCACAATACCCTGATGAACAGCGTTTTTCGTTATTCGGTCTAAATAACTGCGTGATTTTTCTTCAATAGGAACAGAGACTTCCCCTTTCTTTAATTCGGGTAGAGAAATTCCCTGCTGTATATATAATTTATAAACAGAACGGCGTCCTGCCTGAAGACAAGTTAAGACAGGTAGTCGTCCATAGATGATTTCGGAATTTTCCATGTAGTTATTGCAAATTATGAACTTCTTTTAACTTATTGGCTCGCAAATTGAGGTTATCAAATTCGGGAACACGGTCGTCATATTGATGTGCATTTAATTGGGCGAGGTCTCTCAAAATATTATAGGCTTCCTGATAACGCCCTAATTTCTCATAGCATTTGGCTAACCGATACATGTTATACCAGTAATTAGCGCCGGAGTTTCCATATCGGTTAATAACTGTTTCCAGAACATCCTTTGAGCGTTCCCATCGTAGAAGCATCATTAAATAACCTGCTACGCGAGTTAGACCGGATTCATCCACTTTATCTCGCTGGGCGTCTACTCCCGGTGTTGCCTTTGTAAAATTTTTCACCATATAATTAACGCCTCCACTGGAGCCGAGCCAGACGACCACAGCCACCACGAGAATAATTAATGGCCATTTTAATCCACTTAAATCCATAAAACCACCCTCCTTATTGTTAAAATTAAAAACCTAACCAGGAACGAACAAAAAATACAGCCTGTGATAAAACAGGAATATTAAATAATGTCCCGATTACACCCAGAGTAATCAGAACCACAGCCAAAAAAGCAAGGAAAGAGAATAGTTGTCTTAGTTTTGTTCCGATATTCCAGCGAGCGCGGGTTGTGTCCCGGTCCAAATCCTGCACTCGTTTTGTAAAGGCCTCAAACCGTTCCCGGCATGCATCTGAGCAAAAAGAACCTAAAGGAGAACTTATTACGCAGGCTCCACAAACAGGTTTCCCACATTGTTTGCACCGTGCAGTAGCGGAAACAGACGGATGATTGATACAGGATGATAATCTGCCATCCAGCATAACAAACCCTTTCTATTGTAATGAATAAGAAATACAATTAAAAAATATTATAACAAAAAGAAAAACTTTCCAAAAGAAAAATAGGCGGTGAACGAAACTGCATCACAGGCCGGTTTCACTCACCGCCTTAATGCGCCGGGCATCAGGGGTATAAATTATTTAGCAAAAAAAACGCCAACTTTGATTGTGTAAAAAGTTTCGATAAAAATTTATGTAAATCAAATATTTTTACGGGATAAATTAGGTAAGAGTTTCTTTATTTAAATTTATTGCTTAATCATGTTATGATTTTTTGTCTAAAAAATTTGATATTATGACTGTTTTTTGTCAGAATAGTAGTAATAAATTATTGACAAAAATATTTTTACAAAATAACAAAATAGATGTCTGGATACGATATGTCTGAACCAAAAGATGTGGAATTAAGAATATACTGTATTTGTGGTCAGAAGATGCGAGTTCAACCGGATATGTATGGGAAGCCGGGACGCTGTGTTGCATGCCGGCAGAAGATTCGCATTCCGGCAAAGGATGAAATTCCTTCGGGAATAACCGAACTCTATCTTAAAGACCATCCTGAGTATCTTCGTAAAAAATCTACCCGCGAAAAATCAGAGCCCCTCAGTGATTCAAATTCCGAAGAGGAACAAGTCCTCTCGGATTTTGGCGGAGCCTACTCCTTCCCCCTTGATTACCTCGAAATACTACAAATACTCATTAATGCAGAATATAAAGCCCAGAGGTATTTACAGGCTCTTCGACAGAAAAAACCGATTGGTACAGAATCAAAAACAGATTTGCTGGAAATTTTATCCAGAATTCGTCGGATGCGTGCTTCGCTGGACGAGAAGATAAAGATTCGTAGAGAGGAAGTTATAGAACAACTCAAGTATGTGGAAAAAGAAATAGGGAAACTTGTGGTTTCTTTTCGCACAGGAGATATTGAATTTAAATATTATTGGAAAAATATGGTTCCTCTTCGGATTCGTAGAGAACGGTTGGTTCGGCGTAGAAAAAATTTAGAGGGATGGCTTTCTACAGTTAGTCCAGAATTGGCTGGAGGTTATCTGGATATCGATTTTTTAAAACTTCCGGACAGGGTCCCTGATATTGTTTTTCCTCTTGAAGAGGATGAAGAGGATCTTTCTGTTTTATCGATCCTGGTGAGGGAAATCCAAAAATATATTGTTTTAAGAGCCGATATAGAACATCAGTATGCAGAATGGAAAAAAATGGTGGAGGGGGGTAAAGTCAATTCTGAAGTGGGAGAAAAAAGTATTGCTGAATATGATGCACGGCTGAAAACCGTTCAAAGTGCTATTTCGTTTTATCGTGAACGACTTGAACAACTGGTTACTGATTGTGACCTTGATTTAGAATCTATTGAGAAGAATATCTCTCGTATTGATAAACAAAGAGAAGCACAGGTAATTGATATTAATAAAGCCCGTGAATTACAGGAGGAACTTTTTCAGGCACGAGTAGACCTTGTTCGGACAAAAGACACAGCGCGCAGAGCTGTCAGTGCAAACTCCCGATTTGATATTCCATCTTTACAGGGGACCTTTGTTGCGAGAATCGGTCCCTCTAGAGGCCAGATAGAGATTGGAACGGATTCCTGGATTGCATGGTTCTGTTCTGTTTTATTGATAATGATGATAATGATACCAATGACCCGAAGTCAGGGATTGGTACCCACAAAGATACTCATGTTAATGATTATTGGATTATTTGTTTCTGCAATAATTCTGGCTCTCGTAGGTTCAATTCCTTATCGCAGATTTAGGGGAAAGGGGTTAAGCATTCTATGGGTTATTTATGTTATCCTGTTTACGCTATATTTTAATTATCTCTGGTATAGCCCCTATCCTTATGGAGGAGATTTAAGAGCTTCCCCGTATGGGTTGTTTACTTTTCGAGTAGTTTTGGTTTACATTGTATTGGTATTGATGGGTGTTGCCGTCTGGGTATCGCTACATAAGGAACGGGGATTGCGTTGGATACCGTGGGTATCTACATGTATTAATATCCTTACTATTGTTATTATCTCAACAGACTGTTTCGGGATGGTGCAAGGAAATGCGATATTAGGTGCTGCGGGGAGGACTGAATACATTATGGGTGCGGGAATGTATCGTGTGGAGATAAATATTCATAATAAAGGGTTGCGGTCGGTATGGTTAGGAAATGACATAAATTCTGTCCCGGCCCCGGTTTTTGTAAGTGTATTTTTAGAAGGAAATGAAAAACAAATTTTTACTCCTTATGAAGTAAAAACAGAAAATTTATTATCACAGCCTGTTGCATTGGTTTTTAATAAAGAAGGGGGGAAAATAAGTCCCAGGCGGGCTATTACACTTTTTTATCAACTGGCCCCGGGTGTTTATACTATAAAACTGGAAGGTAAGGGAAGTTACTATCAGCCCCGGCAAGTCCGATTGGTATTGCCCGAACAGAGAAAAGAAGCCGTTTCTGCTCCACAGGAAAAGAATAGGGATGCTGAAAAAGAAGAGGATAATCAAAGCAAAGAGATAAAAGAAGAAAGAAGTCCCGTTATGAAACAACCCACTATGGATAATTCTATTTTTGAAGAAATACAAAATACATCTGAGACAATGTTGGCTTCCTTAAAAGAAGGAGAGATTCTTGTATTCTTTCACGGTTTTGCAAAAGTTCAGAATAATTCTGAAGAAACCGATGCTTCTCCAAAGTTTCGTATATCTATATTTACAAAGGATAGAAAAGTTGTGGAACAATTTATCCATTTAGGGGATAAAATCGTTGGCGACTGGTTACTCTCGGAATTCAGCCCACAAAGAGAAACGATAACTTTAAATTACAAAGGGCAATTATTTGTAGCAACGATAGGAAAATATTACAAACTACAATCATGATAATTTTAGATATTGCTGATATATACTTGAAGTTGAAAGCATAGTTACCAAGTTTTTATAGTAAGTAGATATTTTGAAATTCTGTAAATGGAGAGTTTTGCCATGAAAAAAGAATATTTTTATTTTATTATTGCTGGGAGTGTTTTATCTTTATTTCTATTGACTCATTGTGGGGGACAGCAACAAGCGAAACAGCCTGCCCCAACAAAATTGCCCGAAGTTAAGCCTATTGAGTTAACATATAGCATATTTTTTCCGGCTACGCATTCACAGTATAAATTAGCAGAAAGTTGGGCCAAGGAGGTTGAAGCACGAACAAATGGCAAGGTGAAAATTGTGATGTATCCGGGAGGATCTTTAACAAAGGCAGATCAGTGCTATGAAGGAGTGATTAACGGGGTATCGGACCTTGGAATGAGTTGTTTTGCTTATACTCGTGGACGGTTCCCACTGTTGGAGGTTCTGGATTTGCCTTTAGGTTATCCCAGTGGTAAAGTGGCAACTCTTGTGGCCATGGATATGATCAAGAAATACCAACCTGAGGAGTTGAAAGATGTTCAAGTTTTATATGTGCATGCACATGGACCGGGTATTTTAGCCAGTAAGAAACCTGTCCGTTCACTTGATGATTTAAAGGGCCTAAAGGTCCGTGCGACAGGTTTGTGCACAAAGATTGTAGAAAGATTAGGAGCCCAACCTGTTGGAATGAGCCAGCCCGAGACTTATGAAGCATTACAGAAAGGCGTGGTAGATGCAACTTTTTGCCCTATGGAGACATTGCAGGGCTGGAAACAAGGGGAGGTAATACAAGTGGTTACGGATAGTCGTTGCATTGGGTATACCACTTCTATGTTTGTTGTTATGAACAAGGCAAAGTGGGCCCAATTGCCCAAAGATATTAAAGACACAATATTAGCCGTGAGTGAAGAATGGGTCGAAAAACATGCACAAGCATGGGATAACGACGACGAAAAAGCGAAAGAGTATATTTTAGGAATGGGAAAAGAAATTGTATCTCTCACCCCTGAAGAACAAGAGCGATGGAAAAATGCGGTTCAACCTGTGATACAGGATTACGCATCTGTTAATGATAACTTACCACGCACAGAAATTTTAGCAGATACGCAGAAAAGGATTCAGGAACTCAGTCAATAAGGTAATGGGGTTCATTGAAAATTAGCATATCGGATGTAATAGAAGGTTACGGGAAAGGGGTTCGTATTCTTGTCTATTTATTAGGTTTTGTATCGGCCCTGGCATTACTTTTTATCGTAGTTGTTGTTATGGCAGATGTTATTGGAAGAATCTGGGGTAGTGGCATTCGTGGTGGTATGGATTACATCCGACTTGCGAGTGCTGTAGTGTTGGGAGGAGCACTACCCTATACCACTGCTGTTAAGGGGCATATAGCCATTGAATTTCTTTTCCGCCGAATAAATAAAACAATGAAAATCGTTATAGATACCCTTTCTCGATTGATGATGTTAGTATTGTTCATATTGATTATTGTTTTTATGATAAAACACGGTCTCTCCTTATACCGCTCTGGAGAGGTAACCTCTACGGTGCAATTACCCATATTTTGGGTTCCATACTGGCTTGCTATATCCTTCTTAGTAACTTCTCTGGTAAAAATTTATCATATACTCCGTCCCGGGAAGGAATTAATCAAGCCATGAGTTTAACAGGGTATGGAATTCTCGGTATTGGTGTTTTACTACTCCTTCTTATTGCAAGTATGCCAGTGGCTTTTGCAATGATGGGGGTGGGATTGACGGGTTTTGTTATGGTCGTGAACAAGAATGCGGGGTTTAGTATGCTATCCAGTGATTTAATAGACACTTTTTCTTCTCCAAGTCTTGTTGTTATCCCGTTGTTCGTTCTTATGGGTCAGGTAGCCTTTCATTCGGGTATTAGCAAACGATTGTTTCGTTCTGCTTATATCTGGATAGGTTCTTTGCCGGGTGGATTAGCGATGGCGTCTGTTATTGCCTGTGCTTTATTCGGGACTATCTGCGGGTCTGGACCTGCAACGGCTGCAACGATGTCTGCGGTTGCTCTGCCCGAAATGCGAAGATATAAATACGACCCCGCATTAGCAAGTGGGACTGTTGCATCCGCAGGTGGCTTGGGAATGATGATACCTCCTAGTGTTGTCTTTATTGTTTATGGAATTTTAACACAGCAATCCATCGGCAAATTGTTTCTTGCAGGGATATTCCCGGGTGTTTTTATTGCATCCCTCTTTTGCATAAACATTTATATTCGCTGTTTAAAGGATTCTTCTTTAGGTCCCGCAGGTGAAAAAACTTCATTGAAAGAAAAATTCCTATCATTAGCAGGTGTTATTGAAACGCTCATTCTATTTCTCATTGTCATGATAGGTATCTTTTTTGGTTTCTTTACGCCAACCGAAGGGGCCGGAATCGGAGCCGGTGGAACAATTATTCTATCTGTGCTTTTACGACAGATTACATGGAAAGGTTTTATCCGTGCAATGATGGAGACGCTTCGCACCTCCTGCATGATATTAATTATAGTAGCGGGTGCCGTTATATTAGGAAGGTTTTTTGCAATTACAAGATTGCCTATGACAATAGCCAGTGGACTTATCTCATTACCTTTGCCGGATTGGGCTATATGTTTTCTGGTTATGCTTTTCTATATGGTTGCAGGATGTTTCATTGACGCATTAGCATTGCTTCTGTTGACCATCCCCATTTTTTACCCAGTGGTTCAGCAATTGGGATATGACCCGATATGGTTTGGTGTGATGATTGTTGTATTAACCCAAATTGGAGTTATATCACCCCCAGTCGGGATTAATGTGTATGTCGTTAGCGGAATGGACCGAAGCCTTCCTTTATCTACGGTTTTTCGTGGTTCTATTCCCTTCTTGTGGATATTGATAATTGTAAGTATTCTATTTTTAATGTTTCCCAGTTTAGTCCTTTGGTTTCCGAATTGGTTAGTAAATGTCTAACCCAAAAAAGGAGGACAAATTTATGTTGGAAAAGCGTATGAATGTATGCAAAGCACAGAAAATACTTTTTTGTACCGATTTTTCAGAGAATGCAGATATTGCTTTCCAACATGCCCTGGATATGGTGCTTCGGAGGCCAAATTCGCTATTAATTATCTTGCATGTTATACCTGAACCTGAGGCCGAGTTCTGGAAAACTTATGTCTATGAAATGGAAGGGATTGACGAGAAAGCGAAACGAGATATTGACGAGCGTATCCAGCAATCCTATTTGTCAATTATTCCGCCAGAAGTTATGGTACAAGTTGAAGTTAAAATTGGAAGGGACTATCAAACAATATTAGATTTTGCGAATGAAATTGTTGCAGATATTATTGTAATGGGACGGAGGGGACATAGTACCTGGGAGCGACACTTTTTTGGTAGTGTTGTAGAGCGGGTTGTCCGTCGAGCGGAATGTCCTGTTCTGGTTGTGCCCCGCTCTGAAAGAAAATAAAAAAAATAATCATAATTTTTGAGTAGCCCTATTTCTGACGCTTTTAAATTCAGAGGATTGTTTTGTCTTCTGTATACAAAACCATTCAGTATGATTTGATAATGGAACAAAAACAAATTTACACTTATCGAAAAGTCTTTTGTAATTAAAATAGTTAAAAATAAGGAATGGGAACATGAAAAGTCTATACCTTCTTTTTTTCTTTTTGTTGTCTATGTCCTTTGTTGTAATGGCACAAAACACAGATGCCGGCGGGAGTACTCCGGAAACCGCACCACAAGAGGCAGAGCAAGAATTAAGAATAGGTTTAATAGGACTGGATACATCGCATGTGATTGCCTTTACTCAATTGTTTAA
>OGCI01002025.1_pt1 | contig 14753 bp, 8 predicted proteins | sample 1570021 | NCBI WGS metagenome assembly OGCI01 (sample SAMN06264664, study PRJEB24512) | hot springs metagenome | isolation source: Hot spring water | place: South Africa: Tshipise | collected 2015-06-21 | reverse complement strand
CCGACCAGCACCCCGACCAGGCGGGTGACGAATACACCGACCCGCACGCCGCCACCTCCGCCGCCGCCGACGAACACCCCGCGCCCGCCCGCCAATCTGCAGGTGAACGGCATATGCGTAGTGCCTACCTATCAGGCGAGCTTCACCGTCACTAACACTGGCTTTGATATGGGTAGCCCGACAGCTTGGCGGCTCTACCAAAACGGAACGCTGGTCAACAGCGGGGCAGTGCAGTTGAGCGCTGGCGCGTCGCAGCAGTTTAACTTCGCGGGCATACCCGGCACGCTGCGCTTCGAGGTTGATCTTCCGGCTGAGCAGGGCACCGGTGCGGCGCAAACCTCGGTGACTGGCTGCGTCCCGCCGCCTCCGCCACCTCCGCCGCCTTCGCCGACACCGCCTACTACGCTGGTCTGCGGCGAGACGGTAGAGACCGGCCCCAACGGCTTCCCAGTGATCAACATGTCGCCGGAAGCCTGCGAGCCAGCCGAAGCGGTGCGGCAGCCCTGGACGCCGCTGCAGGTTGGCGGTGGCGTGTGCCCCGACTGGCTGGTCTATCACACCAATCAGACGGGCGACTGGGAAATCTTCCGCCTGGGTGAGTTGCCGGGTCGTCCGGGAACCGAGCCGAACCTGACGCAGGGCGTGGGGCCGCGCGTCTACGATGTCGCGCCCAGCCGCTCGCCCGATGCCGGATGGATCGCTTTCGCCAGCAACCGCGACGGCAACTGGGAAATTTACATCGGCAGCGCCGACGGTACTTTCCAGCAGCGCGTCACCTACACGCTGGACTCCATTGACATTGACCCGATGTGGTCGCCGGATGGCGCGTGGATCGTCTACGACTCCGCCCGCAACGGCAATTGGGACCTGTACATGGTCAACGTGGCGACGGGCGTAGAAACCCGCCTGACGGATAGCCCCAGCAACGATCTGAACGCCTTCTGGTCGCCGGACAGCAGCAAACTGATCTTCCAGAGCGACCGCGACGGCTTCTGGCAGATTTACGAGCTGGACCTGGCCACTCTGCAGGTCAGGCGGCTGAGCGATGGGCTGGGCGACGATCACGAGCCGCAGTACTCGCACGATGGCACGAAGATCGCTTTCTACAGCTATCGCTTTGGCGACAACAGCGTGATCATGGTCATGAACGCTGACGGCACGGATGTCCGGCCCATCTCCGACCCGAACGGCGATGCCAACCTGCACGTCTTCTCACCAGACGATACCCTGATCGCCTATCAGTCGGACCTGGATGGCGACCTGGACATCTATGTCTATCAGTTCGCCAGCGACCAGACTCGCCTGGTGACGGACAACGTCATTGACGACTACGCGCCGACATGGTGGTGCAACGCCAACATCGTCATCTTCACGTCCGACATCACCGGCGACTCCAACCTGTTCGAGACGCCCGCCGAGCCGATCAGCGCGCCGCCCATCCTGGTAGAGAGCCAGGCGACGCAACTGACGGACGAGGTAGAGGCCGACCAGTACCCGCAGAACACGCCCGCCGACGAGGACGCGAGCCGGCAACGGTCGCTGCCCTCGCCGCCCAAGAACAGGTAGCCTTCTGCCGGCGAACATGCCCAGGGGCCGTTCCTCCAACCGGAGGGGCGGCCCTCTTTTTTGTGCGCTCTGACCTGCCCCGCTGCGTCATATGCTGTGGTATACTCCGCTCCGCCTGCTGGCAGCAGAAGCACACCCAAGGAATGGCCCTACATGTCCGCTGATCTGACTCACCTGACCCTCACCGAAGCCCTGACGCTCTTGCGCTCTGGGAGCATCACCGCGCGCGCCCTCACCGAAGCGCACCTGGCCCGCATCCGCGCGCTGGAGCCGCAGGTGCACGCTTTTCTCACCGTCACCGAAGAGCAGGCGTTGGCTGCGGCTGAGGAAGCCGACCGTCGCCGGGCGGCTGGCGACGATGCGCCGTTGCTGGGCATCCCGCTGGCCATCAAAGATGTGCTGATGACGCGCGGCATCCCGACGACCGCGGGGTCGCGCATCCTGGAAGGCTTCATTCCGCCCTACACGGCAACGGCGGTACAGCGCCTGCTGGATGCAGGGGCGATTCTGCTGGGCAAGACCAACACCGACGAGTTTGCCATGGGGTCGTCTACAGAGAACTCCGGCTATGGCGTCACGCACAATCCCTGGGATCTGTCGCGCGTGCCGGGGGGCAGCAGCGGGGGCAGCGCCGCTGCCGTCGCCGCGCGGATGGCCCTCGGCGCGCTGGGGACGGACACCGGCGGCAGCGTGCGCCAACCGGCGGCCCTTTGCGGGGTGAGCGCCCTCAAGCCATCCTATGGGCGGGTGTCGCGTTACGGGCTGATCGCCTTCGCCTCATCGCTGGATCAGATCGGTGTCTTCGGGCGCACGGTAGAAGACCTGGCGATCTTGCTGGGCATCATCGCCGGGCACGACCCGCGCGACAGCACCAGTATGGACACCCCCGTACCGGATTACCGCGCTGCGCTCACCGGCGACATTCGCGGGCTGCGCGTGGGCGTGCCGCGCGAGTATTTCATCGAAGGGATGCAACCAGACGTTGAGCAGGCGATACACGCAGCCATCGAGCAACTGGCGGCGCTGGGCGCGGAAATCTGCGAAATCAGCCTGCCGCACACTGAATACGCCCTGCCTGTCTATTACCTGATCGCACCCTCAGAGGCCTCGGCCAACCTGGCCCGCTTCGACGGCATACGCTATGGCCCACGCCGGTCAGGAGGCAGTATGTGGGGCACCTACAAAGCCACGCGCGGCCAGGGCTTCGGTGCGGAGGTCAAACGGCGCATCATGCTGGGCACCTATGCGCTGTCCGCCGGATACTACGACGCCTACTATCTGAAGGCGCAGAAGGTGCGCACGCTGATCAAACAGGACTTCGACCGGGCCTTCGAGAAAGTGAACGTGATCGCCGCGCCCACCACGCCCACCACGGCCTTTCGCATCGGCGAGAAAACCGATGACCCGCTGGAGATGTATCTCTCGGACATTTTCACGCTGTCGGCCAGCCTGGCGGGAGTCGCTGGCGGGGTAGTGCCGTGCGGCTTCGACCGCGACCGCCTGCCCATCGGCCTGCAGATCATCGGCGCGGCGTTCGACGAGCCAACCGTCCTGCGCGTTGCGCACGCCTATCAACAGGCGACCGACTGGCACACGCAGCTACCGCCGCTGTAAGGATTGGCCGCCGCGACGACGAACCTGCGACGTTCGTCTCCCTGCAGCAGCCAATTTCCCTGACAGACTTCCGGAGTCTGCGGAGACTTCAGAAGTCTGGAGCAGCGCCCCGTCTATAACTCAATTTCTCCCGTCAGCACCGCCGCCAGCACTTCCACTGTGGCGCGCACGTCGGCCATGTCCGCCGTCTCACTGGGCGTGTGAATGTAGCGCATGGGAATCGAGAGTCCGCCAGTCGGCACGCCGCCACGTGCCACCTGGATCATGCGCCCATCGGTACCCCCGCCGACCAGCACTTCGATCTGGTAAGGGATGCCCTTTTCCTCTGCCCGCTGTACCAGCAGGTCGCGCAGATTCGCGGGCACGATCATGCCGGTGTCGCGCGTCTTGATCGCCACGCCGCCGCCCAGCCGGACGGCCATCGGTCTGTCATGAGGCTGATCGCCGCAGGCCGTCGCGTCAACCACGAAAGCCACGTCCGGTTCCAACCCATAGGCGGCAGGCCCTGCCCCACGCGCGCCGACTTCCTCTTGCACAGTGAAGACGAAGAAAATAGTGTGCGGCGTTCCTGCTGCGCGCACCCGCCGCATGGCTTCGATCAGCACAGCGCAGCCCAGCCGATCGTCCAGGCTTTTGCCGATGACGCGCTCACCGCGCCAGAACGTCTCGCCGACAAACGCGCCGGGATCGCCCACACTGACCGCTGCGTTGCCCTCGGCGCTGACGCTGAAATCAATGTAGAAACCGTCGGTATCCGGCAGTTCGCGCCGTTTGTTGTACTGATGCTCGACGCCGATCGTGCCGATCACGCCGTTCTCCAGGCGCACGCGCGCGCCCAGCAGCGTCGCCGGATAGAGCGTGCCCAGCGGGGCAAAACGCGCGTAACCCTGCCGATCTATGTGGCTGACGACAAGGCCAATCTCGTCCATGTGCGCGGCGACCAGCACGCGCTTCGGCCCATTCCCCACCCGGCAGATGAGATTGCCCAGCGGGTCTACGGAGACCTCATCGGCCAGGCCGTGCACTTCAGCGCGGATCAGCTCGCGGATGTGATGCTCGTAGCCGGGCGGTCCCCAGGCTTCGGCCAGAGTTTTGATCAGGGTTTCCACAGAAGTTATCCTCATTTCGTGTAGCGGAGAAAGCGCAGAGCCACCTTAGCCCCGTTTCGTTCGTTGCCAGCAGGCGCGCAACCGCTCGTTGGCCTTATTCAAATCGAACGCTTCCTCGTCCCACTCTTCTTCAAACCATTCCATGTAATGGTCGTGTGCCGGATGATCAGGATTTCGGCGGGCTTCCAGAAAATCGTAGTAGCCCCAGATGCCCCCTACATCCTCCGGCGGGCAGGCGCGCGCCCCTTTGATACATAGCGGCAGTTCCTGTGTTGGGGCGGGCGGCAAAATCTTCTCGACCAGGATGTCGTGCAGCCAGTTATCACCAAAATCATACAGGTAGCGGAACTTGAACTTCTCCGCAGGAGCCAGGCGCATAAGCGTCATGTATTCGTTTTCATAGTCTTTATCTCCCACCCTGAATATGTGAAGGTGATCGTCTTCCCACCCCATGACAATCTGAATAACGCGATGCAGCTGGCCGAGCGTGAAATTGCCGGGGACCAATACGCGCCGCTAGATGGGCGGTTTGCTGCCGTACAACGTAATCTTGAGTTGATAGGTAGGAATCTCAGCCTTCCGCACCATGATTTGTTTACCTCCTGGCGATATTCATCTGGCCAGATTAAGAGACCATTTGATAACCCCTCACCCCGGCGCTGTGCGCCACCTCTCTCCCTCAATGGGGCGAGGGGGAAAACCTGGCCCGTCTCCCCTTCGCCCCTCAGAGAGAGAAGGCGCCGGGGGTTGAGGGGGCTTTTCAAGCGGTCTCTAATCTACCGCCGTCTTCAGGCTTCGCGCCTGAGCAGGTTCTCATCCAGCGTGTTCCAGGCCGCCCGCAGCAGTGCCGCCTGATTCTCCCAATCGGCCACGCTCATGATAGCGTAGGGGCTGTGAATATAGCGGCAAGGGTTGGCCACCACCACGCTGGGCACGCCGGTTCCTGTGCGATGGATCGCGCCCGCGTCTGTGCCGCCCGCGTGTTGCGGCGAGCGGAATTGATACGGAATGCCCACGGCTTCTCCTACCTGTACCAGGTGACGCACCAGGCGCGGGTCGCTGACCATCGAGCGGTCGGCGACGGTGATCGCTGGCCCACTCCCCAGCCGGGTGATCGTGGTCTGATCCGGCTCGTCGGGGTCTTGCGGCAGGTCGTGACAGGCGGTCGTCTCCAGCACGAAGGCCACGTCCGGCTGAATGCGTCCGGCGGCGGCCCGCGCCCCGCGCAATCCCACTTCTTCCTGCACAGTGAAGACCGCGTAGAGGTCGAAGGGGAAGCGCTCGCCCTGCACCAGGCGAATCAGCGAGGCACAGCCGGCGCGGTCGTCGAAGGCTTTGCCGCGCACTGTCGGCCCCAATTCTTCGAACGCGCTGGCGAAGGCAATGCGGTCGCCGCGCGAGACGGCTTTCTGCGCCGCGTCGCGGTTGGCTGCGCCGATGTCAATGCGCAGCCGGTCTATGGGCACGGTGTCCTGATCTTTGTTGAGGTGAATCGGCGTCCAGGCGATCACCCCGGGAATCTTGTCCGGCCCTACCAGCACACGTACGCCTGGCAAGATACGTGCGTCCAGCCCGCCCACAGCGCTGAAGCGGATCATGCCGTCGGAGTCGAAGCCCATGACCATCATGCCCACTTCGTCCATGTGCGCGGCGGCCATCACGCGCAGCTTCGACGCGCCCGCCCCGCGCTTGAGGGCGATCACACTGCCCAGCGCGTCGAGTTGCACGTCGTCCACGTAGTCGCGAATGTGTTTGAGAATGAGGGCGCGTACTTCGCCCTCTTCGCCGGAGACACCCACCGCTTCGGATAGCTCGCGCAGCACCTCGATCATGCCTTCTCCTCCAGGACTGCCGCCTCCGGCCACGAGAGCGTCGCCAGGAAGTCGGGCCTCAGGCCAGCGATGAACGCTGCCAGCCAGCGACCGGCGCGCGTTACGTCGCGCAGATCGATCACCTCCGCCGGTGAATGCATGTTGCGCATGGGGATACCGATCAGGCCGGTGGGTATGCCCGCCCGGCTCACCTGAATTTCCCAGGCGTCAGTGCCGCTGTTGCCGGGGATGGCCTCGACCTGGAAGTCTATCTCCAGGTCTTCGGCGGTGCGGCGCAGCGCTTTGACCAGCAGCGGATGGAAGTTCGGCCCATAACTGAGGGTAGGGCCGTCGCCCAGTTTGAAGCCCTCGTCGTCGTCCACGCCCTTCTGCGCACCGAAAGTGCCATCAATGACGAGCGCCAGGTCGGGCTGTAGCTGATAGGCCGCCGTGATCGCGCCATAGCTGCCCACTTCTTCCTGGACGGCAGCCACAGCCAGCACATCCCCGGCGTGCGCGCGGCGGGTCAGTTCCTCCAGTACCAGCGTGACGGTGGCCACGGCCACGCGATCGTCGAGCGCCTTGGCTGCGAAACGCTCTCCTTTGAGCGGGGTCGCGGGCGCGTCTATGGTGACGATGTCGCCCACGCGCACCAACGCCGCTACTTCGTCGGCGGGCAGCCCCACGTCAATCCACAGATCGTCCGCTTGCGGGTATTTGTCGCGGCTGCGGGCCATATGCGGCGGGGCCGCGCCGAATACGCCTTTGAGCACCCGCCGCCCGTGCACCAGCACCGGCTGCATCAGCAGCACCCGGTAATCCACGCCGCCCAGCGGGGCCGTGCGGATGAAACCGTCGCGCACCTCGCTCACAATCAGCCCGATCTCGTCCATGTGGGCACAAAGCATCACTTTGGGGCGCGGCTCCGGCGCAGAGCCGCGCTTGAGGGCGATCACGTTACCCAGGGCGTCGGTCTGCAGCTCGTCTACCAGGCCAGTCCACGCCTGCCGAATCACGGCGCGGACAGGTTCTTCGTGCCCGGACGGGGCGGGGGCCGTACACAGCGCTTTCAGATGTTCCTGCAGGTCTACTGGCATGAGTTCTACGCTCCCTGGCTGGACAGGTCAACTGTTATCCGGAGGCAAGGACTCCTGGGTGGGCGTGGAAGGCGGCGGAAGGGTTGGCTCAAGTGTATCCGTTGGAGCCTGGGTTGGCGGCAACGTATTAGTCGGCGACGGTGGCAGCGTCAGCGTCGGGGCCAGGGTGATCGTCGGGACGAATGTCCAGGTGGGCACGGGCGTCCAGGTGGGCGGGATGAAGAAGGGCGTATTGGTCGGCAAATAGAGCTGCGGCGGAGTAGGCTGCAACGGCGGACGCCAGGGCGTAGGCGTGGCGGTGAGAAACGGCGTATAGGTTGGCAAGCCGAACCCGTCGCCCGGCGCACTGCCCAGCGTGGGCGTGACCGGAGCGGTAGTCGCCCTGCCAGAACCTGTTGGCGCATAGGCCAGCAGCACTGCGCCCAGGCAATAGCAGGGCACCGTCAGCAGAATGATCGCCACCAGCACCAGGCGCGTGGTCTGGCGACTATCCCACGGGCCAGAGAACCATCCCAAATGCTTTGCCCTCGCCTGTAGACTCTCTCGCCATCACAAATGAATCACCCTCACTTGCGAATATCCCACCACAGCGGCGCGCCCACCGCGCGCGCCATGTGCACGGCGGCATGATGCGCAGGCGTATTCAGTTCGCTGAGGCGCACACGGCGGCGGCCCGCCTGTTTGAGGCGAGCGCGCACCTCGTCCCATGTTTCCGAAATGCCCTCAACTGGCCCCAGGGCGACCACCGGCCAGAAATGCTCTCCGTCGGCCAGGTGCAACCAGACCTCCTGCAACACACGCATCGGCCCGTGCTTGCCCTTGCGACCCTGCGGACGCGGTGCCGTCTGCGACAGCAGCACATAGGCCACACGATCGAACGGCACGCGCCAGCGCGTCCCCCCCATGAGGCGACGCCGGGCGCGCACTTCGCGCCGCGCCGTGTCAACGATCACCTCGGTCGAGGCGATGACCTGCCAGAAGGTACGCAGTGCCATGATGAACAGCATCAGCGCCACGGCCAGCCCCAGCCATGGCAACCAGGCCGGGTTGACCTGGGCCAGGCCGCTGGTCAGGGTGCCCACTCCCAGAAACACGAAGACCAGCGCCATCACCAAGAAGCCCACCGACCGCATCAGGGCCACCATCACCCAGTCGCTGCGCCGTCGCCAGGCCAGCCCTCCCCTGGTGGTGACGAACGACCATTCGTCGAAGTGCAAAGGGAGCGTGCGCAGCGCCGGTTCAATGCGCGTCGGTGCGAGGACGGGCGCGACGGCAGGGGTAACGGGCGCTGAGGCCGCTGCGGGGGCGGACGAGCGCGGCGGGGCTACTACGTGTAGCGGGCGGTCGAGCAGACGGGCGAGCGCCTGTGCGGCCTGTCGGGCTTCCTTCTCGTGATCGCCCTCCGCACCACGCCAGCTCGCCAGACCACACCAGCGCCAGGGACTCGGCCCGGCATCTGGCGCGGAAACCAGCAATCCCAGGTGCCAGCTTTGCGTTTCGGGTGCCCAGCCAACCACCACGCGGGCGATGTCCAGCGGAGCCAGCCACCCTTCTGGCGGGAGTCGGCGCGCGCGGGCAAACGCCGGACTGTAGGAAACGCCTTGTGCGGTCACTTCAACCAGCGGTGCCCCGCCGACCGACGAACGGGTGCCATTGATCAATCGCCAGATATTCGGGCCAATTTCGATGGCCAGATTGTGCGCCGCGGGAATGGTTGCAATGGGTGCGTGTGAGTTGTGCATGATCTATCGTTCTGAGTGCAGCAGAGGCGCGACTCTCGCGCTCTGTGATCCTACCACATTCGGCTGCCTTGTACCTAAAGTGGATGTGTGCAAAATGCGTCAGGCTGTTTGCTGCGCTTTGGTTCACCTCACCCCCAGCCCTGTCGCGCTCGGCTCGCCCCTTCTTCACGCATGGAGGGCAGCACAGCACTCGCACGCCTCGCAGCAGTGAGGTAAACGCCTCCACGCCAGGCAAAGTCGCTGACAACCTTTGCATGCACTTCTAAAGTCTACCGCGCGGCAGGGGGTAGTACCAAGCTCCCCCAGGGGGTAATCGCATCAAAACCAGCCAGCAGAACCATGGACAGCAGTAAGCTCAGGTACGATTTTCTGGTTGACCTCACCCCCGCTTGGCGCTGGCGCGCCTCGCTTATCATTACTGACATCTTGAGCCGATGGCCTTCATCCCCCGGCCCCTTCGCCCGCGCTGCGGGCGAAGGGGAATGCCTGGGCGAGAGAAAGTAAGTCCCCTCGCCCCGCGACGCAGTCGCGAGGGAGAGGGGATTGAGGGGTGAGGGGAGACTTGTGGGTAATGCATGGCATAGTAGCGAAAACGCAGGGCTGCGCAAACTGGCGGAAGCACACAAAGCCTGCCTGTAGTGACAGACAAGGCAAAGAGGCCAGCGAACATCGCTGGCCCCTTGCTCTGCTGACTGCTATGTGCCGATTGCTGACCGCGCTTCAGAGGAAAAGGAAAAAATGCTCAGTATGTCCCCCTATCGCGGCGCATCCCACAGCAGGACGGAACCATCGTCGCTGGCCGAGGCGATCAGCGATCCGTCTGGGCTAAAGGCCACGGCATTCACCCAGTCAGCGTGCCCGCGCAGCACCATGGATTCTCTGGCCGAGTGATCCATCAGGTCCAGGTCCCACCAGACGATGACCGTGCTGTCGTCGCTGCCGGAAACGATGTAGTTCCCATCCGGACTGAAGGCGACACTGTTGACGTAGTCCTGGTGACCCGTCAGCTCGGCCAGCAGTTCGCCTGTTGCCGCATCCCAGACGCGCACCACGCCGTCGTCGCTACCGCTGACGAGCCATGCCCCGTCCGGGCTGAAGGCAACTGCGTTCACCCAGTCGGGATGTTCGATGGACAGCAACTGCCCGCCTGTGCTGGCATCCCAGATGCGCACCGTGCTATCGTCGCTGGCCGAGGCTACGCGCGTGCCGTCCGGGTTGTAGGCGACGCTGTTCACCGCGGCCTCGTGCCCTTCCAGGGTAACCTGCGCCTCGCCCGTGACCGCATCCCACACCCGAACCAGGTAGTCGTCGCCGCCGGAGGCAAGATGCGCCCCATCCGGGCTGAACGTCACGCTGCGCACATAGCCATCGTGCGCCTCAATGCGCAGGACTTCCGCGCCGCTAGTCGCATCCCATAGTTCCACGCTGCCATCGGTGTTCGCCGCCGCGACCTGCGCCCCGCTGGGAGCAAAGGCCACGCCGGTCACAAAGCCGGGTTGTTCGATGGTGAGCAACTCCTTGCCCGTGCCGACTTCCCAGATGCGCACCGTGCTATCGTCGCTGCCCGAAGCCATCCGCGTGCCGTCCGGGCTGAAGGCGACCGCGTTCACCCAGTCGGTGTGTCCGCGCAGAGCCGCCCGCCAGGCAGGAGCGTACTCGATCGTCTCCATCACTGCCAGCAGGGTAGGTTCGAACTGCGCCAGTTCGCCGCTGGCGGCGATGGCAACGACCACCACTGGCAAATCAGTGCCCACCTCAAGGGCAAAAAGCAACACATCACCAATATCTACCGTCAAGGGCAGGCGCGCGGCTGCCCGCCCGGCGATTGTCATGGTCGTTGGCTGGGTCGTGGGCGCGGAGAGAGTCAACTGTTCGGCCAGGGCGAGGGTCACACCGACAGGCGAGGTGTCCTCCAGGCTGCCGACCAGCGAGGACACGGCCAGCGGTTGGACGATCAGCGCCGCGACAACGCCCGGCGGTAGAGCTTCTTCTTCAAGAGCAGCCAGGTTGTTGGTGAGGATGGTCGTCCCCACATCTTCCTGAACCTCCCAGCCAGCGGGATAAGAATAGGTCAGGCTGCCATCAGCGGAGGTGAATTTCTGAGGCAACGGTTCCTGCGCCCATGCGCTCAGGGGAGTCACAAATAGAATGGCCGCAACCAGCAGGCCGGCCATCAACCGGGACCATCTCATGGAAGCCTCCTTTGGGCTAGAAGGGCACGCAAGTCCCTTCGCGGTTAGCACGATCTCCCCTGGCCTACGCCAGATGCGACCGTCTGAGGCCATTATACGCTTGTTTGCTGCGCCCTGCTGTGCGCTCCAGGCACGGAATCAGTACGGCGCGAAACGGGTGAGACAGGGTTGACCCTGGGTGCATTTCAGTTGAGTTCACGAGTGCAAGCAAACTGAGGCGAATTATTTAGGGGCAAGGTCACCCTGCCGCTCAGGGCTTCTCAAAGGGTCTCTGTCTCCACCTGAACTCACTCCCGCGCGCCGCGCTGTGAATGCTGCCCCAAATCCGTATGTACGGTCGGCAGAGCCAACTAACGAACCGCCCCAGCGAAAAACTGGGGCGGTGATGGCTCAGGAACTCTCCGGTGGCGCGGAGGGCGTCTCGGTGGGCGGGAGCGGCGTTGCCGTCGGTGACGGCGTCTCGGTGAACGTCGGCGTTGGGGTGAGCGTCTCCGTGGGCGTGAAAGTCGGCATCGGTGTCTCAGAGGGAATCAGTGTGGCTGGCTGTGGCAGCACCACGAAGGCGTCCACCGCCAGCGCTCCTTCGCGCACGATCAGGCGCAGCGTATGCGGCCCGTCGCTAAGCTCCAGCGTCAGGCGGGCGGAGAAGTCAGCCCCGTCGCCAGCATAGGTCACTGTCTGCACTATCTGCCCGTCCACCTCCAGGTCGAAGCGAGCGGGCGACATACCTGTCAGGTAAAGCACAGCCACTCGCGGGCCGAAGAAGGTGAGCGTCAGCGCCTCGTCGCCCCAATCGCCGCTCAGCAGGTACGCGCCGCCGCTGGCCCGTCCATCGTCTACCCGCGCCCACTGACCGGTAAACGTCACCGCGTCGCTTTCGGCTTCCAGCCAGACGCTCAGTGGATCGAGCGTGGGCGTGGGCGACGGAGTTACGGAGGGCAGGTCGGTAGCCGTCGGCTCTGGGGTGAAGGTCTCCAGCGATAACAGCGTGCCGGTTGGCGTGGGAGTGAAGGTTTCCGGGGATAGCAGTGTGTCGGCTGGCGTGGGCGTGTCGGTCGCTGTGACGGTTGCTTCCGGCTCGGTCGCGGGCACCGCCGCCGCTTCGACCAGGAAAGCGTCCAAAGCGATGGTACCAGTCAGGGGGTAGACACGCAGAGTGTGTTGCCCTTCGGCCAGCGTAAAGGTCGCCTGCGCCCCGAAGACGGAGTCTGGGGCGGCGCTGTCCAGCAACTGAATGGGCGAGCCGTCAATCTCCACCACGATCACCCCCAGCGCCGGATGCTTGACGTAGATCACGCTGATCTGCGCCCCGCTGAAGGTCAAAGTCAGCGCGTCGGCGGTGCTGCCGCTGCTGTAGACATAGCCTCCCCCGCTGGCGACGGCAGTCTGATGAGCCGTCCAAGTACCCACACGCCCCACCAGGTCGCTCTCGGCTTCGATCAGCCCCGCTCCGACGATTGCCGCTGTCGGGGTAGACGTGAAGACAGGCGTAACTGTCTCCAGGGGCGCGGGCGCATAGGCGAGCGTGAAGCTGCGGGCGGATGTCCAGCCGCTCCGGTTCCCCGCCGGGTCGTAGGTGCGCACGCGCCAGTAGTACTTGCCGTTGGGCAGCGGCGTCGTCGCCGTGTAGGTTGAGGCGGTGATGGTGGTGAACACTTCTGGGCTGCCGAAGGTTGACGAGTTGTCGATCTGCAACTCGTAGTAAGCAGCGTCTGTCACGTCGCTCCAGTCAAGCTCAGGCTGACTCGTGTTGAGGACTGAGCCAGCAGCGGGCGCGAGCAGCGTTGGCTTGGGCGGCTTGACCGTGTCCACGGTGACTGCCCGGACTTCGCTCCACAGCCCCCAGATGCCATCGGCCCCTCTGGCCTGCACACGCCAGTAGTACAGCCCGTCGGCCAGCGCTGTCCCTGGTGTCAGCGAGGTGCTGCTGCGCGTCGAGTTGATGACGGTGCTGGCGAAGTCAGCTCGCGTGCTCACCTGGATGCGGTAGGCGGTCAGGCCGGGCACGGCGTTCCAGGCGAAGGTGGGCGTGTTGTCCTTGGTGGGCGTGCCGTCGGCGGGCGAGAGCAACAGCGGGGCCTGCTCGACATGTGGATTGCCGACATAGGCTGTCACCGTGCCGCTCGACACGCTGATCTGACTCAATTGCACTCCCCAGTTGGTCGCCGAGTAGTAGGAGGTGCTGTTGGGGTTGGATGTGAAGTTGAAGACCGTCTTGCTCGACGAGCCAGGGAAGGGATCGCCTCCGTCGCCCTGGTCGCGGTTGTACTCCAGGTCGAGGAGACCGTCAGCCTGTTCCAGCGCCACGCGGAAATGCCTGGTGCTGCCGGAACACAGATAGTTGTTGACCTCTCTACACTCGTAGCGGTTGCTGTCGTTCAGGTTGTCGTCTACGTGCCAGATGAGCAGGCCGCTCCCTGGCAAGGCTGTGTCCGATCCGATCTTCTGGCGATTCTCCAGCAACCAGTATTCGTTTGGTTGACCGGAGTTCAGGCGATAGATGGCGTTGGTGCGATTCTGCTCGACATTGAGCACGGTGATCGCCCCGTTGACGCCAGTGAGGTTCGTCACCGGGTTGAAGCCCAGGTAGACGCGCGACCAGGCGTCCGGATGCGCCGGAGAACTGCCCAGATAGCCGTTCCACGAGCCGCTGGACATCAGGCTCCAGTCGCCGACTCCCGCCGACGAGTAGTCAATATCGTACAGATCGGGCAGGCCAAAGGCGTGCCCCAGTTCGTGCACGTAGACGCCGTGCGTCATGTCGCCGGGGCTGTACCAGAATTCCGGTTCGGTGGTGTACGACCTCACCCACACGCCATCCACGTATGGCTCGTTGTACGTCCACCACGAGTGCGACCAGATGATGTTGCCGCTGCCGCCGCTGGCCTCGGCCCCCGTGCCGGAATGGATGATAAAGACTGTATCTACGTAACCGTCACGATCGTTGTCGTAGCGGGAGAAGTCCACCACCGGATTCACCAGCGCCACCACGTCCTCGGTCAGGCGCCGACAGTTGCGCGGGTAGCTGCCCAGACAGCTTTGCCCGTTGACATAGTAGCTATAGGTCTGCGGAGCCATCACCCAGCCCAGCGAGCTGGGCAGGTTGAGGGTGACGATATCCAGCAGGCCGTAGCTCACTTCGCGGTAGTAACCGCGCACCGTCGCCGCGCCGGTGCCGAACATCAGGTTATCGAAGAAGGTCGCGCTCACCTGCGCGGGCTTGTCGGTGAACTGTACCAGGATGGCCAACGTGCGGAAGGGAGTGGGGGGCATGGCTTCGAAACCTGGCGCACCCGCCGGCTGGCCAGGGAACAGGTTCATGCGCGGACCGGGCGAGAAGGAAGCGATGGGGTCGAGGTTGGGCGAAATCTGCGTGATGTCGGTGATGCCCGCCGCCCGCAAAGCCTGCCAGGTCTCATCAGTGGGCACCATCACCCGCAGCGGACTTTGCCGTCCGCCAGGCAGAGGCGGTTTGGTGGGGGGCGAGCCGATATCAGGCTTGACAGGCGTGGTCTGCGCCTGGTGCGCAGCGATGGGCGGTTCGGCAGGGGCGGCGATGGCTCCCGAACTGGCCAGACTGGCCAGAAGCAGGATGGCGGTCAGCAGCGCCTGTGTGGCGCCC
>OGCI01002022.1_pt1 | contig 14767 bp, 14 predicted proteins | sample 1570021 | NCBI WGS metagenome assembly OGCI01 (sample SAMN06264664, study PRJEB24512) | hot springs metagenome | isolation source: Hot spring water | place: South Africa: Tshipise | collected 2015-06-21 | reverse complement strand
GGCCATCTCCAGGCACAGCTCAAAGAGGGCCAGTTCGGGGTCGTCTGCCGCCGTCCGGCCCTCGCCGGCCATGTACACCGGCGAGATCGGGTCGGCCATCAGCTTCGTGGTTAGGGAAAACGGTCCAATGACCATCCCGATCGGGACCAGGTCCGGCCGTCGCACGAGGTGGCCGGTGGCCTCAACGTAGACCCGGAGACGTTCGCCGACGACCCGAAGATTGTCGTGGAACTGGTCCGGTTCGATCGTTGGCAGCGACCCGAAGTGAAAGGTGTCCGGGTCGTCGGTCCGCACCTCGGCCGCCGCCAGCAGTTCGCGCTTCTCCACCGTCATGTCCATCAACGGGAAGGCCAAGGGCGTCCTGAAGCGTCGCGCGGTCGCCTCGATCACCTCCGCGAGGCGTTGCGAGTCCCTGAGCGATGCCGCCGGATCCGGCTGTTCGAACAGCACGAGATGGGCTCCGATCGGCATCCTCAAACCACGGAAGCCCAGGTCCAGGAAACGGTTCCGTTCCACGATCACCTCCCCGGGCGGCAGGCGGACCGCCGCTTTCGCGGACAATACGAATCCGCCGCTCCGACTGCAAATCCGCCGCGCTGTTTGCTGCGTTTGAGTACAACCCCGGGATTCATAAGATATTGCTGTGGATAATGTTAACATCGATCCTCTGGCTTCCATTCAGGGGACGTTCCTGCGAATTCGCCTTCCATCCCGTTCATGGATATGATATTGAAAAAGGCACCTCGGGGATGAACAAGGGCAAGGAGGCGCGGCGATGAGTTTGACATGGGCTATCGTTCTTGGCGTCGGCCGCGACCAGCGGCTGACCGGCGGGGCGGACACGGCGTTTCTTTCGCTCGGCAACCGTCCGGCCCTGGCGCATGCGATGTGTGCGGCGGAGGCCTGCGCGGAGATTGCCGGGATGGTGGTGGTGGTCTCGCCGGATCGGCTGGAGATGCCCTCGGCCATCGCCATGCGGTTCGGGACGGCGAAATTCCGATCCGCGCTGGCCGGCGGCGAGCGTCGGATCGGGAATCTTCAGCGGGCCCTCGAGGCGGTGGACCCGGACGCGCAATGGGTGGCCGTGTTCGAGGCGGCGCGGCCGCTGGTCGCCGGCGCCGTGGTGTCGGAGATGCTCAGGGCGGCGGCGAAAACGGGGGCGGCGGCCGGCGCCGAGTTGGTGACCGACCCCGTATGCATTCAGACGGGCAAAACGTTCAAGCCGCTCGACGGCCGGTCGCGGCTCTGGATTTTGCGTGGCCCCCGGGTGTATCGTGTCGCGGTCCTCCGGAAGGCGCTCGGGCTGGCGGCGAAAAGGTCGCCGGACGCGGAGGACGAGATTCCTTGGGTCGAGGCGGCGGGGGCGGGGGTCCGTCCCGTCGCCCTGCCGCGGCCGCACGTGAAGCTGCGGACGGCCGACGACCTCTCGATGGCCGCCTTGTGGAGCGGCTGAGCGCGGCGCGGGCGAGGACGGGAAAGGGCGGGCCAGCATGGTCAAGAAGGTGTCGAAGCCGACGGGCCGGTATGCGATCCTGGGGGACATCCACAGCAACCTCCAGGCGCTGGAGGTCGTTTTGGCCGACGCGCGAGCGCGCGGCTGCACGCACTACGCCTGCGTCGGGGATCTCGTCGGGTACAACGGCAATCCGCGGGAGTGCGTGGATCGGATCTGCGAGTTGGGTGCCGTCACTGTTCGGGGTAATCACGACCATTATTGCGCCGGCCCCGACGCGCTCGAGGGGTTTCACCCGCTGGCCGCAGACGTCGCCAACTGGACGCGGCGTCAGCTTTCTCCGGAGCAGGTGGATTACCTGCGCGCTCTGCCGTACCAGTGTGTGGTCGACGGCTTCACGCTCGTGCACAGCACGCTCGACACGCCGGAGAAATGGGGGTACGTATTCGACCGCTTTGAAGCGGAGCAGAACTTCACCTATCAGCGAACGTCCGTGTGTTTTTTTGGGCACACCCATGTGCCGCTGGCGTTCGAGCGCACCAGCGAAGTGCGGTTGGGGCTGTACAATAAGATCAAGGTGATGCTGGGTCGCCGCTACTTCATCAACGTCGGCAGCGTCGGCCAGCCGCGGGACGGCGACCCGCGCGCCGCCTACGTCACCTACGATCTTGACACCGGCGAGGTGGAGCTGCACCGTCTCGAGTACGACATCGCCGCCGCCCAGCGAGCCATCCTCGATGCCGGGCTGCCCGCCCGCCTCGCCGAGCGTCTGGCGCAGGGCCGTTGACCGACCGCGGAGATCCCACAATGCGAATTCCGATCCTTGCCCTCACCGTGGCCGGCCTGGCCCCGGCCGTTGTCGCGCAGGTGGAAATGCGCCTCAAGCTTGCGCATCCCACCGTGCTGCACATGGAGTCCATCCTGGCCACGCTCGTCGTCGAGAACGGAGCGGCGGAGGAGCTGGCGATCGGCGAAACCAACGGCAACACTCGGCTGTTCTTCGACATCGAGGCCGCCCCCGGCCGCCTCGTGCCGCGGACGGCCGAGCCGATGTTCCGGCGCATCGCCGTCGTGCCTCCCTTCAAGAGCGCGACGTTGGAGTTCGATCTGCTCTCGCTCTACGAGATCCGTTCGCCCGGCGCGTACACCGTACAGGCCCGCCTCCACGGCCCCGCCGGCCTGCTCACGTCTGGCCGCCTCTACCTTGACGTCGTGCCCGGCCTCCAGGTCGCCCGGGTGGCGCAGGCTGTCCCCGGCGGACCGCGTTTCACCTACCAACTTCGCACCCTCGGCCGCAACCGGCAGGAGCACCTCTTCCTGCGCGTGGACGACGAGGCGCAGTCGCTCTGCCACGGCGTGTTCGACCTCGGTACCTACATCCGCCTGTTTTCGCCCCTGCTCAAGGTCGACGCCGCGCGCCGCGTCCACGTCCTTCACCAATCCGCGCCCACCCGCTTCACCCACTCCGTGTTCGAGGCCGACGGGGCGCCGGTCCGGTCCGTGTTCTGGACCGCCTCGCCGTCGGAGATCGCCTTGGAGCGCACCGAGGACGGCGACCTAGTGGTGGCCGGAGGGCGCCCGTACGAGGGGGACAAGGCCGTCGCGCCGCCGCGGTTCGAGGAGCGCCGGGACCGCAGGTTGCCCCCGCCTGATGCCGGCGCGCGGGGCCTGAGATAGCCGCGGGCCCGATCCGACGGCCGGCGCCGAAAGGCGGACGGACACGTTGACAACCGGCCGGTTGCATCTCATGCTGTAACTTGGAACCGCGGTGCACCCGTGGTGGAATTGGCAGACACGTAAGATTCAGGTTCTTATGCCCGCGAGGGCGTGGGGGTTCGACTCCCTCCGGGTGCACCACTGGTTCCCGCCCGCCGGACCGTGGGGAGACGTCCCGCCATGCGATGGATCGACCGGCTAATCCGTATTGTTGCTGCCATCCTGATGGCGTTGCTGGCGGCCGTCGTGGTCGGCGCGACCGTCGACCTAGCTATCACCCTGCTGAGGGAGTTCGCAAGCGCACCCCACGGCCGGTTCGACGTGCGGCAGGTGCTGGCCACGCTGGGCCTGTTTCTGGCCGTGCTGATCGCCATCGAAATGTTGCACGTCGTCCGTCTCTACCTGGAGGAACGGCACTTCGACGCCGAGGCAGTGCTCATCGTGGCCCTGGTTGCGATCGCGCGGAAAATCGTTGTATTCGACATCGAAAAGGGCGACTCGGTTCTGATGTTCGGCATTTCGGCCGTCGTGCTCTCGCTGGCCGGCGCGCTGTGTCTGCTGCGATGGTCCCGGCGGCTCATCGGTCCGCCGTCTCCTCCGCCGTCTTGAACCCGCGCCGTTCGTCCGCTCGCGAACACCGGGCCCGCGGTTTTCCGCCGATCGTCGGTCGTAGGCCGCGCGCGCTCATCCTCGGCTCGATGCCGAGCCCGGCCTCGCTGGCAGCGGGTCAGTACTATGCGCATCCCCGCAATCTGTTCTGGACCGCAGTTGCGGAGGCCGTCGGCGTTCCGGCGTCCGCCCCCTATCGGCGCCGCTGCGCCGACCTCCGCCGTGCGGGTATCGCCCTGTGGGACGTGCTGGCCGAATGCCGCCGCGCCGGCAGCTCCGACTCCGCCATCTCTCCCCGTGGGCGGCGCGTCCGCGATATCGCTCGCCTGCTCCGCGCCCATCCGACCATTCGCTTCGTGTTGCTGAACGGCGCGTTTGCGGCCGGTATCTTCCGCCGCGAGATCGCCCCGCGCCTCGGGCGGCGCATCGAATCCCTGCGGGTCGTTTGCCTGCCCTCGACCAGTCCGGCCGCCGCTGCGGTCTCGCGGACGGAGAAACTCCGGCGATGGCGGCGAGCCCTCGAGCGCGCCCTCGGGCCGCGTTCGCGGGACGCAGTGACGTCGTGTAAAATCCGCTGCAGGAGACGCCGATCATGAAGGCACTGTTCGCCGTTGCGATGTCCGCCGCGATCTTGACCGCCCCGTGGGCCGGCGCGACCGACGAGCTCGGGACCCGGCTGCGGGAGGTGCAGTCCCGGTTGCTGGCGATGGGGGACCGGGTCATCTCCGAGGAGCAATGGAGCGCACTGATGCGCGACCTGGCCGACTTGGTCGGACGCGCCCGCGCCGCCGGCGCCGACGGCATTGCCGTCGAGGCAATCGCCGCCCAGGCGCGGGCCTGGGGCGACCTGCGTCGGGCTCCGGCCCAGGCGGCGGCCCTCGCCCGCGCCGGGCGCGCGGAATTTGCGGGCCACAATCGGCCCGAGCTGCGGCAGCTCTACCTCATCGAGGCGGAAATGCTCGCGCGCCTCGGCGACGCCGACGGCATCCGGCGCGTCATGTCCGCCTACAAGGCCAGCCCCGTCTACGACCCGCCTCCCTTTGCCTACACGGCCACGCCGGATCCCAAACCCGTCGTGGCCATGGTCCGCCCCCGGGCGCCCCAGACCGAGTCCCCCGTTCTGCTTGCGATGCAGAAATACCTCGAACAAGCACTGGCGGCCCCCGGCGGCCGCATGCCGGACTTTTTGCTCGTGGACATCGACGGGCTCCGCTATTCGAACGGCTCGATCCAGGGGCGGGTCGTGCTGCTGGACTTCTGGGTTGCGGGATCCGTCCCGTGGGAGCGGGAGCTGCCCATGCGGATCCGGGCTCGGGAAAAGTTCGCGGCGCAGGGTTTCGAGATCCTCGGCGTGTGCCAGAACCTGGACGCCGACGGCATCCGTGCCCACGTCGCCGCCCGCCCCGGCATGACGTGGCCGCAGGTCGAAGGGCGGACCGCGCGCGACCTGATCGTCCGCCTCGGCATTCCCGGCGAAAACGCCAGCTTTTTGCTCGACCGTCAGGGCCGAATCCGGGGCCGTAACCTGCAGGGCGCCGAGCTGATCGAGGCGGTGGCGCGAATCCTCGCCGAGTCGCCGTGACGACGCAGCGCCTGCGCCGGAGCGGCCGCCGGATGGCGTGGCTGGCTCTGGGCCTGCCCCTGGCCGCCGCCGGCGGGCCGGTGCGCATCGCCTGCGTCGGCGACAGCCTTACGTGGGGCGGTTTCGTCGAACCGCGCGACGTCCTCAGTTATCCCGCCCGGCTCCAGGAGCTGCTCGGCGACCGGGCCGTTGTCGCGAATTTCGGGCACGGCGGTCGCGCCCTCCTGTCGCGGGCCGATCACCCCTTCGCGCGCGAACGGGCGATGGAGGACGCCCTGGCGTTTGCGCCGGACCTCGTCCTCCTCATGCTCGGCACCAACGACACCAAACCGCCCAACTGGCGCCACGCCGTCGATTTCCGCGACGACGCCCTGGCGCTGGTGGAGCGTTTCCGCAGCCTCCCGTCGCGGCCCAGGGTCTGCGTCCTTCTGCCGCCGCCGATCTTCCGGCCCGCCTACGAACTTGACGGCCGGACGCTGCGCTACCGCGTCCTGCCGGCCTGGTGCGCAGCGGCGGCCGATGCCGTCTGCCCCGTCGTGGATCTGCATACGCCCTTCCTCGACCGCCCCGAACGATTTCCGGACGCGGTGCATCCCGACGCGGCCGGTTACCTCGCCATCGCCATGCTCGTCCACGATGCCCTCACCGGCCCCGACGGGCCGCTGACCGATCGCGAGGCCTCCGCCGATCCCTGGCGGCCGCGGCCCAACGTGGAAGCGGCCCTTGCCGGCGACGACTGGCTCGCTCGACATGTCGCGCTGAGCGCCGCCGCCCGCGCGGTCCGCCCGGCGGTCGTCGTGTTCGGCGACGCCGCCGCCGACGGGCGCGGTCCCGGTGCGGCGTCGCGCCACTTCGGGACGGCAGCCATGCCCCTCGGAATCGCCGGCGACGGGCTGGTACACATCCGCTGGCGGCTCCGTCGCGGAGCGCTCGACGGCGGATCGCCGCGGCTGATCGTCGTTTCGGCCGGCGAGGACGAGGCGGCCGCCGCGCCGCCGGCGTTCGCCATCGCAGGCCTCCGCGTCCTGTTGTGCGAGCTGCGCGCGCGTCATCCCGCCGCCACCGTGCGATGGTGGCCTTGGCGGCGCGAGCGGGTGGGCGATCCGGCGGTTCGCGCCGCTGCCGCCGCCGCGGTGGAATGCGGCGTGGAGCCGCTGTCCGTTCCGACGAACGCGGCGACATGAGCGGGCCGTTTCCCGACGCGACGGCCATCGAACGCCGGACCCTGGCCGCGGGATTTCGCGTCCTTCTCGTGGCGGCGAGGTTGGACCCAGAGCGGTGTCGCGTCCATGTGCTCGTCCGCCTGTTGGACGGGGGGAGGATGGCGGGAGAGTGGCGCGGCGACGCAGAGCTGGACCGGCTGCCGGAGGGGCTGATCGAAGCGCTGCGCCGGTTCCTGGTGAAGGTGATGGCCCCGCCTCATGTGCTGGTGGGTTGGGGGAACGGATGGATTCCCCTTCTTGTCCGCCTCCAGCCGGCGGCCGTCCTGCGGCGGCTGCGCGTGCTCGACCTGCGGCGGGCTGCCCTTGCGCTGGCGCCGGACCTGCCCGCCCGCGCGCCGGGCGAACGCATGTTCGCCCGCTACGGCGTGCCGCTCGTGGGCGAGGCCGACGACCCCCTCAACGGCGCCGCGGAGGACCTGTTCTGGGCCGTCCTGGCCGTGGCGGGCCGCGCGGGGCTGGACTGGCCGGGCCTGCTTCGCCGCGCTGCGGAGCCGCGGGCGCCGACGCCGTTTGATCGCTACGAATTCAATGCCGAGGCGATTGCGACCCTGCCCGACGCGCCGGCGGTGTACCGCTTGCTCGATGCGGCCGGCCGCACCGTCTACGTCGGCAAGACCGACCGCCTTCGCCGCCGCATGATGGAGCATTTTCGGCCTGGGGATGCGATCGCGGCGAAGACCGCCTGCCTTCGGGAGGCGACGCGGGCGCTGGAGTACCGCCTCGTCGGCTCCGAGCCCGAGGCTATGCTTCTGGAGCACGAGTGGATCGCCCGGTTGCAGCCGCCACTGAACGTGCAGCGCGGCATCCGCCATGCCGGAGCCGTTCGGCGTCGGCCGGCCGCCCATTTCTCGATCTGCGTGGTTGCGCCGTCCGCCGTCCGTGGCGCGGTGGAGGCGTTCGCGTGGTCGCGCGGTGGCGAGGCGTGGCAGGTGACGATTCGGCCGGGCCGTCCGCCGGCCAAAACCATGGCCCGGATCTACGCCACCTTGACGGGCGCCGCGCCGCATCCGCGAGGCGTCGGCCTGAAGGTGTGGGGCCGAACGGGCGCCGAAATTTTGGATCGCTGCTGGAGGTCGCGGAAGCATCGCCTGCACTGGTTTGCGGTCGATGGTCTGGCCAACGCCGCGGAGTTCGAGTCCGCGGTCATCGCCCTCGCTCGGCGTGCGCTCGATCCCCTCGCCGCGCCGGCCGAATATCGTTTCGGCCTGCCGCCCCCGCCGCCGACTTCCAGCGTGGGCTCGTCCAGCCTGCCTTGACATGACCGGCGCGCGCCGGTCTGCTGGGGGCGTGGCGGCAGACGATTCCATCCACATCCGCAACGCGCTGGTGTGGCCCGCCTGGGATGCCGAGCCGATCCGCAACGGCGCGATCCTGATCTCCGGCGGCCGCATCGAAAAGGTCGGACGGTTCACCGCCCGGGCCGCCGTTGAGCTTGACGCCGGCGGGGCGCTGGCCATGCCGGGGTTCATCCACGCCCATGTCCACCTGTGCCAGACCCTCTTTCGGGGTCTGGCGGAGGATCGCCCCCTTCCGCGCTGGCTCCGCGAGCGCATCTGGCCGCTTGAGGCGGCTCACGACGACGAGTCGCTGGCCGTCTCTGCCCGTCTGGCGTGCGCCGAGATGATTCGCGGAGGCACGACCGGCTTCGCATCGATGGAGACCGTGCGCGGCACGGGTGCGACGCTGGCCGCCGTCGCCGAGGTGAAACTGCCTGGCCTCGTCGGCCACTGTCTGATGGACGAGACCGGTGGCTATCGGACGCTCTCCGTCCCGCTCGACGACGCCCTTGCGGAATGCGATGTGCTGATGGAACACGCCCGCGCGCATCCGTGGCTCGACCTCGCCGTCGCCCCCAGGTTCGCGCTTTCGTGCAGCCGCGGGAACTTGATCGAGGCCGCCCGCTACGCGCGCAGCCGCGGGCTGCGCCTGCACACCCACGCGTCGGAGCAGCCGGACGAGGTCGAGTGGGTGCGTCGACGGATCGGAATGGACAACGTGGAGTACCTGCACGTCTGCGGGATCAGCGGCCCCGACGTGATCCTGGCCCACTGCGTCCAGTGCGGCCCCGCGGAGCAGGCTCTGCTGGCGCAGACGGGCTCGCACGTCGCCCACTGCCCGTCCTCCAACTTCAAGCTCGGCGCCGGCATCGCGCCGATTCCCGAGATGCTGGCCGCCGGCGTCCGCGTCGCGTTGGGGGCGGACGCCGCGCCGTGCAACAACCGCCTCGATATGTTCGCCGAAATGCGTCTGGCGGGGCTGATGCAGAGCGCCCGCCGAGGGCCGGGCGTGCTGGCCGCGCGTGCGATCGTGCGGATGGCGACCGAGGGCGGCGCGGCCGCGCTGGGGTGGGGGGAGGTGGCGGGGCGGATCGAGGAGGGGCGGCGGGCGGATGTGATCCTCGTCGAGCTGGAGGATCCGTCCGTGCTGCCGGACGACGACCCCGCCTCGGCGGTGGTCTATGCCGCCCATCCCGGGGCGGTGGCCGTCACCATCGCGGCCGGCCGAATCCTCTACGAGAACGGCGAGTTCACGACCCTCGACATCGAGCGACTACGGGCCGACGCCGCCGTACAGCGTCAGCGCCTGCTGCGCCGGGCCGGTCTGGCCTGAGCTCGGCGGGCGGCCTCCGGCGCAAGGCCGAGGTAGAAGACCTTGAGACGTCGCCGCGCGTCCGCGGCCAGCCAGTGCGCTTCGCCGGGCTCGACGACGAGGCAGTCGCCGGCGGCCAGGGGCACGGATTGGCGTCCCACGCGCGCCTGTCCGCCGCCCGCGAGCACGAGGAACACCTCCCACATGTCCTCGTGCACGTGGGGACTCGTTCGCCTGCCCGCGGGGATCGAGGCGGCCGCCATTTGGATCAGCGACGGCGCGTCGCCAGGGCCGAGCCAGCGGCGCTTTCGAATCCAGGGGTCGTGCGAGACGTACCCCGGCTGCGCGTCACGGCGCCGAACCAGTTTCACGGGGACGGCGCGGCCCTGGAATCGGCCACCGTCCGTCCGCCGGCGACGTCCACGATGACCTCGAAGAACGCGGGGAATTCGCCGCGCGCATCCTCGCGCCGGTCCCAGTCGGGGATCGCGGTCGGGTCGAAGTACTGCACGTGCACCACCCGCGCGCCGCGGCGGATGGCGCCCCAATACTTCGTTCGGAACCGGGAATAGGGCGTGCCGCCGATCGTGAACGCGAGCGGATACTCCGCCGGCAGTCCGTCGGCGCCCGGCGTGACCCTCGCGAGGGCGCCGGGGCCGGCCTGATCGCTCAGGTTGGTGAACACGTGAAACTTCGCGATCTGCTCAGCCTGTCGAAGCTGCTCCGCGGTGGGCGTCCAGTACCGTTTGCCCAAGTCGCCACAGCCGGCCGCCCCGACCAGCAGGGCGATCGCCGCTGCGCGTCCAAGGATTGGAAACGAGCCGGCCGCCGCGGTCCAAACCTTGGAAGCCGTCCGCCGCCGAACCACGTGGTTCTTGATCATAGGGTTATCTTAGCCGTCGAACGCACGCAACAGGGCTTCGATCTTGCCGCGTTCGGCCTCCAGCTCCACCCGCCGCCGCTGCTGATGCGCCACCGCCTCGGGCTTCGCGCGCGCCTGAAATTCCTCGTTCGACAGCTTCGCTTCGACGCGCGCGATCTCGACGGAAAGTTGCTCCAGACGGGCTCGCCAGCGGGCCGACTGGGCGGCCGCGTCGATCAGTCCCTCCGTTTCGAGGAACGCCGTGCCGAGCCGTCCGACTGCGCTGGGCATCGGATGGGGCGGTGTGAAGTGGGGATCGACCCGCACCTCCCCCGCCCGGCAGAACAAGGCCATCGCCGGCCGATCGGCCTCGAGGCGCTCGGCGTCTTCCGTCGTCGAGGGCCGGATGGTGACGTCGGCCATCTGCTGCGGCGTCAGCCCGAGGTCCGCGCGCAGGTTGCGGATGGCCCGGGCGAGATCGTGGCGGTCCTCGACGTACTGCACGATCCCGGCGTCGAGACCGAACGCCTCGCGAAGGGCGGACCCCCACGGCACCGGCCAGGGGGCGCGGGCGATCGATTCCTCTGGCCGGCCGTAGTTCATCCGATGCCACAGCTCCTCGGTCAGGAAGGGCATCAGCGGGTGCAGCAGACGCAACGCCGCGGACAGCACGTGGTCCAGGATGGCCGACACCGCGCGCCGCCGCTCCTCCGGCCCAGATTGCAGGGGAAGCTTTGCGTACTCGACGTAGCGGTCGCAGAACTGGTGCCAGAGAAAGTCGTAGGCCGCCAGCGCGTAGTCGTTGAAGCGGAACTTCTCCATCGCGTCGTCGCAGGCGGTGATAGCGTCCTGCAGGCGGGCGAGGATGTGGCGGTCGTCCGGGCTGAGCGGCGATCCGGCGAGGTCCTCGATTCGTCCGACGGGCCGGCGGCCCTGCAGGTGGAGAAACCGCGCGGCGTTCCAGACCTTCGTCGCGAAATTGCGGCCGATCTCGAATTTCGCGTCCGACACCTGCACGTCCTGTCCGGTGGCCGTCAGCAGCATCAGGCTCGAGCGGAGGGCGTCGGCGCTGGTCTTCTCGATCACGGCCAGGGGGTCGATCGAGTTGCCGAGGCTTTTGGACATCTTGCGGCCGGCGTCGTCGCGGACCGTGCCGTGGATGTAGACGGTGGAAAACGGCTTGCGGCCCATGAACTCGAAGCCGGCCATGATCATGCGCGCCACCCAGAAGAAGATGATCTCCGAGGCGGTCACCAGGGTCTGGGTCGGGTAGTAGAACTCGAGGTCGGGCGTGCGCTCAGGCCATCCGAACACGCTGAACGGCCAGAGCCACGAGGAAAACCACGTATCCAGCACGTCCGGGTCTTGCCGAAACGCGGTGGAGCCGCAGGCCGGACAGGCGGCGGGGGGGCCGCGGTGCGCCCAGGTGTGCGCGCAGCCGTCGCAGTAGAACACGGGGATCCGGTGGCCCCACCAGATCTGACGCGAAATGCACCAGTCGCGGATGTGATCCATCCACTGCAGGTAGACGCCCGTCCACCGCTCCGGGACGAAGCGGATCTCGCCGCGGCGCACGGCCTCGGCGGCCGGAGCGGCGAGCGGCTTCATCCGGACGAACCACTGCCGCGATAGGCGCGGCTCGACGGCGGTGTGGCAGCGGTAGCAGTGGCCGACGGCGTGGACGTGGTCCTCGATCCGTTCGATCAGTCCCTCGCGCTCGAGGTCCGCCACGATGCGCTGGCGGCACTCGAACCGGTCCAGCCCCGCGTAGGGCCCTGCGGCCTCGTTCATCCGGCCGTGGTCGTCCATCACGTTCACCGGCGCTAGCCCGTGCCGCTGGCCGATCGCGAAGTCGTTCGGATCGTGAGCCGGCGTCACCTTCACCAGGCCGGTCCCGAACTGCGGGTCCACCCAGTCGTCGGCGATGAAGGGGATCTCGCGGCGCAGCGCGGGAAGGACCGCGCGGCGGCCCAGCAGGGCGCGGTAGCGTTCGTCGGCCGGGTGCATCGCCACCGCGACGTCGCCCAGCAGCGTTTCGGGGCGGGTGGTCGCCACGACGACCCATCGCGGCGGTTCGCCGCCGGCGACGGGATAGCGGAGGTAATACAGCCGCCCCCGCGTCTCCCGGTGTTCGCTCTCCTCGTCGGAGAGGGCCGTGGTGCAGCGCGGACACCAGTTGACGATGTAGTCCCCCCGGTAGATCAGGCCCTTTTCGAACAGCCGGACGAAGACCTCCTCGACGGCGCGGCTGAGGCCGGGATCCATCGTGAACCGCTCGCGCCCCCAGTCGCACGAGGCGCCGAGCCGTCGGAGCTGGCGGATGATCGTGCCGCCCTTCTCCTCCTTCCATTTCCAGACCCGCCGCAAAAATTCTTCGCGGCCGAGGTCCTGCCGGCGCAGCCCTTCTTTTTTCAGCTCGCGCTCCACGACGTTTTGAGTGGCGATGCCCGCATGGTCCGTGCCCGGCACCCACAGCGCGTTGCGGCCGCGCATCCGCTGCCAACGGACCAGCACGTCCTGGATCGTGTTGTTCAGGGCGTGCCCCATGTGCAGGATCCCCGTGACGTTGGGCGGGGGGATCACGATGCAGTACGGCTCGCCGCCCTGCGAGGGGTCGGCGCGGTGCACGCCGCGCGCCCTCCACTCGGCCTCCCATCGGGGTTCGACTTCCGCGGGATCGTACGTCTTGGGAAATTCGCTCATCGAACAGGCCGCTTCAAAAACCGCAACTGTAGGGGATGGGGCCGGCCGCCGCAAACGGGTCGACGCCCGAGGAGGGACGACAGCGGAAGGCCGCCGGCTTGCCGCGCGGGCGGTGTCGGACGGCCGCGGGGCGCAGGATAGAATCCGGCATCCCTGGGGATCGGATCATGCGGCAGGCGATGCGGGTGGGCGGGGTGGCGGCGGCGATCGGCGCGGCGTGGGGCGGGGGGGGTGGACGATCTGGCCGCGCACGCCAGCGTGTGGTCGAACCGACTGGCGACACGAATCCTGCCCTGCTGGTACGACACCGCCCGCGACCTTGAACATGGGGGGGTCGGCTGGACGACCCGCCCTCCGGCCGACCGGTCGAGAAGAGGATTGTGACGCAGGCGCGGATGGTGTGGACCTTTTCCCGTGTCCATCGCGCCGGCTTCACCGACGCCTGCCGGGACTATGCGCGGGCGGCCACAGAGGGGGTGGAGGTTCTCGACCGGGCGTTCCGCGATCCTGTCCATGGGGGCTACTACTGGGCCACCGACGCCGCGGACGGCCGGCCAACGAGCGGAAGATGATGTACGGCCAGGCGTTTGTGATCCACGCTCTGGTGGAGCACTTTCGCGCCACCGGCCGCTCCAATTCGCTGGAACGCGCCCGCGAGCTCTTCGACGTGATTCAGCGCCGCGCGCACGACAAAGACCACGGCGGGTGGATCGAGCATTTCGAGCGCGACTGGACGCCGCTGCCGCTGGGCTCGCCGCACGGGGTGCCCGAGGTGGCCGGCCTCAAGAGCGCGAACACGCATCTGCACCTAATGGAGGCGTTCACCGACCTCTACGTGGTCACGCGGGACCCCGCCGTCCGGGCCGCCCTGGAGGAATCGCTGCGGATTAACACGGATCGCTTTTACCCGCGGGAGCCGGGCCGGTCCTGTTTTCATCGCCATAGCGACTGGTCGGCGGTGGACGACCCGCGCGGCGCCGGCTTGTCCAACGGGCACAACGTCGAATTCGCGTGGCTGATGCTCGAGGCCGAGCGCGCGATGGGGCGGCCGTGGCCGATGGATCGTTTTCGCGCGCATTTGGAACACGCGCTCCGCTGGGGATGGGACGCGGAGCGCGGCGGCCTGTACCACCGGGGCGAGGGGGACCGGCCGGCGACGGATCGAAGAAAGGTGTGGTGGGTGCAGGCGGAGATGTTGGCGGCGCTCTCGGAGTGGTGGCGCCTCGAACCGGCGCCAGCGGTCGCGGACCGAATCGTGCAGTTGCTCAAGTTTGTGGACGGGTGGATGACCGATCCGGAGCACGGCGTGTGGGTGGACTCGGTCGAGGAGGACGGCCGCCCGTTGCGGCCGACCCGGGCGCACAATTGGAAGGCGAACTACCACGATGTGCGCGCGATCCTGGAGTTCCTCGAGGCCGCCGAATCGCAGCCGCGTCGAACCGACGCCGGTCACAGCAAGGGAAGGACGGCATCTTGAACGTGTCCGCCCTTACCGATCAGGTCAGAATTCTTGTCGGAGACCTCGGCGCCGTGGAGCAGCACCTTCGCAGGCTCGTGAATTAGGCGGCGGTGCAGCCAACGGGCATTTTGGCGTGGGCGCCCAATTGGCAAGTCGCCCGCTCCGTGCACGCCATGCTTCCGCTCATTCTGCGAAAGGGCCCCCCTGCGCAGAAGGAGGTGGAAGAAGGCTGCGTGATGGTGATTTCGTCCCATTCGGCGGAGGGATTGGCGCGGAAGATGGTGTTGCCTCCCGACGTGAACGCCGTCCGTGATCGGAGGGTGCTCAGCGCGGGCATGACCCGCACCTGGGAACGGCTTTAGATTCATACCCCGCCGACGTACCGCGGTTGGTTGTGGCGACGCTGCGACGATGGACCACGGGCGCGTAAATCCGGCGGGGGGTTGCGTTCCCCTCCGGCGGCATGCCGTTCTGAATGGCCTCGGCGTGCCGAAGGCAGGGTGCATTGCGGCCCACCCCGTAGGGCCTCAGCTCGCCGGCGGCTCGGGGCAGGCCAGAGGGCGAAGACGGG
>OGCI01002021.1_pt1 | contig 14787 bp, 10 predicted proteins | sample 1570021 | NCBI WGS metagenome assembly OGCI01 (sample SAMN06264664, study PRJEB24512) | hot springs metagenome | isolation source: Hot spring water | place: South Africa: Tshipise | collected 2015-06-21 | reverse complement strand
AATTGCGCCGCTAATTGCAAATCGGGTCCCCAGTTAAAGACAATTGCAAGGATTTTGCGTTTCCCCATTGGCCGGGGTCGTTTTCGCAAAGATCTGTTTACAGAATCTCCCCCTCTACCCCCGAAATCCCGACAGCCCAAGGCCGCATGATTGCTGAGGTCTTACCACGCGTCTGAGGTCTTGCCCCGAGATCCGGCTTTAGAATCTTGCGGCAATTTTCAAGCGGTTTAATTTTGTGCCCCGATGCCGATCTGCCGCAACGGCGTAACTTTTGATGCTTTGGTCCGTAAGTTCCCGGTCTTTTTTTCGGTTTAGGGCAGGGGGGCGGCCGGGATTAACTGGGGGTATCGAGGTAGGGGTCCTGACCCATTTGCCGCTGCATCTTTTTTCGTTCCTTTTCGAAGTACAGTAGGGCCCGACGTTGTCGGAAATGCTGCCGCTCTACGCGCCGCTGAGCCCGGCGAAATAGAGGCAGTCGGTGGCCGAATTCGCCCTCCGGGTTGACGCGCCCCCACTGTTTGAAAATGCGCGCTTTCTTGGGTCCGAAGCCCATCTCTAGCAGCTCATCCTCGAGTGAAAGGAACTGGCGGTAGGTACCCGGATCACCCTGACGACCGCAACGGCCGATGAGCTGGCGGTCGATTCGGGCGGAATCGTGCATTTCCGTACAGATGACATGCAGCCCGCCACGCTCGGCCACTCCAGGCCCTAACCGGATATCGGTACCGCGGCCAGCCATGTTCGTTGACACGGTTACCCGACCGGCCAATCCCGCCTGGGCAACGATCTCCGCCTCTTCGGCAATCCGATGGGCATTCAGAACCTGATGCTCAATGCCCCGCTCGGTGAGGAGGCGCGAAAGATGTTCCGATTTGTCGATGGATCGCGTCCCAATGAGCACCGGCCGGCCCTGGGCGTGAACGGTCGCCACCTCCTCAACCACCGCGGCCCACTTCGCCTCACCGGTGCCGAAAATTTGGGTGGGCCACTGGGTGCGAATTACCGGACGATTGGTGGGAATCACCACCACATGACAACGATAGATGCGGCGCAATTCCCGCGCCGAATCTCGCGCCGTCCCCGTCATCCCCGCCAGGTGCTGAAAGCGGAGGAAGAAATCCTGCACGGTGATCCGGGCGGCTTGACCGGTATCTACCGTGACTTTTACCCCCTCTTTCGCCTCGACCGCTTGGTGGATCCCATCTCGCCACTTGCGGCCCTCCGCCAGGCGGCCGGTGTACTCGTCCACAATGACGATCTCACCATCGCGAACGACATACTGCCGGTCCCGGTGGAATTCTCGAGCCACTTTGCTGGCCCGTTCGATGTACTCATAAATATGGAACATGCCCACCCGATCCATTTCGGCGGGTTTGGGCAATTGCCGGGCTTTGCGGCGGCCTTCACGCGTCAAATGACACTGCCTTTTTTCATGATCATACTCGTAGTCTACATCTTCGATGAATTGATCGGCTACCTGCGCACTCCATTTATAACACGCAACGGCTAAAAGCTGTTCCTCCGTGGGAACCGCGCTAATGATTAGCGGCGTCCGGGCCTCGTCAATCAGGATGCTGTCCGCCTCGTCCACCAAGGCAAAAAAAGGCTCGCGCTGAACCGGTTGATCCCCTTTCGCGGCGGCGCTCTCGTAAAGCATCGCCCCGAGCAGGTCCGTTTGTCCCTCCCGAATTCGCCGCAATAACAGCCGATCCCGCAGAAAATCAAAACCAAATTCTTTCGCCGTTCCGTAGGTTACATCGCAGGCGTAGGCCTGGCGGCGCAGGTCTTGGGGCATTTGGGTTTGGATGCACCCGACGCTTAGGCCCAGCAGCTTATAAATCGGTCCCATCCACTCCGCATCACGTTTGGCCAAATAGTCGTTGACCGTAGCCAACAGGCAACCCCTACCGGCCAAGGCATAAAGATACATGGGCAAGGTGGCGGTGAGCGTTTTGCCTTCGCCCGTGGCCATTTCCACAATCGAACGATGGAACATGGCGATCCCGCCGAGGATCTGCACGTCGAAATGCCGCATGCCGATCGTGCGTCGGGCCGCTTCACGAACCAAGGCATAGGCCTCGGGCAAAAGCCGCGCAAGGGGCTCGCCACTTCGGGCACGATATCTTAGCGACAAGCTGTACTTGCGAAGCTCGTAATCGGCCAAGCCGGATAATCCCTTTTCCAGCGAGCCGATTTCCGCCACAAGTGCCCACCAGCGTGCCATTTTCCCGCCAATGAGAATTAGCCACCTCCCTGCACCGCCCGATAACCGATCAGACCTATCGGCCTTAATCGCCCCGGACTGACCCTCAGAATGCAAGTCCACTTGAGGGCGGGAATCAGCATTTCGCTCAGCTCCGGCCGTGTACGAGTCGGAAATCTTTTGCAAGTCCGAGGCCTCTGCCGGCGGCGGCGTGCCGAGCGATAAAGAGTCCGCCGCCTCGCTTGAGACTTCGGGCCCATCGGCCGCAATTTGCTCCCCGGTGGTGGCATCCGATGTGCGTCTGAAGCCGTTGGAACTACCTACCGCCCGGAGAAGTCGAAGCCATCGGCTGGGAACACTTGCCAAACGTTCCTTCCAGTTCATGCTACCTTTTGATTTTGCAACGGTTGTTTACCCCAAGCTTGCGGCGGAGTTTGTCTCGGTCCCTGGAATGAAACCCCGCCACGAACTCGGATGCAGATCGATTGTTCAACAATTCGCTCGGGAATTTCTCCCATGCAGCTTCCGCACAAGTGTCTCGACGATCACCGATTTTCATCAGCCCAAAGCTTTCGACTCGGGATTCATGTTCGAAGTTGATTGGTTCTGAAAATTGGTGGAGTAATGCTCGAAGTACCCTCCTCTTCATGCTTCATGATGCAATCACGATTTCGCAGTACAAGGCTATCTACCGCGATTCGTCCTTCGACCGACCCTCTAACAAACAGCTCCGGTCGTTTTCCGGGCCTTGAAAGACTCGAGAAACTCTAGCCCCTTAGGCAAATCGATGAAGCCCTCGTTCGGAGGACCGCATAATCCCGCCAAAAAATTCCTGAGCCGGATCAAACACTTCAACCCCATTGATCTCCCGGCGACCCACCCGAGCACCAACTTTGCTGCGGTAAACCATCTGTTCCTGATGGGAAAGGCGCCGGCTCCCTGCGGAAATCAAGGCGGAAAAACCCTAACAATTTGCCCGGAGGTGAACCCTTTACGCAGGGATGCCGCTGGCGACACTTCGCCCCGAATACTTCAAACCATACTCAACTATAGGCTGGTAGGAATATTTTGTCGAAGGACGTTGTGGCTTTTGTCGAAGGATGTTTTGAGTTTTGTCGAAGGATGCTTGGAAAATCATCAATCCGTTTGGGTATTGGGCTATGTGGGCGAGAACGAGGTGTTGATGATTACTTCAGAAGTGATTTTAAGTCCACTGGGGCACCGGATTTGCTGATGCACACTATAACTATAACCATAGAGATCTATCGAGCACATTGGCGAGACAGTAAATTCAATCGGGCCACCGAAAGTTACCGGCCGACCACAACGCCTGGTATAATGCAGGGATCTTCGGCGGCAAAACCGCACTTGTTCACCCGGCGGTGGGAGAATCTCTTTCAAGCGGGACTTCCGAAAAAGCCTGTTTTAAATCATGATAATTACCATTAATTTGATAGTTGTTTACATTCAGTATCATCCACCGCATGCCGGCTGATTGGGAGATTCAGCGGTTGAACTGGGGTTACCCGTTCACCCTCCGCCTTAAGCGACCGTCAGAGCATCGGGCAGGTGTTTCGGGAAACTTTCGCGGAGGGTATGAGAATCCAAGGCAGAATTATCCCTTGGAGTGAGTGAGAAAATATTGAAATTGCTGAAAAGCGAGGGGCTAAAGCGCACCGTAACCGTTATTCCCATCCGGCAAACACCCGGATTCGCTGCAAGAATTCCTATGCATACCCTCTGAGGGTACCTCCTTAATACCTGCGGCAAGTCTCACAATCGTTTCAACGACATTCGCGAGACTCGGTGTCTCCTCCAAACCCGCGGCAGGTCGCCTTTCAGAGTCGTCTCTTAGGTCGAACTGGACGTTCCTCCTCCGCACCTTCGACAAGTCCGGCTGACCTCTTTGGACAAAACTCCCCACTTGCTCGCCCCAATAAGGGGCTCCGCCCTTGCTAACCCGAAGGAAGGAGGTCAGGAAGACTTCTCGCAGCTTCTAGCGCCGGATGCTCACGGACCTCCGCCCGAGCCTGGCGGCACCCACCGTGGGGCTTCTTCGAGGTCTTGAGTACCGGGCCTAGTGGCCCGCTCCGCCAGGCTTACCCGCCCACCAGCAGCAAAGTTCACATCCAATAGCACCAATCCCCACTCCCCACCCACTCGCTGAGCCTGGGCCATAATCTCCGCACGCCCTTTCGGACCGGTAACGACGAAATAAACGGTCGCATTCCCCCGGTCCCCCTTTTCATAGACCTGGCCACTGGGAAGCCAAGTCGCGTCGCGGATCGGGTTGCCTAATCGCTCAATAACCTCCGGGGCCTCCTGCACACGCTTCAAGGCCATGCGATAAGGCTCTGAGAATTTCAGCCGGCCAAACCGCCACCAATATCCCACGACCAATAAAAGGATAATTGCAATGAAAACAATGACGAGCGCCAAAAGCCAAGACCGACGAGAGCACACCCGCACGCCTTCGCCGCCAATTTGGGGGGCCGGCCGATCACCGCCCGGATCCGTCGGAACAGTATGAGTTGGTTCCATTGAGGCACTCATGAAAAGCTACTCCCAAGGTTTTGACCTTTCATGAACTTCAGCCAGCCATCATTTTTCCAAACAACGGCGAGTTATCCTCGCGCAGTGCCTTGCCCGGAGGCTCCGCTTTTTGCCCCACAAATCCGCCACTTGGCCGGAGGCTATGTCCCCACTTCTTCCAAGGAGTTCCCAGCGACAGCATCGAACGGTTTCTATTCTTACCGCAACCTGCGTGAGTCACCCCACCTACGCCAGGGTACCTCGTCAAAGTGCATCGACCTGGTAACTCATGATATCAATTCAAGAAGATTGCACAAGCTGAGTGGCCCGCCCCGGAGAAACCGCCGTTGAGACGGGAAGATTATCGGGGATCTTCGGTGCGTTAAGCCTGGGAGCAAGATCCCCGGGGTAATAGACACCGCTGATGGGCACCTTCCGCCAACGGGGACCACCGAACGGCGGAGCAAGGCACTCATCGGGCCCGCGGGTGAGCCCGGCGATATGCCTCCTGCAGACTTCCCGGATTGACATGCGTGTAGATTTGCGTCGTGAGGAGACTTTTGTGGCCCAGGAGTTCTTGCACCGAGCGAATATCGGCACCGCGTTGAAGTAGGTGCGTCGCGAAACTATGCCGTAGCGAGTGCGGTGTTGTGCGCCGATCCAGCCCCGTGATTTTTAGATATTTCTCGAGCATCCGGGCCACAGATCGCGTTGTTAATCTTCGGCCGAAACGGTTCAAAAAGACCGGCGATGCGTCGCCCTGCGGTTCCCGCGGATGAACCTTTCTTCGTGCGAGGTATTGACGAAGGGCTTTGACGGCATGCGAGCCCAAAGGGGCGAGGCGTTCCCGGCGGCCTTTGCCCCGCACGCGAGCCACTCCTTGCCGGAGATCGAGATCGCCGAGGCACAACCCCACCAATTCGCTGATGCGAAGCCCGGCTGAATACATCGTCTCAAGTATGGCCCGGTCGCGGATAGCCAGCGGAGTGGTGGGGGAAGGTGCTTCGAGCAAACGGACAATCTCCTCGGGGGAAAGCACGTGCGGGAGCGTTCGACCTTTGCGCGGATTGCGTAGGGGTTTAGCAGGGTTAGTTTCCACCCAACCTTCCCGCTGTCCAAATCGGAAGAAACTTCGCAACGAGGCCGTGCGGCGGGCGATCGTCGTGGAAGCATACCCCGCCTGGTGCATCCGCGCGATATAGTCCCGAAGTTGTTTCGGGGTGATTGTCCCCGGACTTATTTCGGTGGTTCCGCGGGTTTGTTTGATGTATTCGAGGAGGAGACTGAGATCTTCTCGATAGCTTTTCAATGTCAGCGGTGACGCGTTGCGTTCCACCTCCAAATACCGCAGGAATCGAGCCACCGCCGTGCTAAGGGTGATCGATTCTGCGGCAACCATCCGCCTCATTCTTCCTCATCAAAAGCTGTGCGGAGTGTTGAGCTGCCAAAGTGAGCGTTTCGGTATTCCCCCAGGAATACGCACTTCGGCTCCATCCCCCCGAGGATTTTCGATATCGCGACAAAAACGCTCGGCCAATCTCAAAGTGTGAAAAGCCTTTGATTTTCCGCGTCCATAAATCCCCACTTTTCTGTGGGGCGATGCGTGCCTCTACCGGCAGCCCGAAATCTCTATCCTGCGATTCATGTCTGATTCGCGGGGAGGTGGGGTTTCTCTTTCGGCAGTACCTCTACGATTCATCCATCTCCGGGCTGACCCGGAGTCGAAGTCGCTGGTTGATCGCCCGCTTGTGACTTTCTTGTCGAACTTTCTGACTGAGCACAGCCGCATCATACCAACTGAAACTCAGCTCCGGATGCGACGCGAACCGGCCCAGGACCCGAAGCACTTCATTTCGGTGTTGGTCGTCGTAAAGGAAGATGTAGCGCTCTTGCCCTTTGATCAACGCAAGCACGTTGATGTCGCGGGTCATAACCATCCAGCTCCTTGTTCCTGAGGCTTTATTCGCGGGGCATCGGTCGCATGTTGAGCCGGATCTCCCCGGGGAGCCTCGGCGATGTGGGGTTCTTCGACTTGTTTCGCTCTTTCGTCGGCAACTTCGCCGGTCTTCAGACGCCGGCATTCACCGAACCTAGGTGCTTTCACAATTTCGATTTTTTTAGAATCGGGCGTGGACTACTCGGCGTAAGAGAAAACCTGTTATCCCGGAATAACCGCTAGGCGCCAAACATTTAGACTTGGGGGTAGTGTTTCACTCCATGCACAGGGCCCCCGACCCTTGCGCGTGGAAAGTGGCAACATCAGTACCCCCGTGATTTGCCTCATCCAAATCAGGTTGTGGCTTCCTCATTTGGGGCTACTGCCGAGAATTTGTCGCCAACTGCCGGCGGGGCGGTGGACCCGTCCTTCGTGCGGATAGCGTCCGGTTATCTCCCTTGTATTTCCGGCTTGGCGGAAAGCGCTTGCCCGGCTTGATCGGGTGCTCCGCTACTATCACTTATCGGTCATTGGGCCACTGCCACACTACTCGAGTTGGTCCGGCTCCCCCTCTCGCTAAGAGCATCTCCCGAATGTGTAAGCGGCAGCAGAATCGAATCAAATCGCTACTCCGCTCAAGATAGCCGGGCCAGCCGCCGAAGCGGGCATCTTCCTGTTGGAGATAATAGGTTGCCAGCGCTTTGGTGAATTCCGGATCATGACCGCTGAAAAGACGCGAGTGGCTCATCACAGGCTCTTTGCTCGTTACAGCCCGCATATCCGATAAACTTGTCCCCCCTTCCACGGGCGGACGATCGTAGCTAGTGGGAGCCGGGAAAACCCTCGGACCTAGCTCGCGTTTCTTGGCTCCGGGAATCATCGGGGAAAGTACCGACGGCGGCCCCGGTTCCAGGCTGGAGCGATCCTGGAAAATCTTGCCGGCGACGGAGGCTGGATAATGCAGACCGGCTTTTCCGGCGGGTGGTTCGCTCTCGCAGTTATCTGGGAAGTTCGGTGCTTCAGGCAGATTTCGGTGCGCGACCGACGGTACACCGAAGAATTCGCTGCCAATTGATTCGGACCATTCCTGCCTAGCCCCTGCGAGACTTGCTGGCAGGTTCTCTAGCGGAACAGATGCCGAATTCTTTGCCGGAAGCCACATGGGGTTATCCTCTACCATGGAGAAGCTCGCCCCTCCGAGGGCCTGGTTGCCGGCCAACGGTGTGGAATGCGTAGGTTGTACCGCCGAATCCGGCGATTGCCGTGAGGCCTCGAATTGCTTTCGGGCTTCGGCCATTTGGGCTTCGTAGGCAATCCACCGTGGGAGGCGGCGGGTTTTCCGCTTGCCCCAATCGATCCCGAAACCCGGCGGAATCGGTTGAATCAAAGGATCGCGGGCATACCACTCCACGTGTAGCCCACATCGCGGTGGGTAGTAAGGAGAGTAGTGGGTGACTGCTCCCAAAACGATGACATCGACCTCGAGTAGTTCCGCCAGTCGTCGGGCTTCATCCGGCCCCCGAAGCTGAATTTGATGCTCGTGCAGGGTTCGCTCCACCAAGTCGACGGGAACCACCTGAAAGCCGGGCACGGACTGCAATTCTTCGAAGTAAGCCCGGGCAAAGCGTCGGCCGTCAACCGTGGGGTCACTGCTGTGGTTGAAAAAGGGGGCCACCGCAACGCGGGAAAGCTCGGGCCATGGGTTATGGACCAATATCTCGCGATGCGGTCGCGGGAAAATGCTGCACCCAGTTACCCCGATCCAGAAGGCCGTTACAAGACAAAGCTTCCACCAAAGGATTCGGCGCGGTTTCCGTCTGAGCGTTTCAACCTCTCGCCCGGCAAACGGTTTAAGGGATGAAAAGGCAGGAGTCACGACTCCACGGATCTTTTGTGGGTGATCACGGCCGGGTTGGATGCCGAAATTCCCCCGCGAGCCCAATAAATTGCTCCTCCGTGCGGCCACTCGAACGGGGCCACCGTGGGTAGTTCCTCGCGCGCGATCGCCCCCAAGGGACATCTCTGCCCCCCATGGGCACGGGGCAGCACGACTCGTTTCCGTCATGGAGACTAGGAACGACATTCGGGTTGGCTAACCTTCCGGAAGAGCGATTCCTCTGTTTGAACCTTCCGCAGGCTCGAAACGGAGAAGTTGCCTTGAGCTCGACCGATGGAGGCAAATCAGAAAAGCTCCGTACGGATTATCTTTTCGGAAAAGGTGTCGCAAATTCTCCAGAATAACTTGCCCGAAAGACGCGAATTGAGCGACGTAAACTACCAAAGATTTATCGCAGAGCTAATCAATGGAAGCTACGAATCATATAAATCTTTTGTCTTCAGACATTTGGTAAACCAGCATGCCATCTTAATTGTGCTAATGATCATCTTATTGATGAATATGTTTGTCTATGCATGTCCAAGCGCAGCAATTTGCAGAATTGGGTAACGTAATTCGTTAAACTTCGGCGCCTTAGCCGTGGAAGTGTGCCGGTGGTCACGGGTGGGAGTTCCCCGCCGGATGATTCGGCCTGAGCAGAATGTCTGAATCGGCTTCGGCAGGGGGCCGAGCCAAGCCTAGAGAAGAAGTCGCTTATCGACCCAATTTTTGCAATGTTTTTGGCGGCCTTACGCCGAGTTTTCCGGCCGACAACGTGTCCAAATACAACATCAAATATAACAGAAATGATAAGTAAAATAATATTGCGATGACGGTTCTAAGGCTCTGCCCGTTGCAAATTGCTGCCAATAATCGCAGTTTTCGGGGATTGGGAAAGTCCGCTTAAATCAACCGTGTCGCTTTTTGAGCAATTGGGGGGTCAGCGACTCACATCAAATCTCACGTGCGATCAAGGACTCAGGCTTTTAGGGGCCCCCGCGCAGCTTTCCTTCAAATCACACGGAAGTCTTGAGTTTCATGACGAATCTCGAGGAATGCGAATCTTGCAACCCGACTGCGTCTTAAAAAGCAAAAGCAAATGAAGATCACAGCTTTTGCGGCATTTGGGCTTGATTGACAGTTGATTGACAGTCGATTGACAGTCGCAGCGCTGCGCAAATCTTGGGCGAGTTCAGACGAGCTTATCTTCTTGAGCCTTGTCCGTCGGTCCTTTCTGGTTTTGCTCAATTTCTTTCCGGGTTTCTTTCCGGGGTGGCCAATCCGCCTTGCCAGGTGGAATACCCTGGTGTTTGGGAGAGGATCATCCTTAGGGTTCTTCAAAGATCTTCCTTGCTTCCACGGGAGATGCCCAGTAATCAACACGCTGCCAGTACCACTGTTAAGATCTTCCTTGCTCGCACGGGAGATGCTCTCTGGCTCACTCGCCGCGGCCGCGAAGGTATAGATCTTCCTTGCTCGCACGGGAGATGCCGAGGCACAAGATTGTCACGTCGGAGCGGTTATAGATTTTTCTTGCTCCTAGAGAACATCCTTAAAACCGGGGGCTCACAATATAATCTCAGGAAATCCTCCGAATTGAAAACCAGCGAGCGAAATCTCGCCCTTGCCGTGACTGTGTTGCGTAGCCGGGCGATTGAGGAACCTGGATCAAAGACCGACACTGAACGTGCCGTCTTCGACTGACTGAGACCGCAAAGATTCACAAAAATTCATATTAACACTTTCATATTAGCACTCACAAATCGGGTTAGCTGTGAGGCTACAACCATCACCAAATAAAAAAGTGATGACTGTCAACAGATGGATAAAGAGCAACCAATAGCTTCTAACTTTGGAAAAATAGGAATCTTTCGAGTGGCAATGATGTCGATTTAAATTAGCATTGTTTGTGTTAACAAGCTGAGAAAGGTTCGCATCTTTGACGGCAAATTCCTCGCGCATTGCAAATAGTTCACCCCCGATTGCTTCCCCAAATCCCCGGCGGCTGACTCGGCCCATTCGTGTCGCCACAGTGAGCATTGGGGGCGACAACCCCGTGGTCATCCAGAGCATGTGCGCGACGCGGACCCAGGATGTTCGCCGCACTTTGGATCAGATTCAACTTTTGGCCAGGGCAGGCACCCAAATTGTTCGCATCGCGGTCGATAGCATTCGAGACGTCGAAGCTCTCAAAACTTTCGCGGGGCAAGTGGAGGTGCCCCTGAGCGTCGATCTTCAGGAGAGCTATCGATTGGCGGAGGCCGTGGCCCCATGGGTTGCGAAGATTCGTTATAATCCGGGCCATTTGCACCATCATGAGCGGAGCCGACCTTGGCAGGACAAAGTCCGCTGGTTGGCCGAAATTGCCGATCGCTACGATTGCGCCCTGCGGGTGGGAGTTAACTGTGGCTCGATCGATCCGGCGATAGCCGAGAAGTTTCCTGCCGGCGAGACGGTTGGACCCATGGTCGCTTTAGCCACGATGCACGCGGAGTTTTTGGAGTCGATCGGTTTTCATCGCTACTGCGTGTCGCTCAAAGATTCTTCGCCGGAGCGGGTGATCGAGGCCAATTTCGCCTTCGCCCGGCAAATGCCTCACGTGCCGTTGCACTTAGGCCTCACAGAGGCGGGCTTGCCTCCGGAGGGGGTTTGGAAAACCCGCCGGGCTTTGATGCCGCTCCTGGCTCAGGGGATTGGGGAAACCATTCGGGTATCTTTGACGGTGCCGGCTGATCGAAAGCACGAGGAGGTGCTGGCGGCTCAGGAAATGCTTCGGGATGTTGCCTCTGGCAACCTGGAGTTTGGCCCCGGTGAACGGTTGCCGGGGCTCGACATCATCAGTTGCCCGAGTTGCTCTCGCGTGGAAAACGAACGATTTGTCGACCTGGCAGAGCAGGTTCGCCAAATGACCCGGTATGCCGCCGATGTCCCGCTAACGATTGCGGTTATGGGTTGTCGGGTTAATGGTCCCGGCGAGACTGATCATGCTGATCTGGGATTATGGTGCGGACCGAATTTTGTGAATTTGAAACGGGGTAGTACACTCATTGGTCGATTCAGCTACGAGGAGATCCTACCTCGTTTGAAGGAGGAACTGGATCGGCTCATTGCGGAGCGAACGAATTCGGAGCGATCGCGAATCGGCCAATAGCCTACGGGATAAGTTTCAGCGCTCTCAGCTACTACCCCTTAAAGTTGCCAAGTCCTTAAAGTCGCCAAGAGGAAGGATTCCGGCCCCTACCCGGCAAAAAAGCATCGGCAGCAATCGTCAATTCCCGACGAGGTTAGTCAGACAATTTTGAAGCGGCGTTCTCAACCGGTTTTTAGCGCCAAGCGTTCAATCGACGGAGTCTTCTATGCCACGGTACAACCCGGCGGTAATCGAACCGAAATGGCAGTGTTTTTGGGAGGAGCATCGGACGTTTGTAACACCCCGACTCCCTACGGGCCCCAAGCTCTATGTGCTCGACATGTTTCCCTATCCAAGCGGGGATGGATTGCACGTGGGGCACCCGGAGGGCTATACGGCCACTGATATTGTGGCTCGATTCGAGCGGATGCGGGGCAAGTGCGTCATGCACCCAATGGGCTGGGACGCCTTCGGTCTGCCGGCAGAGCAGCATGCCAAAAGGACCGGCGAGCCGCCGCGGATTGCCACGGAGCGAAATATCGCCAATTTCCGCCGGCAGCTGAAGATGATCGGTTTTAGCTACGATTGGACGCGCGAATTAGCGACGACCGACCCGGAGTATTTCCGTTGGACGCAATACATCTTTTTGATCCTCTTCGACTCGTGGTACGACCCGGAGACACAACGCGGCCGCCCCATCGCCGAATTGCCGATCCCCGAGGAAATTCGGGCCCAAGGCGAAGAGGCCGTTCGGCGGTACCAGGATGAGCATCGGCTGGCTTATCAGCTAGAAGCGCCGGTGAACTGGTGCCCGGCTTTGGGGACCGTTTTGGCCAACGAGGAGGTCGTCGGCGGGGTGAGCGAACGCGGCGGCCATCCGGTGGTACGGATCCCCTTGAGGCAGTGGATGCTGCGAATCACAGCGTATGCCGACCGTTTGGAGCGGGATTTGGATCTGCTCGATTGGCCGGAAAACATCAAGACCTTGCAACGCAACTGGATTGGCCGCAGCACCGGGGCAGAAGTGGACTTCTTTATCGGCGATCAACGCTGGCCGGATGGAAAGCCTCCGAAAAGCCATTACGACAAGTGGATCCAGCAGCGCGCCGGCAAAGGTTATCCGCGAAAACCCGGCTCTGAGGTCCTGCGAATCTATACGACCCGGCCGGATACGCTCTTCGGGGCTACTTACATGGTGATTGCCCCGGAGCATCCGTTTGTGGCCCGGCTTACCCTGCCCGCTTTCGAAGATAGGGTACGAGAGTACTGCGAGCAAGCGGCGCGGAAAAGCGATTTGGATCGGACCGATTTGGCCCGGGAAAAGACGGGCATCTTTACCGGTTCGTATGCCATCAATCCGGTTAACGGGGAATCTATCCCCATTTGGGTAGCTGACTATGTGTTGGCCACGTATGGGACAGGGGCGATCATGGCGGTTCCTGCCCACGATACCCGCGACTTCGAGTTCGCTCAAAAGTTCGGTTTGCCGATTGTCGCGGTTGTGGATCCCGGGGATACTGCCGGAGTCAATCGGCAAGCGGTCCTGGAAGGACGCGAATGTTTCGTCGGGGACGGAACGGCCATCCAGTCCGGCCGATTCAGCGGAATGAGTACTGCCCAATTCAAACAAGCAATCACGGAAGATTTGGCCGCGCGGGGGTTGGGGCGCGCAGCGGTCAACTATAGGCTGCGGGATTGGGTGTTTAGTCGGCAGCATTTCTGGGGAGAACCTTTCCCGATTCTGCATGAACTGGATGCCGAGGGTCAGCCCACCGGGCTAGTGCGGCCGCTGAAGCCTGAGGATCTGCCCCTCGATTTGCCCCAGAATATGCCCTTCGATGCCCACCACGACCGCCCGGAACCGCCGCTGGAAAAGGCGCCGGAAGATTGGCTCTATGTCTCGATCGATGGCCGGCGCTACAAACGAGAGACGAACACCATGCCGCAGTGGGCCGGCTCGTGTTGGTATTATTTGCGGTTCCTGGATCCGCGTAACGATCGGGCTATGGTCGATCCGGAGATCGAGCGGGCTTGGATGCCGGTGGATTTGTATGTGGGTGGGGCCGAACATGCGGTGCTCCATTTGCTTTATGCTCGGTTTTGGCACAAGGTGCTTTATGACCGTGGGTTGGTGAGTACACCAGAGCCCTTTATGAAGCTCGTCAACCAAGGAATGATCCTGGGCGAAATGGAGTATACGGGCTATCAGGATGCCTCCGGGCAATGGGTCGGTTCGGAAATCGCCGAGGATTACCCCGACAGATACCGCCCCATCAAGTTGACGGCCGATCAGGTGGAAAAGCGGGGCGAGATTTTCGTTCTCAAGGCGGATCCCCAGGTGCGGATCACCGCCCGGGCTTACAAGATGTCGAAAAGCCGCGGCAATGTTATCAATCCCGACCACATTGTAGCGGAATACGGGGCAGATACCCTGCGGCTTTACGAGATGTTCATGGGCCCCCTGGAGGCCGTCAAACCCTGGAGCATGGAGGGTGTCAGCGGAGTTCGGGGGTTCTTGGAGCGAGTTTGGCGGATGATCATCGACGAGCGGTCCGAGCAAATGACGCTCAACCCGGCGGTTCAAGATGTGGAGCCCACCCTGGAGCAAAAGCGGGTTTTACACTGGACGATCAAAGCGGTGACAGAAGACATGCTAAGCATGGCTTTCAATACCGCCATTGCGCGAATGATGGAATTTGTGAATTTCTTTCTCAAGCAAACAGTGCGCCCCCGTTCGATGATGGAACCATTTGTGCTGATCCTTTCGCCTTTTGCCCCGCATATTGCCGAGGAATTGTGGGAGGCTTTGGGTCACACGAAAACCTTGGCCTATGAACCGTGGCCCCAGTACGACGAAGAATATCTGCGCGAAGAAACCATCGAGGTGCCGGTGCAAGTGAACGGTAAATTGCGGGGAAAGATTGAGGTGCCCGCCGAGGCCGATGCCACTGCGCTCGAGGCGGCGGCGCGGGCTTGCCCTCGGGTCGCCGAATGGCTTCAAGGGAAGGAAGTTGTCCGTGTTATCGTCGTGCCCAAAAGGATGGTCAATTTCGTAGTTCGATAATACCTGAGTTAAGAGGCTTGGTTAATAGATTGAAGAGATTGAATAA
>OGCI01002020.1_pt1 | contig 14789 bp, 13 predicted proteins | sample 1570021 | NCBI WGS metagenome assembly OGCI01 (sample SAMN06264664, study PRJEB24512) | hot springs metagenome | isolation source: Hot spring water | place: South Africa: Tshipise | collected 2015-06-21 | reverse complement strand
GGGCTGGGGACACACCTGCGCGATCACGGCGGCCAACACCCTCCGCTGCTGGGGGGATAACGAGGATGGGCAGGCGTCGGTGCCGGCCGACCTGGGGGCGGTGGTGGCGGTGAGCGCGAGCTATGTTCACACCTGCGCGATCACCACTGAGAATACCCTGCGCTGCTGGGGAGCGAACTGGTCAGGACAGGCGGCGGCACCACGCCATCCGCTGAGCGTCTTGCCGGTGGCGCAGGCGATCACCCGCCTGGACGCCAATCCCACCGGCGCGGCCAGCGTGGCGTTCCAGGTGACCTTCTCGCAACCGGTCATTGAGGTAGACGCGGCAGATTTCACCCTCGCCACCAGCGGCGGGATCAGCGGCGCGCAGGTGGTGGCGGTCAGCGGCGGGCCGACCGCCTACACGGTGACGGTGGCGACCGGGAGCGGCAACGGCACGCTGCGCCTCGATGTGCGCGCCGGCGCGAGCATTTACAACAACGCGGCGCGCAACCCGCTGTACGGTGGTTTCACGAGCGGCGAGGCGTATACGTTAGACCGTTCAATACCAATCGTGCGCTCAATCACCCGCGCTGATTACAGTCCGACCAGCGCCAATCGCGTCGCATTCTTCGTTTCCTTCTCAGAGGCGGTGACTGGCGTCAGTCCTTCCTCCTTCAGCCTGACGACCGACGGCAGTCTGAGCGGCGAGAGCGTGGTCAGTGTTAGCGGCGGGCCGATCACCTACACGGTGACGGTGGCGACTGGAAGCGGCAACGGCGCCCTCCGGCTCGACGTGCGCTCCTCGGGCACGAGCATTCGTGACCTCGCCGGCAATCCGCTTGCTGGCGGTTTCACCAGCGGCGAGACTTATAGCATTGAAGGCCGCCCCGATACCGTGATCAATCTCAGTATCTCGATGCATGACAATCCGCCGCCTGATCGACGCCAGCGCTACGAGGAGATGATTCGCTATTTCGCCGATGCCGTGTTTGAAATGTCGAACGGCGCGCACACCCTCGGCACGGTGACCTTCTATCTCAACGGCGCGTGGCATGACAAGGCCGACATCGTGTGGGTTAAGGAGTCGTGCCATCCCAATGCGCACGTTTCCGGCTACGGCAGACCAGGGCTGCGCATCGAGATGTGTGACCAGTTCCGGTCCTCGTCAGTGAACTATCTACAGCGCATTAAAGACGGCGGTTACACGCTAGCGCACGAGTTTGGCCATTACTTCTACGGTCTCTATGACGAATATGCTGGGAAGGATGTGTGCAATTCCAAAAATCCATGGTTGCCATGCAAAGACGATACCGCAGTCGTTCATTCCATTATGAACAGTCAATGGAAGGCGACAAATGGCAATTATAAATGGCTAAACTTTTCCGTGGCGCAGAACAACACCCGCAACACGGCCCAGCATCGGATGTACGAGGCCAGCGGCTGGGAGACGCTGGCGCGCCCGCCTGAACGCGACCCTCGACACAGTGCGTGGGTGTTTCCCACGAGACGGTTCTGCCCGAACCTCGCCGCCGTCGCGCCGGGGCCGAATCAGTTACCGCGCATTGACTTAACGAGGCCGGAGGATCGCGATCGCGCGCGCAGCAATCTGCGCATTGTCTGGGCTGATGCAACAGCGCAGGCCGTGCCGGCCACGCCGACGTTCACTGTTACGCTGCACGCGCTAGACGGCGAGACCGTCAGCTATCCGATGCCGATTCGGGTGATCGCGATGCTCCAGCGCGCGCATCCCATCATCGGCGCGACGGTGGAGGCCGAACTGCGCGCGCCCGATGGCAGCCGCCAGCCGGTGCTCCTGCGCGATGACGGAGTCGCTCCTGACTGGATCGCGGAGGACGGGATCTATAGCGGGCTGACCGGTTATGCTATGGACGGGACGCACGTGCTGCGCGCCCGCTTCACCAACCCGAACGGCGCGGCGCGCGAGCTGCCGGTGAGTGGTCAGCCGGCGCCGCCGCCGCCAGACGAAGACATTCCGCTGCCGGCGCCGATCCCGGTCGGCGAATCGTTCGACGTGGTGTCCGAACTCAGCATCGAGGTGCGCAATGTGCGGCCGGACGATCACGGCGATACGCCGGCGACGGCCACCTGGATCATGCCGACCAACCACGATGTGGTCGGCCGCGTTGACCGCGCCGGGGATCGCGACGTGTTTCAGGTCACGGCGGAGACCGCCGGTTCGATCACCTTCCGCGTGACCGGGGCGGCGGGCGCGCAGCCGCGCCTGCGCCTGCTGTCCGCCGATGGGACGGAGCTGGCGCGCGGGACGAGTGACGGTGTGTCCGGCGGGTATCCGGTTGTCACGTATGCGTTGCGGGCGGGGGAAACGGTGTATCTGGAGATCAGTGACGCCAATGCCGGCGCCGCTGGCGGCTTCTATCAGGCCAGCGCGGGGGAGGCGCTGGCCAGCGACCTGCCTGACAGCAGTGGCGGATCTCGCAGCATCTACGTGCCGCTGGTGACGCGCTAGCGGGGCGAAGTGGTTGGTGAGACTAGCGCGGCGCGCCGATGCCTGGCGCGCCGCGCTGATTTGTGACATGGCGCGAGGCGCTGGCTGCAAGCGAGATCCATTGCCAGACTATTCGCGCGATGCGCCAGCTTTGCGGATCGCGGTGGGCGTTGTTTACCGTCGATTGCCCGGTCAATGCGGCGACAATGAACCGTCCCCCTGACCGGGGTAGGCGGCGCTGCGTGTCGGCGCAAAGCCGACTCGGGTCGCTCGCGAATATTGAGCGCTAATAGCAGCGCATTGGCTGGTCGCGAAAAGCAGCCGCTGTCCGCTTTCTCCATGATCTGCGCGTCTTTCCTCATCAAGGCAAACAGTACGCCTCAGCTTCGTGGTATACTCCAAAAGAAGGAGCAGGTTAAAGATTCGTATGCAACTTCGCACTGACCTGACAAATCGCGCCGAACAGGCCGCATACCTGGCCGAGGCGCTTGCCGGCCTCTACAGCGGCCCGCCAACGCCTTCGCCGATTCGCGGGGGGCGGCGAGCTGCCTTGCGGCGTCTCCGCGCATTTGACGCCCGCAATTATGCCCGCGCGCGCAACGACGTTGCGCCGCGGCGCAACGTGTCGGCGCTCTCGCCATACATTCGCCACGGGGTGTTGACTCTTGCCGAAGTGCGTGACTCGATCATAAGCCGCTTCGGTCTTACGCCTGACACGGAAAAGTTTGTCAATGAGCTGGCCTGGCGCGCGTTCTGGCAGCTTGTGTATGCCCACCTCGGCGATCAGATTTATCAGGACATTGAACCGGCAAAGCGCCGCGCGCGCGCGCCGCGTCGTTCGTTGCCGCCTGAGGTGGTGTCGGCGCAGACCGGTCTGGTTTGCATCGATGAGTCGTTGCAAGAACTTTACACGACTGGCTACATGCACAACCATGCCCGGATGTGGGTGGCGGCTTATGCGCAACACTGGCTTGGAGTTGACTGGCGGGAAGGGGCTGAACTGTTTTATCGCCATCTGCTCGATGGCGATCCGGCCTCAAATAGCCTGTCGTGGCAGTGGGTAGGCAGCACCTTTAGCCACAAGCCATACATCTTCAACCGGCAAAATGTCGAACGATTCAGCGGCGACGCTTTCTGCTCCAGATGCGCGCTGGCGTCAGGCGGGTGCCCGTTCGATGACAGTTACGAGAATCTGGCCTGGCGCCTGTTTGGGGTGTCGCTCGCCGAACTGGAGGGACGCTGATGAGCGCAATCGTCTGGCTCCACGGCGATAGCCTCAGTCCGAACGATCCAGCGCTGCTGGCCAACCCAGAGGCGCCAGCCATCTTTGTCTTCGATGAGCCGTTTCTGGCTGCGGCTCAACTCAGCTTCAAACGCCTGTTTTTCCTGTATGAATGCGCATTAGAGGCGATAGCCGGGCGGGCCGGTAGTATTCGGCGCGGCGTGGTCGTCGATGAGGTGCGCGCTTTTGCCGCCGAACATCGCGCTCTGACGGCGCATGTCACCGCCAGCGTGGCGCCGCGCTTTCAGCGTTACGTTACCGGGCTACGCGCAGCCGGATTGCAGGTAGTCATCCACGAGCCGCAGCCGTTTGTGTCGTGGCGCGGTGAGCCGCCGCGTCGTTTCAGCGCGTTCTGGCGACGGGTAGCCGCCGAGGCGCTGCGGCCAACCGGCCCGGGGCCGGCATTGCCCTCTGAGCAAGAGGTGGAGTCGTGACTATGGAGTTTCAAGGCAAGGTTGCCATTGTGACCGGCGGCGCGCAAGGGATTGGCCGCGCCACTGCGCTGGCGCTGGCTCGTGAAGGCGCGGCTGTGGTTATTGCTGACCGCGATGAAGCGGCAACGACGGCGCTGGTCGCCGGGATCAATGCCTGGGGTGGCCGCGCTCTCGCTGTAATCGCCGATGTGAGCGACGAGGCCGATGCGGCCCGCATTGCTAACGAAACAGTGCTTGCGTTTGGCGGGATCGATTTGCTGGTTAACAATGCTGGTATTCAGCAACCTGGCACCATTGAAAGCACTACGTTACAGCTCTGGCAAGAGATCATTAATGTAAACCTCACCGGCGTCTTTTTGGTGTCGCGCTTTGTGATGCCGGAATTGCGTCGGCGTGGCGGTGGCGCAATTGTGAACGTCGCTTCGGTATACGGTTTGCGCGCCGAGGCGGGTTGGGCTGCGTATTCCGCATCGAAGGGCGGAGTCATTGCGCTGACGCGGGCAATGGCGCTCGATGGCGCTGCCGATGGCATTCGGGTAAATTGCGTCTGCCCCGGCTTGATTGATACGTCGTTGTTGCGCGCCAATGCGACCCTGATCAACGCTCAGCGTCCTGATGAGGCGTTGCGCGCGTTTGCCCGGCGGACGCCGCTCGGTCGGTTGGGCACTCCTGAAGAAGTGGCCGGTGTCATTCTTTGTCTGCTTAGCCCGATTGCGGGCTATGTGACCGGCGCAGTGATTACTGCCGATGGCGGCATTGAGGCTCGGCTGTAAGCGATTGGGAGTAAGAGGGAAGCGATGATTACCGTTACAGTGCGGTTTTTTGCCGGACATCGCGATATTGTCGGGCGGGCAAGCGCGCAGTATACGCTGGCCGCAGGCACAACACTCGGTCAGTTGTGGGAACAACTGGTGACGGAATACCCGCGCCTGGCCGGCTATACCGGGCGGTTGCTCTTCGCGGTGAATCAGCAGTTTGGTCAGCCGAGCACGATCCTGGCTGATGGCGATGAAGTGGCTTTTATTCCGCCAGTAAGTGGCGGTCGGTAATGGATAGTCAAACCACGGCGAGCGTCTGTAGCTGCTTTTTAACGAGAGTCGCAAATCGCGCGGAGAAGCCGACGATGGTTGAACCATTTGTGATTACAACCGAACCGCTCGATCCGGCGCCGCTGGCAGCAGCGGCACAGACCCCAGATGATGGAGCGGTCGTGGTCTTCAGTGGTGTCGTTCGCAACAATTTTGGTGGTCGTCCCACCGCGTTTCTGGTTTACGAAGCCTATACCGAGATGGCTGTGCCGGTCTTGCGGCAGATTGCCGATGAGGCGCGCGCGCGCTGGCCGATTGGGCGGGTTTGCGTTCATCATCGGGTGGGACGGCTAGAGATCGGCGAAACGGCGGTGCTGGTTGTGGTGGCAGCGCCCCATCGCGATGCGGCATTTGCCGCCGCTGCCTATATCATGGATCGGATCAAAGAGATCGCGCCGATCTGGAAGCAGGAACATTGGGCAGATGGCGCGGCAGAATGGCGAGAGTAGATGAGGGCGTTATGCCAGAATTGCCTGAAGTCGAGACGGTTGCCCGATCGCTGGAACCGCAACTTGTGGGGCGCGCGATTGTGAGACTGGCAAAACTCGACTGGCCGCGCATGCTGACGCCGCCAGCCCCGGAATTTGCCGCTTTGGTGGTCGGACGACGTATTGAGGCGATTGGTCGCCGCGCTAAGTGGTTGTTGCTCTCGCTCGATAGCGCGTGGACAATGGCGATCCATCTTCGCATGTCAGGTCATCTGCTGGTTACCGAACCGGCGGCAGCCGCAGCGCCGCATGTCCATTTTGCCCTCGATCTTGACGATGGTCGATGCTTGATGTTCGACGATCAGCGGAAATTTGGGCGGGTTCATCTCCTCGATCCGATTGGCCTGGCTGCGCTTGACGCTGCGCACGGCCCTGAACCGCTGATGGATACATTCACGCCGGCGATACTGACCGAACAGCTCCGCGACCGGCGCGCGCCGATTAAGGCGCTGTTGCTCGATCAGCGACTCGTAGCCGGTATCGGCAACATCTATGCCAATGAAGCGCTCTGGCTGGCTCGTATCCATCCGCTTACGCCGGGTGGCGCGTTGACGGCGGATCGGATAGCCTGTCTTCACCAGGCGATTCGGACAGTGCTGATGGAAGCGATTGCCAATCAGGGAAGTTCGTTGCGCAACTATCGTGATGGCTATGGGCGACGCGGCACTCAGCAAGAGCATTTCAACGTCTACGATCGGGCCGGTGAGCCATGCCCGCGTTGTCAAATGCCGATTGAGCGCATTGTTGTCGCGCAACGGAGTACGTATTTTTGCCCGCAATGTCAGACGATGGGATAGAGGTAAACATCCCGGATAAGGCTCGTTTTGTTGTCCATCTCCGGCGTAATTATGGTTATAGAGAGGGCACACTGTGCAAGAACCAATCCTGTTAGTCGAAGATGACCAGATTCTGCAACTCTCGCTGACCACGATGTTACGGCGCGAGGGGTATGCGGTAGATACAGCGCGCAATGTAGCCGAAGCGCGCCTGGCAATCCTGAACCGGCATCCGCGGGTTATTCTGCTCGATCTGGGCTTGCCTGATGGTAGTGGTTTTGACATTCTCACCGGGTTATCGACTGAGATCGATCGGCCATTAGTTATTGTCACCACCGCCAATGACTCGCCAAAGGCAGCGATCGAAGCGCTGGCGGCGGGAGCGTTTGATTATCTCACCAAACCGATCAATCACGAAACCCTGCGTTACACGCTGCGGCGCGCAGTCAGTTACGACCAGCTTCGCCAGCAGGTGCGCGAATTTGAGCGGTTGCAAACCGCGGTTGATGAGGCGCAGTTGACCGTCCGTTCCGTCACTCACCATATCAGTCAGGTGTTGACAGTAATCGTGGGCGAAGCGCAACTGGTACGCGAAGAGGTGACTGATGCGTCGTTGCGCGGAAGTCTCGATCGTATTGTGCGTATGGCTGAAGATGCGGCGCAGATGATGGCAACGTTGCGGGCAGTGCGCTTATTTGCGCCACGCGAAACGAGCGTTGGTTCAGGGCTTGACAGTGGATAGTAAAATCTGAGATAGAACGGTCACCAACAGAAATCTGATCGGAATTCGCAAACGTTGTTTCACAACGCCGGCCCGGTACGTTCACTATGCGGAAGGGAAAGGTATGTGGATCTGCCTGAATTAAACGCCTTACTCCCTCGATTGTTATCATTAAAGCTTTTGCCGCGCACCGGATGGCTTCAACGTGGCGTGCGCGAAGTTGAGAGTATTGCCGGGCATTCATATAGCGTGGCCGTCCTGTGCTTGCTGATAGGCGATCTCATCGAAGATATCGATCGCGGTCGTTTGCTGGCAATTGCGCTCTTGCACGATCTGGCCGAGTCGTTGCTGGGCGATCTGCCGGCTTCAGCCACAAAGTTGCTGGGGCAGGAGACAAAACGCCGGGCTGAGCGTGATGGGTTGGTTAGCCTGATCGGCAATTTGCCGCGCGGAACTGAATACCTTGCGTTATGGGAGGAATACGCCAGTGGTTCGTCGCGCGAAGCGCGCCTGGTGAAGGCAATCGACCGGCTCGAGTTGATGGCGCAGGCGCTGGCCTATGAGCGCGCTGGCGCGCGTGGTCTTGATGAGTTCTGGCCATTGAACGATGATTGGGCTGCCGAATTTCCACCGGTCGAAGCGCTGGCTGCCTGTCTACGCGCCGAGCGGGCGCAGTTGGGGTGAGGCGGCGCTGGCGCGGCAACCCGGCATCGACAGGCAATGTTCTGTCCCGCAGAATGCGGTCTATCTCGCTGCGGCTGGCAGTGATTCTGCCAAAGGTCAGCGGCACCTTGACTCCACCGCAAGTGCGCGCCAACGGCGCGCATTCCCAGGTTGAGGCGGCGCTGGCGCGGCAAACGCGGCCTTGACAGGGCTTGCTCTGGCCCGACGAAAGTGGTCTATCCCGCTGCAGCCTGCATCGCGCTGACAAGATCCTGCCACAGATCATCAACATCTTCGATCCCAACGCTCAACCTCAAAAGGGTTGGCGGCAGATGCTCTTGACCAGGAATTGCCGCTCTTCGTTCCATCGTCGACTCAACTCCGCCAAGGCTGGTCGCATGACGAATGAGGCGGACGTTACGGCATACAGCGTCGGCGACGCTAGCATCGCCAAGCAGATCGAACGAGATCATCGTGCCGAAGCCCTTTAAAACTCGCCGGGCCGTCTCGTAAGTTGGGTGCGAGGGCAGACCTGGATAGCGCACACAGGTCACCATAGGGTGTTGAGCAAGTCTGTGAGCCAGTTCAAGCGCATTGCGTTGCGCGCGTTCGAGCCGTAACGCGAGTGTGCGCGCGCCGCGCAGGGCCAGGAAAGCTTCGAGTGCGCCGGGAGTAGCGCCGTTCAGTTCGCGCGAGTGGCGCAGTTGGCGCCAGATCTGCTCGTCGCGAGTGGTAACAACGCCTGCCAGCAGATCGGAATGACCACCGATGAATTTAGTGGCAGATTGCACTGCTACTGTGGCGCCGAACGCAAGCGGTTGTTGATTAAGTGGAGTCGCGAAGGTGTTATCAACCGCAACGATAGCGCCGGGTTTGCGCGGCGCGGCGCAGATTGCGGCCAGGTCGGCGACAATGAGCAGCGGGTTTGACGGCGACTCAAGCCAGATCAGATCGGCTTCGGCGCAGGCCTGTTGCCAGCCGGCAGTGTCGGTGAGCGCAATCCGTCGCACTGCCCAGCGTCCGCGGGCTGCGCCGGCCATTGCCAGCCCAACTACGCCCTGGTAGCAATCATCGGGTAACGCGACCAAAGCGCCTGCCGGTAACTGATCGAAGACTGCCGCAATGGCTGCCATGCCCGAAGCGAAGGCTACAGCGCGGCCAGCTTCGAGGCCGCCGATCACTTCTTCAAGCGCTTCCCATGTGGGGGTGGCATCGTTCCGCGCATATGCGCGATCCTGACCGATAATGAAATTAGATGCCAGAATCGGCGGCACATTTAATGGCGCTCCGGGATCCGCTGATCTACCGGCAGCGACGAGCCATGACTCTGGTTTGAGATTGGACAGATGTGGCTGCATGAAAACCTCGCGATGCATCAACCGGGTCATTTGAGGAAGTGCGATTGTCGGGATACTATAGTACGGCGAAACAGCAATGTCAATCGGCGCAACGGTTGGTTACAATTCCGCGAAGATCGGCTATCATTAGAAGTGACACACCCGCCTGTTATCCTCCTGATCCTCGCAGCTTGTTGAGGAGTCCAGTGTGCAGATCATTATCAATGGTAGCTTTTGGCTCCAGCCGGCAGTAGGGATTGGTCAATATCTGCGCAATCTGTTGCCGTGGCTGCATCGGCTTGCGCCGCAACATCGGTATGTGTTGCTGCTGCCAGCCAGCGCGGCGCTGCCGGAAATACCGTTTGGTGTTGAAGCTATTCCAATCAAGATCGGCGGTCCACGCCAGCTTGCGAAGGTGATCTTTGAGCAGGTAGCAGTGCCGGTTATTGCAGCCCGATTGGCAGGTAATGGCCAGCCAACGGTGATCTTTGTGCCCTATTTTGCCCCACCGTTGCGAGCGCGGCAGCCGGTGGTCACGACCATCGGCGATTTAATCCCACTCCTCTTACCGGCCTACCGCGGAAGCTGGAGTGTCCGCCTTTACATGGCACTGGCGCGGCGGGCGGCGCTGCGCAGCGCGCATGTGCTGACCTTCTCGAATTTCAGCCGGAGTGCGCTGCTCAATTATCTCGGCCTGCCACCTGAACGGGTCACGGTATCCTATCTGGCGGCGGGCGAACAGTTTTGTCCACCGGCTGATCAGGCTGCGGCGCAGGCGCTGGTGATGGCCCGGTATGGTGTGCCATCGCCGTTCATCTACTATGTGGGTGGGCTTGATGAACGCAAAAATCTCCAGACACTGCTGCGGGCATTTGCGCTAGTGCGTCGTCGCCATCAACACGTAACGCTGGCGATTGCCGGGCGCGCCTTGGGCCGCGACGCGCGCCTCTTCCCCGACATCGACAAACTGATTGCCGATCTCGATCTTGGCCCGGCGGTGCGCCGAATCGACGTGCCGGTCAGCGATGGGCCGCTCCTCTATCAGGCTTGCGCCATCTTTGCTTACCCTTCGCGCTATGAAGGTTTTGGTTTGCCGCCGTTAGAAGCGATGGCCTGTGGCGCGCCGACAATCGTGAGTGATGCCAGTTCGCTCCCCGAAGTGGTGGGTGCGGCAGCGCTGCGGATTGCGCCGGATGATGTCGCCGGCTGGGCGACGGCCCTTATTCGATTGCTTGAGGATGAAGCATTGCGCCATGATTTGCGCGCGCGCGGACTGGCGCGGGCAGCCAGCTTCTCGTATCGACGCGCGGCAGCAACGACGCTGGAAGTGCTGGAACAGGTGGCGCGAGCGCGCGCACCGCGCCCTGCATAAGGCGTAATGGCTGCGCGAGAAAAAGAGAGTCGCGCCACAGCGCGACTCTCTGATCAACCAGGTATTTACCGGGTAGTGGCTGGCACAACCGGCGTATTGGGTTCGATACCGCGCAACGCTGCTCCAATCAGATCGCGATTGAGCTGCGCGATAGTATCAAGGCTAATCTCCTTGGGGCAGACAGCAGCGCACTCACCGATGTTCGTGCAGTTACCAAAGCCCTCAAAATCGGCCTGCGCTACCATATTAACCACGCGCTGATACCGTTCAGGTTGACCTTGCGGCAACAGAGCCAGATGAGTCACCTTAGCAGCGGTAAAGAGCATGGCCGAACCGTTGGGGCAAGCCGCCACGCACGCGCCGCAGCCGATGCAGGCTGCCGCATCCATCGCGCGATCGGCAGCAACTTTAGATACCGGGATTGTGTTGGCATCAGGAGCCGAGCCGGTGCTAACGCTAATATAGCCACCAGCCTGGATGATACGGTCGAACGCGCTGCGATCAACGACCAGATCTTTAATGATCGGAAACGCCGAGGCGCGCCACGGTTCGACCGTAATCGTGTCGCCATCGTTGAAACTGCGCATGTGTAACTGACAGGTTGTAATGGCGTTCTTGGGACCGTGGGCCACGCCATTGATCATCAGCGAGCACATACCGCAGATGCCTTCGCGACAATCGTGATCAAACGCAACCGGCTCTTCACCCCGCAAGATCAGTTCCTCGTTAAGCACATCAAGCATCTCGAGAAACGACATATCGGGATTAACGTTATCCATCACATACGTCTTGAACTCGCCGGGTGTCGAGCGGTTCTTCTGCCGCCAGATCTTGAGCGTGATCTTCATCTTCTTCATACGTTATCTCCAGCCGCCAGTTGCGAGCCAACCGGCGGCAGTAATGCTGTCTGACCTGGTCGCTATCATCCACAGTGACTACTTATAGCTGCGCTGGCTTGGCTTGACATACTCGAAGACCAGCGGTTCTTTATGCAGGCGCGGCTTGTCCAGATCGCCGGTAAACTCCCAGGCCGCCACATACGAGAACTCTTCGTCGTTGCGCAGCGCCTCACCATCGGGCGTCTGATACTCTTCGCGGAAGTGGCCACCGCACGACTCTTCGCGATGCAGCGCATCGATGCACATCAACTCAGCTAATTCGAGGAAATCGGCGACCCGTCCAGCTTTTTCAAGCGCCTGATTGAGATCACCCGCCTCGCCGGGCACATTGACATTTTCCCAGAACTCGGCCCGAATCTCTGGGATGCGCTGAAGCGCTTCGCGCAGACCCTGCGCATTGCGCGCCATACCGCACTTATCCCACATCAGCTTGCCCAGCTCACGGTGGAATGAATCAACTGTGCGTTTGCCGTTAATGCTAAGCAGGCGATTGATTCGTTGGGTCACTTCAGCCTCAGCCGCGGCAAACTCAGGCCGGTCGGCAGTGATGCCACCCGGCTTAACCTGAGCCAGGAAGTTGGCAATGGTGTAGGGCAGGATGAAATAGCCATCAGCCAGACCCTGCATCAATGCCGACGCGCCCAGGCGATTAGCGCCGTGATCTGAGAAGTTTGCTTCACCGATCACGAACAGACCGGGGATGGTGCTCTGCAAATTGTAATCGACCCACAGGCCACCCATCGTATAGTGGACGGCGGGATAGATGCGCATCGGCGTTTCGTAAGGATCTTCGCCGGTAATCTGCTTGTACATGTCAAACAGATTGCCATAGCGTTCGGCGATCTTCTGGCGGCCAAGACGCTTGATTGCATCGGCGAAGTCGAGATAGACCCCCAGGCCGCCGGGGCCAACGCCACGACCCTCGTCGCACACCTGCTTGGCGGCGCGAGAGGCGATGTCACGTGGCACCAAATTCCCGAAGCTAGGATAACGTTCTTCGAGATAGTAATCGCGCTCAGACTCAGGAATATCCTGCGGACGGCGGGTATCACCCTTCTTCTTCGGCACCCAGATCCGACCATCGTTGCGCAACGACTCCGACATCAGGGTCAGCTTACTCTGGTAATCACCGCTGACGGGGATACAGGTCGGGTGAATCTGAGTAAAGCAGGGATTGCCAAAGAAGGCGCCACGGCGGTGCGCGCGCCAGATCGCAGTAGCGTTGCAGCCTTTGGCGTTGGTGCTGAGATAGAAGACATTGCCATAGCCGCCAGTTGCCAACACCACTGCATCGGCGACGTGGCGCGAAATCTTACCGGTCACCATATCGCGGGTAATAATGCCGCGCGCGCGCCCATCGATCACCACCAGATCGAGCATCTCGGTGCGGGCAAACATTTTAACCGTGCCAGCGGCAATCTGGCGACTGAGCGCCTGATAGGCGCCGAGCAACAACTGCTGACCAGTTTGGCCGCGAGCGTAAAACGTGCGGGCTACCTGCGCGCCACCGAACGAGCGGTTATCAAGCAAACCACCGTACTCGCGGGCGAAAGGAACGCCCTGGGCAACGCATTGATCAATAATATTGACTGACACCTGGGCAAGGCGATAGACATTGCTCTCGCGGGCGCGGAAGTCTCCACCCTTCACAGTATCGTAAAACAGGCGATAGATACTGTCGCCATCGTTGCGATAATTCTTCGCCGCATTAATTCCACCCTGCGCGGCGATGCTATGCGCCCGACGTGGACTATCCTGATAACAGAAGCAGAGCACATTATAGCCAGCCTCGCCAAGAGTCGCCGCTGCCGATGCGCCGGCCAATCCTGAACCGACCACAATAATCGTGTATTTGCGGCGGTTGGCCGGATTCACCAGCTTCATCTCGAAGCGATGCTTATCCCAGCGCTGCTCAATCGGGCCACCCGGCGCCTTCGAGTCGAGCGCGCTCACAAACTCGACCTGCCGTGTGCCGGTGCGAACCGTCGTCTCATTCTTGATCTCGCTCATGCAGCGTTCCTCACTCTTCTAGCGTTGGGGCGGTTGTTCAGGCGACAAAACCGAAGTAGACCGCCAACGGGAAAGAGACATTACCGATAAAGACGGCTGCCGCTACCAGGATGGCTAATCCGCGTAGTAGCCGATCGTAAGTGCGGTTATTCCAGCCCAGGGTCTGGAACATGCTCCAGACACCGTGGTAGAGGTGCAAACCGAGAAACACCATGGTGAGCAGGTAGAAGCCAACGACGAAAGGATTCTGGAAGCCGTAGACAACGTTGCTGTAGGTTTCGTAAGTATCACCATGAGGATGGATAAACTGGCCCGGTTCGTAGCCAACGACGCCAAACGTCAGGTGCATAATGTGATAGATGATGAAGAAAAAGATCAGAATGCCACCGAAGCGCATCGTGTAGTCGGCATAGCTGGAATGGCGTTTGTGTTGACCGTAGCGGCGGAGCGCAGAAACGCTACTGGCTTTCAAACTGCGTCGGCTTTGTATGGTCAGGCTGGTCGCGGCCCAGATGTGCAAAAAGACCGATGCCAGCAAGACAAAGCGCGCTACCCAGAGCAGATGTTCGTGCCCGAAGACAGGGTAACCCAATTCGCGCAGTCCAGCGGCATAAGCATTGTAGACTTCCGGACCCTGGTACATTTTCAGATTGCCGTACATGTGGAAGACAACGAAGCCAACCAGAATGAAGCCGGTCAACGCCATTATCACCTTTTTGCCGACCGACGTTCGGGTGAGGGTGAGGACTCCTGTCATCGTTTCATCCTTCTCGCAGCCAACTTCTACGCAACAATACGACAATGAACTGCCAGCTCAGGCTGGCAGCGGCGAAATAGCTGTGATTTACGCTACAATATACTGCTCTTCTTCAGAATTATAACGGAATTGCGATCAATTGTCTACCGCGCGCAACGATCATTGCTTTATTTGTGAAGAAAGACGCGAGGCATCAGGAAGCGGTTGTTCGCCTCATAGTCGGCAAGCGTGGGCGTTAAGAAGAACCAATTGATCTTGAATAAATAGCAAAAATGTCTGTTACCGCAGCGGGAATATGGCGCAAGAGCGGGTAGATGGTCAAAGGTGTTGGGCAAGTGGCAGAGTAACGGTCTGCGGCAATCGGACTGATTATCGCTGGCGAGAAACTGCGCCGACTGCCGGATGAGGCAGGCAAACAGATGTCGATCGGCGCAACGAGCCAGTTTGCTTCTGAGAAGCGTTGCGCCAGACGACAACCGGGAGATGGCAGGCATACCGCCGGGGTGAATGACC
>OGCI01002018.1_pt1 | contig 14797 bp, 20 predicted proteins | sample 1570021 | NCBI WGS metagenome assembly OGCI01 (sample SAMN06264664, study PRJEB24512) | hot springs metagenome | isolation source: Hot spring water | place: South Africa: Tshipise | collected 2015-06-21 | reverse complement strand
AAACGAAGTAAAAAAGATTGGATGAAAGAGTTATTCCAACATCGCGCACAAGTGCTTATCGCCACAGAAGCTGGTGGGGAAGGGATTAACTTACAGTTTTGTAATCATGTCATTAACTACGATTTGCCGTGGAATCCCATGCGTCTTGAACAACGAATCGGACGCGTTCATCGTCTCGGTCAAACAAAAGATGTGAACATTTACAATTTCGTCGTGCGCCATACGGTCGAAGAACATGTATTTATGTTGCTATATGAAAAAATTCGTTTGTTTGAACGGGTCGTTGGCGAACTAGACGATATTTTAATGAAACTAACATCTCCATCGTTCTCAAATCATGTCGAGCGGATCATTGCCCAGTCGAAAAGCGAAGGGGAACTTAAAATAAAAATGCAAAATGTCGTGGAAATTTTAACAAATATGGAGGATGGCGCCCATGCAGCAACATGATATTCAATCATTTCTCGAGCGTTTTTTCGCGGCTACCCATTGTCCCGTTTTAGAGCGCAGCGATGGGCATATACGCGTTCAATTGACTGTCGACATGGACAAACAATTAATGAATCGCCCGTTTTATTGGCATTACGTCGAACGAATTGGCGCGAGTGGCGAACCGTTGCAACTATCGCTCATCACAAAACAATCTACGCATGAAAAAGGGGAATACATTCATTTTGGCTCCCCACGCCTTCATCAAATTTTTTCTGTTGCTAAAATGAACGGCCGTTTCGTTCGCCTTTACGAACGAGTAAGCGGACGATCCGTTGCGCTTCATCCTTGGCTTCACGTGAACATACTCATCTCATATGAATGCGATCGGAAACAAGATCGTTTATTGTCGTTAGCTATTCATCTTATTAGCGGAACGATCGTTGAGGCGTTTTATGATGTGTTAAAAGAAAAAAAATGGGCCGCCACTGTACCTGATTATTGCTTTACGATTTCTCCGCTCATTAAACCGATTCATGGCCTTGCGCGACTTGAGGCGTACATCGAGCGCATCATTACATCAGAAACGCATGAGTGGGCAAACGAAGCGCGGGCACGCTGGGAAGAAGATTTAGCGCTATTGCAACACTTTTACGAAGGTGTAGAAGAAAAAAGAGAAGAATATGAAAGCGAGAAAGAAGCGTTGCGCCAAAGATATGAGCCGAACATTCACATTTCTATCATTAACGGTGGTCTATTTTATTTGGAAGCGAAATAAGGCTAAACATAGCCTTATTTCCGCTTAAATAAAAGCATAACTGCATATGGAATGACACCGAACCAACGATATAAGAACGGCTGCTTTTGTTGTTTTTTTAACTGTTTCTTTTCCTGTCTTTTTCTTTTCCGTTCTTCCTTCGGTTGATCTAAATACCGTACAACTTGTTCCGTCATAAATTTGACGTAGTCGTTTCCGGCCATCGCTCATCACCTCAACGCTAGTATCGTCAAAAATGAGGCGTTTTAAGCATGAACACAATGCTTTGTACGATATCATCTACCGTGCGATTTGTTGTATCAATCGTCATATGCGCTTCCTTATACCAAGGGAGTCTTTGTTCAAATAACTTTTTTATTTGTTCCTGCTTATTTTTCATGATCAATGGCCGCGTAGCATCATCAGCTAGACGACGAAACAGTTCATGTAATTCACAATGCAAGTAAATGACAATACCATGGGCGCGCATAAACTGACGATTTTCTTCCTGAATGACAATTCCACCGCCTGTCGTAACAATCACATGTTCTGTTGGCAACTGTCTTAATATTTCCCGTTCATACGCCCGAAATGTTCCTTCCCCTTCTTCCGAAAAAATTTGGGCAATCGTCTTGCCAGTTTGCTGTTCGATGTACGTATCTGTATCAATGACCGGGACACCTAACACTTCCCCTAATCGTCTTCCAACCGTCGTCTTCCCTGCTCCCATGAATCCTGTTAAATAAATCGCTCTCATCTTCTCTCCCTCACTAATACAATTCTTTCCATTCGGTTATGTCGTTTGTGGATGCATCAAATTGACATTGGACGTCATACCGAAATTGCGCATTCGTCACACATGATATAGTGACAAGCCAAACAACTTCACTACCTCTTTTTGCTGTATATGTCGCTTGACCGTACGAAAATGATACCGTTTTGCTTAATGATGACACGTTTTCCGGTGCATTTGCAAGCGTTTGTTTCATATGAGAAAGCGTCTGTTTCATCAAATAATCTGCTTCATACCACTTTTTTTCTTCTTCGAAAAACTGTATTTCTGTATTGTACAATGCGACAGAATGAAGAAAAAGAGCGCTGATCAATAATGCGCACATAATAGTAAATGGAAAAATAACACCTCGTTCATTTTCGACGTTAGCGAAAAAACGGAATAAACGCCTCATACGAATCCCCCTTATCTGTTAGCACGTGAATACGAATCCCCCCCTGCTCTTTTTCGTAACGTACATGCTGAATAAATTGAAGCATAATTTCATGACCTGTGGCGTTTACGCGGCGACGAATGAGAGTTCCATACTTTTCATACGTCACGCGTTCTCCTGTCCATTTATCGAATTGAATGGCCGTCCCGTATATACGAACGTCTTTTGATTCCCTTACTTCCATTTTCGCTTGCTGAATAAAAACAAGCCATTCAAAGTAGTGAAACTTTCCGTGTTTTATCGTATGATTCGATGCTAAATGAAACAATGTGACCAATAAAGATAAAATAATAAAAAAAGCTGCTAGCGACATCAATACTTCAATTAACGTGAAACCTTTTTCCCTTTTCTTCATTGTAACAATGGCTCACATCTTTCTTTTGTTCGTTTCAATCTATCTTCCCAACGGATGCACCGTTCATTCGATCGCGTAAACAGCGAAAATGTATGGTTTTCCCGGACAATAACCGTTTCATTGTCAACCTGTCCATTCATCATTGCCTCATATAAAATTTGATTCGCAATTGTTTCGATCTTTTTATTTTCTCGCTCTACCATAATAATTGTCCAATTAGCGACGATGATCGCGATCAAACCGCCCCATAAACTAAGTGAAACGAGCAGTTCAAAAAACGTAAAACCGTTACAATTTTTGTGCATACAATCGTCCTTTCCCTAATTGAAAAACGATTTTATACTTTTTATTTCCGTATGCAACAAGCAATGTTCCTGCCTTATTGATGTTGCCATTTGAATAATACATTAGCGGCGGAGATAATGTAGCCATTTGAAATTGAAAAGGGGACGGGAAGGAGCGAACAAGCAATTCCTTCCCAAACGTCCCTCCTTCTTTCACTTGATAGCGGCATGTGTCGAAATAAAATATAATCGTGACCGTCTTTTTCCGACTCATCGCATATTGTTGTGCATATAGCATGTCGTTGCTAAACTGTTCTAAAAAATATTGTAACTGTCGCTCGGCTACTGTTTGTTGAAGTGGTGGAACGGTAAAAGCCATGATCGTTGTCACAATAAAAAGAACAATTAACATTTCGATTAACGTAAACCCTCGTTCATTCACTTTGTAAAACGTTCCCTTCACTCGTAATAACGATCGCTTTTCCATTTGGACAACGGTCGCTTTCGATATATTTTCCATCTACTAGCTGTTGCACTGTCGGAATTGAACCGTGTTCCATTTCGTATGCTTTCACTTGAGACTGAACCATCTTTATAAACGCGGAACACCCTTTACTGTTAATCATACTGTTATGTTTTGTCACATTTGGAATCGTAATTAAAATTAAAATGGTAATAACCATTAACACAATTAACATTTCGATTAACGTAAATCCTTTTTCATTGCGCATGTATATCCCCCTTTATATGTGATTTAACAGTTGAAAAATGGGCCATAACATAGCCACATACATGAAGATGACAAAAATGCCGATACAACTGAGCAACAACGGTTGAATGATATACACGATTTTTTTTATACGATTTTCTAATTTTTGTAACGAAAATTGACTGTAATGAAACAATTCTTGAACTAATTCACCATTCGACTGACCGTGCCGAATGACAACGGGAAGCTCCTTTTCGTAATACTTCCGCCGCTGAATGATTTCGTCCAGCTTTTCGCCTGCACATAGCTGTTGTCGAATGATTTTTGCTTCTTCTTTCAATAACGGGAGATGAGGCTGTTGCATAAAGATTTGCAGCGCCTCATAAATGGATAGTCCTCCTTTTAGTAAGTGACTTAATTGTAAAGCAAACACTTGTGTATGAAAGGAAACAATCCAAGAACGAACGAACGGCAATTTCATAAACAAATCCATTTGCTTGTAAATCGGCCATGAACGAACGAAAAGAAAGTAAAATGAAACGATAAAAAGAACGATTATAAGCATAGCGAAAAGCATACGTGGAAGCCATACAGCGACAGCAAAAATGAAAGTAGAAAAGGAAGAACGAGCATGAAACGAAGAAAGAAGTTGAGAAAACTGCGGAGCTAATACTTGCTGAAACATGAGAAACATCACCACACAAAAGCCGAACAAAAACAACGGATAGCGCATGATACGTTTCACTTGTTCAACGTAACGCGCTCTCATGTGACCGATTTCCCCGGCTTCGATGAATCCGTGAGCAAGTTGTCCATGTTGTTCTGCAAAAAATAAATATCCTAACAGATGATGATGAAACTTCATACGGGCAAAAGCAGCGTGAATAGGCATCCCCCCTCGTAACGCATGTATGCAATCATCTAAATCTCGTTGTTTGGCAACAGGTTGTTGAATTTGCAAAAATTCAATAGCTTGAGCAAGAGAATACCCTTTACTAAGCAATTTGCCGAGCTGAATAAAGAAAGTGCTTTGCTCTTGTAACGACCAATTACAACGTCGCTTCATCTAACAACCAACTTTCAATGATACTTTCATGTAAAAAACCGAGCGCAATACCTTTTTTAATGACATCTTTCAATCGGGTATACACATATGTCGCCTGCTCTCCTTTCGCTGCTCGCATCGCTTTTGTGAGCTCGCTCCCATACAGCAACTCATAAATACCTACTCTCTGAACAGGTCGATATTGACGACAAAAAGGCGAACATTCTCCTGCACAAAATGGACATTTCAACTGTACAAGACGTTGTGCTGTCACTCCGACTAACGTTTGCGCCATTTCTTGAAACGGCACACCAAACTCAAGAAGGCGATAAATCGCTCCAACAGCATCTTTTGTATGCATCGTTGTCAACACAAGATGTCCCGTTAGGGCAGCACGAACGGCAATTCGTGCGGTTTCGGCATCGCGAATTTCTCCGACCATAATGACATCGGGATCGTGTCGAAGAATCGCTTTTAACCCCGCTGCATACGTAATTCCTGCCTTTTCATTTACTTGTACTTGTAGTACATCTTCCGCCCGCTTTTCTACGGGATCTTCAAGAGTGATGACGTTTCGCTGAAAGTGATGGCGACATACGTTTAATAAACTATACAATGTCGTCGTTTTCCCTGATCCAGTCGGCCCTGTAAAAATAATCAACCCATGAGCATAGTTTAATAACGATAGCAACCTTTTTACTGTCGAAGGAAATAAAGCAAGCTGTTTGAGTGGAAGAAACGAATGTAATGGAAGCAAGCGGATGACTAAGCTTTCGTCATAAATGGTGGGCAATGTCGATAAACGAAGATGTACAGTCGTGTGGGCGATGCTCATTTCCATTGCTCCGCTTTGTGGACGACGGCGTTCCCCGATATCCATATCAGCGAGGAATTTAAAATGCGCCAGCAAGCGTTCGCACGTTTGTTTGGACAACACGTTTTTCGTAACAAGCATCCCTCCTAACCGAAATTGCACGAGCGCATCTTGTTTACGCGGAACGATGTGAATGTCGGAAGCTTGAAGCATACAAGCTTCTTCAATAAGTCGATCTGCTAGCTGTTCAATAGACAGCAACTCCATCCCCCTTTCTCGTTTTCTCGCCCTCTTTATTCAACATATTTCGTCAAATTCCTTCTTGATTCGCAAAAAATCCAAAAAAATATTCACCCATATGTGGGTGAACGTCATGACACACATACACGGCGATATTTTTTTGCTATGTTTTTTAACGCTGATGGATTATAGCCGACAACAATTCGCTTGCCATCTGTTACGATCGGACGACGAAGTAAACGTGGTTCTTTGACAAGTAAATCAACAACTTTCGATAACGGCCAATCCTCAACGTTTTCAACGAGTTTTTTAAATGATTGACTGCGCGTTGCCAAAATTTCATCTAAACCTTCTGTTGTTAATGACAACAAACGCAATAGTTCTTCATATGTCGGTGTTTCTCGGAATAAATGACGCTCACGAAATTCAATATTGTTCGCACATAGCCACTTCTTTGTTTTTCGGCATGATGTACAGCTTGGGTACGTATATACAGTCAACACGACAAACATCCCCTTTCATCATCGTTATACATATTGTATAACTTATGTATAATTTTTGTACAGTAAATTGTTTTAAAACTTTGTGAACGTTAGGAAAAGATAAGAAGAAAGTTTTATATATGCATTTTCATTGTGGAAATAGATGTATTATAATGTAAATGAACCGAACATGTAGGAGTGAGACAGAATGGATCAAGTATTGAAAATTACAAGCGTCCTTGCCGATCCGACTCGTTACGAAATTTATCAGTATATCGCTAGAAAGCATCAAGAAGTTACCGTTCAAGAAATTGCAGATGCTTTCCATATTCATCCGAACGTCGCTCGTCTTCATTTAACTAAGCTCGAAGATGTCAATATGCTCGTATCTGAAACAAAGAAAACAGGAAAAGGCGGAAGACCGAGTCGATTGTATCGCCTATCCGATGATGTCATCCAACTTCATTTTCCATTTCGCGACTATCAGTTATTATCAAAAATTTCCATACAAGCGATGATGAAACTTGGAGAAGCAGGGAAACAAGCATTGTATGAAACAGGGAAGTTATTCGGACAAGAGCTTGTACAACAGCACGTCCAATCGATGCAAACGCTTGACCAATTAAGCGTTCAAGAAAAAATGACCATTTTACAAAAAGCAGCAGAAGCAGCAGGATTTTATCCGACGTTCCATTACAGTGAAAATCAAGGAAAAATTTATTTTGAAATTTTCAACTGTCCGTTTAAAGAGTTAGCGTTCACACATCCTGATTCCGTCTGCTATATGCATAACGCATTTTTAAAAGGAATGTTGGAAGTATTGTTCACAAATGCCGAGCTTGTCACAGAAGACATTATGCCATCTGGCTGCAATTCATGTACGTATCAAGCCATTCTAAAAAAATAGAACGTTTACACAACCATTTAAAGTACATTATAATAAGTAAGGGAAACGGTCAGAGAAGGAGGGATACATATATGGATCGTATGTTCCGCGTCTTATCATTTTGGACAGGTATTTTCGCTGTCATGTTTTACCTTGGCCATATGCATACAACGTCATTATTGTTCCTCGGCCAAACTGGATTCTTTCTTTTGTTAAGCTACTTAAAATTAACAGAAAGAATGTACATTTATATTTTCGGCGCGTATTTAACAGTCTTCTTCGCCGGATTTACGTACTGGACAACATTTATGATGGTTCCAGGCGTGGGCGAATAAAAAGCGATGAGGCACACTCATCGCTTTTTATGTCAAAATGGAGATATTCATTTTCTTCTGTTGAACCATCACTTGAAACGCGCTCCCGATGTCGCTCATCACTAACGAACGAATCGCACGGTTATACCGACTTTTCTCTGAAAATGGATTCGGATCATCATGATCGATCAATTGATTAAAAATGCCTGCCTTTAATAAAAACTCATCTTGGCGCCATAAATGCGTAAATGTCCAACCAACTTGTTCTCCGTAAAACCGCAAAGCATCCCACTGAACATGCGTCGTTATATCCATATCTCCTGGATAGCGAAGCGGATCGTTGATGAGTTGATGGCGATAATATCCTCGTAAACTTCCTTGTCTCCTTAAAGGATGTTTCCACTCCTCATCTGTATACCCGTAATCAACCGTAAAAATGATCGCCCGTTCGATCGCATCATTTAACTGAAAAATAAACGTTTTCATCGCTAATGGAACTTCAAAACGCTGTCCGTCAACCAGATCGATGTTTCGCTCGGCTAAATATTGAGCAATTTCTTCATTTTCAAGCGGGGCGTATTGTTCAACAAGCTTATCGCCTTCTACCGCCACAAAACATTCATATATTTGTCCATTTCGCTTCTCAACAACGTGAACAGGAAACGCATCAAACAACTCATTACTAAACACAATCCCGGAAAAAGAAGACGGCAGCTCGGCTAGATTGGAAACGATATGTATGTGATCGGCGAATGGAGCGAGCATTTCTACTTGTTTTTCGCGATGATATGGACTTGCCTCTACAATCGTATAGCGACCGTTAGAAAACGTTTCAGGCGACTGGCGCTGCCATTGCTCTAAAACCGCATAAGCAAATCGACCCGTTCCGCCACCTATTTCACATATATGCGGCGGGACGCTATACGTTTCCATCAAGCGAATAAACAAATTGGCAAATACATGGCCGATCACGTTGGCCACATTGCTCGTCGTAATAAAATCTCCTGCACGACCAATTTTTTCTTTTCTTTTCATGTAATATCCGTACTGTTCATCATACAATACGAGTTCCATATATTGTGCATAAGATAAACGTTTATATTTCATTTTTTCTAACATTTTTTATTCGCACCCTTTTTTCACTATTGACATAGTGTTAAATTTGTTATATTGTTAATTTAGTAGCTTAACTATATCCCCTCCCATTATAGGAATAAAACATCCCCCAAACCCCTTCTCTATATAGAGAAGGGATTTTTTTCTTAAAATCCATTTAAAAATGGATTTGTATCCATCTCCGCTCCAATTGTTGTCTCTGGACCATGCCCACACAACACAACCGTTTCTTCCGGAAGAACAAGAAGATGACGGTGAATACTTCGCAACAATTGTTCATAATTTCCTCCAGGTAAATCTGTACGACCAATACTTCCTAAAAACAGCACATCTCCAGATACAACTGCGTGAGCTTCTTCCACATAATATGATACACTTCCAGGCGAATGTCCCGGCGTTTCGAACACCTGAAGAGAAAAAGCACCAATCGTCAACGTTTGCTCTCCTTCAAGCAATACGTCCGCTTCGTTTGCTGTAATTGCTTCTCCCATGAACAATAAGGAGCCGTTTTTCATCGGATCTGTTAACCAATGTTGCTCTTGTTTATGTACATATACAGGAATAGACCATCGCTTTCTTATGTCATCTACTGCTCCAATATGATCGAAATGTGCATGTGTAAGCAAAACCGCTAGAGGTGTCCAACCATTTGCAGTAATATGCTCAATGAGTTTTTCCCCCTCGTCACCTGGATCAAAAACTAAGCATGTTTGATTTTCATGGACAAGCACATATGCATTCGTTTGTAACGGCCCTAAAGGAATTCGTTCCCATTTCATGACATTCCCTCGCTTTCATCCTATATTCTATTCCCATTGTACACGAACAACATACGTTTTGCACCTCGACAAACGTAACAAAAACGTTTACAATGGAAAAGGAATAATCGGTATACATAAGGAGGGGAATTTATGCCGACAGGAATTATTTTAGTCGTGATTTTCACATTAGTGACGTTGCTTGCTGCTTACGGCACGATCCGTTCGTTGCGTGAGAAAAATTTCCTTGGTGTATTGTTCGGAATTGGAACGGTTGCCGTGTTCGGTTGGTTTACAATTATGACTGTCATTCATCACGGATATCCAGTTGCCCATTAAAAAGACGCCAACATCTTTTTGGCGTCTTTTTATGTTCGGGCAAGAGCAGTCAAAAAAATGCCGATACTATCATTGTAAATCGATTGAAATTGGGAAAACGGAAGCGGATTCACCCCCTCGCCAAGCTCAATGGTATAACCACGTCGTTTCCAATTGAAAATAAACCAATCACGATACCCAGCATGGCTGTCAATATAACGAACAGGTTTGTAACCACTCCATCTCGCAAATTCGTTTACTTCTTCTTCCGCTTCGAGTGGTTCGCATTGTTCATATCCCCAATAAATCTCCTTTCCTTGCGTATGAAATGCAAGCACTTTAAAAAAATCGCGTTTCGTCGTCAATTCGGCCATCGCTTGTGCTTCTGGTTCTGTGAGCGGAAGAAAACCTGGGAAATCGCGTGGAGCTGGTGCTTTCGGAATTTTTCTTTCCTTTTCTACTTCCCATTTTGCAGGAAATTGATTATTTAAATCAACCCCGCGAATATTAGCTTTCCATTGCGAAAAATCATCGTTTCCTTCGTTTATGTGCAACACTTCATCTTCGTAATGTTGTGCAGCCTTTTTTCCATGTAATACGAGATCAACTCCGTCTGGATTAACCATCGGGACGACTGATAATGTCGTCTTTTTATACAATTGTTGTACATCGTATTCAACAAGATGATTTTTATTCTTTAACGCTTGCACATAATCGCGTACAAATGCCATCACAACGGCTGAAGTAATCCATTCATTCGCATGAAACGACGCATTCATATGCACATACGTTTCGCCTTCACCAATTTGCAATTCAACAATTGGCTTGTTTAGCACACTTTGTCCGATCTCATGTACGCGCACGATCGAATGACTTCGCAATTCGTCGACATCCTTCATCAACATTGAAAAGTCGTACATTGCCCTCCCCCCCTCGCTTTATTGTATGAAATGAAAATTCGTCCATATGTATACGAAAAAAGCTAGCCCTATCGTAAGAGCTAGCTTATTGTTTATTTTCTTGTTGCTTATTGTAAAAACGCAACAAGTCACCGTATACGATTTTATCGGAGTATTCAAGTTCTTGACGCGCTTTTTCCATATACGGTTCGCAATGGGACGCATCGACTTCTATTCCTGTTTTCTTATCGTAACATGCGTTTTTCGTATATACATAATCTTTTGTCACAAAGCTTCCATCACGAAGAACGACAAAGTCGAGCTTATCTTTTGAGAATAAGTCTTCACCAAAATGAATTTGGTTGCGTGTATCAATACCTAATAAATGAAGCAACGTTGGCTTTACATCAATTTGTCCAGACACTTTTGAAATCACTTTCGGTTGTTTGTCCGTCACACCTGGAATATGAATAATGAACGGAACACGTTGCAATTGAACGTGGTCAAACGGTGTAATTTCATCCTTACCTAAATATTGGGCCATTGCTTTATTATGATTTTCTGAAATACCGTAATGATCCCCATAAAGAATGATAACGGAATTCTCATACAACCCTTCTTCTTTTAATCGCTCAATAAATACTTTGAGCGCCTCATCCATATATCGAACCGTTGGGAAATAGCGATTTAACGTCCGGCTATTCGACGTGTACTCTGGAACCATCTTATCTTCTTCCCCTAGTTCAAATGGGAAGTGGTTTGTCAACGTAATAAACTTTGTATAAAAAGGCTGTGGCAACGTTTTTAAATGTTGCACAGATTGTTCAAAAAATGGGATATCTTTCAATCCCCAACCAACTGAATTTTCTTCTGTGATGTTGTAGTCAGTCATCGAGAAGAAACGATCGTACTTCATGGACTGATACATCACATCACGATTCCAAAAGCTTTTATTGTTAGCATGGAACACAGCCGAATAGTAACCGTAGTTTTTCAATATTTCTGGCGTTGCATTATACTCATTTGTCGCGTGCGTGAAAAATACTGCCCCACGACCGAGCGGATATAATGAGTTTTCAATTAAAAACTCAGCATCAGATGTTTTTCCTTGTCCTGTTTGATGATAAAACTGGTCAAAGTAATAGCTTTGCTTAATGAAATCATTTAAGAACGGCGTGATTTCTTGTCCGTTCACTGTATTGTTGATCACGAAGCTCTGCAGAGATTCCATCGAAACGACAATGACGTTGCGGCCTTTTGCGATACCGAACAATCGTTTATTCGGTGCTTTTTCATTCGCATTGATATAGTTTTGAATATCTGCTAATTCACTACTATCCGCTAACGCACGCTGCGCTTTTGAACGCGACTGCAAAATAATGTCGTACACATGGTAGTTATATATACCTAAGTTTTTAATTAACATTTCACGGTCGAACGTGCGCGTCAACAATTGCGGGCGCTCTGTTTCTGCCAACCCTAAATTAACTAAAGCGAGCGCTGCTGTCGCAACAAAATATGTGCGACGGAACTGTTTTGTCGCCGGAACATATTGAGTAAACGACACTTTTTTATACGCCATCCATGCAAGCAACGCGACATCGAGGAAAAAGAACATATCAGAAACATTCATTAATTCGAATACGCTATTTCCTAAGTCACCCATGTTGTTTGTCTGGAACAACACAGGGATAGTAATAAAGTCACTAAAAAAGCGATAAAACATGACGTTCGCATATAAAACAAATGAAATGATAAAGCTTGTTATAACAATATAGCGATTCCGTCGTTTTTCGCTCATAAACAAGGCAAGCCCAAAAATAAATAACAGGAAGCTTAGCGGACTAATAAATAAGATAAATTCCTGCTTCCATGACTCAATTTTTATATCAAAACTATTTTTATAGACTAAATACGTCTTCAACCATAAAAGCAATACCGCTAAAAGAACAAAACGGTAATTTTTCATACTCTCCCTCCTTTAATTCATGACACATCCGATGCTCCATTCTATGCTGCATGAGGTACATCCGTTTTTTTACATTTTTTTATCTTAACCAAAAACAATATTAATACTTTCTTAACAAAAAAGCAACTGTTATCTTAAACTATGAACGGTATAATAGACGAGTGCCTTATCCGCATATGACTGTTTTACACCTTTTCTTGTAAAAATGCAAGACGTTTTTTAACGACACATTTTCGACAAAAAAGCAGACGATTACCTCGCCTGCTTTCACGCCATATTTGTTTTCACTAACCAAGCACCACCTATCACCCCGGCATCGTTTCCAAGCGTTGCGATCACGATTTCGGCAGCCTCAGCCACACGAGGAAACGCAAATCGTTTGAAATGATGAGCAACCGCTTGCGCTAACACATCCCCTGCCTTCGATACGCCACCACCAATAACAATTTTTTCCGGATTCAAACCGTTCGCCAAATGGGCTAACGCTAAACCGAGATGAAATGTCACTTCATCAACAATTTGTTGCGCCAATGCATCATTTTCTTTCACTGCATCAAACACGTCCTTTGCCGTAACGGCCCCTGCTTCATTCCAAACATGACGCAAACGGCTCGGCTCGTCCGTTTGTTGCAAGCGCTCTGCCGCAATACGCGCGATACCTGTTGCCGAAGCAATGGTCTCTAAACAGCCTGTTTTCCCGCAGTTGCAAGGAGCCCCGCCTTCTGGAATGGAAGTGATATGGCCTATTTCACCGCCAGCACCATTTGCCCCATGAACGATTTGACCGTTTACGATAATGCCTCCACCAACACCGGTGCCAAGCGTGACGAGAATTAAATTTTTTGCGCCATCGCCTGCTCCTTTCCACATTTCTCCGATTGCAGCGATATTCGCATCATTATCAACGACGACAGGAAGTCCTGTTTCCACTTCCAAACGGTTTTTCAAAGGGAAGTTTTTCCACCCTAAGTTTACAGCTTCATAAATGTCTCCTGTCGCCATATTAACTGGCCCTGGCGCACCAATTCCAATACCGATGAGGCGCTCTTTTGATTCATCTAGTTCGCGCAATTTTTCGTCGATCGCTTTCGCAATATGCGTCGTGATGTATTTTCCGTTTTCTGATTTATCAGTAGGTATTTCCCATTTACAAATGATTTCCCCATACATACTGACGAACGCTAGTTTTACGGTCGTTCCACCTAAATCTACACCGACTAACCATTGTTCCATTGTTCCTTCATCCCTTTTTCCCTTTTTTCTCGTTCAATTTGTGCTTCGTGGCGTAAAATAAGAAGTGCCATTTGATAATCTTTTACGTCGATGAGTTGCGCCTGAAATAGCTCTTTCACTTCTTCTTCCATTAATTCCAAATCAGCAAGGCGATCACCAACGTAAATTATCGTTCCATATGTTTTTAACAACTGTTGCACATCATATACAGATTTCATTTTTTTCACCTGTGTATAAGCGTTTTCAACTTACATATTCTTAATGTATAAAGAAAACGAAAAGGCGTCAAGGACTGAGCCGTGACTTTGCGGAATTTTTCACATCTTTACCGATCTGGATCTTTCGGATGTAGGACGGTCGGACGACGATTTTTTAATGGAATTGGTGAGCGAATGAGCACATCGCGCATTCCGCGATATGAAAAAGGAATAAATGGCCATAAATACGGTACGCCGAACGATTGCATACGCGCAAGCATCACAAGCCATATCGTAATACCGACTACATATCCAACGACTCCAAATAACGCAGTGACGATGAGCAAAGCAAGCCGAACGAGCCGATTAGCTAATCCGAGTTCATAACTTGGTGTCGCAAACGTCCCGATGGTCGCCATAGCAAAATATAAAATCACTTCGTTTGAAAATAAACCGACTTCTACTGCGATTCCCCCGATCATTAGCGCAGCAACAAGCCCAAGTGCCGTAGCTAAAGCAGATGGGGTATGGATAGCCGCCATGCGCAACATATCTAATCCAAACTCAATGAGCAATATTTGACCAAATAACGGAATATTCCCCTCACTTGACTTAGCGACAAATGATAATGCGTGTGGGACGAGTTCTGGATTTTTCATCCACATATACCAAAGTGGCAATAAAAAAATAGAAAGCCACACTGCAAGAAACCGAACGAAGCGCAAATATGCGCCAACAATAGGTTTATTTCTATATTCCTCCGCGT
>OGCI01002014.1_pt1 | contig 14831 bp, 10 predicted proteins | sample 1570021 | NCBI WGS metagenome assembly OGCI01 (sample SAMN06264664, study PRJEB24512) | hot springs metagenome | isolation source: Hot spring water | place: South Africa: Tshipise | collected 2015-06-21 | reverse complement strand
CGTGCTGGCGTGGAGGAGGCGGTTCGTGCGATGCAGGCGACGAGCGCGCAGGTGCACGACGGGTTTGCGCGCAGTGAGCAGGTGAGCGCAGCGTTGTCTCAGATAGTGGAGGCGGCGCAGTCAGTGGCTGGAGAGGTGCAGTCGGTGACGGCGGTAGCGGAGCAGATGTCGGCGAGCGTTCAGCAGGTTTTGGCGACGGTGAGCACGGTGTTGCAGAGTGCGGAGGAGAACGCTCGTGCGGCTTTGGAGATGTCGTCTGGTTCGGAGCAGGTGTCGTCGGCGATTGCGTCGGTGGCGAGCATCAGCGAGGAGGCGGCGGCGAGTGCCGAGGAGTTGACCGCTGCCAACGAAGAGGTCGCTGCCAGCGCACAGGAGCTGGCTCAGATGGCTCAGCAGTTACAGCAGGTGGTGAGCCAGTTCCGGTATGAGGAGGGCGAGGCTCGTCCAGCGTTGCGGATGGCGGCGTAGTGCCCTCACCCCCGTGCCCCTCTCCCACCTTGCGGGAGAGGGGTTTTTGAATGGCCGCATGCTGCTCTTCCCTGCACGTTCATTTGCTGAGCACCGGCGCGACAAAAGCGCCCTCCCTTCCCAGCACGGGGAAGGGAGGGGCATACAGGACGGGCTGAACGGTTTCTAGTGAACCGGCACAGTCAGTTCAGGCTGTGGCGTCGCCGCTTCCAGCAGCACCTCACGAAGATGCTTCGCCGCGTCCTCCGGCGTGGTCACGTTGATGTAGATGCCGGTGCCCAGTTCGAAGCCTGCAGCGATGGTCAGGCGCGGCATGATGGATAGGTGCCACTGGAAGTAGTGGTAGTTGCGCTCCTGATTGATGGGCGCCGTGTGCAGGGTAAAGTTGTACGGCGGATGGTTCAGCGCCACATCCATGCGCAGGAGCACCTCTTTCAGGATACGCGCGAACGCCCGCGCCTGCTCGCGGTCGATCAGGGTGAACGACGGCTGATGTCGCCGCGGCACGATCCAGGTCTCGAACGGGTACTTCGACGCGAAGGGCGTAAAGGCAAGGAACTCCTCGTTCGCTGCCACCACACGCTCGCCCAGCCGCTCTTCCAGACGCACCATGTCGATGTAGACGCACCGCTCATGCAGGTCGTAGTACAGTGACGCTCCCTCGATCCTTCGGCGCACTTCCGCAGGCACCATCGGCAGGGCAATCAGCTGCGAGTGCGGGTGCTCGAGTGACGCGCCTGCCACGCGCCCATGGTTGCGAAACACCATGATGTACTGGAACCGCTTGTCCTGAGCGAGGTCCATCGAGCGGTCGCGATACATCCAGATGACCTCCTCGAGCTGCTGCTCGGGCATCAGCGCGGGGTGTTGGTCGTGACGCGGGGTCTCGATAATCACCTCGTGCGCCCCTACGCCGTTCATGTAGTCGTACATGCCCATGCCGCTGCGCTCGAGGTCGCCCTCAATCGCCAGCGCTGGGAACTTGTTGGGCACCACGCGCACCCACCAGTCCGGGCTGTTGGGGTAGGTGCCTGCCTTGCGGTACGAGGACACCTCCGGAGGCGTCTGGTGCTCGTTGCCCGGGCAGAACGGGCATTCCGCCACGTATTCCAGCCGCTTTTCTATCACCTCGCTCGTCTTGAAATCCGACGGGCGCTTGCTTCGCTCGGTCGCTATGATCACCCATTCGCGGGTGACAGGGTCTTTTCTCAGTTGTGGCATGGTTGACCTCTCCTTACGTCGCTGCAATCTTCACCCGTACCGAAGCACGGGCGAAACGATGTCAAGACTTGGTAGGCGGCGGAGTTCTCCACTAAGGGCTTTCCACATCCGGAAACCGCGCACCATACCGGTTTTTCGCCCTATATTCCGAATCTTGCGAATCATCCTGCTGGTACACTTCCGGTTGCTATGCAAATATTAGACGTTTGTTTACAGGAAATAGTTCCCGTACTCTTGACAGGAAACCGGGTCATCGGACATTCTAGGAGCATGAGCATCTGGACCGATACGCACTGTCATCTGAACCATCCCGATTTCGAGGCGGACGCCCGCGCTGTGTGGGAACGCGCCCAGCAGGCAGGTGTTCACCGCGCCGTCGTCACCGGATACGACCTGCCCAGCAGTGAGACCGCCCTTCACATCGTCGACCGCTTTGCCGGGTGCTACGCCACGGTTGGGGTGCATCCGCACGACGCCTCTCAGGTGGACGACCATACGCTGTCTCGCCTCGGCGAGCTGGCTGCCCATCCGGGGGTTGTGGCTATTGGAGAGGTCGGTCTGGACTACTACCGCAACCTCTCCACGCAAGAGACTCAGTCGCGCGCCTTCGAAGAGCAACTGCAGCTCGCCGTGCGGCTCGGCCTGCCCGTGGTCGTGCACTGCCGGGACGCCTACGACGACCTTCTGAGTACTCTGGCGCGGTATCCCCTTCGTGGGGTACTGCACTGTTTTAGCGGCGAATTGCACCATGCCCAGCGTGCTGTGCGGATGGGCTGGTATCTGGGCATCGGGGGCGTCGTGACCTTCAAGAACGCCTCGACACTGCGCGAAGTCGTTCAGCAGTCACCGCTGGAGAACCTTCTGCTGGAGACCGACTCGCCGTATCTTGCTCCGATGCCTCACCGGGGTAAGCGCAACGAGCCCGCCTACATCCCGCTCATCGGGCGGATGGTGGCATCAATTAAGGATGTTCCCGTCGAGGAGCTGGCAGCGATAACTACGGCGAATGCCTGCCGCCTGTTTTCTCTGGAAGTGCCTTACCGGTGAAATTATCGGTTTTGTGGGACGGTTTTTAGAGGGAAGATTCCGCTGTGGTGCCGTGCTGGAGATGCATTCTGGCAGGGAGTTGGGCGCGCGACAACGTATGAATCTGCGGTAGAACGGTGACGGAGGCAACACCCCATGCCCGAACTGACCCGCGAACAGGCTGAGAAACGCTTGCAGGAACTGCGCCACCAGATTGAACACCATAACTATCTCTACTACGTCCTGAACCAGCCGGAAATCTCCGACGCCGAGTATGATGTGCTGATGCGCGAGCTGCTGGAGCTCGAAGAGCGGTTCCCCAACTTGCGTACGCCCGATTCTCCGTCTGTGCGGGTGGGAGCGCCGCCTCTGGACGCCTTCGGTACCCACACACACCGCCAGCCGATGCTGAGCCTCGACAACGCCTTTGGCGCAGACGAGCTACGTGCTTTTGACCAGCGTATCAAACGCTTTCTGGGGATGCCCCTCAGTCAGCCGGTGGAGTATGTGGCGGAGCTGAAGATCGACGGGCTGGCAATCTCCCTGACCTATGTGGACGGTGTGTTCGTCACCGGCGCTACGCGGGGAGATGGTCTGCAGGGTGAGGATGTGACACAGAACCTGCGCACCATCCACGCCATCCCCCTTCGCCTGCGGCAACCGGTGGCGGAAGCTTCGCCGTCACTCATCGACGAGCCGACGGTGCGCCTCCCATCGTTTGTGGAGGTGCGCGGTGAGGTGTACCTCACACACGACGAGTTCCGGCGCATCAACGAGGAGCGCGAACAGACGGGCGAACCTACCTTTGCCAACCCCCGCAACGCCGCTGCGGGCTCCGTCAGGCAGCTGGATCCGCGCGTCACCGCAAAGCGCCGCCTGAGCCTGTTCGCATATGGTCTTGGGGCGATGGAAGGGGCGAATTTCGAGACGCACTGGCAGATACTGCAGACCCTGAAGGCATGGGGATTCCCGGTGAACCCGCACGCGCGCATCTGTGGCAGCGTGGAGGAGGTGGTCGCCTTGTGTGAGGAGTGGACGGCTCGACGGCAGGAGTTGAACTACGATGTGGACGGGGTGGTTGTCAAGGTGAACTCCCTGCTCATGCAGGCGGATTTGGGATACGTGCAGCGCAGTCCCCGCTGGGCAGTCGCTTACAAGTTTCCTGCACAGCAGGCTCGGACGCGCATCGTGGAGGTTCGCTGGCAGGTGGGGCGTACGGGTGCACTGACGCCCGTCGCCATCATGGAACCGGTGGAGGTGGGTGGGGTAACCGTGTCCCGTGCCACCCTGCACAACGAGGATGAAATCGCCCGCAAAGGGGTGATGGTGGGCGACGAGGTGGTGATACAGCGCGCGGGCGACGTCATCCCCGAGGTGGTATCGGTGGTGGAAGAGGCGCGCGACGGCGATGAGGTGCCTATCGTCCGCCCGCAGACCTGCCCCGAGTGCGGTGCGCCGGTGGAGAAACCCGAGGGCGAGGCGGTGGCGCGGTGTGTGAACCTTGCCTGCCCGGCGCAGATTGTGGAGCGTATCCGGCACTTCACCTCGCGCAACGCGATGAACATCGAGGGCTTTGGCGACAGGTGGGTGCAGAAGCTGTTTGAGGAGGGGCTGATTCGTGACCCCTCCGACCTGTATTACCTGAAGAAGGAGCACCTGTTGCCGCTGGAGCGCATGGGCGACAAGCTGGCAGAGAACCTGCTGAACTCGGTGGAACGCAGCAAGCAGGTGCCCCTGTCACGCTTCATCTATGCTCTGGGCATCCGGCATGTGGGCGAACGCGCCGGGCAGCTGCTTGCGGAGTATCTGGCCAGTCTGGACGCACTGATGAACGCCAGCGAGGAGCAATTGCAGCAGATACCGGAAATCGGTCCCGCCACCGCGCGCGAAGTTGTGGAGTTCTTCCAGCGTGAGGAGAACCGGCACGTCATCCGCAAGATGCTGGAGGCTGGCGTGACGCCGATTGCCGAGCGACAGAAACGCTCTGACGCTTTCGCGGGGCTGACCTTCGTGTTCACCGGTGCGCTTCAGCGTTTCACCCGCGAGCAGGCGGAGGCGCTGGTCAGGCAGCTGGGCGGCAAAGCGTCGGGCAGCGTAAGCAAGCAAACCAGCTACGTGGTGGTCGGTGAAAGCCCGGGGGCGAAGTATCAGAGGGCAGTGCAGCTGGGCGTGCCTGTGCTGAGCGAAGAGGAGTTTCTGAAGATGGTGGAGGAGGCGGGGTAAACGGCTGTCGATCCACCCCGCCCGAGAGCCAGAAGCAAGGCGTCGCGCGGTCACCAGCCCGAGTAGAACGCCCAGCCTATCCAGCCGTGCTCCCCGGGCGGGAGGCGGTACTCCCTCATCTGCGAGCCTCGGCGTTCCCGCACTTTGACGGTGTAAGTCTCGCCGAAAGCGATTTCGCGGATTCCCAGCAGGCACATCGCGCCGTTATCGATGTCGAACAGGGGACGTGTGTCGTCAGCGGGCACTCCGGGACCATAAATAAAGGCGCCGAGCACCTCCGTGCGACCGCCGCGTTCCGTTCGCACCCGTACCCCCGCGCCTTCGCACTTCATCCCCAGCACCCACAGGTTCGCACCGCTGTTGCGCACCAGTCCAACGTCATCAGTGCCCTCCGGGTTTAGCTGACGCGCCCAGAGATTCTGCCCGCGCCGTCTCAGCTCAACGTGGGAAGAGCAGTTCGTCACGAAGATGTCGCCAGCACCATCGCCAACTATCTTCAGGTCGCAACTTTCCACCACCAGGGCTCGGTTTCGGGAACGGTTCTCTACAACAGGCGGCGCACCGCCAAAAGCCTGAATATTCTCGAACTTTACCTCTGGCGCGCTCGAGTCGTCCACGATGAACCGCCCTTTCGCCCCGGCGATGATGCGCCCAAAACCCAGCCCGATGATGTGCCTGACACTTCCGTGTACGTGCACCTCGCCTTCCAGCGAGTACCAGTTGGGGTCGGTGCCCCCGATGCCGCGGAGATACACGACGGTCTTTCCCCGACGTGCCGCTTCGTCCACAGCCTTCTGGATCGCCTGTGTATCATCCCGATTGTCGCCCGGCACCGCACCGAAGTCGTTCGCGCACACCCAGTTGGTCAGCCGTTTTTCCCACACTACAGCCGGCTCGCGCTTGACAGGCAGTCGAATGGCTGAACGGCGGGCGTCCTCGAACAGTCGTCTCGGCTCGTGCGAGGCGTACTCCGCCAGAGTTGCCGCCGAGACGTTGCCTGCTGGTGTGGTGCTCTTGATGGACAGCGAGTAACCGCGCGTGCGCAGATTTCGCACATAAAGCACACTGCTGTTGGAGATTGCCGCCTCGTGTTTCCCGCGCGCCTCGATGCGCCCTCCCTCAATTGCCAATATACCGCCCCACCAGTGCCAGTCATTTGGGATGTCGTTTAGCACGGGCAATGGGGTATTCTCGATGACCAGATCTTCCGCCGCCACGGCGTTGCCACGCACCTCCAGCCCGATGCGTCGGCAATTGCGGATTGTCACACGGGAGAGGGTTTGTCCCCACATCCACTGGCTCAGAACACCCACCTCAAAGCCATCCACCACCACGTCCTGCACCAGATTGGGACCGTTCATGTTCAGGAAGGAGTTGACGCCCACCCTGCCGTTTCCTCGCACGCGCACCCATTTGAGCAGTCCAGTGTTATTGGAGAAGAAGCGGATCCCGTCGGTGCCCGGATTGTTGCCCACATCGACGGTCAGGTTACAGATGGTACGCATGAACCAGTCTGCTGAGCGCGGGTCAGAGTTGCTGGGATGTGTGCGGATGGCGCACTCCGCGCCTGTGCCGTCATCCAGACGGATTACCACCCCATCTCGGGACTGCCCGTATATCCACGGTCCGACAGGCGACGTCACGAGAAGGGGACGCGTGACTCGATACACTCCGTTCGGCAGATACAGGATGCGGGTGTTTCCTCCTGAACCGCAACTGAGGTCTATCCCTTTCTGCAGAGCGTCGGTATCGTCATGTTTGCCGTCACCACGCGCGCCCAGATCGCGTTTGGCGTCAATGACCGCCTTCGGGTCACGGGGAAAGACGATTTCGGGCGGTCTGGTAAAGGCACCCTGTGCCCATCCCCGTGCTCCGCAAAACAGCAGGCAGATTGTGATTGCCCAGAATCTTGACATTGCGTGAGCTCCTCATTGTTCGTTTGACTGCTTGGCATTACCAATCACCACGATGTGGCATGCGCCGCGGGTTGGGCTTCGCCCCTAAAGCCTCAAACTGTTCTCTGGTCATCAGGTGCAGTGAAGGATGATAGTCCCTCAACACGCCCGGCATGTTCAGGCTCACCAGCGTCTCCTGGAACTCCTGCATGCACCAGCTGCCCCGATGCCACGGAATATTGTTGTCATCTGGCGCGTATTGTGGGTCGTGCCAGTCGGGCATGACCATCAGCCAGCGGATGACCATCGACATCTTGCCGCGGTCGGGTCCCCAGTTTCGCCACGTGACGCCGGCGGAAGGCGTGGCATTGCGCGGGCGGTCTTCGGGAGAGGAGAACACCAGACAGTACCAGCCTTCTTTGTCGGTGATGACTTCGTCATCCATGATGCTGTCGTAACACAGTCCCCCCGACGTGGTGCGCGAGGGACTGGCTCCATACCGAGAGAGCGACCAGTACCGCGCTTGCCCGCCGCGCATGACACGCTCTCCCTTCCGTGTGCGGGGCGTTTGAGGGAGTTTGCCAGTGATGACCAGCACCTTCCCTTCCGGCAGAGACATTATCCGCCCGAGGTAGTGAATGTAAGCGCAGAAGGTGGAGCCGGTCCAGTAGTTAGCGGGGGGTGGCTCGGTGGGTCCACGCCCAAAGAACTCTCTGTAGACGGTGCGAACGGTCTGCTTCAAGCCGTCTTCCCCGCCCATCAACGATCTGGCTAGAGGAACGTCGGCAAGCGATATGCCTGCCGCGTCACCGAACATAGTGAAACCGTCGTTCATCTTCACCCAGCCGACCCGCGAATTAAAAGGTCGGTAATCCTCGGGCGCGCGAGGCTGAGCGGGAACCGGCACGTTCACAAGCCGACGCATGAGACGCAAGTCGTGTCGAATCCACACCCGTTCGCCGCATGGCAACTCCAGATACACCTTGGGAAGTGGTACGCCGCCAAGCGGTCCAGCGTTGCGGTCTGGCGCGTAGTAGCGCAACCAGAGCACTCCGGGCAGTATGGTTCCTTTACCCCATGCACCAGTCTCTACGAAGGCGCCGCACACGCGCAGGTTGCCTTGCCCGCGGAAGGCGACAGGACGGTCGGTCATGCTGCCGGGGGCGACTTTCTCGTTCAGAGACACCGGATCGCCTTCTGTGACCAGGAACTCCACACGATACCGCCGTTTCGCCGCATGACGATTTTCGCCCACACGGAAGGGGTTCACATGTCCCTGCTCCGGTTCGATATCCGCGTCCACCAGAGGCACTTCCATAATGCCTGCGCCGGCGAAAGCCGGGAAGCGTGGGTTGTAGGGGATGGGCACCTGAAAGTTCATGAACCGACATCGTGGAAATTCGCCCTCCACCACCAGTTTAGACCCCAGCGGAGCGATGTAAGGAAGCAGAAGGTAGGTGCAGTGGGGGTCAGGCGACATGTAGTACAGTTCCTGAAACCGCGAGTCCGCCTCCATCGCAGGGCGAACCACCCACTGATCCCCGGGCTTCGCGTCTTCCGCGCGAACCAGCGTCCATGCGCCGCAGGCGTTGGTTAGGTTCACCAGACCCGGTTCGTTCAGCAAGACAGCGGGCGGAATGTCCGCTGGCGCTTCGCCCTGAAGCCATTTCTGAATGTATTGCTGGAGGGAGCGAGAGATAGTCCGTACTCGCTCTCCCTTTCGCGCGAAGTATTCCGCAGACCGAAAGCTCTTCGGCGTCTTGCGGTCGATGCCCAGCAAAAAGTTGCCCAGCGTTTGCCCTTGCTCGTCCTCGTGCAGGGGAGCGGTAGTCACCATGAACGTGCGCCCAATCTGAAACCGGGAGTAATCGGGGTTGGTAGTGCGAACAGGGATAGAGGCAGTCACGCCCCCGTACGACACGGATATAACGCCTTCAGCGGGCTGGGTGCGCTTTGGCTGGAAATCGGTGCTCCAGATCACCCGGCTACCAGACGCCGTCACCGGGCGGTTTTTGGCCACAGCGATCGCGGTGCCGGGTACCGCCATCGTCACCTTATCCAGAGCTTCTTTTTCCCCCTCGAACCAGCCGTATGTGCACCTCCACCGTGGCGTCGAGCCCGCGCGACTGCACTCCCGGTCGGGCTTTCCGTCGCTCCATATCGGCACCACGCGGAACTCCGCCACCTCATAAAGCGCAAGTCCCTGCCACCCATCTGATAGATCGGTATCGGTACCCATTGTGGGATGCACTTCCAGCCCAACGACGCGCGGTGAGTGCACTGCGGCATTGTATGCTTCGCGCACCACGAACGGCTTTCTTTGCACGGGTAGGGGGCGCTCCTCAGAGGACTCGTTGACGGACGCTACGACGATGATGACCAAGAGCACCACAAGACCGATTCGCCATTTCCTAAGTCTTGCGGTGTCCGGGTCGCCTGAACGTCTGAACACTTGCACCGACATCACCTCCAGAATGACACACTGGTATCGAACTTGACGACTCTGCTGGGGCGCACGTTTCGCTGAAAGATTATCTCAGTGGTCCTGCGACCGTCAAACCTCGCTTCGGGCAGGACACGATGCGGCAACGGCAGAAAAAGGAGTTAGCGTGACCAGTGGCGAGGACTCGCGTGCATGTGCGGACGCAATTTCATACTCACGGGTTGTCTGGCAGGGGCGTTCACCGTGCTGATGAGTGCAGGTGTCCTGTATCTTTGGTGGACTGCAGCTCCCGATGTGCCGATTCCCTCTGCGCCCCCGCCCCCGCCCGATAACGCCTACCATGCTTATCGGCAGCTCGTCGAAAAAACCATCGAGCTGCAGAGCCGTGTGTCCAACCTTGCGCAGCTGGAGCAGCAGGCGACCGCTCCGGGTGCTAGCGCAGATGTAATCAGGCGATACGTCGCTATCTACGAACCGATCCGGCGGGAAATCCGACGGCTGGTGAGCCAGCCATGCATGTACGCCGATGAGCCGATGGATTTCATGATGCGCCAGCAATCGGTGTTTCGCACATGGGCGCGGGTGGAATCGGAAGACATTCAGTGCGCTTTCATGGAAGGTGACCATTACCGAGCCATCGAGAATCTGCGAACCGTGCTTTTGCTGACGGAACAGGTGAGTCGCGGAGCGCCGCTAGTCCGCTTTCTCACCGGGCAAGCGATGATCTCTTCGGCAGTGACACCGATTGCCGAGCGGGTAGCGTCGCTTGACGCTCGCGAGTGCGACCGTGTGGTGTCGGTCGTGCGCGAGTGGGAACAGGTGCGCGCGCCTTTTAGGGAGGTGCTGGAGAACGAGAAGCGGGTAACTATTGCGATGTACCACGCCATGTGGCAGGGTGGTGAACGTTTGCAGCAGTTGTTCGGCACCGGTGCACAGGTAGCTGCCCGTCCCGAGCAGCTCGCCACAAGGCTGGCAAACCTCCGGCGCGCCACTCGGGAAACGGTAGAGCTATACGATCACGCGATAGCGGAGGCGCAGAAGCCGGTGACGCAGTGGCAGCCGGTGAGACCGGCTAAGCACCCTCTGAATCAGCAGTTGCCGGACGTTCTGAATAACGCTCGCCAGATATCGGCGGCGTCGCTAGCGCGTCTGCGGATGCTCGGGTGTGTGGCCGCGGTTCGGGCGTACTACCTGCGTACAGGTCGCTATCCGCTCATCCTGGCGGAGGCAGGCGTAGACGACCTGAACAATGACCCGTTCACCGGGCACGGCTTCATCTACCGCCAGACCGAGCGAGGATTCGTGTTGTACTCCGTGGGTCCGGACGGCAAGGACGACGGGGGAAAGAGTGTGCCGGTGAAAGACCTCTTGCGGGTGCCGGGAGATCTCACTCTTCGTTCGCCGTCGACGACCCCGGCGCCAGCGGAACCGGGGGCTGAAAGATGAATACGACAGGAGGAGACAGAGATATGTCACAGGCGGATGCTTTCGCCATCTGCAAGTGGTATCGGTATCTGCGTGTGGTGGATGTGTGCGACGCGCTAGACGGCATCGGCTATTTTGACCTCACGCTGATGTCGCCGGAGGTGCGCCCACTGTGGAGCGGCATGCGCTTCTGGGGTGTGGCGCTGACGGTGCGCTGTGTGCCCGCCAACCGCCCTATGTGGAAGCTGAACAGCACCGAGGAGATTGTGAACGCGCATGGCATCTGGTTCAAAGAGGTAGGGCACATCGGGTTCGAGCACCTGATCCAGCCGGGGCACGTGGTGGTCACCGACACGGGCGGCAGCAGGGAGGTCGGCTTCTGGGGCTCGGCGAACAGCCTGGGGGCAGTGGCGGCGGGAGCAAAGGGCATCATTACCGACGGCTATGCCCGCGACACCTACGAGCTCACCCTTCAACGCACACCGATCTGCTGTCGTGCGCGAGGGCGCACCATCATTCCGGGGCGCATCGAGGTGGCAGAGGTGCAGACGAAGGTCGCCTGTGGAGGGGTGCAGGTTCGTCCCGGCGACATCGTAGGTGCGGACGATGACGGCGTGGTGGTGGTCCCGATGGAGGTGGCAGAAGAGGTTGCCCGACACGCGCGCGCCGTTCTGCTGGCGGATATGCGCGCACGTCGGTCGCTATACGAACGCCTGAACATGACGCCCGACCACACGGTGGATTACGAGACGGTGGAGCGCTATTACGCGGAGCTGGAGGAGTGAGCATGGCTGAGCGTGTGGCGTTTATCGGTCTGGGAACGATGGGCTACCCGATGGCGGGGCACCTCGTCAGACGCTTCGAGACCCTCGTCTGGAACCGCACCAGCGCGAAGGCGGAGGCACATGCCCGCCAGTATGGCACAAAGGCACTCTCCAGCCTGTCGGAAGCCGCTAAGGCGGACTGCATCTTCACTTGCCTGCCCACCAGCTTGGAGGTGGAGAGCGTGGTGCGGGAGGTGCTGCCCGCGCTGAAAGGCGGCACCCTGTGGATCGACTGCACCAGCGGCGACCCCAACCACAGCCGACGCATCGCGCAGGAGCTTAAGCAGGCAGGCTGTGAATATCTGGACGCTCCGGTGTCGGGTGGTAAGGCGGGCGCGGAGGCGGGCACGCTCACCGTCATGGTGGGCGGCAGTAAAGAGGGGTTCGCCCGTGCCCTGCCGGTGATCGAAGCGTTCGCCGGCAAGGTTTTCCACGTAGGTGGGGTGGGCGCCGGTCATGCGGTCAAGGCGATCAACAACATGCTCCTCGCCGTCAACCTGCTGGCGGTGGCAGAGGGGCTGGTCACGCTGGTGAAGGAGGGCGTGGACCCCGCTGTTGCGCTGGAGGTTATCAACGTCAGCACGGGACGCTCTTTCGTCAGCGAGGTCCATTTCCCCGAACGGGTGCTCACCCGCGCCTTCCCGCCCACCTTCAGCCTGGGGTTGCTCGCCAAAGACGCCCGTATCGCGGTCTCCATCGCACGGCAGGCGTATCTGCCCACACCGCTGATACAGTTAGCCACCGAGATGTTCGAGATGGCGCGGGCGCAGGTGGGTGCGGACGCAGACCACACGGCGGTCGTCAAACTGATAGAATCGTGGGCGGGCGTGCAGATTGCACCTCTTCAGGAGGCACGGAACGATGGGTAGGTGCGTTGCGCTTCTGGCGCTGGCTGGTCTGATACTGCTGAGCGCCTGCACCAGAAAGGACGACTCCAACGCCACCTCGCAGTCGCTTGAAAGCAGGCGGTACACCGTGGGCGTTACCTTGCTGACCAAACAGCATCCGTTCTATCAGGAGCTGGAGTCTGCCATGCGCGAGGAGGCGCAGAAACAGAACCTCGAACTGCTGATCCAGAGCGCCGAGTTCAACCTGGCAGACCAGACGGCGCAGGTGGAGAACTTCCTGACGCGCGGTGTGAACGCGCTCATCATCTGCCCGGTGGACTCGGCGGGCATCGCGGGTGCGGTGAAGAAGGCGAACGAGGCGAAGGTGCCTGTGTTCACCGCCGACATCGCCGCGCAGGGTGGAGAGGTGGTCTGCCATGTCGCCTCAGACAACGTGCAGGGTGGCAGGCTTGCCGGAGAATATCTGGCGAAGCTGCTGAACGGCAAAGGCAAGGTGGTCATTATCGACCATCCTGTGGTCACCAGCGTACAGGACCGCACGAAGGGCTTTATGGAAGCCATCAGCAAGTATCCGGATATTCAGGTAGTGGATCGCCCACCGGGTGACGGTGTGCGCGACAAGGCGATGGCGGTCACCGAAACGATGTTGCAGAAGCACCCCGACCTGGCTGGCATCTTCGCCATCAACGATAGCACCGCACTGGGCGCGTTGAAGGCGGTGGAGAGCATGGGGCGCACCAGCGTGGTCATTGTGGGCTATGATGGCGACCCCGAAGCCCGGCGTGAAATCCTGCGGGGCAGTGCCCTGAAGGCGGACGCCGTGCAGTTTCCGCGAAAGATCGGCGCGACGGTGGTGGAGATGGTGGCGCGGCATCTGCGTGGGGAAACCGTGCCGAAACTGGTGCCGATTCCTTGCGACATCATCGACAGGGAAAAGCTTCAGGCGGAGGAGGGCGCTTCTCAGTCTGGAAGCTGAGGCATCACACAGAGAGGAGACATCCGACAATGGAACCATCGCCACGGGTCACTCTGCGTTCCGCGCAGCCGGAGCGATTGCGCGGGAGGGTGGATAGCAACAGCCCGTGTCACTGGCGTGGAGATACGTTCGTTATCTTCATGTCGTACGGGCACCCGTACCGCAGTGAGGGCAAATCCGCATCCGAGCTGGATGAGCCTCAGCCCGTGCAGTTCGACAACGTGCTGAACGGGCACCGGTGGATCGAGTGCACGGTGCTGGCGGAAGACGGCACGCTTTACGGCTGGTATCATCATGAACCGCTGCGGCTGTGTCCCGGCACGTCTCTTACCGCTCCGATGATTGGCGCGGTGCGCTCGTCGGACGACGGTAGGACGTGGCACGACCTCGGCTTTGTGCTCACCGCTCCCGAGGGCACCCTGCGGTGCGACGCGAAGAACGGCTACTTCGCCGGCGGACATGGCGACTTCTGTGTGGCGCTCGCCCCTGACGGGCGCACCCTCTATTTCTTCTTCGGCAGCTACGCGGGCGAGGTGCAGGAGCAGGGAGTCGCAGTTGCCCGGATGGAATGGATGCACCGCGACAAGCCAGCTGGCAGGGTGTGGAAGTGGCATCGCGGCGACTGGCGGGAGCCGGGACTGGGCGGCAGGGTCACGCCCATCTTCCCCGCCATGACCGACTGGATGCGTGCTGACTGCGATGCCTTCTGGGGTCCATCGGTGCACTGGAACACATACCTCAAGCGCTGGGTGATGTTGCTGAATCGGGCGAAAGGCGAGGGCTGGGTGCAGGAAGGCATTTACGTCAGTTTCACTTCGAGACTGGACGACCCGAGCAGCTGGAGCAAGCCTCAGAAGATTCTGGAAGGGGGCAGATGGTATCCGCAGGTCATTGGCGACCCAAAGGAGCACGGTACGGACAAGCTGGCTGGCAGAGTGGCGCGTCTCTACATGAGCGGGGTCTCGGAGCATGAGATTGTTTTCGATGTGTGATGACAGTTGTCGTGGCGAACTTTGCGGTACATGAAGAGGATTGCTTCGTCGCTGCGCTCCTCGCAATGACACGGTGGTTGTGTCATTGCGAGCCTGCCTTCAGGCTGGGGAAGCAATCCCCTACGGCTGACGGCTATTTGCAGGAGATTGCTTCGTCGCTTGGCTCCTCGCAAGGACACAAGAGGCACCGTGTGTCATTGCGAGCCTGCCCCCAAGGCAGGCGAAGCAATCCCCCACAGATTAACGGTACGCGGAGGAGATCGCTTCGTCGCTTCGCTCCTCGCAATGATACGGGTGCGAGGGGGATTGCGTCGTCGCGTCGCTCCTCGCAATGACACGGGGGGTGAGGGGGATTGCTTCGTCGCTACGCTCTTCGCAAGGACACGAGGGCGGGTCGTGCGGTGGCGTTACGAAAGGGTCAATCGGTCGCGCAGGGACAAAAACTCATCGACTCCCAGCACCTGTTTGATTTCCCCGAAGGACATCATTC
>OGCI01002012.1_pt1 | contig 14833 bp, 13 predicted proteins | sample 1570021 | NCBI WGS metagenome assembly OGCI01 (sample SAMN06264664, study PRJEB24512) | hot springs metagenome | isolation source: Hot spring water | place: South Africa: Tshipise | collected 2015-06-21 | reverse complement strand
TGCAAAAATGAGCAGATTTTGAAGGTATTTTGTTGAAATATCAATGACTTACAAATTTTATCTGACAAAGTCAGGATATTCTTGTAGAGTCTTTGATCCATTTTGAACTCTTGCATTGACACTTATACCCCGTCATTTGCAAAAGCAGGAGAATTATCATAGACTGCCTCTGGACATCAGGTGGCTTGCAGTGACGAAAATGTATGCGCCTAAGAATTATTTGCCTCAGCAAGAAACTCCCATTGACAGAGGAAGGATAGAAAGAAGGGTGGATATAAGCTGAATCAGCAGACATTTGAGAGGATAAAAAAAGAAGAAATTGAATCACTAATTAAGAAATATTTCGATGAAAAAAATGAACTTCGAGGAAAAATAGCAATGCGGAAGTTTCTCAAAGAGCTATTTGATGAAATCATGAAGGGAGAGCGTAACATATTTCTCTAAAAAAGCACAAACAACAAAGGCAATGGTTACTATTCAAGGGAATTGTAAGCACGTTCATGGAAACTGAACAAGGTGTCCCTCGGGACAGAAAGGGAAAGTCGTCCTTATTTTTTGCTACAGCGTTACAAAAGAGTTTTGGTTTATGTAAACCTTCCTCTAAAAAAATCTTCTTTATACTTTCATAGCTTAAAATAAAGTATGTTAAAGTCCAAATAAAGAGAACTTTTTATTAACGATTTCTTCTTTAAGATAGGAGCTAATTTTAAGGCCTGAGGTTTGTTGGGTTTCTTCCGCAGAAGCCTTTCGAAGCCCTCAAGAGAGAATCTCTCCTTGATCCTTAAAACCTGCCTGTAGCTTAATCCTAATATCTTGTGAGCTTGTCTAAGAATCAGAGATTCTTTTAATACTTGAGTAATTACTACCTTTCGCCTTTTTATCCTTAACTAAGTATTTTGTATCCACACTAAAAAATATAAAGTAATTTTACTTCTTGAAGAAAATAAACAGCTTGATTCTATATTAAAGGCTGTTAGATGAATGGATACACCTTACAGATATGCATGGAGATTAATTAATTTAATGAATAAGCAAGTTGGCAAATTATTTGTTAAAATCAAGATCATTGATATATAATATATAATTGATATATAATATATAATATGTTCCAACAAAGCTTACAGAGATTGATGAGCAAGTTATTGAGATGTTTTTGCAAATTCATAAAAATTTTAAAATTTAGTCCTTTTTATAAACATATAACGATAAAAGTGAAATTAGAAAGAAGTAGAGTATTTTACCTGTTTTTGTTATTCAATTGTTGATTAATCTAAAAAATTGAGGAGGTATAAGGTGAGAAGTTTATTGGTTTTATCGTTTTTAATATTATTGTTTACTCCCGTATATGCATCAGACAATATTCTCATTCTTCTCACTACCACATCTGTTGATAATTCGGGCTTGTTAAAGCATATTCTACCAGATTTTGAAAAGAAAACAGGTATAAAGGTAAAGGTTATTGCAAGAGGAACTGGAGCAGCAATTGAGATGGGTAAAAGGGGAGATGGTGATGTTTTGTTTGTTCATGCGAAGGAGCTTGAGTTAGAGGCTGTAAGAATGTCCTACTTTGTAAATCGTAATGAGGTCTGTTACAATGATTTTATAATCGTTGGTCCATTAAATGATCCTGCTAACATTAAATCATCAAACTCAGCTCACGAAGCATTCAAAAAAATCGCTATTAGTGGTAGCCTATTTATTTCAAGGTCTGATAACTCAGGCACTCATATAAAAGAATTATCATTATGGAAAAAGGTAGGAATCAATCCTAAGGGACAAACTTGGTACTTAGAAGCAGGGCAAGGAATGGAAAAAACCTTAAGAATTGCAAATGAAAAAATAGCCTATACATTGACTGATAGAGGCACTTTTCTTGCTATTAAAGACAGGCTTGAGATTGGCCTATTATTCCAAGGTGATCCCGTTCTTTTTAACCAGTATTCAGTCATGGCAGTTAATCCGCAAAGGCATAAACATGTAAAATATAAAGAGTCAATGCAGTTTATAAAATGGATAATTTCAAAAGAAGGCCAGAGTGCAATAGCATCATTTAAAGATAAGCATGGGAATCAACTGTTTGTTCCAAATAGTAATAAATGAATTTTATTATAGAGTCTTTTAAACAGGCTTTTTATCTTATTCTAAATTTAGACAAACAGCTTCTTGATATAGTTGTTCTGTCCTTAAAAGTTTCGGGAATAGCTGTTAGTATTGCAACTTTATTCGGGCTTCCCCTTGGAGTCCTTACAGGACTAAAAAAATTTAGGGGAAGAAGTTTATTAATAACTCTTTATAATACCTTTATGGGTCTTCCTCCTGTTGTTGTCGGATTGTTTCTTTATTTAATGCTATCTCGAAGTGGACCTTTTGGTTTTTTAAACCTGCTCTACACGCCCACTGCTATGATTATTGCACAGACAATACTTGCATTTCCTATTATTGTTTCACTTACCCATGCAGCAACTGTTAGGGTTAATCCTTCTATCAAGCTTACCTCTTTTACGCTTGGAGCAACTTCACTTCAAACATCATTTACTATAATCAGGGAAGCAAGATATGGAATAATGGTAGGTATTATCGCAGCACTTGGGAGAGTTATGGCAGAAGTTGGGGCAATACTTATTGTAGGTGGAAATATTGAAGGATATACAAGGGTTATGACAACAACGATTGCTATGGAAACAGACAAAGGCAACTTTGAGCTTGCAACAGCTCTTGGAATAATTCTTCTTGCAATCTCATTTACAATAAATCTTTTACTGTTTTTGATCCAGAAAAAAGGAGCTATAAAACACCAATGGAGTTAAGGCTTAATGTCGTGAATATTTACAAGGCTTATAATAATAAAGAAATTCTTAAAGATTGCTCTTTTTTCTTTGACAGAAGCGCAGTTTATGTGTTGATGGGTCCAAATGGTTCAGGAAAATCAACATTCTTAAGAATTTGTTCACTTTTAGAAAATCCTGACAAAGGTGACATTAATTATTTGAGAGAAAATAAAACATTAAATCATGATTTAAATTTAAGAAGAAAGATTACACTGCTACTACCAGAGGTAGGAGTTTTTAATACAACGGTTTTTAATAATGTGGCTTATGGATTAAAGATAAGAGGATTTAAAAGAGAACAGATACAAAAAAAAGTGCAAGAAGCACTTGATTTTGTTAGCCTAACTCACAAGAAAAATCAGAATGCCCTTACCCTTTCAACAGGTGAGACAAAAAGAATGGGGATTGCAAGGGCAATTGTTGTTGAGCCTGAAATTTTATTTCTTGATGAGCCAACTGCCTCTGTTGACCAAGAAAATACAGAAATAATAGAACACATACTTCTTCAGCTAAAACAGAGGCTTAATTCAATAATAATCATCGCAACTCACGATAAAGACTCAGCAGAACGACTTGGAGATTTTCATCTTCTACTTGAATCAGGAAAGATTAGAAAACTTTAGGATTGTTTTACTTTTATAGGATTTGCATGGGCATGTAACCCTTCAAGATTTGCAATTAGTTCAACATATGGAGCAAGTTTTTTAAATCCCTTTGGTCCTACTTTAATCAATGAGCTTCTATTAATACCTAATTTCCCCTTAAAATCATATACCACAAAAATTTTAAATTTAGATCGTAAAATACAATTGCCTCTCTAAAAATTTATTATCTCCTTTCTATAAAAAGGAAGATAAGCTGAAATGATAAGTATGTATAATTGGCAACAGGTGAAAGTATTAAAGGTGAAAGTGGCTATCAATCGATAAGATAGCGACCAATAAGCTGATATTTATCTTAATCTCTATTTTGTAGTAAATAGTAAACAAAAAAGGGGTCATTTTTTGCGGAAAGGGGGTCAAATTTGTTGACTATCTATAAAGAGACTGTGAGGAAGGAAGGAAAACTGAAATTAGAAACTCTCTGCAATCAATATAAAAACAAATATCCCACGTTTATAAAATCACTTTCATCAAAAATAGACAATTATCTTTGTTTTCTTAGATATCCATATACCCGACGAATGCATTAGAGAATCTTAACAACCGAATAGAAAAGATAATAAGAAGGCTTGGTGGATACTTTCAGTGAAAGGGCACTCTTGAGATTAACCTTATGCTACAGGTTAAAAGACTGAAACAGGGAAAATGGAATAATCCATTGCAAATCATTAGATCGAGGGCATATGAACTTTTACAACTTTTTAATATGAGGTTCTACAATGAGGCACACGATTCTTGAAAAGTGCCCCTTTTAATACTTGAATCATTACTTCGTGCCTTTTCTATTCTTCCTCCCTCACTAAGTGGAGTGCTTTCATAACGCCTCCTACTTTAGATAGGATGCATCTAAAAGTAAGAGAGTAAAATGTGTGACATTTTGATATAGTAACCACAGAGGAGTGCAGCCCTCTTGATTTTTTCTGTTAAGTATGTTTTTTATTATGTTAGGGTATTAAGAACGCTGATGAGTTAATTGCTCTCTTTTTGATTTCCTCTTCTATCAAAAAGTTGGTCCATAGTTTAAGATTGAAAATGCACGGTATTTATATTATAGTTAGACAATTTAACTCGAATCCCTTCGCCGCCATTTTAAATCCTACTTGATAATTGGCTCCATTTGAAGGGCAGGATGATCCACCCGGGTTAAAAATTCAATGAGACCTTCTACGTCCTCACATATGGTTTCATCGGCAATTTTTTCGTATAGCTCGGAAATTCCTTCTTCTTGAGCTCGTTTATTTAGAGCATTCTTTAGTCTCTCTTTTAACTCTTTTGGCATCCATACTATCCGTACAATTCCGCCTTCTGCTTTGATGAACTTGGGAGAGGTTATGTAATTAATCCCTACTCCCATAAACCCGGGGCACTGCACACCACCACCTATCATTCCTGCAAGAGTGGAAAACTTCATTCCAATAGGAGTCATTCCACTATAGCCTCGATTCACTATCATTACTCCATTTGCTTCAGGAACTACTGCAACGATGCATTCAAAGCATCCGCAGGATGTCATGGGATTTTCCATAAGTGAATAAAGGTTTATGCTTTCAATCCCTCCGCCTGAGTGTTTTTTCACATACTCATCTACACCGCTCCATCTTCCACAAACTGTATCAATCACCTCACCCTTACTAACAGGCTGATTTCCACCTGTAGGCTCTATCTCATAGGATGCTTTGGCATCAAGCCATGTAAAGGCACCGCAAAGACCCGGTCTCTGGGGAGTAATAACGCAGACATGGCGCGGTGCAAAACTTTGACAAAGAAGGCAGGAGTAAAATTCATCTACTTCCTCGTCAGAGAGTTTTTCCAGTCTCTGATCACGAAGCTTATAAGCCTCTCTTGCCTGTTCTCTAAGATCTCTTACCTCATTCTCATCCACATAAAGAAGAACTTCGACTTTGTCAACAATAAGACGGAATTTTGCCTTTATCATGGTTGCGAGAATTATACCTATGTGTTCAAGGCTAATTCCAGCATCTTTTGCTTTTTTGCTTATTCTAATCCAGTTAATGTCTCTTTGTCCGATATGCCAAAGTCCTTCTGCCTCGTTTATAAAAGTGTGAATCTGCCTTTCAATCACTGGTTCAAAATCCTTCTGCATTTTTTTTCCAGCCACATTTACGATGATTCCAAGAGGCATCTGTCCACCCTGTTCATATCTCACACGCCAATCCTTACCTATCACTTCAATCTTACCATCTTCAACTCTATCTGCTTCTTCCATTCTTACCCATTCAAAGGAAATGGTTCTTTGGCCACCAAATTCAATAAAGGTATCCTCTTTTCTTACTCGCTCACCCTCAAAGGCTGGCCCATAAGAAACAGGGATAGGCGGCTTCTCTACAATGATTTTAAGCCCTCTTAACTCTATCGCCTTCTTGACAATTCTGGTGTAATCCGATTCTGAGACTAAAAGGGGGTAAGATGCTATAGCCTCCTGCTTAATCTCGGGTAGTTTTTGGTCTGTCAAAATTGGAATAGCAAAAAGAAAAGCACCACTTGCAATTGCTACTTCTTTCTTACCGATTTCTCCGAAAACAAGGCAAAAAGCATTTATTCTCTTTCTCACATAATCGATAATTGCCTTTTTATCGCCTGGTGTTTGTCCTCCAAAAATAAGGGATGCTCTAACTGCCCAGTCGATTACATAAACTGCCTCTTCTGGATTTATACCAACAGGAACTACATAAGCATCAAAACCTATAGCTTCACCACTTCTTATAAAATCCTCTGCAATGGGACCTACAAGAAAGGAGAGAATTCTTTTTTCCTTCAATTCTTTAACTATAGCGAGCAATTTATCTCTTTCAATACAACCAAGAAGCAGGCAAACAGCAGGTATTCTTCCATCAACTAGTTGAACCCCGAGGGTTCTCTGGATGGTATCTCCAAGAAAACCATAAAAGAGTTTATCAGAATTATTTCTTACCCTTAAGATTTCAAGAGAAAGATTAATCTCTTCAAGATATAGATACTTGATTGAAGCCGTTTCAAACTTAGAAAGCTCCTCAACATTTTCTTCTTTAATTTTTCTTAGAAAAGCCTTTAGTTCTAAGAGGTTTGTTAATTTTTCTGCCTCAAGGATGTAAATTAGAGGCAATCCATATGCAGTATCAGGAAGTTCTATGGAATAGTTTTCTCCCAGTTCTTTTATCTTTTGCTCAAGCTTTTCCTCTATTTGAATGAAAAGACTTTCAGTTACTTCATTCACAATTTTTATAATTTCATCTATCATTTTTACTCCTTACATAATTCCTAAGAAAAGCTGGAATACCACTTGCTTCCTTTGTGCCGATCACTACCTTCCAGCCCGAAAGCTTATCCTCAATTGAAGCTTTTAGCATAGCCACATATCCAGGAATTATGAGTTCCCGATGATTGAGTTTCTCCTCAATGCCACTTTCTTTAACGAACTGAGCTATTTTACTTGCAGAAAATTTACCTGCTGCCCAAGCAGTGAGCACGCTTAATCCATCGCAATCCATTATTCCAAGCCAAACTGGAATCTTACTGTTTTCAATTTCTCCCTTAACTAAAAAGTAGGTAAGGGCAAAATTAGTGGTAACAATAAAAGGACTTTTATCATCTGGTTCACCTACCCTATAAATTCCCTGTTTTACCTGCATAGGAACCTGAGGATCCGAATAAATATTTTGTCTGATGGTAAATAGGGCTAGATTTTTCCACGGTAATGTTCTTTTGAGCACCAATATAGAGGAGTATTTTAAAATTCCAACAGTTGAGACAATGGTTTCATAAAAATCATCCTTACCCCATGCAAAAGTTATTATTGGATAACCGACAGAGCGGATTTGTTTTTTTAATGCTCCTCTGGCTATAAAGGTATTATCTCTCAAAAGCTCTCCAATGCTTTTTGGTTCAGCGTTAATGATCAAATCCCCTACTCCAAGTGCTTTAGCTTTCTCAGTCAAAGGTATAACTGCTTCTACTCCCTTAGCGCTTACTACAAGGGGAACATTGAATTTAGCTGCAACCTTAGCCATTTCCTCTATATTTTCCGCTGTTGCTCCATGCAAAATTGGTCTATGTCCTTTGAGAATAGATAGACTATCGATGGCAATATCACTACTTGAAACTCCAAGAATCAGAGGTATTTGAGGTGCTTTTTTCAGGATTCGCTCCAAAGCATCTCTGTATTTACTAATGTCAGCAGAACGATTTTTAAGATAGATAGCCTCAATTCTCAAAGTCTCTCCAACCCTTTCAATGGAAGAGTTTAAAACCTCATCGATGCGGGTTTCTATTTCTGAATCATCATCTGCTACTTCTAAGGCTAATACTGTTGGATTTAAAAATTTTTTCTCGTGCCTGAAAAGAACATTCTGTCCACCGATTTTAAGCTTCATACTATCAGTACCAAACTGAACCTCTATTATCGGTGGTGTAGCAGCATCTCTTAGCTTTGACTTTATCTCTTCAGAGGCTTCAGGACAATCCTCTATTTTTGCTTGACCCTGTGCAACTTTCATTGCAAAGGCTAAACAGGTGGGAAATCCGCATTTCTTGCAGTTTGTTTTTGGAAGAAGCTTAAAAATTTCTATACCAGTAAGAGCCATTTATTTCTCCTTTGTAGAGATCAAATCCTCAATAAAATATTTCACCAAATTAACTGCCTCTGGATGCCTCATTATTAGAAGTTCTGCTCCTGATAGCAAAAATGAACAAGCAGTTACTGCTTCCCAAATTATTCCTCTCTCATGGAGACTTCCCCACTGAGAGTTTTCATCCTCTGCCTGAGTTTCTTTTGTTTTCCATACATAAAAACCTACATCTGCAACCATGGGAGAGGAGAGCATAGGGTCTCCCTGAATAAGTCCTGCTATTCTTATTCTCTCCATAACTGAATAGGTATATTCAAATCCATAACCCAAGGCAGAACACATTGGATCTATAATGAGTTTATTGGCAGGAAAGCCCATTTGAGTAATAAGAATGTTTAATTGCTTTGCAAGATTTACATCGAGTTCGGACATGGCAATAAGACTGTGCCCCCCTGCCATAGCTGAAGCAGCTATGGTTTTATAATTACCTTCCTGAGCCTTTCCAATAATACAGTTGAATCCTCTTGCCACATCAGACACAATAGGGAGAACTTCTGCATCTTTTTCTGTATGATTACAACCAAGAATAATTAGTGGAAGGTCTATCTCATTGAGAAATTTTTTTAACTTATCAGCCACATCCTCGGCTTTAGCATCAGTGGTATCTGGATGGATGCTCATAAGTCTTAGGGCAATAGCTTCTGCTCCAAAGGATTCACATAGTTTAGCCCATCTTACAGGATCATCCCACACAGAGGAATATACCTTTGCAAGCTCCTTTGGATAATCCTGTGGAGGAGAGTCTTGTACTTCAAAAGAAATAAGGGGTTTATGGGGATGTTCTCCCTCAAAAAATAGAAAGGGTAGGGATTTCTCCCCACCGAAAGAGACTTTGCGATTTTTTCCAAATGTAATCTCTGGAACACTACCAGTGTAGCTTTCCTTGATAATTGAAAACTTCATCACACACCTCAAATTTCTAAATAGGAATGAGCGTAGAGAGTCTTACCAGTTAGAACATTAACTGTTTTTATTGTTTCCCTTACCTCTTCAGGATTTACAATTGCTGCTGAAAGTCCCTCATACATCAACAGGGTAAGAAAATGTTTATTCAAAATTGGTCGTAGATGTTTTGGGCATCCATTTGAAAGATTGCTCAGCCCAACAATAGTTTTCATTGGCGGATCATTTAGCTCCCGAAATAATCGAACAGCTTTAACAACCTCCATTGCCTGAGACTGAGAAGTAGCTATCTGAAGAACTAATGGGTCGAGATAAATATCTTCGAGGGAGATACCGTATTCCTGAGCCTTTTCAAGAAGTTTTAGGGCAATTTCAACTCTCTCCTCGGCATCTCTCGGCAGCCCTCCCTTTCCAACTGTGAGTGCTATTACAGGTGCATTATATTTTGCTGCAAGTTCCAAAAAGATAAATCTTTCAGGATCAAAGGAGGTTGAGTTAATAAGTGGTTTTCCAAATTCATTATTATGAACTTTGAGTCCAGCTTCCATAGCAAGCGGATTAGTTGTATCGAGAGAGACAGGTAAAGGCACAGCCTCCTGAATAGTTCTTACCATCCATTCCATAATTTCATCTCCAATGTCTTCAGCAGGTCCAATATTGGCCTCAATCATATGAGCTCCTGCTTTCCACTGTTCAATTGCAATGCGCTTAATAGGTTCTGCATCTCTTTTTTCCATGGCTTCTCTAACTACCTTTGAAATTACACTCAACCGTTCACCAATTATTAACATTCATACCCCCATAGCAGATATCAATAATAAAATTAGCTTCATAAGAATTTTACCATAATAGAAAGTTTTTACTTAAATGTTATTCAGTATCAATAAAAAATTCGACCACTTATATACAAAGCTCCCAAAAGTCTATTTTGGGTAAATCTTAAGTTTTAGAGGCTTTTTCCTTCTCGTTAAAGTTCAGAATCTCAATGACAAATTAAAAGTTCATTAAAATTTTCAAATTCATAAAGCTTACAAAATTTACATTGAATCCCTTTAAAGGATTAAGAAATCTCGCTTTAAAATCCAAATTGTAATTAAACATTAAACATAGATTTAGAATGTTCCTTAATTACAGAAATTAATAAAAAATTTTCTTGACAAACTCAAGTGTTTATGTTAAAGTTTCCAACGAATTTAATGCAGAAAAGTGAGGTGATAGGGCAGGCACGATGAGAAAAGTCTCCGAATGAGAGCAGGAGAATGAAAGTGAATGGGATCAAGTCCTAAAAAATTTTAGCCTTAATTGTGCCGTCTTTGACAGTGCAACTGAACTAACCCCAATGAGGTTAGGAAGTGAGAAAATATACAAGTGTTTTAGCAGTGTTTGTTCTTCTTCTTGGCTTTGTTGCAATGGCAAGTGCAGCACCAGCAGAAATTCCGTCGGACACATCAGCAGTAATTGCAAAAGGTAAAACCCAGATTACTCTCGGCGGAGAACTTAGATTCAGAGGCTCTTATTTTGTCAATGCTTATGTTAGGCATAAAGATAGCTATCCCATTTGGGTCGATATAGTGCCTATTGCATACAGCAAAAATGAAGCTTATTACGACTATCGTGTAAGACTTAATCTTGAGGCTAAAGTATCTCCAAATACCACTGGCTACATAGAGCTTGAGTCTTCTCCAAATGACCCCACTAAAGATAACATTGGTTGGGGTTTACAGAAAGGTGGTGCAAGAGGTGTTTATGACTTTGGTAACACAAAAGAATCTGATATAACCATCCGTCAGGCATGGATTCAGTATCAGGGAACAGGACTTCTTGGTGTTCCAGCAGGAGTGAAGGTTGGTCGTCAACTCATTAAACTTGGATACGGACTTTTCTTTGATCATACCTACTTTGGCGATGATGCAATCCTTGTGTATGTGCAGCCTCTAAAGGAACTGACGCTTGCTGTTCATACGATAAAGTTTTTATGAGAACAAAACAACCCTAAATGATGATGCAACTGCCTATGGAATTTTAGGTGTCTATCAGGGAAAAGGCTGGAGCATGAGCGGTGATGTAACATATGTGGATCACCAGAGTTATGACCCTAGGATTACTACATCAGGAAAGAAAATTGTTGATCTTCATCTTTGGAACATTGGATTAAGGGGAAATTACGATGACATTGCAGGAACAGGAATTGGAATAAGGGCAGATTTAGAACTTCAGACAGGAAAAATTACCTATGGTGAAGTTCCTGGAGCTGAGCATATCAAACTTCGTGGATGGGCAATAATGGCAGGGCTTGACTACAAATTTAAGAGCATACCTCTTAGCCTTACACTCGAGTATGCACTCGGAAGCGGTGACAAAGATAGCACTACTGACAAGAGAGAGGGATTTATCACAGCCTTAGGTCAGGAACAGCATTACACTTTCGTTTACGAGTATCTTACCCCATCAGCGTGCAACATGTTAAGAACGACGAATTTATTGGGGACAGATAATGAACGCGTTTTACGATCAGGCCTCTGCAATACGCAGTATGTAAAACTCGGTGGTGCCTATGATATTACAAAGGACCTCAAAGCAGAACTCTATGGCTACTGGTTAAGAGCCCACAGAGCAGTTGCAATTAATGATAATCCTGATACTTCTAATAGACCAAAGAAAGATAAAGATATTGGTTGGGAAGTTGATGTAAAGCTTACCTACCAGATTGACAAAGGTCTTACCTACTTCATCGAAGGTGGTTACTTCTGGCCAGGCGATGCTTACAAGCTTCCAGGCGTTAAAGATGCAGATGATGCCTGGGGTGTAAGACACGGCATCACACTTAGGTTCTAAAAAACTAAAAATTCATCGTGTCCGCTCTCAAGGCGGTGGGTTTTCCCACCGCCTTTTTTATTTGCCTTCTGTCTGACTTAGGCCGAGAAGATCCCTTCGCTTTGCTCGCAATGACTGTAAGGGAGTCAATGACATCCACATCCGTCACTGCGAGGCCACGATGTGGCCTTGGCAGTCTCTTTCGGTCACTGCGAGGGGCTCGATGCCCCGAAGCAGTCTCTGAGTAAAGCCTACAAAGAGGCAACTACGAGATTGCTTCGCTGACGCTCGCAATGACGAAGAGAGTGTCTCTGCGAGGCCACGAAGTGGCCGTGGCAGTCTCCAAAGGCCGTTTTAACGACGAGATCCCTTCGGAGCTAAAGCTCCTCGCAATGACGCAGAGGCGAGATTGCTTCGCTGACGCTCGCAATGACTTCTCCTCTACTGTTATTCCGAACGGAGTGAGGAATCTCATTTCGCCCCAGTAGGAGGCAACGACGAGATTGCGGAGCCTGTTCCGAACGAAGTGAGGAATCCCGCTCCTCGCAAATGACACCCTTTTCTGTCATTCCGAACGAAGTGAGGAATCTCATTTCATCCAAGTAGGAGAAAAGACGAGATTGCTTCGTCGCTAACGCTCCTCGCAATGACAGGAAAGAGGGGAGCGCAATGACGGAAAAAAGGGGGGGCGCAATGACAGGAAAGGGGGATCGCAATGACAAGTAAGAAAAGTGAGAATGGGTTTTAAATTTGTTCGAAGGCAAGGGGGAGAAATTTTATTATATGGCTGATCTGGGTTGAGGGATCAGGGTTTGAGAGATTTCCTGCCAGTCTGTTTATCTTTGCTGCCATATAGCATGCCTTTTCAACATCAAATCCAGCGTCTATCAAAGCAGAGACTATACCAGTTATGGTATCTCCTGTTCCTCCAATTGGTTCAAGGGCTTCAATCAATGGCTCAGAAATTACACTAAGAATTCTACCTTCTTTCACCACATAATCTGACCGTCCCTTTATGAGGAGATATCTTGAGGCATTACTGTGCTCATAAGCACGCTTTATGAGTTCCTCAACTTTGTTCTCCTCCTGAAGGAGAAATCCCCGGGTATAAAATGGATGCGGAGCCTGTTCATCGGCAAGAAAAGCAAGTTCACCGAGGTCTGGGGTGAAAAGGTCAAACAGAGGCGCATTACCGCTCATTTTTGCCGCATACATGAATCCTGCATCAGCAATGAGAAAGGGTCTTTTCTTAAGCTCATCTATAGCAAGAAGAATCCTGTTACACCAGTCAGCATCTGGCATAAGGTAGTGAAAGACAATGGTGCTAAACTCCCTTTTCTTAACATCCTCCGTGAAGAATCTGTAAAGCTGTCTGCTACCCTCTCCTTTTCCTGTGTCTCCTACAAGATAGAGAAAAGGTGGTTGCCTGTTTAGGACCTCTAAAATTTTTATTGCTGATACTACAAGGGCAGGTGTGCCTCTTTGAATTGGCACTTCTCGTTCATTTAATAATAAGAAGTTTTCCCTTAGAGAGGCCTTCCCACACAAAAGGGGAAATTTCTCATCTGGTACTGTGCCTAAGATGGCAAGCATAGTTCTTTTATTTTATCATAGGCTAACTGGAGAGCATAGCCACAAAGGGTATGACCGAGTTCAACTGGCCTTGGTGCCTCGGTGAGTTTCTTACCTACCAGCACTGTTGCTAAGTAAGGAACATCAGGACAACCTCCTCCAGAGACATTCACTATGGTAAGCGAACTTTTATGAACTGTGATTTTCATATTTGCAGCACGAACCATGAGATATCTTCCAAAGTCTTTTATGTGAAAAAGGTCCACTGGCTTTAAAAGTCCATCATCTGCAGGCATCCAGTCAAGCGGTGGATAGCCATTTTCTTTCAGGATGTGTAAGATTCCCATTGCCTCGACTAAAGGAATTTCAATGGCAAGGTCACATCCCTTTCTCACATGGGCAGGCGGACCAACAACTTTTATGTCATAACCTCTGCTCTTAAGAATTCCCTCTGCTCTTATGACCTCAGAGGTATTCTCGAAAATGAGAATACCTCTGGGTTGTTGGGAGGGGCGAGGGGCTTTTTTCTTGAATAAACCCTTCAAAAATCCCATCAGTCTTTTTTTATCCTTATTCTGTAAAAGCTTTCCTCTTTAATGAGTTCAGATATCTGCCATCCCATAGAGTTTGCTGCCCGGGATACATTTTCCTTTGATGTGTCTGTATCTACAAGGATTTCTAATTCACCTTTACCAAGTCTCTTTATTGCTTCAAGAGTAAGAAGAACAGGCTCAGGACAGGAAAGCCCTCTTGCATCTACTATTTCAGCCATTTTTTACCTCCTTCTCATTGTTAATCCAATTATTACGCAAACAATCAGACCTATTATTGTTGCAGCGGCACCATTTGGCCCTATTCCTGCTGGTGAGCTTACAAGTCCGAAGTTGTGAGAAATCGCAGCTCCGACTATCATTCCTGAGGCAAAAACTGCAGCATCGCCATCTCCCTCACCTGACATGAAAAGCTGTCTGCCAGGACAACCACCTGCAAGGGTAAATGCCAGCCCTGCGAGGGTCATTCCAAGAAAATTCCATAGCTGCATGGTATGGGCAATTGGCTGACCTTCAAATCCTGGCTTGAACTGTCCGAGTATCAAATTTGTTATCGTTGCAGCAACAAAAAGCCCTAAAACTCCGTAGAAAAGATGGCCCTGCTTGAATAGGAGTAAATCTCTGAATGCACCCATTGTGCAGAATCTACTTCTCTGTGCAAGAACTCCTATGATAAGCCCTGCTCCAAGAGAGATTAACAAAGGAGCATGCTGTGCACCTGGTCCTTTCAGACTATAAAAAAGAAGCATCCCTCTTGGTTCTCCGGCTGGTTGGGGATCAATAAAAAGCAAAATCAAAAGGCCAACCATTAAAAGAGGAAAAACCAATCCTACAGCTTTTGAGCTTGCAGTTTGTGTTCTTCCAAGAGAATAACCAGC
>OGCI01002010.1_pt1 | contig 14838 bp, 15 predicted proteins | sample 1570021 | NCBI WGS metagenome assembly OGCI01 (sample SAMN06264664, study PRJEB24512) | hot springs metagenome | isolation source: Hot spring water | place: South Africa: Tshipise | collected 2015-06-21 | reverse complement strand
TCAGTATAACGAACTCCCTCCGGATTATTCTTAAGAATTTCAATTGCTTTTAAAATTATTTGTTTTCTTAGGGTCATAGTTTTATTTTGTTTAAATTTATAAATTTTTATGCCTCTACCGAAGACAAAAATTGGATTACATCTTTCTTAAATATAAAAATAAATCATAATTCTGGTTTTGTTTCCCTTAACTTATCAATATTTACAGCTCTATAGTTTATTTGGAAAAGGGCCCTACAAGATAAACATTCACATTTTAAGCTAATCCATTCCTCATCATAAAGCTCTTTATACGAAAGATAGTCTCTGGAACCACAATTTGGACATTTAATGGTCTCTATAGTTTTTATTGTAGACATTTTAGTACCTCTATTGATTATATTAGTTTTATATCTTGTAGGAATTTAATCCAATCTTGTTTTGTATATTTGAGTTTATTAATTGGAACGAGATATCTTTCTTCCCTAACCACGCCCAAATAGTCCAGTGATACGCCTTCTTTGGTGGGGAGAAGACCAACGGTTTTAAAATAACCGCACATAATTCCCTTTAAGTCTGTTTGTATTTCTCCACATTTGTATTCCTTGATTCTTTTTCTCATTTCACTAAGATAGTCTTTAAAAAGCCTGTCATTGGAAGGAATTTTCTCTTCCGCAAAATCAAGAAGTCTTGAAAATCCACATACTTCAATAAAGAATTGTAAAATTGTAGGCTGGGGGACTGAACATTTTACTGTAATACCATAGTCATAACCTATATCCGCTTCAGCCCAAACACCAGCTAAGGTTGGAGACGACTTTATACTCACATTCTTTTTGGCGTTGATAATGTCATTTCTGTATTTTTCAATTTGTCTTGATATCTCCCAATCCAACTCAATTTTTGTACGAGGAAAATTATCTTCAAGAAATTTCTTAGTCATAATCTCTCCTAATTTACCAACGAATTGATCTACAAGAATTGACTCAAATGAAAAATTCATAATCATTGCTCAATAATGATTTTCTCTCTCAATTCAAAATGCCTTACAGCGGTTTCATAAAGTGAAAAAATATCTTCAATAGAACGAAAGAAAATTCTGCCGCTAATCTCCTGATATGGATCTGTTGTTAGCCTTTTTTGAAATCGGTCATATTTATTTATTAGTCCTACTACATAAAAGGTTGTTCTGAAATCTCTAAGTTGATATGCTCTATGCAAAGCTTTTGAAAAATCGGTAGTTATCTCAACATCAAAAGTATGTTTTGGCATAGCCACCAGTGCCCCCTTTTTAAACCATATTACATCGATAGTTCTTGCTACATCTAATAATGGAGCTGATGTAAAGTGTGGAAATTCTTCTAAGGTTGCGAGTTTATCAAGTGGTTTATTATTGAATATTCTCGATCGATCTGCAGTATAGGTTAGGTAACCGTAAATATTACCTAATTCAATTAGCATCCCTTCTACATGAAAATGCAAGTCATCTTCTCTAACACCCTTAAATATTTCCTTTTTAGTCTTTCCTTTTTGTATATCTTCAAATAAACTTCGTCCTAATTCTACATCAGGTAATGCATATATCCCAAGCCCTACTCTTTTTAGTTTTCCCGAAACTCGTGTCATTCTCCGTAAATATGCTCTAATGATGTGATTGATATCTGTGCCCGGTGTTGCTTCTCTAACCTTGGCAACATGTTGATATAACTCTCTAAGCGTTGCTACCCCACCACATTTTTTTACTATTTCTATAATAGCATCTTCCCACAAAATTTTATTCTTATTCATAATTTATATCTTCTATAAAATAATCTTTCCAATTTCCTTCTGTAATTTGTAATATGATTTTTTTCTTACTTATTCCCTCTTTTGCATATTTGAGCTTGAAGAACCATTCATTATTTAACATAAAGCAATTTAAGCAAACTAAATATTTGTTATAATTTCCACTATCCTCAGCCATCCTGTAATCTTTTACGTATGCCTTATTGATATGACATACCTCACACCTAATTGCCATATGTCACCTCTGCTTTAGGATTGAGACGATGATATTCCCAAACCTTTTTCAAAAGTAAACCTATTTCCTTTTTAAGCATGCTGTAAAATTGATGTTTCCAATCCCTCTTCAAAAGTTCTTCTATTATTATTGGATTCAAATCCCATAGTTCATAATCATATCCATATACTCTTGATACTACTCCCATAGTTCCATAACCTGCAAAAGGATCAAATATTTTCATGCCAGGTTTTGCATATTTTTTTAGCACATAGGCTATTACCTGAGGTATGAATTTCGCAGGATACTTATAAATGGCGAAGGTTCCATATGTCGTTGATGGAATCTCAGGAATCGTGTTTCTAAAAAGTAGAGGGACTTTATTAGAAGAATTTTCGGTGGCAACAAGAGAGACTTCCCTCTCATTATCTGTTTCTTCATTAGTCAAAAGATTCAATTGTTTATATTTTAACTTTTTATCCATCTTATTTTATCTTTACGTCATTTTACAATTTACTTGGAACTCTTTTTACTTTTCCAGGTGGGCAATCCTTAATCTAATAAAATCTTCATTGCCCTTGAGTTTTACCGCTCTATTAGTCGGGTCAATATGATATTCATCTGTTAATCCTTGAAGTTCTAAATCCAATAATTCTAAATCAGCTATCGTCTGCATCCAAAACCCAAAAATAGTATCACCCTTAGGGCAAACATAACTTGAAAATTCCCTAGAATAGGCATCTAATATTTCTTCGGAGGAAGGGAACTTATGTGTGCCAAACATTGTATTTTTTCCATACAATTTATTTTTAACCATAATTATATCTTCTTTATTTGTAATGAATCCAGTTCTACGGGCGTATCCCGGCCAAACATATTTATTAAAACTTTTACTTTTCCTCTCTCTTCGTCAATCTCAGAAACCTTGCCATCAAAGTCTTTAAAGGGACCATCAATAATTTTTACTAAATCTCCAATTTTAACCTCAATTTTATACTGGGGCACTTCCACTCCCATTCTTTTCATTAAATTATCAATTTCTTCTTTAGAAACTGGGATCGGGGTGGTTCCCGCTCCAACAAAACCAGTGACATTGGGAGTATTTCTAACCACATACCAGGAATCATCAGTCACAATCATTTCAACCAGAACATAGCCAGGGTAGATTTTCTCTTCAACTACTTTTCTTTTTCCATCTTTTATTTTAATCTTTTTTTCTTTTGGAACAATCACATTGAAGATTTTATCTTCCATTTCCAATGACTCAATCCGTTGCTTCAAATTTTTGGCAACCGCATCTTCATAACCAGAATAAGTATGAATGACATACCAGTTTTTTTCTTTAGGTAATTTTTGCTTTGGCATGGTTATCTTATAATAAATTTATTTAAGATGATTGTAAATATGAAATCAAAACCACCTAAAAATATGGCCACTGCTACCGAAACGCCAATGACTATTAGGGTATACCTGATTGTTTCTTCCCTGGTTGGCCAGTTGACCTTTTTTATTTCTAACCTGACTTCTTTTAGAAAAGTAGCAACTTTATTAAGTAAATTCATATGTCAAGGTTTTTGGCTTTTTTGGCCCAGGCTTGAATAAACTTTTTCCTTGGTAAAACCTCCTCTCCCATCAAAATATCGAAAATTCTATCGGCTTCTTTGGCATCTTCAATGGTTACTTGGAGTAAAATTCGATTTTTGGGATCCATTGTTGTTTCCCAAAGCTCGGAAGCATTCATTTCTCCCAATCCCTTATATCTTTGAATAGAAGATGAAGATTTTTTAAATGATTTCAAAATGGCCAGCTTTTGATCTTCAGTATAGGCATATTTGATTTCTTTTCCCAATTGAATTTTATAAAGCGGTGGTTGGGCAATATAAAGATACCCTTTCTCAATTATTGGCCTGAAATAACGATAGAAAAGGGTTAAAAGAAGAGTCCGGATATGATTTCCATCGCTATTATGCAAAAGAGTTCCTCCAGAACTAGCAATAAAGTTTCGATCTTTCCCAACTGAAAAGTCGTAAACAAATTTGTCTTTTGGATTTTTAATTTCTTTAACTTCTTTTACTTTTAAACTAACGAAATCATCTGAAATCTCTTTTAGATATTTTCCAATAACTTTTTTATAATTCACTTTTTTTAAATATTCTTCTAATTTCCAGGCATCTTTATGATTTTTCCAAATATTTTGAGTCTCTAATAAATAAGGAATAGTAGAAATGGATAAATCGTAAGAATTGAAATTAGATTTAATAAGCTTTCCGTCTCGTCTCAAATGGTCTTTACTTTTGGAAATAGCATAGGCTGGAAATATCCCGAATTGTCTGAAGATAGTTAAAATACCTTCAATCATTTTTTGTGATGAAAGCCGCCAACCGTAAATGGCTTTAATTCTCTTATTCTTTTTACTTTGCCAAACTGTAATAAATCCATCACTCTCAAGCAATCCTCTCAGTAAAGCTTCTTGAATTTCTTTTTTGGTGTTAAAGAAAATATCGGGAATGAATTTTTGATAATTTCTCTTAGCTAAAAGTCCGAGTTTTATCATCAGAAGTTTATAAGAAAAAGAGTGAAAATGGAGCAAAATATCAGATTCTCGAATTTCTAAAATGGGTTTGGCATTAAATTTCTCTTTTATAATTCTGGAAAGGTTTTCAAGATAATTTTGAGCTTTCTCTTGACTAAGAGAGAATGAAAATCTATTCGGGCTCCCTTCTTCAGGAGTAAAGCAGCCATCGCCTAAGAAAAAGCCAATAAAATAAGCTAAATCCTTGTCCACTCTAAATTTAGTTTTAATTTTTCGAGTATGGTTTTTAAGATAAAACTGGGCATCTTTTGGAAAATCTTTTTCTTCCCACTCTTTTAAAGGTACATAGATATTATATTCTAAGGCATCGAGAGATGTATTAAGTTGATTCAAATAATTTTCAAATTGATAAAGTCTCGGCATTACATTATCAATTTTTTGTTCCCATTGCTGAAGTGTTCCTCGTCCAATACCAATCAGTTTTTCCATTTTCACCCTCGAAATAGAATAAGATTCTCTTTTTGTTTGGAACTTTTTCCATAAAAATGGAGAAATTTCTAACCAGCTGCCAGAGGGAATTTCTTTCAAATCTTCTTTTTTAACCTTAATTGAAACATTCTCAGGTTGTAGCTCCGAAAGAATATCTTTTAAATCTAAAGTCACTTCTTTATCTTGGCGAGGGAATGATTTTGGAAAAATTAGTAAATCACCTTTTTTAATCTCATTTCCTTTTTTAATCACAATTTTTCCATTTTCGTAAACATAAATGCTATGACAGGAAGTAACCTTTATTGGATAACCGCAATAAGTTTTTATTTCGTAAAGAGGTGTTCTTAAAGGATGTTTTATTGTTTGATAAATTTCTTTTAATTCTCTTTTTTTATTTTTTGAATTATAAGTCAGAACTTGATATCTTGCTGTATCATCACAATTTTCAATAAATTCTCCAACTTCAGTTAAGAAAAATTCTTGTTTTTCTTTATCAAAAAGGAAAATAGGGGTGTCACCGGTTATGCTATCAGCATCACACATTAAAATTATGCGATGATATCTGGCTTTATCTATATTAAAATCTTCGGCAATGGCGGTACCTAAAGCAATAATCAAAGATTTAATTTCTTTTGAGGCTAAGATTTTATCTAATCGAGCCCTTTCGACATTTAAGATTTTACCTCGCAAAGGCAAAATGGCCTGGAAATGGCGATCCCTCGCTTGGCGACTCGAGCCGCCGGCTGACTCTCCTTCAACCACGAATAATTCTGATTCCTCTGGTTTTCTGGAAACGCAATCAGCCAATTTCCCAGGTAGTTGCAGGCCTTCCAAAATTCCTTTTCTCAAAACAGTTTCCCTGGCTACTCTGGCTGCCTTTCTGGCTTTTTGAGCTAAGAGACATTTTTCAATAATTAATCTGGCATCTTGGGGATTTCTCTCTAAAAAGTCAGTCAGGCTCTCTGAAACTACCGCCTCAACAACGACTTTGGCTTCCGGATTTCCCAATTTTGCCTTAACCTGACCCTCAAATTGAGGTTCTTTGATTTTAATTGAAACTACTCCCGTCAAGCCTTCTCTAATATCTTCACCGCTTAAATTTTCATCTTTTTCCTTTAAAAATCCATTTTTCCGGGCATATTCATTAAAGGTTCTGGTTAAGGCAGTTCGAAAGCCAGTTAAATGAGTTCCACCATCTTGGGTCCAGACATTGTTAGCGAAACTCTCCTCATAGCATTCGTATTCATCAGTATATCGAAAGGCGGCCTCAACGATTAAACCATTTTTTTCTCCAAAACCATAGAAAATATTTGGGTGAAGAGGGGTTTGGCCTCTGGTTAAATGTTTGATATAAGAGGGTAATCCTCCTTCAAAGTAAAAAGTATAGCTATTTTGTGGTTTTTCTCTTTGGTCAATTAAGGTAATTTTTAAACCCTTGGTTAAATAAGCCTGTTGCCTCAAGTGATTTAAAATTCTTTTTAAATCCCATTTAATTTCTTTGAAAACCTCAGAGTCTGGTTGGAAAATAACTGTTGTTCCGCTACCTTTGCTTTTGCCAATCTTTTTAACTTTTGTCTTTGGTTTTCCCCGAGAATATTCCTGAAAATATTTTTGGCCTGATCGACAAACTTCTACTCTCATAAACTCAGATAGGGCACAGACGGCCGAAACTCCTACTCCATGTAAGCCACCAGTTGAGACATAAACCTTTCCGCCAAATTTGGCACCGGCATGCAAATAAGTCATCACTGTCTCTAAGGCAGATTTTTTTGTCTGGGGATGTGTTTCAATTGGAATTCCCCGGCCATTATCCTCAACCTTAATTCTATTTTGGGCCAAAAGATAAACTTTGATATCATTACAGTGACCCATAACCGCCTCATCGCAACTGTTAGCCACCACTTCTACTAAAAGATGATGCAAGCCATCTGGTCCAGTTGAGCCAATATACATGCCCGGTCTTTTCCGAACCGGCTCTAAACCCTCCAAGACATAAATGTCCTTGGCCTCATAAGTAGATTCAGTTTTTGTTTTTTTAGATCTCGGCATGTTATTTTCTGACTTCCCAGTCTGGGTTTTTTTCTAAAGCTGAAATTATCTTTTTTTGGAGCTCCTCTATTTCTTCCGAAGTCAGGGTTCGGTCTTCGGCTTGATAAATTATATGAAAAGCTAAATTTTTCTTACCAACTGGCAACTCTTCACCTTCATAAATATCAAAAAGATCAATATCGCCAACTAAGGCACCACCAGCTGATTCAATTTTATTCAAAACTTCTTCCACCCTCGTTTCCCGGGGAACCAAGATTGCCAAATCTCTGACAGCAGCTGGAAATCGAGAAATCGGCTGATATTCATGCTCTTCTGAAGCTAATTTGGAAAGCTTTTCAAAATCAATATCAAATACGGTCACTCTGGTTTCGATCTTTAAATTCTCTAAAATCCTGGGAGAAATTTCTCCTAAAAATCCAATTTCCTCATGATTAACTTTTATTTCGGCAGACTTTTTTGGCTGCCAGATTGAAATTTTTGACTCTTCTGGTGTTGGCTGATATTCATCATACCAAATCTGACTAATTCCCATCTTATTCAAAAGTAGATCTATCACCCCTTTTGCCTCAAAAAAGGCCTCTCCCGTCATTAATCCTGTCAGGGCTCTTTTTTCTTTCAATCCTTCCCTAAAGATTTTCCCCAATTCAAAGATTTTAATTTCTTTGAAAAATCTTTGATTTTTTTTAAGATTCTTTAAAAGATTGGGAATTAAAGAAGGTCTTAAATATTGGAATTCCGAACTTACGGGATTTTCTATTTCAATGACCTTATCAAACTGATAGAGACTAACATCCTTTTTAGAAATGAAAGAATAATTATAAACTTCGGTAAATCCCACCTCTTTTAAAAAATCTTTTGCCAGATCCTCCCAGAAAATATCGAGGTTTCTTTGAGGTGGAATTAGGGCGGCAACGGGAAAAATCGAAGGAATTTTTTGATATCCATAAATTCTACCAATCTCCTCAATCAAATCTTCAGGCAAAGAAATATCCAACCTAAAAGTCGGCACCTCAACCTCAAGTTGCCGAGGTCGGAGCTCTCCAAGTTTAAAACTCAGTCTTTTGAGAATGTTTTTGATTTCTATTGGAGAAATTTTTAGACCAAGTAGCCTTTCAAGATAATCCAAATCTAATTTAATTTTCTTTGGCAAAACTTTCTGAGGATAAAAATCAATTAAACCCTGAGCTATTTTCGGGTAGCCGCCTTGCGGGTGGGCAATTTCTTGAATTAAATAAGCCGCCCTATTTATGGCAAATTCAGTTAAATTTGGATCAATTCCATGCTCAAAGCGCCAGGAGGCATCGGTTTTTAGATCAATTCTTTTTGAACCCCGACGGATAACCCGGGGATTAAAATTAGCCGATTCTAAAACAACAATTTTTGTTTTCTCGTCAATTTCGGCTTTTTTGCCCCCTTTTATCCCGGCAATAGCTAATGGTTCTTTCAAATCGGCAATAATTAAAATATTCTCATCTAAGTCATATTTCTCATTATCCAAAGTGGTGATTTTTTCTCCTTCCTTAGCTCGTCTTACAATAATATATTTTTGACTTTTGACTTTTGATTTTTGATTTTGAAGGCCTGAGATTTTTTCGAAATCAAAGGCATGAAGGGGCTGGCCAGTTTCTAACATGACATAATTGGCAATATCAACCACATTATTGATTGGTCTTAATCCACAAACCTCCAGTCTTTCTCTCATCCACTTTGGTGCTGGCCCAACTTTAATATCGGTAATCACTCTTGCGGTATACCTTGGGCAAGCCATTTTATTTTTTACCTCGACGGAAACAAAATCTCTTGCTTTAATTTCTTTATCCTCAATTAATTTGAATTTTTCAACACCGGTATTAAAAGTCAAATTTTGAATGGCAGCTATTTCCCGGGCAATCCCTAAATGGGAAAAACAATCTGGCCCTCGGTTCGGCAAGACATCGATATTTAAAACAAAATCTGAACCTGCTTTTTTTACCTCTTTTACTTCAAAAGAGTGCATTGTCAAAACCTCAGCCAACTTCTCTGGCTTTGGTAATTTCTTTTTGAAAAATGATTGTAGCCAATTATATGAAAATATCATACCTTATTTTAAGCAGAAAATTCTGTGCTCTAGTGCACGGAAGTTTCTGTCTTAATTAAAACTGATTGAGAAAACGTAAATCTCCTGAATAAAATAATCTTATGTCGTTAATTTTATGTTTCATCATGGCTAATCTTTCTATTCCTATCCCAAAAGCAAAACCCTGCCAGAATCTTGGATTTAAACCCGAATTTTTAATTACATTTGGATGAACCATTCCTGCTCCCATCATCTCCATCCAACCAGTTTTTTGGCAAGCTGAACATCCCTTGCCAAGACAATTTATACAAAGTAAATCAACTTCAAAAGAAGGCTCAGTAAAAGGGAAATAGCTTGATCTCATTCGAATTTTAACTGGTTTGCCAAAAAATCTTCTAAGAAATTCTTCAATTACGGCTCTAAAATTGGCAGCTGAAACATCTTTGCCAACCATCAATCCCTCTAACTGATAAAAATTTATTTCGTGAGAGGCATCGGTTGCTTCGTGGCGAAAAACTCTTCCTGGAACAATAATCCTTAAAGGTGGCTGATTTTTCTCCAGATAGCGAACTTGAACTGGTGAGGTATGAGTTCTCAACAGAAATTTAACCTTAGCATTTTTTAACCAAAGGGTATCCCAGAAATCTCTGGCTGGGTGTTCAGCTGGAATATTCAAGGCATCGAAATTATACCACTCAGTCTCAACCTCCGGTCCTTCAACCACAGTAAATCCCATTGATTGAAAAATTTCTTCAACTTTTCTTTTAATTTGAGTTAAGGGGTGAAGATGACCTAAAATTATTCTTTTTCCCGGAGCAGTGATATCAATCCATTCTTTTTCTTCAGCTTCTTTTTTAATTTTTTCTTTAATTTCTTCGGCTCTCTGGTCAAACTTTAGCTTCAAGAAATCTTGAAGCTCATTGGCTTCCTTGCCAATTTTTATTCTTTTTTTCTTTGGCCATTTTTCCAAAGATCTCAAAATCAAGGTCAGCTCCCCCTTTTTTCCCAAATATCGATTAAAAATCTCATTCAGACCCTTCAAATCCTCAGCCTTTTTGATCTCCTTTCTGGCCTGATTCTGAAGCAATTTTAAATTAATTTTGGCCATATTTATATCCCATTTTAGCCTATTTTTCTGATGAAATCAAGCCAAAAACTGGGGATAAATCAAAAGTAAAAAGCCGCTGAACTGGCTAGTCCAGCGACCCTTTAATTTTGAGCAACAATTCCACCACTAATGATGATTTTTGGAACTCCTCTAATCGTCATCCCATCATAAGGAGTCCAACCGCACTTCGTTGCCATGTCTTGGTTCCGAATAACCACTTTTTGGTTTGGATCAATTAAAACTAAATCAGCATCGCAACCTTTCTCAATCTTACCTTTTGAGGCTAATCTAAAGATCTTAGCCGCATTACTTGAAGTTAAACTAACTAAGCGCTCCATCATCAGTTGTTCTCCTGCAACTAAATTAAGAAGAATAGGAAGTAATGTTTCTACTCCCGGAACGCCACTCGGGACGTTATCGTAGCCAATACTTTGCTTTTCGGTTTTAGTATGAGGCGCATGGTCAGACCCGATCGTATCGATATAACCTTGGCATACGTATTCACGCAGGCGAGTAATCTGTTCCGCTATCCGCAGGGGTGGATTCATTTTGAAGTAGCATCCATTGGCGCCTTTCAACCTTTCTTCATCAAGAGTAATATGATGAGGGGTTACTTCAATAAAAACCGGTTGTCCTCTTTCTTTAGCTTCAAGGGCCAACTCCACTCCCTCTGGTGTTGAGATATGACAGAGATAAAGCTGACAGCCAGTTTCCCGGGCAAGGCGTAAGGCTTTTCTAACTGCTGAGGTTTCGACTGGGGTATCGCGGATCAAACAATGATCGGAAATCTGGGGGTCTCTTTCCAGCTTCGAACGCTTAATTTGGATCAATGCCTCATCCTCGGCATGAACTCCGACAATAAGATTATTAGTTGCGCAAGTGGAAAAGATTTGATAGAGATCCTTTTCTTCAACTACCAATAAATCCCTGCTAGCAGAACTCATATAAACCTTAACCCCTATAATATCTGGTTCCTTACTCACTGCTGCAATTTCAGCAAGATTGTTTGGGGTTGCTCCAAACCAAAAGTAGGCATTAATTTTATGACCAGTGCCAACAATCTTCCTTTTTTCCATTAATCGTTCAAATGTAGTCAGGGGCGGAGAAGTATTCGGCATATCAAAGACCGTTGTCACTCCCCCTTTCAGTGCCGAAGCGCTACCGGTTTCCCAATCTTCTTTATGCCAAGCGCCCGGTATCCGGAAATGGACATGGGGATCAATGATGCCGGGAATCACTATCAGGCCTGTGCCATCAATCCCCTCTTCAGAGATAGTAGCTTCTTCAACGCTTTGGATTTTCGAGCCTTCAATTATAATATCGGCACATTTGCCACTGGGTAACTGAACATTTCTTATTTTTAACATTCTGTCAAGTGCCCATTTTTTAGACAGATTGTGTTTCCGCAGATAGTTTGTTAGTTAATAATAATGGTGAACGATTCGACCTTTGAGAAAAAGGTATCAAACATCGTCTCGGGTCGGAAAGAACTGTCCTAGGGTATTCTGGTGCCTCATTTTTTGACCAATTTTCTGAAAATAACTGTCTTGGTTGCTTTGTTGTCAGGACTCGCTGGGCAAAAACAGCTGGTGGACACTTTAAGGCAGTATGGATTCTCAGGTTATTATAGTAATGAATTTGCTGAGCTATGGCTTCAATTAGTTCACCCAAGGTCAGATAACATTCAGGATGTCCTAATTCTAACTTAAAGCCAGAATAAAAGGATTCTTTATATCCGTTCTGCCAAGGACTGGCTTTCTGACTCATTGATGGCTTGATATTAAAACTTTTAAGAAGATTAAGATATAATTTGCTGCGATATTCTGAACCTTGGTCAGAATGAGTTATTGCTGGAGCTGGATGATTATTTAAGGCATTAAGCAAGGCTTGAGCAACCAAGTCAACATTATGCCTGATTGAGACTTCCCAGCCAACTACTTGTCTGGTAAAAACATCCTCTAAGGTAGCCAGATAAACAAATCTTCCATAATAAGGCAGATAAGTGAAGTCAGAGAACCAGACTTGATTTGGAGCGTCAATGACTATTCCTTGAACTAAATTGGGAATATTCATTGGCGCTTGGGCAAGGTCCTCTGGTTTTTTCGGTTTCTTTCTCTTTCTCTGTGGTCTCAAGCCAAAGATCTTCCTAACTCTCAATACCCTTTTCTTGTTGACATTCAAGGCCAGAGCTATTCTCTTTTATGTCCATAAGCTTTATGAGTAGTCATCACTTTTTCAATCTCAGCTTTCAGTTTTAGGTCTTTTGCCGGCAGCTTAGGTTTGTAATACAGGCTTTGACGAGAAATACCTAATTGTCTAGCCAATTCCTTCTTGCTTTTGAGAGGAGCTAACAGATTAATGACCATAGCGAGGCTGGATTTTTTTTCCTAACCTCTGATCAGCTATCAGTTCTCCGATGATTTTCAAAAGAGCATCTTTTTCTCTTTTCAGCTTGGCTAATTCCAGCAAGGTTCCTGAATCCTGGCCAGAACGGCTTAAATAACCATAAATAGTTCTTGGCTGAACCCCGTATTCCTTTGCCAAATCAGCTACTCGTTCGCCCTTTTCTTTAATCCGGGCAATGATCTCCCTTTTTTTGCTCGGGAGTAAGTAATGGATATCCTTTCATATTCTTTTAGAATACCGCGGAAAGGACTCTGTGTCTAATTTTAGGGGTACCTGCCCGTTAACAACCTGGTGAAACTTTACACATAAGCAATATTCTCTAATACTTTAGAAAGTTTACCACCAGTAAAATCATTATATTTTTTCTCATTTAATGTATCTAAACTAATTACAATTGTAGTATCATGAGTAAAAAGAAAATTCGTCATCTTTTTCGTCAATAAACTTCCGTTAGTAGCAATTAAAGATATCATACCAAGTTGATGAATATAGCCAATAATCTTTTTTATATTTTCCCATAACAAAGGCTCTCCCTCCCCCAGAATACAAACTACTCTCGCTCCTAGTTTTTTACTTTCTTTTATAAGAGATAATATTTCTGTCAAGTTCAAAGCATCTTTAGTGGAAGGAGATGCATAGGTTAAAGTGAAACATTTTTTACAACAATAATTACAAATTGGCGGAGAATTAATTAATAAGAAATCAATTAATGACTTCCCTAAGGTTACTTTTTCAACATTCTCTAAATACTTAGATAAACCCTTTAATACTTTTTTTGTATCATTATTTTTCCTTGCCATATTAATTCGATTGAATTAACATTTTTATAATTTTTATTTAAAATTCAACCTTATATTTAATCTCCTTAATTAGAATTGTTCTAAAAAACGTAAGTCGCCCTCGCGAAATAACCTTATATCATTGATTTTATATCTCATCATTGTCAGCCTATCTAAACCAATCCCAAAAGCAAAGCCCTGCCAATCTTTTGGATTAAGCCCTGATTTTTTGAAAACGTTTGGATGAACCATTCCCGCTCCCATTATTTCTACCCAACCAGTTTCTTTACAGAGAGAGCATCCTTTTCCATCACAAACGACACAAGAAATGTCTACCTCAAAACCTGGTTCGACAAAGGGAAAATAACTCGGTCTCAATCTTAATTTTATATCTTTCTTAAAAAATTCCTGAAAAAATCTTTGAATGATTGCTTTAAAATTTGCTACTGAAATATTTTTTCCTACCATTAATCCTTCAACATGCCAAAATTCAAGATCGTGAGAAGGGTCGGTTGCTTCATGGCGAAATACCCGGCCAGGGGCAATAATTCTAAGAGGTGGACTATTTTTTTCCATATAACGAACCTGGACTGGTGAGGTATGGGTTCTAAGCAAGAGTTTTGGTTTCCCACTTTTTAGCCAGAGAGTATCCCAGAAATCTCTGGCTGGGTGTTCAGCTGGAATATTCAAGGCATCGAAATTATACCACTCAGTCTCAACCTCCGGTCCTTCAACCACAGTAAATCCCATTGATTGAAAAATTTCTTCAACTTTTCTTTTAATTTGAGTTAAGGGGTGAAGATGACCTAAAATTATTCTTTTTCCCGGAGCAGTGATATCAATCCATTCTTTTTCTTCAGCTTCTTTTTTAATTTTTTCTTTAATTTCTTCGGCTCTCTGGTCAAACTTTAGCTTCAAGAAATCTTGAAGCTCATTGGCTTCCTTGCCAATTTTTATTCTTTTTTTCTTTGGCCATTTTTCCAAAGATCTCAAAACCAGGGTAAGCTCTCCCTTTTTCCCTAAATATTTATTAAAAACATCATTCAAACCCTTCAAATCCTGAGCTGAATTAATATCTTTCTGGGCCTGTTTTTTTATTGATTTTAGATCAATCTTGGCCATACTTATATTTTAGCCTAATTTTAATATAAAATCAAACCTCTTTTATCCCCATTTTAATAAAAAGTCGTTGAACTGACTGTCCAACGACTTTTGCCGATGCCTTTTAAACCCTGTCAAATGCGTCTAATGATAGATTGAAAAAGGATGAAAAAGGGATGTGTATTTTTGCCTTTCTTTCGCTTCGGTTGCCCTATCGCCTTCTTGGTCTGCCCTTTGGTCACTCAACTAAGCCCAACTCTTGCCTCATCATCTCATTAGCCATTGCCAAGATGAATTCTTGATAAACTTTTTGCCGCTCAGCTGGAGTTTGACCAAACCT
>OGCI01002006.1_pt1 | contig 14850 bp, 15 predicted proteins | sample 1570021 | NCBI WGS metagenome assembly OGCI01 (sample SAMN06264664, study PRJEB24512) | hot springs metagenome | isolation source: Hot spring water | place: South Africa: Tshipise | collected 2015-06-21 | reverse complement strand
ATACCAAATGCCAAATCTCAAATGATCTTCACTTTGAAATATGAACTTGATTTAACATTTGAACTTTGACAATTGAAATTATCTATAACCCAATGATTACGAGTGAGTAAGAAAATCTGGAATGGTTTCTCCTCTGATCAGGTCCTCATACTCTTCTCTTTTCCGGATCACGTATATCTCTTCATCACGAACGAGAATTTCGGCAACACGGGGCCTTGAGTTGTAGTTGGTGGACATCGAGAATCCATAAGCACCCGCACTCATGATAGCAATCAGTTCGCCAGGGTTGAGCCTTGGAATCTTCCGTCCTTTGGCTAAAAAATCGGCCGACTCACAGACAGGGCCAACCACATCCGCAACAATCTCCTCTCGGCCTCCTTCCTGCACCGGAAGGATCTGATGGAAGGAACCGTAATAACTCGGGCGAACCAGATCGTTCATTGCCGCATCGACAATGACGAACCGCTTCTCCTCATTCTCCTTAATATAGAGAACCTTTGAGACCAGAATGCCTGCATTTCCAACGATCACCCGGCCCGGTTCCAGAATGAGGGTACAATCGAAACTGCGAATCTCCTCGAGGATGTTAGAGGCATATTCATAGGGATGGGGAGGCTCTTCATCGCTATAGGTGATACCCAAACCTCCACCCAGATCGAGATAATGGACCTCCATCCCCTGTTGTCTCAAATCATTGATCAGTTGTTTCAGTTTTCGGAGAGCCTCTACAAAGGGATCTACCTCCACTAACTGTGACCCAAGATGGCAGTCTATTCCAACGATTTTCAGATTAGGGAGTTCTGAAGCCAAGCGGTAAGCCATCGGCGCCCGGAGGATATCAATGCCGAATTTATTCTGTTTCATCCCTGTGGTTATGTACGGGTGAGTTTTGGCATCAATGTCAGGATTGACCCGGATGGAGATGGGCGCTTTCTTATTAATTCTGCCAGCCACCTCATTGATCTTCTGAAGTTCCATGGAGGATTCGACATTGAACATGAGGATACCCGCTTTCAGTGCATATTCAATTTCGTCCTCCTTCTTTCCAACGCCTGAAAATACGATCTTCTGGGGATCTGCGCCCGCTTGAACTGCCCGATATAATTCTCCACCGGAGACAACATCCACCCCTCCTCCCAAATTAACAAAGAGCCGGATCAGAGCGAGGTTCGAGTTGGCCTTCATCGAGTAACAGACGAGATGGGGGATTCCTTCGAAGGCTTGATTAAAGACATTGAAATGCCTCACCAGGGTTTTATAACTGTAAAGATAGAAGGGTGTCCCTACTTTTTCAGCGATCTTCTTAATAGGAACACCCTCGCAGTGAAGCTCGTTGCCTTTATATTCGAAATAGTGCATCTGGTCTTCTCCAATTTCAGATTTCAAATCTCAGATTGTAGATTTAAATTTTTCAATCTGAAATCTTAAATCACAAATCTCCAATCAATAAATATATTTCACTCTCACCTCTTCGGAGAGAGGACTTTCGTTCTGATGAACAGAGTTATCTACGGCGCTCACAGCATACTCATAATCCTGACCAATTTGGACCTCCTTATCAAGATAGGTCTCTTTCGTCAAGGGAGTGGGGTTCAGTCGCTTAAACTCTTTTTCGCCAGGTTTTCTTCGGTAGACATAATAGCCTAAGAGATCGGATTCTCGATTCCTTTTCCAGTTCAGCTCCATCCCATCCCTTAAAGGAATAGCAACCAGCTCAAGCGGAAACATGGGAGGAATCAGGTCTGTGGGGGTAGTAGGAGGGCTGACAGTTCCTTTTCCCTCGACGTCGGTTTTGACAACCCGCTTCACCGCCCTGACCGAATAGACGTATCTCTTCTCATTCTCCACGCTTAAATCCGTATATTGGGTCACAGTTAGTACCTCTCTGTTGATCGGCTGGATTGGAAATTCTTCTCCTTCCAACTTGCGGTAAATATTATAACCGATTGCTTCCACCACTGGCTCCCAGGAGAGGTCCACCCTTTTATCTCCCCGTTCTGCCACAACCGTTCTTGTTGCATGGGGCGGATAATCCCAGAATACTGTAACCGGATTTGAAGGTGCACTCGAATAACCACGACGGTTTAATGTCACTACCTGATAAACATAGACCTTCCTTGGCTCCACATCCTCAAAAAGAAGGGACATTCTTTTTCCTTTATCTTCCCCCTTCCTGTCGAGTTTCGACTCAAAGACCACCTTTGTCTTCTCTCCACAGCCCCTGCACTGGTCTCCAATGAGATCTCCTTCGGATCGAAGAACCTTAAATTCCCACAAATCCGTCAGCGGAGACTTGTCAGTATTCTCTTTGGGAAAGGTCCACTCCAGAAGAACCCTCCCTTCTCTGGATCTTGCCTCAAGGTCAACGATCCGTTTCGGAACAACCGATGACCAGGGCACTGGAGGTGCCTTCTTGCCACATGAAACCATCACCATCAAAAGGAGCCATAGGAGAATAATCCTTTGGGCAAATTTAACCATCTCAAGTGATCTAAAGTGTCTAAAGTGAACTAAATTTCCTAAATTTCTCAAACCGAATCGAACCCCACATATCTTTGACATTTCTCTAATCCTTATTGGCTCTTTTTCACTTTAGTCACTTTAGGCATTTTAGGCAATTGAGTCACTTCTTTGGTCGTTCTCCAAAAATTGCTGTTCCCACCCTCACATAGGTGGCCCCTTCCTCAATGGCCACCTCAAAGTCGTTCGACATTCCCATGGAGAGCTCCTTCAATGGGATACCCGCCTCGGCCATCTTCTCCATTAACTGCCGGAGTTGAACATAATAAGGGCGGCTCAGCTCGGGATCCTCAAAGTAAGGCGGCATCGTCATCAACCCCACGAGAGAGAGATGATTGAGATTGAAAATCTTCTGAGCAATATCGAATGTCTTTGCTTCCTCCGTTCCGAATTTGGTCGCTTCACCTGAGAGATTAACCTCGATCATCACCTCTATCTTTCGATCCTCCTTTTCCGCCCTCCGGTCCAGTTCTTCTGCCAATGGGATGGAGTCCACAGAATGGATCATGTCAAAGAGGCGAACAGCATACTTCGCTTTATTCGACTGAAGATGTCCGATGAAGTGCCAGGAGATGGGTTTTCCGATCTCTTCAATCTTCTTCTGGGCCTCCTGCACATAATTTTCACCCAGAATGGTAACGCCCGCATCAATCGCTTCTCTAATTCTCGCTACCTCCACTGTCTTAGAAACAGCAACCAATTTAATTCCTGCGGGATCTCTTCCCGCCCTTCGAGCCACTTTCTCGATTCTTTCCTGCACTCTTAAAAGATTCTCCCTAATGTTTGACATATTCTTCAATCTGAAATCTGCAATCTGAAATCTGCAATTTTAATGGCCCCTAATCGTCTCAATATCTGAATCAATTCGCAGACCGGAAGGCCAACCACATTGGTGTAGGACCCATTAATCGCCTCAATCATAAATGATCCGATCCCCTGAATACCATAGCCTCCGGCTTTATCAAAAGGCTCACCCGTCCCAACATACCACTCCATCTCAGCCGAGCTGAGCGGTTTCACCCTTACTGCTGTTTCGACAACTTCGCTTTCTCCTTTTCCTTTTTGGGTATGCCGAACAGAGATGCCGGTCAAAACGCGATGTTCCTTACCACTCATTAGCCGGAGCATTTCCAGGGCCTCTTCACGGTTTTTGGGTTTTCCTAAAATGATCCCATCCACATAGACCACCGTATCGGCTCCAATCACCCAGCACTCAGGGTATCGGTTTCCCACATCGAATGCCTTTGCTTCAGCCAATCGAACCACATGCTCACGGGGCGATTCGCCTGGGACAAAAACCTCTTCAACATGACTCGGAATCACTTCAAAATCGAGACCTAATTGTTTCAATAGGTCATATCGTCGTGGAGACCTCGAGGCAAGAACCAATCGGTTTTTCATTTTTAAAAACTAAAGGAATTCCAAAGGATTGTCAATATTGAATCAAGATTGAATTAAAATGGCAATGCTAATTGAATCCAAAGAGACGAGGAAGGGTCAGAGTAAAAAAAGGCATATAGGTGACCACAAATAAGATAATAATCTCAACGATTAAAAAGGGAATGACTTCTTTTAGGAGAGGCCCCAGATCCACTTTGGCCACACTGCAAACGACAAATAGACATAGACCCATCGGTGGTGTCAGAAGCCCAATCATCAGATTGGTCACGACGATGACACCGAAATGAATAGGATTAATCCCCGCTTGAATGACAACCGGCATTAAGATTGGAACGATCAAAATAATCGCAGCCAATCCTTCTAAAAAGCACCCAACGATGAGGAGAAAGATATTGATGAGAAAGAGGAGAACATAAGGATTTTTTGAGATAGAAAGAATGAACTGGCTTACCTTCTGCGGAATCTCTTGGGTGGCCAGAATCCAGTTAAAAGCGTTGGCCATCCCCATGACCATCAAGATCGTGCTGGTTAAAACCATACTTCTAAAAAAGAGTGTTGGAAGGTCTTTGAGGGACAGGGTCCTAAGAATAAAGAACCCAACAAAGATGGAATATGCAACCGCAATGGAAGCAGCTTCGGTGGCGGTAAAAATTCCGCTCAATATCCCACCTAAGATGATCAATGGCATAAGGAGTGGAATAATGGCGCCTGCTAATTTTTTGAAGAAGATACTTAATTGGAAGGGTTCAACCGTCTTTGGATAATTTCGCTTTCTGGAAATCACATAGTTGACAGCCATCAATCCAAAACCAATAAACACTCCTGGGAGAGCCCCTCCAAGAAAGAGAGCTCCCACAGACTGGTTGGCAAGCAATGCAAGCACAACCATCGGGATACTTGGGGGAATGATCGGACCGATGACAGAAGACGATACGGTGACAGCAGCACTATACGGGATGCTATAACCCTCCTTTTTCATCGCAGGAATCAGAATCGATCCAAGTGCTGAAGTGTCTGCAACGGCCGATCCACTGATGCCAGCAAAGAACATGCTTGCCACAATGTTGACATGGCCCAATCCTCCCCGAATCCTTCCCACCAGCTCTTTTGAAAATTCTACGATGCTATCAGTAATCTTTGCCGCATTCATTAAGTTCCCGGCCAGTATGAAGAAAGGGACCGCCATAATGGGAAAGGAATCCATCCCTGTAAACAATCGCTGAGGAATGAGATGAAGGGGGACCCCGGGTAGGGCCATCAAAGCAATCAGGGTTGAAATTCCCATGACAAAGGCAACTGGAATCCCCAAAGCCAAAGTCAGTAAGAAAATGATTGCAATGAGTAATTTCATGGTAATTCCTAACGTTCTTCGTGTCTATCGTCTTTGAAAATGAGGATGGCCAAGGCTTCAAGGAATATCAGGAAACAACCCACCGGGATGGCTAAATAGGGCCAGGCCATCGGGATCTCCATGGCAGGTGATGTTTGTCCTTCGAGTTTTGAAACAAGAATAAATCCTTGTATCGAAATGATCGCCATAAAAATGATGATGATGATTTGAGCAAATTGGAAAAGTCCCTTACCATACTTTTTTGTGAAACGATCCTGAAGCATCGTGACGCCTACATGTGATCCTTCTCGAAAGGCAATTGAAGCTCCCAATGAGACTCCCCAGATCATGAGATATCTCGCCAATTCTTCTGACCAAGGGAGTGGAGCTTTAAGAACATACCGAAAGAGAACGCCAAGAAGAACACTCAGGGTCATAGCCCCGATAATTATAAAGAGGACCCACTTCATAAAAAGATGAAAGCCATGTTCAATGGTTAAGATTCGATTTCGCAGGTCACGCATGACGAAAAGGGTCTCCTCCATGGGTCCACCACCCCTTTTGACCAAAAGGGGTGGTGGCATTGAATCCGATTACTTGGCCAATTCGTCCTCGGCCTCTTTCACCGCTTTTAACAATTTGTCGATCCAGGGCCTCCCGATCTGCTTCTCAATGTACTCGATCACCGGTTTCTGGGCAGCCTCTCGGAACATAGCCCGTTCTCTTGGGGTGGGAGAGTAAACTTCCATCCCCTTCTCTCTTAATTGGGAGACTCCAATAGCGGAGTTAAGTTGCTGAATTCCCCTTCCAACCAGACCAGCATTGATGGCTGCTGTTTTTAAGATCGCCTGGGTCTCCTTGGGAAGTCCCTGATAAAACTTGTCATTAATCAAGATGAAATCGACTCCATAGGAGTGTCCATCCAACGTCAGATATTTCTGGACTTCAAAGAATTTCACGGAGAGGATGACCGATACAGGGTTTTCCTGGCCATCGACCACTTTCTGTTGAAGGGCTGTATAGACCTCTGGCCAGGCGATAGGTGTAGGCGCTGCGCCCAAGGCCCTTACCATCGTAATATAGACTGGGCTCTCCATCACCCTGATCTTAAGACCTTTCATATCGGCTGGCGATTTGATGGGACGGACGGAGTTGGTGAAGTTTCGAAAACCTGTTTCTCCGTAGGCAAGGACTCGCATTCCTGTCTTCTTTAAACAATCCTCTGCCATCTCTTTCCCAAACCATCCATCCATCACTCTCCACGCAACCGCTGGAGAAGAAAAGAGATAAGGGATATCCAGGACCTGGGCCTCTTTGTAAGTCCCGGCGATGGCCGCTGAAACCATGGACATCTGGATTGTCCCTAACTTGGTCGCTTCGACAAGCTCTCTCTCTCCGCCCAGTTGGCCTGCTGGAAAAACTTTGACCGAAACCCCAGGGGCTTCAGCCTCAACCACATTTTTAAAGAGCGCCCCAGCCGCACCCTTTTTGGAAGTAAAAACATCGGGTGGATCCACATGACCAAATTTGATCTCGATTGACGACGCCAGCACAGGGGCAACGACGAAAAAGAAACAGACCAATCCAATCACCATTCCCAAAACCATTCCCTTCTTTTCCATTCTCTTCATCCTCCTTTCTTATTTTGCCCTCCCTTTCCATATCCCAATTGGATTGCCACGGCTTTGCCTCGCAATGATAGGGAGAGGCTAAAATCATTTGAGCAAAGCCGAGGGATCTCAGCTTTAAAAACTTACATCTCAAACAGCACTTTCACGAGATCCCCCTGGTGAAAGGCCGCAAACCCCTCATTGGCCTGATCCAGCTTGAACCGTCTGGTAATCATCGGTTCTGCCAGGACCTTCTTATACTCCACCCATCGGATCGCCCTGAGGAATTGGCCCGGAAGCACAGCCACATCTCCCATGACGGTCAATCCGCTCCTCAACAACGTCAAGGGGCTTATGGTCGCTTCTGGATAGAGACCGAACAGCACAACACGACCCCTCGCCGCTGCGAGGTTAATAGAGAGGGGAACGGTTGAAGGATGGTTGGCTGTCTCCACGACGATATCCACCCCAATTCCATTCGTGATCTCTTTGACACGCTTCACCACATCCTCTTTGCTTCCGTTGACGATGTAATCCGCTCCAAGCTTCTTGGCGATCTCAAATCGTTGGGCATCCTGATCAAGTCCAATCATGATCACCATCGAGGCCCCGGCAGATTTGAAGGCCTGAAGGTGGAACATTCCAATGGACCCTGGACCAATGATCGCTACGGTATCCCCTAATCTCGGCTTCACATGATCCAGCGTGCGGACGGTGAGAGCAATGGGTTCAAGAAAAGCAGCGTCAATCAAAGACAGGCTATCCGGCAATTTATAAGCAACAAAAGCCGGAACCACACGATATTCTGCAAATGTTCCATCGCAGGTGATTCCCAGATGCCTCCACTGCATGCACATATTCGGATATCCGTTCAGACAGTTCTCACACTGGTTGCAACCCCACAGGGGATTGAGTCCCACTTTGTCTCCCGGCTTAACGTGGGCAACCCCTTCACCCACTTCAGCCACCACTCCAGCTCCTTCATGGCCCATGATCAATGGAATGGGAACTGGTACTCGACCTTTGTAGGTGTTCTTCAAAATCATCACATCGCTGTAACAAATCCCTGCGGCCTTCATCTTGACAAGCACTTCGCCCAGCCCTGGCTTTGGCATGGGAAGCTCTTTGACCTCCATTGCCCCTGCCTCTTCCCTCACTTTCACAATCGCTCTCATAAACTCTCCTTTAAAAATTCTGATGCAACCCCCTTCTCTCTTCACCGTTGTCTACAATGGAAAGAAAGGATGACTTTTTCCAACTCTATGCGTAGCACGACACTATGTACAAAGCCCCATGCTCTACATCCGGTTTACGGTGGAAAGGCAATCGTATAGAGATGTCTTCCGCCCTTTAACGGACCTTTAAGAAGTGCCTCAACCTCTTCGGGCGGTCGTTGTGTCAGATATTTACTCTCAGGCAAAACTCCCGGAGGAAATTTGGCTATAATATCATCGTGGAGCTTTTTCAGATAATCGAGGGTGACCTCTATGCTTTTATAAGCCTTCTTTGGATCGGCTAAGGAAGGTTTTCCAATCACTCCCTCTGGGTAGATCACACATTCAATGCCTCCACAACCAACGGCACAATGACCGGGAATCGGATTGCCATAAATGTCTCCACCCCGATCCAGATGTCCTGGAGGCAAAAACCCCCAGGGCGTATTGTCTTCGGCATGTTCGAGCTGAACCATCTCGGGAAAGAGCGCCATGGAGAGGGAGGTCTCTGCCTCACAGGCATGTTGGAAAGGATTGTCGTAAGGTCCACCGTGGGCCTTGTCCATAAGGGTCTGCCCCATCACCCTTGGAATATCGATAAAAACGATAATGGCAGGCACCTGATACTTCTTGCCAAACTCATTGATGGCTGAGGGAACAATATACTCTTGGCCATGAAGGCTCAGGAAGATCTGTTTTCGAAAACCTGTGTTCCAGAAACCGGCCATAATCGCCCTGAGATAAGCGGAAAATACATCGTCTGGAATGACGACCGTTCCAGGCTGTCCTAAATGGTGGTATGGGTGAGATCCATAAACAACAGGATGCGCGACTGTACAGCCTGTCGCCTTTGACACTTCTTCGGCTATTCTTGTCACCACAAAGATATCCTCACCATAAGGACCAGCCGCCCCATGATTCTCCGTAGATCCAAGTGGAATGAGGATGATATCATTCTTCAGTAGTCTTTCTTCCACATCCTTCTTGGTCATCGTTTGAAAATAGATCTTGCTCGGTTTGTCCATGTGCCCACCTTCTGGTGGTAGCTTCCAATTTCCCATGGCATGTCTCCTTTCCTACTAACTATTTCCTATGGCTCGCCAACTGAGGAGAATAGATCCATATAAACCTCAGAACCTCGTCCCCTGTGTTGATGATCTTATGAAATTTTCCAGGAGGGTTATAGATGCAGACCCCGGGCTCGAGAGGGATCTCCCTTCCTTCAGTCACAAATACCCCTCGTCCAGCAACAAAATACATTACCTCTTCTTCGTGATCATGCTTATGTTCCGGCACCATTCCACCTGGATACGTCTCATTCACTCCCATGGCCAGATTCTGTGATCCCACGGTCTTTTCGGAGATCAGAATCCATGACATCCTTGGAGGCTCCCTACGTTCTCCCTTCACATCTTTGATATGAACCACTTTCAGCTCGGACATGGTGTCCTCCTAACCGCTCCATCATTTCGAAGCACGAATTTCGAAAGCCGAAACAATATCAAATGTCCAAAAATGAAAAAAACCAAAAAGAAAGCATGGATAGCGTTTTGAAAATTTGGGTATTCGTGTTTTGAGTTTGTTTCGAAATTCGATATTCGGATTTCATATTTCGCCAAACTCCTATCCCCTGATATCCGCTCATTGAAACCATGCGGGTTCTATCGAATTAGGATTCCGCCATTTAAATCGATGGTGACCCCTGTGATCCAGTCTGATCGTTTGGAAGCCAAAAAGATGGCCGTATCGGCTACATCCTCAGGCAGACCATCTTTCATTATGGCTCTACCAATATTCCATGTGGCAAAGACTTCAGGCGGATACTGTTTTGTCTGTTCTGTGAGGATCGGACCTGGAGCAATGGCATTTGCATAAATTCCTGAAGGCCCAAGTTCCCTTGCAAGGGTTTGAGTAAGCCCAATGACACCTGCCTTAGAAGCAGCGTAATTAACGCCGACACCGGGACGTCCTGTTCTTCCTCCCAACGAAGCAATATTGATTATCTTTCCTCTTCCCTGTTTTTTCATTATCGGAGCAACCGCTCTACAACAGATAAATGTTCCGGTCAAATTGACTTTCATAACGGATTCAAAGATTTCAAGAGTCATCTCTTCAATCGGTTTGTGACGAGAAATGCCGGCATTATTGACGAGGATATCAATTCTGTTGAATTGGCTGATAACCTCAGAGACAGCCAATGCCACTTCTGTTTCATTGGTGACATCTACTTTGATGGCTATCGCCTTTTTGCCAGAAGAATCAAGAGAGGTGGTTACACTTTTAGCTAAGGGGAAATCAATATCCCATATCGCTACTCGGGCGCCCTCACTAAAAAATTTCTCGGCAATAGCTTTCCCGATTCCCTTCCCACCGCCTGTGATAATAGCAACCAAATCCTTCAGTTCCATTTTGTCTCTCCCTGATCGAGAAAAGATCTGCTAAAAAACACTATTGGGGATCTTTACCTCCCAGACCTGCTGCATCTCTTCCATGGAAAGGTCATAAACAGAATTCCTTGGAGGAAGTGATTCTTCCCTCATGAATTCCGGAATATCGAAAAATTCTTCAGAAACTCCAGCGCGCCGATTAAACTCTCGTTCCGTTTCCAGGACATCAAGCCCAATCTTTTGGACATCTTCATAGGTGACATTCCAACCGTAACGCCCTTTCAGAAAAAGAGCGAAAAGGTTGGGGTTCTTTACGAAGGGAGGCCGAGTAAAGAGGCAGAGGCCCATGGTGTCGAGAATAGCCGCCCGGATTTGAAGTCTTCTTGAATTTTCTACCTGATTGTCTCTACCAATTGGATCGACTGTTTTAGCAGTTTCAAAGGCATTTCCCGCAGTGTGGTCTGCACCCATCGGGGAAGTGACGTAGGTAACTCCGTTTCCCTTCAGTGCACGCGGATCATAGCCCGGAATAGCCTGGCCTTTGATAGCTGGTACGCGCCTCACTCCTAAAACGCGTCCTGTGATCACCACTCCATTACCCAAAATCCGTCCGAGGTGGGTCCCGCGACCTATCTGCCGAATTAAATCCTTTGCCCCTTCAGCATCTCCAAATGGGATAATTCCTGCTTCCATGGCAACGCCTATAGCAGCACCTGTTTCAATCGTATCGACCCCCACCTCATTACAGAGTTGGTTGAGCTCAGCGATGTCATCCAGGTCACCAATCCCGCAATTGGGGCCAAGAAGTGTGATATTCTCGTATTGGATGGAAGCCACTGTCTTCTTCCCCGAAGGATCTGGAAAGACATTGGAACAAGAAATGACACACCCCCTCAAACAGGGAGTCCCGGAACGGCCATCCCCTCCTCTCTCTGCTATCACTTCAACGATCCGTTCTCCGCAGATCGCCTCTGCCTTTTCAAATTGACCCTCACGAAAATTTCTCGTTGGAAGGAGGCCAAGCTCATTGGCCATCATAAGGATGGCAGGAGTTCCCAATTTATGCCTGTTCTCTGTTTTGGGATCTTCTAAGATGGCCTGAACAAGGTCTTTGCTGACTTCACGAAGGAGGGGCTCATCAAAAACTTGTGGAGCGACAGCCTCTGAGTCATCCACCACGATGGCTTTGATTCCTTTTGACCCCATGACCGCTCCAAGTCCACCTCGAGCCGCATACCGAACCTGGATATCATTTGCATCAGACACAGCCACCCCTGCACCTGCCATCTTCATCTCTCCAGCAGGTCCAATACAGATGATCCCCACCTCCCGACCGAACCGCTTCCTTAAGAATCGAATGGTCTCTGAGACAAACTTCCCCTTTAACTCAGGGATTTCGGACAACGTGATCTGATCTCCTCCGATCGTCAAGACCTTTGTCCCTGCCTTTTCCGGGATATCCTCTATCACCACAGCTTTGATTCCAAGTCTGGCAATCTTCTTCCCGGCCTCTCCACCGACGTCGCTCTCTTTTACGCCATGCGTCAGAGGGCTTTTCCCTCCCACCGAAAACTTTCCTGTTGTCGTCACTGAGGTATCTCCAAGGAGGCCTGGCGCAAAAATCAATTTATTGTGACGGCCAAGAGGATCACAGGTGGGGGGAACCTCTCTCAATAAAAACTTACTGATCAGGAGTCTTCCACCCCAGCGCATCTCTTCGTTGGAAGCCTCTTGTTTCGAAATATTTCCGGTTCGAGTATTAACCCTGATGATCCATTTCATCTTTCCCTATTCCTCTCTCAACCTTAAAGGGCTTTTTACCTTTTCTAAAAGGCGATTTAAGTCGCTCACCACCGAATCATTTAATTGAATTCCTTCGGCCATGCTCTTTCTCTCTTTTTCAAATTCGATCTCACCTGGAAGATAGATCTGTGAGACACCTTTTGCTCTCTTTGACTGTTTAATCAATGCTACATAGGACGTCATGAGATCCCTGAACTGATGGAGTGGCATAAACCTCTCGATATCAATGGCCATTGAAAACACGCCAATGCCAGTAGGCCCTAAGGGCTGATGAAATGTTTTAATTCTGGGACCGTATTCGGAGCCTGAGAGAAGACCGGAGAGAACATCAATCATAAGGGCCAAGCCATAACCTTTGGGTCCGCCAATAGGGAGAAGGGTCCCTTTCATGGCAGCGTCTGGGTCAGTCGTTGGTGCCCCTTTTTCATCGAGTGCCCATCCTAACGGGATGGGTTCCCTCTTCCTTTGAGCAAGGCGGATTTTACCTCTGGCAACGACACTCGATGACATATCCAAAACAACAGGTCCCTCATTTCCTCCTGGAACGGCAATGGATATGGGATTTGTCCCTAAAAAAGGTTCAGTCCCTCCCCATGGTGACATGGAGGGTGCAGAGTTGCTCATTACGACACCAACCATGCCCTCTTCTGCAGCCATGAGGGCATAAAAGGCAAGGATCCCGATGTGATTCGTGTTACGGATGAGCGTAATCCCTGTGCCGACATCCCGGGCCTTTTGAATATTTATCTGCATAGCCCGATGAGCAGCCACCTGGCCCAATCCATTTCCGCCATCCAAAACCGCAGTAGAGCGGTCCTCCCGAATAACCTTCAAAAGGGTCGGAATTTGAATCATTCGAGCATCAATACGGTCTGAGAGAAGTTTCAAAAAATGAACACCGTGGGTATCAATCCCTCTCATCTCAGCTCGAACTAAACAATCTACTACCAAACCCGCTTCTTCACCAGGGACATTTAAACCATTCAGGATTTCAATGGAGATCTCTCTTAATCGTTTTGGTTCGATTCTCATCAGGCTATTTTTCAACCATTCCTAAGAACTCAAAGACCTTCTCTAACTGGTTTAGCTCTACGCTGGAGACCCCTGTCTTCAACTTTTCTGACTTTATCTTTTCTGCTTCAATCCTTTTAAGCGATCTCTCCAATACCTCTTCGCATTTCAATCGCTCAACCACGACGATTCCATCATCATCCCCAAGAATTAAATCTCCTGGATGCACCCATACTCCTCCAAAAAGAATAGGATGATTGATCAATCCAAGAACCGTTTTCGTCGTCCCCTTGATGCAAAAACCACGGCAGAATATGGGAAATCCCATTCGGATAATCTCCGCAGAATCTCTGATACATCCATCAATAGCCAAACCTCCCAGCTTCCTGGCAATTGCTGAAGTAGCCATTAATGCCCCCCAGTAGCCTGCCTCGTAGTACTCTCCCACCGAAGTCACCAGGATGTCTCCAGGCTGGGCGCGTTCAATGGCTTTGTGAAGCATGAGATTATCTCCAGGATGGCACTGAACCGTGAAGGCTGGACCGCAGAGCTTGACTCCAGTCGTAATCGGCTTAATTGCAGAAGCAGCCGCCCCTTTTCTTCCGGAGGCCTCATGCACCGTTGCAGTTCCGATCCCCCGAAATTGATCGATCAAGTCATTGGGAGGCCTCTCAATATGTGTGATGACATGGATCACCGATGAAGTCCCTCCTTTTCCCCTTTTGCATCAGATGATCTTTTTGAGATATTCCAGCGAGTTCCTAAGATGGTTTCGGACGGCCTGCTCCGCCCTTAGAGGATCCTGTGCTTCCATGGCTTCCAATATCTCCAAATGTTCTCTAAAAGACTCTTCGGAGCGACCCGGATGTGATTGATCAAAGAAATAGATTCGGTTTCTCACAACATGGTCCTGAAGCCTTCTGTAAATTTCCATCAGTTGACTATTTCCCAGGGTTTCAAAGATAAAGGTGTGTATCTGATCCCCAGACCTGAAATGACTGGGAGCGGGTCTTCCGTTTTCGCTTTCAGACGAGATGAATTTTTCCTTTAAGAGTTTAATCTTAGATAAATCCACTTTTGCAATTGCCCTTTTAATGGCTTCACATTCTAAGAATTCTCGTATCTCAAATATTTCTCGGATATCCTGGAAAGAGATTTTCGAGACGAAAGAGCCCTTGCCAGGAATATTTTCAACAAAACCTTCTTTTTCGAGCTGTTGAAGGGCTTCGCGAATCGGAGTTTTACTCGTTTTCAACTCTTTTGAGAGGATCACTTCATTGAGCGGGTCTCCAGGTTTTAAAACATGGTTAATGATCCTCTTCTTCAGATTCTCATAGACGATCATCTTCTTGCTTTTCATGTTACTTCTCAACTTTTCCGAAGCCTTGCGGGATCGATATGTAATATATCGAGAATATACTTTTGATATATTCTTGAAATACCGTTAGCATATTCCATAAGCATTGTCAAGTAAAAAAGATGAGATCACTGAAAAAATCCTTAAGAGACTGGGGAAGTGGGGTTCCAAACCCTTCGAATGCGGGTCATTTAGAAGTTAAATGATTAACAATCAT
>OGCI01002004.1_pt1 | contig 14862 bp, 12 predicted proteins | sample 1570021 | NCBI WGS metagenome assembly OGCI01 (sample SAMN06264664, study PRJEB24512) | hot springs metagenome | isolation source: Hot spring water | place: South Africa: Tshipise | collected 2015-06-21 | reverse complement strand
ACCCAACCAATCAACTCTGGATTGAAGCCGTTAATGGCTGGTTCCAATATCTGGGAAGCCGAGGTAAACAAGAATTTGGGCAAGATTTTGGTTTCGTCCCTAATGTTGCTTGGGCTCCCGGATTCTGGTTGAGAGGGATTCCCGGAGCCTCCCAAGACGCTCCTGGAGCAGTAACTTTGCCCTACATAGGGGGATTTCTACTCGAACATTTCGCAACTCACGCGTTTGGTACTCCCGGAGATACGCGTGTTGCCTTATATGGTACCGCAACAGGAAGTAGCGGTCCTCAGTCTTGGGATCGTCGGTTGCTACGCGACAGTATTCGCCTCGTCACTGAAAACCCTAACAAGGTATCTATTCTCATGCCCACTTTCTGGTTAGGTGACTATGCAGGGTATCGTCCCGGAACCGAGCGTTTGCGTTTTGCTATCGGCATGTGCTTGATTGTCAATCATGACAATGTGTTTGTACAGTTAGACCCACGACGCCAACAAGACCAGTATCCGAATGGGTTCTTCCCACCCGAACTGTACATTCCGCTTGGTAAGCCCACTGGCAACTTTCGCATCCAGAACGGCGACATCGTATCTGGGGGCTTGTTCATCCGCGACTACGAGAATGGTATCGTTCTTGTAAACCCGATGCACGATAGAGATTACACCTTCACCGTGCCCCGCGACCTGTACGATTGGGACAGAAATCTGATACGAGCAGGCACACAGGTCACGATTCAACGCCAGACAGCACTCGTGCTGTGGTCTGCACCCGAGATTAGCCTCACCATCACTCAAGATAAGACCCAAGTCCTGCCAGGAGAAACAGTTCAGTTCACCGTGACCTACCGCAACACGGGCACCGCGCCTGGCACGAATGTGAAGATATCGGTACCTCTGCCCGAGGGGATGACACTGATTGGAAGCAACCCGACCGCTCGCCTTGAAAATGGGCAAGTGGTGTGGACGATTTCTAACATTCCTGTGAACGGCACAGGCACTTTGCGGTTTACGGTGCGTGTGGAATAGCAGGTAAAATCCTGCCGAATGAGCAACTGGGGTTGGAAGATTCGGCGGTTGCGGGCGATGAGCCTGCAGGAGATTGGCACGAGGGCGATACGCATGCTCCACGAGCGTGTCGCCCCCTTACCCCAAGAAACCCCCGAACAGACTTGGCGACGGTGGGTAGACCCCAACACCGAAGCGCAGTGGCTTGCTGACCTGCCCCTGCGGTTGCCCCTCTATCCCGATCGTGTACCTGAACCAGAGCGGGCACGACTGATCGCAGAGGCGGACGCACTGCTGGAGGGTAAGTGGCAATTTTTCGGCTACAATGTGCGCTTGCAAGACCCCCCGAACTGGAACCTAAACCCCGTGCTGGGCAAGGAGTGGATGAGCGCGCCCGCCAAGCAGATAGATTACCGCCGAATTGATGTGGCAGGCGGGGTGAAGTATGTGTGGGAGTTGTCGCGCCACCAGCCCCTACTGCGCCTTGCCCAAGCGTACGCTCTCACGGGCGAAACACACTACGCCGAGACCTGCCTGCGCTGGTGGCTGGACTGGATTGAGCGCAACCCACGCGGGTGGGGCATCCACTGGACGAGCGCGCTGGAGCATGCGATACGGGTGTTCGTGTGGCTATACTGCCTGCGCCTGCTGAACGGCTACGAAACCCTACGAGAGGTGCTGGCTCGGCTGGGTGGGGCGGTGGTTCAGCACGGAGAGTTCATTGAGCGCCACCTGTCGCCTGGCTCGTCGGCAAACAATCACCTGATTGGGGAGGTGGCTTCACTGGCGTTTGCGGGGAGTGTCCTGCCCGAAAGCGCACTCACACGGCGCTGGCAGGCGGTGGGCTATCGGGTCTTAGAGCAAGAGGCGTTGCGTCAGTTCTTTTCCGATGGGGTGAACGCTGAGCAGGCATTCGGCTACTTGCCGTTCGTGTGGGAGTTCTACCTGCACGCCTATCGGGTGCGCCCGATGCCTGAGGCGGTGCGGGAACGGTTGGCGCGCAGTGTGGCGTTTGTGCGCAATGTGATGGACGCCAGCGGGTATGTGCCTCAGGTGGGTGACGAGGACGACGGCACGGTGGCGCCGATGTGGAGCTTAGAGGCAGATCGCTACCGAGTGGTTGGGCGTGCGCTGGCAACTTTGGTGGGGTGTGAACCGATTGTGGCAATAAACCTCACCCCCCCATCCCTCCTCTCCGCAAGCAGAGAGGGGGGGGCAGGTGGCTCCCCTTCTCCCTTTGCAGGGGAGAAGGGGCAGGGGGTAGAGGGGTTTCCGCAAGGGGAGGGGGTCAAATTCCCAGAGGTAAGTTTGGATGACACACTCACCTGTTGGCTATTCGGCAACCCAGCACCAGAGGGCACGCGTCTGACCGAATCGCGGGTCTATACACAGGGGGGGTATGCGGTGTTGCATAGTGCGTCTTGGCAGGTGCTGTTCGACGCAGGACCGCTGGGGTTGGGGAGCCTCGCAGCGCACGGACACGCCGATGCGCTGTCGGTGTGCGCCTCGTTGGACGGCAAGCCGTTATTGATTGACACAGGAACCTACGCGTACCACGAAGACCCTGCTTGGCGCGACCACTTTCGGGGCACTTCGGCGCACAACACCGTGCAGAGGGACAATCAAAACCAATCTGAGATACTCGGAGCGTTCCTGTGGGGACGCAAGGCGGGGGCGTCGCTGAAGGCAGACCTCGAAAGCAACGAGGCAGAAGGCACCCACGACGGCTACCTGCCTGACCGACACACACGCCGAGTGCGCCTGACCGAGCGAGAGCTGGTGGTGGAGGACACCCTATTGGCTGACACGGGCAAGGCGTGGCGGTGGCACTGGCATTTCCACCCACGCTGGCAGGTGAGCGCAACCGAGAACGGTTGGCACATCACCGACGGCGAGACCGAGTGCCTGCTGAGCGCGGAGAACTTACCTCCCAGCGCAACCGCCGAACTAATTACAGGCACTGGCGAGGAGCCGTCGGTTGGCTGGTATTCGCCCCGATTCGGGCAGAGAGTGCCCTGCACCACCTTGCGCGTGGGGGTGCAGGGGAACGCGATAGAAGCTGAGACGCCTCTCGTGTGGCGTTTCCTGAAGCGCTGAGACGGCCCTCAGCCAAACCGCTGGCTGGCGACCCACTCGGCGTACCAGCGTCCACTGCGCTTCAGGGTGCGCTGGAGGCTCTCAAAATCCACATAGAGCAGTCCGAAACGCTTGGTGTAGCCGAACGCCCACTCGAAGTTGTCCATCAGCGACCAGTAGAAGAAGCCCTTGAGCGGGATACCGTCTTGAATGGCACGGTAGGATTGCTCAAGGTGCAGGCGGATGTATTCCTCGCGCAGAGGGTCATCCACTTCGCCCTGCTCGTTCGGCTCGTCGGGGAAGGCGGCACCGTTCTCGGTGATGTAGAGCGGAATGGCGCCGTACTCGTCGTGAACCCAGCGCAGGATTTCGTACAGCCCTTCGGGATAGACCTCCCAGCCCATCTCGGTGTAGGTCTTGCCCTCTTGAGGTACGGTGCGTGAGCCGAAGGCGTCGGTAGCGTCGTAGGTCAGCACATTGCGCGTGTAGTAGTTGACACCGAGAAAATCAATCGGCGTCTGGAGGGTCTCCATATCGCCCTCCTCAATCGGTGGGGCGAACTCGCCGACGAACGAGAGCACTGCTTGGGGATACTCGCCCCGAAAGATAGGATCTAAGAAGAAGCGGTTGATGAAGTTGTGCCACAGGGTGGCAATCATCTGGTCTTGGGGGCTATCGGTGGCGGGTTGTTGCGGACCGAGATTCGTGACGATGCCGATTTGGGCATTTTGGGGGGCGAACGCACGGAACGCCTTCACCGCTTGGGCGTGCGCCAGCAACATGTGATGTCCCGCACGGCTCGCCCCGCCCAAGTCGCGCAGACCGGGCGCGTGCTGACCGAACAGGTAGCCCAGCGCCATCACCACCCACGGCTCGTTGAGGGTCGCCCAGAGGGGCACGCGGTCGCCCAACTCGCGGAACATCAGGCTCGCATAGTCAGCGAACCACCCCACACAGTCGCGGTTCATCCAGCCCCCGCGGTCGTGAAGCGCGGCGGGCAAATCCCAGTGGTACAGCGTAATCATCGGGGTGATGCCGTTCTCCAACAAGGCATCCACCAGGCGCTTGTAGAAATCCAACCCCGCTGGATTGACCCGACCGTGTCCCTCAGGCAGGATGCGCGCCCACGCTACCGAGAAGCGATAGGCGTTGAGGTTCAGCCGTTTCATCCACTCGATGTCTTCGCGCCAACGGTGGTAATGGTCGCAGGCGATGTCGCCGTTGTGCCCCTCGTGTGTGGTGCCAGGCGTGTGGCTAAATCGGTGCCAGATGGAAGCGCCTGAGCTGTCCGCCAGCGGATAGCCTTCAATTTGATAGGACGCCGTTGCGGCGCCCCACAAAAAATCGTTCGGGAATCGCATAGACCAATCAGTTCAGCGTGGCGAGGAGGTTCCCTGCGAGTCGTCCCCTGCGGTTTCGCTAAGAAGCGTGGATATTTCCAATTCTCCCAGGGACTCGGTCTCCTCAGAACGGCTTCTATCAGGCATAAGCAGGCTTATCTCCACACTGAAAACCCAGTTGCCTTCTGAGTTGAGCTCCAGCACAAGATGAGATTGGCGCAGGCAGGCTGTGAAGCGCGGATGCCAAGCGTAGCGCATGCCGAACGGCTCGCTGGACTCACTATCGTAGTGAGCAGTGCGTCGCCAGAAGCGTGTGAAGGCGTCCAGACGCTCCGTGCCCGCCCGCTGGAACGGTATCCGCACTTTCTCATCTGCCTCAAGCCTGCGCAAGAGCCTTTGCCGTTCCTCTTTGGGGAGTGAAGCGAGCAGGACAAGCGCAGGAACCTCCATTAGCCCCCCCTTCAGGTGGGCGCCAGCGCGGTAGTTTGCCAACGCAGGCGCTTGGTCGGGCTGGCGTAGGACGCTCGTTGCGAACGCACCCAGCACTTCGATGAGCCGATGGGGGTCGTCGCCCACTTGGGGCAGGGCACGCTCTAGCGCAAACAGCGCATCCAGCGGGTAGGTGTACTGTCTATCCAGAAACGCTAACGGATTGCGCACCATCAGCACCCCATCGTGGGTCTCGTAGTACCAACGCGGTACGCTGTTCTCAAGGAGCGAATGCGCCACTTCGTGAAATGTCTTGTCGGTGTAGGCTGGTTCTCGTAGACTGCTCCACGTCACAAAAGCGTAAAGTTTGGGCCAGACTGTGTTCTCTTGGAGCCACGCGGAGAAATCGGGTTGGGTTAACCCTGCGAGCGTCCAGTTAGCGTCTGCAGAGCCAAACACGCGCTCGCGTTCGGGGGCGAGCTCCATCACGATTTCGCGCTCGTGGGCTTTCGCCCAAGCCTCCAGCACCTGCGAGAGCGTATTCGCCTGCGTCGCGCGAAACGGCTTGTTGAGCGTCGGCTCCTGTGCAAGGCTCTTTTGGTGTTGGGCAAGGTCGTTGAGGTACGCTTCCGCTTCCTTGCCCAGCTGTCGCCAGAGTTCGTCATTGCTGAGAGGCTCTACGCGCAGGCAGATTGGAAACAGCATCCATTCGGTGCCCTCGTCGTGAGGTGCGACAATATCACAGTAGGGGAATGCCCTGCGCAACTCTGCGCTCCAGCTCACGACGCCGATCGCCCAATCGTAGGCGACCAGCTCCGACTCGGGCACACTTTTGAGAAAGTCGCGCAGGTCACCCTCCGTGATGATGCCCGGAAACCCGCTGACCAGATACTGTTGCACGACGACCATCCGCTCGCGTATCAGTTGGCGCGTGTGCGCCTCTGTCCAACGCTTGCGCATCCACTGGAACATCACATAGCCGTCGAGCGACTGCACCCAAAGCCCATCGAACCAGCGCGACCAGACACGCTGAATCTGGGGATTGATACGGAACTCCCATATGTCTTCAATCGCTTCAATTTCGCTGGTTATGATGTGCTGTACCTGTTCCCACTCTTGCTCGATCTGTTTCCACTCTTTTTTGACCTCTTCGCGTGGGCGACCGAACCACGAGTCATACTGGCGGAGCTGGTCGATAATCTGCTGGTGCGCTATTTGCACATAGCGGTTGAAAAGCTGGGTGTCTCGTCGCTCTGCTTCAGGGGCACGCACGATACGCCAGTACTCAACACCGTCTGCCTCGCGCACCTTGACGAACTGCACCTCCAGCCCGTACTCGGTGAGCCGTCGCAGGTCGTCCCAAGAGCGATTCGTGAGGGCAATCAGGATGCCCTTCTGACGCAGGTTCGTGTGCGCCTCCACCTGACGCGTCGGGGTACTGAGTAGTTGCGCAAACTCGGCGTAGGTCAAGACCTGTGGGGGCACGGTATATTTGCCCTCAGGAGACTGCTCTACTCTGGGAAGCAATTGCGTAGACGAACTCAACGGAAAGTTCTGGCTGGCGCAACCAATCAGCACCAGCCCCCAAATCCACAACCACAACGATGCTTTCATCGGCACCCTCCTAAAACAGTATACCAGTCAGGAGCCGAATTCGGGTATAATCCTATGTCTGTGAAATTTTTCACGGAGGCTTGCCTATGAATGTCGAGTTGATTCTGGGGCGCGAGTTAATGCCCCTCTATGAAAAATTACTGCACGGCGAGCGTCTCTCGTTTGAGGACGGTCTCCTGCTCTACACGACTCCCAATCTGACAGGGGTCGGCTATCTGGCAAATATCGTTCGGGAACGGCTCAACGGCAACTACGCCTATTACATCCGCAACCAACACATCAACTACACGAACATCTGCAACAAGGGGTGTAAGTTCTGCTCGTTCTATGCCCAGAAGGGCGGTTCGAAACCTTATACCCTGACGATGGACGAAGTGCGCGAGCGCCTGGTTGCCTACAAGCACATCCCCATTACCGAGGTGCATATCGTTGGGGGGGTCAATCCGCGCCTGCCGTACGAATACTACTTAGGCCTCGTGCGCACAGTGAAGGAAGTGCGCCCCGATGTCCACATCAAGGCGTTCACAGCGGTAGAGTGGGAAGAGATTGCCCGCGTCGCCCGAAAACCGCTGGAGGAAGTGCTCGTGGAGATGAAGGAAGCGGGCTTAGGCAGTGTGCCTGGCGGGGGGATTGAAGTCCTCAGCGACCGTATCCATGCCGAGCAGTTCCCCAAGAAAATCGATGGCAAACGCTGGAAGGAAATCGCCAGAACGATTGCCCAAGCGGGTTTGCATCAATACGCCACCCTGCTCTATGGTATCGGCGAGACCATAGAGGAGCGTGTCGACCACTTCGTTCAACTGCGCGAGCTGCAGGACGAGACGCGACACTTTCTGGCGATGACCCCGCTCTCGTTCCATCCAGAGGGCACTCAGCTGGCACACCTGCCCCACCCGACGGGAGACGATGACCTGCGCAATATCGCCGTCGCACGCCTGATGCTGGACAACTTCCCCCACATCAAGTCGTTCTGGATAATGAACACGCCCGCTATTACCCAGGTCGCCTTGTGGTATGGCGCGGACGATGTGGACGGCACCGTTCACGAGTACGAGATTGTGTACCAAGACGACGCACCAGGAGTGCGCCAGCAGGTGTTGACGCGTCGGGAGCTGATTCGGCTGATACGCGAAGCGGGGCGCGAGCCAGTGGAGCGTGATAGCCTCTATCAGATTGTGCATTCCCCAGGCGATGAACCGGAACCCCAGCGCAAAATGCTGAAGGTGATTGCCTAAGGGCTACCGCTCCAAAATCGCCCGTACCTGCGCCAAGTCGGTCTCGGTATCCACCGCAATCGAGGGGCGCTCAAAATAGACCATGCGGATGCGGTAGCCTTGTTCCAACACGCGCAACTGCTCCAAGCTCTCGGTGCGCTCTAGAGGCGTCGGCTCCCACTGCGCAAACTGAAGTAGGAGCTCCCGCCGAAACACATACAGCCCAATATGGCGCCAGACGGGCAAATCGGAACTCTCACGGGGATAGGGGATACGCGAGCGCGAGAAATAGAGCGCATCACTTTTGAGGTCAAGCACCACCTTCACGACGCTGGGCGTTTCGTAATCTTCGGGCTTGGCAGGGCAGTAGAGGCTGCTCATCATCACGGTAGAGTCGTTCAGCAGGGGTTCTACGGCGCAGTCAATCGCCTCGGGGTCTAGCAGTGGCTCATCGCCCTGAATGTTGACATAGATGTCGCCGTCGGTGAGCCGTGCGACTTCGGCGAGGCGGTCGGTGCCTGAGCGGTGGGCGTGGCTGGTGAGCAACGCTTCCGCCCCGAACGCTTGCGACGCCTGCACGATTTCGGGGTCGGGCGTGGCGATGTAGAGGGCGTTCAGGGAGCGCGCCTGCCCCGCACGCTCCCAAACCCACTGCACCATCGGCTTGCCCGCTATCGGCAGAAGCGGTTTGCCCGGCAGGCGCACCGCCGCCATCCTCGCAGGGATGACCCCAATCACTTTGGTCATGGGCCCAGCCTCCAGGTAATCAGCCCCGAAAGCACTTTCGGATAGAAGTAGGTGGACTTGTGGGGCATCTTGCCACCTGCGCCAGCAATCGCCTGCAACGCACTCAGCGGGGGCGGATTGAGCAAGAAGGCTGTGGCAGATTGACCCGATTGCACCGCTCGGATCGCCTCCTCAGTAGAGCGGGTGTACCGCGCCTCTACCTCACCGTAGCCCATCTGGGGCATCAGGCGATGATGGAGCCACCATGAATCGAGCCTTGTTAATGCCTCAGGCTGGTTCTCTATAGGCGGGAAACTTCGCGGTTGGATGAGCCATCCACCCTGAGCCGTCACGAAGCCGACTGCGGTGCCCTGTGCGGACTGCATCCGTTCGGGTAGCTCGGAGACCTCCACAGGTTCGGTGTCAAACTCCCCTGCGATGCGCGCTTGCCAGTCGGAAGGCGGTTCCGCGCCAATCAAGCGATGGGTGGGCAAGATGACCAGTCCGAGGTCATCCATCGGCACGAGCAGGATAGGCAGAAAGCGCTCGGCTGAGCCTTCCGAGCCGTACTGCAACCCGAAACGCAAGGCAGTTTCGTAGCGATGGTGTCCATCGGCAATCCACACACGCATCGGTTGAAACGCCTGCTCAAACCGAGTGACCAACATGGGGTTGGTAAGGCGCTCCAGCTGGTGGGAGGTGCCTTCGGGCAGTTCGTCGCCTTGTAAACGTGCAATCGGCTCCCACATCAGCTCCGACTGAAGCGCCTCAAACTCAGGCGTCGGTTCAAATAGCCCGAAGATGGTCTCCAAATGGGTACGGGTCGCCTCCAACAGGCGGTAGCGGTCCTCCTTGACACCCGGAAAAGTATGTTCGTGAGGTAGCACAGTGCCTGTCTCGTAAGGCTCGGTGTGGAGGAGCACGAAGTACCCGACGCGCGTGCGGGGCGTCTGGGTTAGCGGGTCGATAAACTGTTGGACATAGCGGTAGATGGCGGGTTCGGCGTCCGTTTGCAGAACGCCCTCGCTTAGCCACCGCTGAAGCATTCTCTGCGCATTCTGGTACCGGTCTTCATCCCCTGCAGGCAAGGTGAGATGAACGATGTTGTAAGCACACTGGTCAGCGAGTTGTTGACGCAGTTCACTATCAATCACATCATAAGGTGGCGCCACCACCTCTGGAATGAGGCGTGCGTAGCGTGTTGCCCGAAAGGCTCGTATCGTCGCCATAGCTCCCTTCCTTATTTTGTTAGAGTTCTTGAGGGGTGATAATTCCCCGAATGAACTTATTGACTGATTTGGGTCTCAATATGGAACTGGATGTCCTCGCGCACCGAGTTGGACACCAAGCAGAATCCCTTCGCATCGTAAGCCGACTTGAGTAGGCTCTCGCGTTGAGCGTCGTTCAACTCGCCCGCAACTTTCAGGTTCAGTTGGATAATAATCTGGGTAAAGCGCAGTTTACGCGTTTGCGCATCGCGCTCTACAGTTCCCTTGATATGGATGGTTTGGCTTTGCAGAGGTAGTTTCTTGGTCTGTGCTATATAGGCGAGGGTAATCACATAGCACGAGGCGATGGACGCTAAGAACATCTCTTCGGGGCTGGGGCAACCGCCCGGGCCGCCGAACTCGGTCGGCACTGCGAACTGACAGTGGAGACCGCCTGGCGAACTTAGTGTACCAGAGCTGTTGCTGTCGCCCCGCCACTCTGCGGAGACTTCAAAAGAATGGGGTTGCATCGGTTTCCTCCTTTACCTGATTATACCTTTTCTAACTACTGGCTTGGATAATTGCGTCCATCTCGTCTAAGGCGCGCCCTGTGCCCAACGCCACACACGAGAGCGGGTCTTCCGCAACATAGACGGGGATTTTCGTGGCATGCTCCAGCAGACGGTCAAAGCCTTTCAGAAGCGCCCCGCCCCCCGTCAGCACAATACCCCGCTCAATGATGTCGGAGGCGAGCTCGGGTGGAGTCTCCTCCAACACCGAGCGCACCTTTTCCACAATCTGGTTCACCGGTTCGGTGAGCGCGTCGCGGATTTCCTGCGAGTGGATTTCTACCGTGCGCGGTAAGCCTTCCACGAGGTCGCGTCCGCGCACTTCCATAGTGAGCTCAGGCTGGAGCGGGTAGGCGGAGCCGATGCGAATCTTGATCTCTTCGGCGGTACGCTCGCCAATCATCAGGTTGTAGGCGTGGCGCACATGGCGCATAATCGCCTCATCAAATTTGTTACCGGCGACACGAATACTTCGACTAATCACGATACCGCCCAGCGAAATCACGGCGATGTCGGTCGTGCCCCCACCGATATCCACCACCATATTGCCTCCGGGCTGGCTGATGGGCAGTCCTGCCCCGATTGCGGCTGCCATCGGCTCTTCGATCAGGTGTACTTCGCCTGCGCCCGCCTCTTTCGCCGCTTGGAGCACCGCTCGGCGTTCCACATCGGTCGCACTGGAAGGCACGCAGACCAGCACGCGCGGGCTAAACAGCCGACGCTTGCCCAACACCTTGTTGATGACATAGCGCAACATCTCCAGCGTAATCGTGTAGTCGGCAATCACGCCGTTGACGAGCGGTTTGACGGCGGTGATGCTGCCTGGGGTGCGCCCTAGCATCAGGCGGGCTTCCTCCCCGACTGCCAGCACCTTGCCCGTCGGTTGTGAGATGGCGACTACCGACGGCTCGCGTAGCACGATCCCGCGCCCGCGCTGGTAGACCAGCAAGTTCGCCGTGCCCAAATCAATTCCCAGTTCCGTGTTCAGCCGAAACAGCCCCATAACTCGTCAGGATTCCACCAAGCTGGCAGTCAGGGCGTAGGGGATGATACGCGTAATCTGCGCGCCCAGCGATTGCAGTTTCGCTTCTAAATTCTCGTAGCCTCGGTCAATGTGAATGACCTCTTGGATCTCCGATTCGCCCTCCGCCGCGAGCGCTGCGACCACGAGCGATGCGCCCCCGCGCAAATCGGTTGCCCGCACCTTCGCCCCGTGCAGTTTCGGCACGCCGCGTATCATAATCGCGCGCCCCTCCGCCACAATATCCGCGCCCATCCGCTTGAGCTCGGGGACATGCTGGATGCGGTTCTCGTAGATGGTCTCACGCACCATCGAGGCGCCCTCCACACGGGTCAGATAGGCACACATCGGCTGTTGGAGGTCGGTCGGGAAGCCCGGATAGGGCATCGTGCGGATGTCCAACGCCGTCAGGGGGTCTTGCGCGCGGATACAGACCGTGTCCTCACCCTCGCGTACCTGAACGCCCGACTCGCGCAGTTTCGCCAACAGCGCGTGCAGGTGTTCTGGCACAACCTGCTCCAAAGTGATTTCGCCCCGTGTGACAGCCCCCGCCAGCGCAAAAGTACCCGCCTCCAAGCGGTCAGGAATGACCTTGAACTCTACTTTGGGTTTGAGAGCGTTCACCCCTTCTATGTAAAGGGTGCTGGTGCCGGCGCCCTGGATCCGCGCTCCCGCTGCGTTGAGAAATTCCGCAAGGTTCACCACCTCAGGCTCCATCGCAGCGTTCTCAATCGTGGTCAGCCCGCTGGCATAGACCGCTGCGGTCATCAACTGCTGTGTGGCGCCCGCGCTGGGCATATCTAAGTAGATGCGTGTGCCCATCAGCCCAAGCGTTTGGGCGACATACAGATTGTCTTGTTGCTCAATCTCGGCACCGAGCGCACGCAAGCCGTTAATGTGGAAGTTCACGGGGCGACTGCCAATCTGACATCCACCCGGATGGGGCATCCGCGCATACCCCAAGCGCGCCAGCAACGGTCCGAAAATGTAGAACGACGCCCGCATCCGATTGACCAGAGCGGGGTCAGGACAGGCGTTGTGAAGCTGGCGCATATTCATACACAAGGACGAGCCGTGCCATTCGCACGATACGCCCAGCCCCTCCAAGAGGCGAACCATTGTGCGAATGTCCTCAATATCGGGTACATTCTGCAGGAGTACCTCTCCCTCTATCAAGAGCGCGCCTGCCATCAGTGCGAGCGCTGCGTTCTTGCTTCCGCTAATTCGAACCGAGCCTTTCAAGGGTGTTCCGCCGACGATTTTGTAGCTCTCCAAAGATAGTCTCCTCCTTGCGCGTGGTTGTGCATCCTGCATACGGTATTATACCCGCCCGAAACAGGAACCTTTGCCAAGCGATTAGGTACACTTAGTTGTTGAAGGGGGCACATAGCCGATGTTCAAAGCAATTGGACGATTATGGAGATACCTCGTTGCTTGGGTGACGGGCAAGGTGGAGGAGATAGAGAACCCAGAAATCCTCCTGGATCAGGCACGCCGTGAGATGCAGGAGACCTTAGCACGCAACCGAGAGCGCGCCATCCAAGCGATTACGCAAAAGAACCTCTTGCAGGCGGAGGTGGACAAACTGGAACGCACCGTGCGCGACCTAGAACGCAAGACCGAGCTGGCGCTCCAGCAGGGCAAGCGCGACCTCGCACTTCAGATAGTCCGAGAGAAGAAGGCACAAGAGCAGGCGTTAGAGTCGCTCCGCGCCTCGCTCCAACAGGCGACCGAGACCGTAGAAGCCATCAAGTTGGCAATACGGCGCCAAGAGGAAGAGGTGCGCGTGAAGACCGCTCAAGCGCTCGCCCTCAAAGCCCGCTGGAAGCAGGCACAAATTCAGACCGCCATCAACAAAGCCTTAGAAGGCATCTCGGTGGAGAACCTTGAGTCATCTTGGAACGCAGCGGAACAGCGCATCCAGCGCGCCGAAGCCGAGTCGCTCGCCCGCCAAGAGATGGCTTCCCAAAGCCTGCAAGGACGCATCGCCGCCCTGCAAGACGCCCAAATTGACACCGAAGCGGAAGAGGAACTCAGCCGAATCGAGCAGAGGATGGGGCTCAAACCCGCGCCCGAAGTGTCGGTCAATGCCAACACCAGCACGGTGGACGACGCCGATGTGCTCAAGGAGCTGGAGGAGCTGGAACGCAAACTGCAAGCCCAACAAGGTGATGCTTCAGTCAATCGTGAAGGCAGTTAGACCACTCGCTTGGCTGGTGCTGGCGGTGAGCGGGCTTCGGGCGCTGCCTGCTCAGCAACCGACCGCCTTTTTCGGGGCACATCTCCACTCCCAAGTGCGCGCCGATTCGCGTACCACCCGCTGGAACTGGTACGACGACCTCGGTCGCCATTCGGTCGCCTATCTGCAGCTCTATGTGGAGCCGGGCTATGGCGCCTACATCGCCCAACGCCTGCAAAATGTGGCAGGCGACCGCACTCGCACCGCTCTGGACGAAGCGTATGTCGAGCGGGTCGGGGGATGGCGCGTGGGCAAGTTCTATGCCCCCTTCGGCGCGGGCACCCTGCTGAATGAGAGCGTGTTTGCCGTGCAGTCCCCTGCTCAATTTGCGATTGCGGACCTGCCGATGCGCGTCGCCTACCTGTTCAACGGCAAAGACCGCCAGCAGGGGTTCTATGTACGAGTGGGCACTCCCAACGGAGGCGCATCGGTGGGGATTGGACGCCATTTTGCGACCGACCCCCACGCGCTGGCAGTGCTGTTCCTGCCCGAAGCACGGCGCGACCCCAAAGGATACGACTTGCTCTACGGTGCAGACTGGCGCCCCCCCCTGTTAGAGCGCGCTATCCAGTTGGAGTGGGTCTACGGCGAGGGCAAGGGAGTTCCCGCGACCCACTGGTTCAGCTTGGGGTGGCAGGGGCGCAACTTGCCTTATCAGCCCGACCTTCGGATTGCCTATCAGACCGCAGGCGAGCAGTTCAGTTGGCGACTGAGCCTCCAGCAGGGCGTCGCCGAACGATTCGCCCTCAACTTGGTGATGCGAGGCAATCAGGACGAACTCCAGTTCATCGCTATCGGGCTACGGGGGGAACTGTGATGAGTCTGGGCAAACGCGTCTCACGGCTGGCAAAGGCATATATCAATCACCACTGGGAACGAATCGAGTCTATCATTAGTGAGCAGGAGGCACGCGCCTCCGCAGAACAAGAGATTCAGGAGCGCCTACCAACCAGCGAACCCGTGTCAGCCCCAGCGCCCGCTGCACAAACCGAGAGCGAGCTGAGCCGAGCCTATCGCGTGCTGGGGCTAAGCGACGGAGCGGACTTGGCAAGCGTTCGGCAAGCCTACCGCGAACTGTCTCGACGGAGCGACCCCAACCGCTTCCCCGAAGGAAGCCCAGAACGCGAGCGCGCCCAGCAAATACACGACCATGTGGAGCGCGCCTATCAGACCCTTCTAAAGCACTTAGACCGCAGTAGCGACCGCTTCCGCAACCTGATGACGGAATGAACTACTGGAGAATGTAGTCCACAATCTTCCACTCACCATTCTGAGGCACGAGGTACACCGAAGCGTAGCCCGGTGTAAGATAACACTTCAGGTGGAACTCCACACGCTTGGCTTCGGAGGCTTTCGGGTGCTTCAACTCAGCGGGTTGGTCAACCACTTCCATCAGCTCAACCTTCTCAATATTGCCCCAGCGGT
>OGCI01002003.1_pt1 | contig 14868 bp, 9 predicted proteins | sample 1570021 | NCBI WGS metagenome assembly OGCI01 (sample SAMN06264664, study PRJEB24512) | hot springs metagenome | isolation source: Hot spring water | place: South Africa: Tshipise | collected 2015-06-21 | reverse complement strand
TGATCTTTTGGATATCCTCGAATACCTTTGCCAAAGCAGGCAAATCAGGTAACTCCTCCAATTTTTTTCACCTCCTTTCTTAATTCTATTACAAAGAAATTTTTTGTCAAGGTATTCGAACCCGTCGCGTAGATGGGCCCAGTTGAGATCTATTCATTGGCTAAACAAAGAGGGGATATTAGAAATTAGTAGAAATTAGGGACGTTTCTGAATTTTATTCTCTAATTTCCCAGAACAACCTTAAAATAAAAACTCTTTAATTGTCCGCATTATTTCGCTATAGCGAGATAATGCGGAGATTTATTTTTGGTTTTTAGGGGAAGGAAAAGAGAATTCAAAATTTTGATAAATCTCAAGTTTTAAGTTAAAATAGAAAATATGGAAAATAAATTTCTAATTAGAGGAGGAATTTCTCTTTCTGGGGAGGTTGAAATTTCTGGATATAAAAATTCAGCCGGTGCCTGTTTGGCTGCAGTTTTGCTTTCAGATAAAGAATCAATTATTGATAATTTGCCTCTTTGCTCTGATATCTTAGATCAAATTGAAATTTTAAAAAAAATGGGGGTGGGAATTGAATGGTTAGGCAAGAAAAAGATAAAAATAAATCCGAAAAATATTAATCCAGAGAAAATTCCAGTTGAGCTTTTTGAAAAAATGAGGGTTTCAGTTTTACTAATTGGGCCACTTTTAGCCAGATTTAAAAAATTTAAGGTTCCTCATCCTGGGGGAGATAGAATTGGCTTAAGACCAATCGGAACCCATCTTGAAGCCTTAAAGGATTTTGGGATAAAGATTAAGGAAAAAGATAGATTTTATCATTTTGAGAGGCCAAAAAACTTAATTGGAAAAAGGATTGTCTTAAAAGAATTCTCAGTTACCGCCACTGAGAATTTAATGATGTTAGCTGCCTTAACTAAAGGGAAAACGAAAATTGAAATTGCGGCTGCTGAACCTCAAGTCCAGGATACAGGAAAAATTTTAAAAGCAATGGGATTAAAAATTGAAGGAGTAGGAACTCATACTATTGAAATTGAGGGAAGAGAAAAATTATCCGGAGTCGAATTTTCAATTTGTCCTGATCCCTTAGAGGCTGGTACCTTTTTAATAGCCTTTGCTTTGACTGGTGGCGAGGGGAAAATCAAAAATGTTAATCCTGATCATTTAACTTTCTTTTTAGAGAAAATGAAAGAAATTGGATTAAATTTTGAAGTTGGAGTAAACGAAATTATAGTTAAGAAATCAACCAAATTTAAGCCAACCAAAATCCAGGTCCTCCCCTATCCTGGTTTCCCAACTGATTTGCAACCCCAAACTTCGGTTTTATTAACTCAGGCCAAAGGAAAAAGTTTAATTCACGATCCCCTTTATGAAAATCGATTCCAGCATTTACAGGAATTAAGAAAAATGGGGGCTGAGATTGAGATTATCGATCCCCATCGAGCCTTGATTTTTGGAAAAAGAAAATTGTTTGGGAATAAATTAGATGCTACTGACATTAGATCGGGGGCGGCCTTAATTTTGGCAGCTTTGATAGCAAAAGGAAAATCCTTAATTGAAGGAATTGAGCAAATTGAGAGAGGATATGAAAATTTTGATGAAAAATTGAGAAAATTGGGAGCTAAAATTAAAAGGATTTAGCTAAATTGAAGGCTTTTAAGTTCAATTCCAAATATTCTTGGGGAATGACTTTTTTAATTGCCTTTAAAATTGAAGCTTCTTTTAAAGGAATTAAATTTTTTGATATTCCATAGCCTAAAAGAAAAATTCCGGCCGTAACCTCGGTTTTAAAATTTTTTTTGCAAATCTCCGAGGCCTTAATCAAAATTATTTTCTCTGAAAATTTCCTTAAAATCTCAGAAATCTTTTCAATCTTTGGGGTTTCTCTTCCCAAAATTGGAATGAAAAAATCATTGATTAAAAAAGTGGTTTTTTTTGAGGCTAATTTCAATGATTGAAGGACTTGTTGAGCCTCAAGGGAAATTATTAAATCTGCTCCTCCCTGGCAGATTAAAGGAGAATAAATCTCCTCACCCATCCGGAAATAGACTTCAACTGAACCTCCCCTCTGAGACAAACCATGGACTTCAGCCGATTTAAAATCTTTACCTTCAATTAGGGCTGCTTCATCTAAAATTTTAAGGAGGGTAAGCAATCCCTGCCCCCCTACTCCCACAATGGCTAAATTAAAATTTTTTGCTTTTTTCATCATTCTTCTTTTCCCAAAAGGGCGCAAACTCCCCGGGCAATAATCACTGAAACCTCATCTTTTCTTAAAAACTCTTTAATTGTCTTTACCATTTCTTTTTGATTTTTTGGATCAATAACTTTAAAGTTTCTCACTCCACAGCTAGCCACAATCTCTTCAATTTTTACTGCTCCAGGTAACTCCCCGGTCATTTGATAGAAACTATCCAATCTCAGGGCGGCCCCAGGATGGGGTTGATGGCCGGTCATTGCCGTTGTTCGATTATCCAAAATAATAATTAAGGGGTTTGACTTGTTGAAAACAGTATTAATTAGAGCAGGAATTCCCGCATGGAGAAAGGTGGAGTCTCCAATGAAGGTAATTAGTTTTTGTTTTGTTACTTTCTTTATTCCATGGGCAAGACCAATTGAAGAACCCATACAAGATAAATAATCTTGAAGCTGAATTGGCCAGTGACGAAAAATCATATAACAACCAATATCTCCACCAAAGATCACCTCTTTCTCATTGACGGCTTTTTTTACGGCGGAAATGACAAACCAATAAGGGCAATTGGGACACAATCTGGGAAGTCTCCTGGGAAAACTCAAATCAATTTTTGGAAATTTAAATTTTTTTCCAGAAAATTTTCCTAGGGCAAAAATAACATCCTCAGGATGTAATTCTCCCACCTGGGTAATTAAATTTTTGCCAAAAATTTTGAGCCTTGGATTAGAAACTCTTGCCAATCTCTCAATTTCTTTTTCTAAATAGCCTTCTAACTCCTCAACAATTAAAACCTTTTTCAATTTTCTTATAAAATTTTTGATTTTTCTTTCAGGGAGAGGATAGAAAAATCCCAGCTTTAAAATGGGTAAATTTAAATTGAGTTCTCTTTGAGCTTCCATCGAATATAAATAAGAAATTCCGGAAGTAATAATCCCTAATTCTTTATTTCTCATTTCTTGATTCTTGATTAAATTTATTTCAGATTTTTCCGAAAATTCTTTTAATTTCTCAATTTTTTCTAACATTTCCCTTTTTAGCCTGAAGATTCCGGGGGGCATGGTTGAAAATCTTTCTGGATTTTTTAGGAAACTCCCTAATTTTTTCTTAATCTTTGGTAATCTCCCTAAAATAACTCCCGCCTTTTGATGGGAAACTCTGGTGGTTGTCCTAATAATTACGGGAATTTTGAATTTTTCTGAAATTTGAAAGGCTAATTTTGTAAAATCTTTGCATTCCTGGGGATCTGAAGGCTCAAGAGTTGGCAAATGAGTCAAATAAGAATAGGCTCTTGAGTTTTGTTCAGATTGGGCAGAACTCCAGCAATTGGGATCATCAGCCACTAAGATCACCATTCCTCCTTCAACCCCGGTATAAGCCAAAGGAATTAAACTATCTGAAGCAACATTCATTCCAAAATGTTTGAAAGCAACAAGGGACCTAAGACCAGAAAAAGAAGCTCCAGCTGCTGCTTCCAAAGCCACTTTTTCATTTATAGAAAATTCAAAACAAATATTTGTCGCTCTGGCAATTCTTAAAAAGACATTTCCAATTTCCGAAGCTGGTGTTCCAGGATAAGTAGAAACAAAATTAACCCCTGCTTCCAAGGCTCCCCTTATGATCGCTTCATTACCAAGTAAGACCAATTTTTTTCCTGGTTTATTTAATAAAATTTCTTCCATAAGACTTAAAAATGTTCAATCTTGCCTGTTTAATCTGGTAGATTAAACATATTGTCTTTGAGATTATTCGACTGTAATAACTTTACTGAGGTTGCGTGGTTTGTCGACATCTCTTCCAAGCAAAACTGCCAGATAATAAGCGAAAAGATGTAAAGGAATCACTGATAACATTGGTGTGAGCATTTCAAGAGTTTTAGGAATATAAATTACCTCATCAACTAATTTTTTAATTTCTTCGTTACCTTGGGTGGCAATGGCAATTACCGGTCCTCCCCTGGCTTTTATCTCTTCAATATTGGAAACCATTTTTTCATAAACTGAATCTGAAGGGCAAATGGCTATAGTTGGGAAATTTTCATCAATTAAAGCCAGAGAACCATGTTTTAATTCTCCACCAGCTACACCCTCGGCATGTAAATAGGAAATTTCTTTGAGTTTTAAGGCCCCTTCTAAAGAAATTGGGAAATTATATTTTCGACCGATGAACCAAAAATTTTTATAATCTTTATAATCTTTAGCCAATTTTTCAATTTCCGGAGCTTGCTTTAAAACATTTCTGGCCAAATCGGGAATTTTTGAAAGTTCAGAAACAATTCTCTTTCCCATCACCAAAGCCATATCCCTCTGTCTTCCAAAATAGACAGTAATCATGGCTAAAGTTGCCAATTGGCCTAAAAATGCCTTGGTTGAAGCCACCGCTATTTCCGGGCCAGATCTTGTATAAACACCGGCATCAGTTTCTCTGGCTTGAGTTGAACCAACCACATTGGTAATTCCTAAAGTTAAAATTCCCTTCTTTTTCATTTCCCGCAAAGCCGCCAAGGTATCGGCGGTTTCTCCAGATTGAGAGATAAAAATGGCGGCCGTGTTTTTATTTAAAACTGGTTTTCGATAGCGAAATTCAGAACCAATATCAACTTCAGCCGAAATTCCAGCATATTCTTCTAACATATACTCTCCAACTCTGGCCGCATAAGCAGCCGTCCCACAGGCAACTAAAATTAAACGATTTATTTCTCTCAATTTTTCTGAAATAGAATCTAATCCGCCTAACTTTACTGACCCTTCTTCAATCATTAGTCTACCTCTAATAGCGTTCTCAATCGCCTCAGGTTCTTCCATTATTTCCTTTAGCATAAAATGAGGATAGCCTCCTTTTTCTGCTTCTTCTGGAATTAACTCTAAAATTCCCGGAGTTTTTTCTTTGATAATAAAAAGATCTTTAGGAGTAATGGTCGCTATCTCATAATCATCTAAATTAATGATTTTTCTGGCATAAGGAGCAATAGCTATAGGGTCAGAAGCTGCTATATATTCATCTTGGTTTATTCCTATTAAAAGAGGACTGGAAAGACGGGCAGCAACTATCTTTTTTGGGTCGTCTCGAGCCATTATGAGAAAACCATAGGCTCCTCTGATTTCTTTTAAGGCTTTTCTTACCGCCTCTTCCAAATTTCCTTGAAAATACTTCTCAATTAAATGAACAACCACCTCACTATCAGTTTCAGAGGTAAATTGATGACCTTCTTTGACTAACCTATCTTTTAGTTCCCGATAATTTTCAATGATGCCATTGTGGACTAAATAAATATTTTTCTTACAATCCCAAAATGGATGGGCATTTTTTTCTGAGACCTTCCCATGGGTGGCCCATCGGCAATTATGAGATAAAATGCAATCTACAATAAAATTTGGATAAGGTTTGACTTGCAGATCATAAAGATAAGAGTAAAAGGACTTTATTTTCTTTTTTTCTATAACTAATTGGAAAACAACATCTCCGAGTAGGAATTTCTCTAAATTATTAATTATTTTTTGAATTTTGGGTTCTTTTGAAATTTCTCCTTTTAGAAATTCTATAAACCTAACTAAATTCCAGTCAGTAATAAAATAATTAAGACTCTCGCTTTTTCCTAAAAACTTCTTTAGGGCTGCACTTTTCACAAATCCTAAACAAACTTTATAAATTTCCTTTTTAAAAAAAGGAAGGGTTTTAAAACTTCGAGCTCCTCTTTTTTTTGTCACTTTTATCTCTTGGAAGAGAAATTCTACCTTTCTCTTCTTTGAAATAGATGAAAAACCTATTTGATCCAAAAATCCCTTAATGGAATTATAGTTACTTAAAGAAATACGATAGGCTCTGTTCCATTTTTTTTCTTTTCTTTCAGAAATTGAAAGCGAGGAAAGAATATCAAATCGGAGAAGTAAAAATTGAATCACCTTAGCCAACTTTTTATTAGTTGTAGCCAGAAAGACTTGCCCAGCCTCAATTCCAATTCCACCCTCGGCATCAAAAATACCTTGTAAAAAAGCAGCTATCTCCTGTAAGGGTAGCTTTCCTATCTCGCTTAAAAGTTCATTTTTTCGAAAAACAATATTTTCTTTAAACCAATTAGATAAAAAGGTGCTGTTTACTTCTAAAAGATAAGCGGTGGTTCCTTTCATCAAAGCAATCCTCCCTTTAATATTAAAAACTTTTTCGATTAATTCCTGATAAATCCTGAGGAGCTCTTTGTCTTTATCTTTAAATCTTAAACATTTTTCCCCGGCGTAACCATCCCCTAAGAAGTAACCTATAACTTGCATTAATTCCGGCGAACTCTCTTTTGGCAAGTTGATAAACTTTCCATGAATTGAATTTTGAGGAATAAAATTTTCTAAAGAGAAGTCAATCGAAAAGAAAGGCAATATTTTTTGAAGCTGATCTTCCCTGAAATTGCGGTCATTTCTAATAAGATGAGCTAAATAACTTCCGGTTACACCAATTAAAGTTGCTGCTTTTTCTCTCGATAATTCTCTCTCAATTAATTTAGCTTTAATTAATTCAGTAATTTCTGGGGATATTTTATAGTATTTTTTTGCAAAAACACTTTTAAATTTTATTTTTTCTCCTTTTACCACCGCGATTTTTTTAGGGAAAATCAAAACATCCCCCTTTGAGAGTTTCTCAATAGGTCTCTCTTCAATCTTGCCATTTTCAAAGACTAACATTCTATGCTCAGCTGTTGCTCTAAATGATGTTGAGGGAGTTCGAATTTCATAAAGATATTTTGGAGATTTATGTTTAAGAACTTTTACTTTTCCAATTGAAAACTTTAAAGTGGTGGGATCAAGCGAAAAAACTTTCTCTCCGTTTTTAATTTTTGAAATTTCTAATGTTCTTCCATCAGCAAGCTGAATTAAAGCATCAGGTGGCAAACAATGACCTATGCCCCAATTTCCTTTGAGATCTTTACCCTCTAATTTTTTCTCCAAATTCTCCAATTTGCCTACGGTTTTAATACAAATGAAATTTTCACCATTGGCAATCAATACCCCGGCGGAATCGTAGCCACCGTAGCTTTGACGTCGAAGTCCATCCATTATAATTGGCAAGGCCTCTTTTTTTCCAATGTAACCTGAAACTCGACACATAAAATTAAACTACGATATTAATTAATTTTCCTGGGACAAAGACAACTTTTTTGATTTCTTTTCCCTCTATCCATTTTTTAACTTTTTCTCTATTCAATGTCAATTTCTTGGCTTCTTCTTCAGAAATATCAGTCTTAACCTCAATTTTATCTCTAACCTTGCCATTAATTTGAATTACCAGAGTTATCGTTTCTTCTCTAACTAATGCTGGCTCATACTTTGGCCAGGGTTGTAAAAAAATACTTCTCTTATATTGTTTATCTTCCAAAGCCTTGGCAAAAGAGGACCAAATTTCTTCAGCTAGATGGGGAGCCATTGGTGCCAATAAAGTAATCAGTGATAAATAATGACTCATCGGAATTTTATTTTCTTTTTCCATTTCATTAGTTAAAATCATTAAAGCAGAAATAGCGGTATTAAATTTAAAGTTTTCTATATCTTCAGTAACTTTTTTTATTGTCTTATGTAAAAGTTTATCAAGTTTTGAATTTTGAATTTTGAATTTTGAGTTTTGAGTTTTGAGTTTTTTTTGTAAATTCCAGACTCTATTTAAAAATCTAAAACAGCCAACTACTCCCTTATCTGACCATTCGGTGGCTTGTTCAGCCGGACCCATAAATAATTCATAAAGTCGCATGGTATCTGCTCCAAATTTTTGAAAGATATAATTTGGAGTAACAATATTACCTTTTGATTTGGACATTTTGGCTCCCTGGCGATAGACTGTTCCCTGATTGAATAATTTTGAAAAGGGCTCATCAAAATTAATTAATTTCTGGTCAAAAAGGGCTTTAATAAAAAATCTGGCATATAATAGATGCATCACCGCATGCTCGGCTCCACCAATACATAAATCAACTGGTAGCCAGTTTTTAATTTTTTCTTTGCTGGCGAATTCTTTTTTATTTTTTGGGTCAATATATCTTAAAAAATACCAAGAAGAACAAACAAAAGCATCTAAGGTATCAGTTTCTCTTTTAGCCAGAGAGCCGCATTTTGGACATTTAACATTAATAAATTTTTTTACTTTAGCTAAAGGGCTCTCTCCTTTACCAGTTGGTTTAAAATCCTTAATTTTTGGTAAAAGAACAGGTAAATCCTTTTCCGGGACTGGGACAATTTTATGTTCTTTGTCATCAATAATTGTGTAATCATATCCTAATTTTGAGTTTTGAATTTTGAGTTTTGAGTTTTGAGTTTCCCAGCATTGACGACAGTAAATGATGGGTATGGGAGCTCCCCAATATCTTTGTCGGGAAATTAGCCAATCTCTTAATTTGTAATAAATTGCTTTTTTAGCTAAATTCCTTTTTTCTAAATACTTTGTCATTTCTTCTCTGGCCTGAGCTGATTTTAATCCATTGAAAATTCCTGAATTTATCAAAATTCCATCTTCTTCAAAAGCTCTTTCTGGAAATGGTGATTTTCCAATCTCTGGTTTTATCACTTCTAAAATTGCTAAATTATGTTTTTTGGCAAAAAGAAAATCCCTCTGGTCATGACCAGGAACAGCCATAATGGCGCCGGTTCCATATTCTAACAAGACATAATCAGCTATAAAAATCGGTATTTCTTGATTATTAATTGGATTAATTGCTTTTATTCCTTTTAATTCTCGCCCGGTTTTCTCCTTATTCTCAGCCAATCTCTCAATTTCCGTTTTCTTTTTTGCCTCCTCAATATATTCTTTGACCTCTCTCCAATTTTCAATTTTCGATTTTAAATTTTCAATTAAAGGATGTTCTGGGGCTATTACTACATAAGTACAACCAAAAAGAGTGTCAGTCCTGGTGGTAAAGACATTAATAAATCTTGAATTTTGATTTGTAATTTTGCCTTTTGCATTTTGAATTTTGAATTTAAGCTCGGTGCCAACCGAACGTCCAATCCAATTTCTCTGCATTATTTTAATTTTTTCTGGCCAATCAATTTTATCTAAATCATTTAACAATTTTTCCGCATAATCGGTAATCTTAAAAAACCATTGTTCTAAATATTTTTTTTCAACTAAACTATTACACCTTTCGCATTTTCCATCAATAACTTGCTCTCTGGCCAAAACTGTTTTGCAGGAAGGACAAAAATTTACTGGCGCTTCTTTTTTGTAAGCTAAACCAGCTTTGTAAAGCTTCAAAAACATCCATTGAGTCCATTTGTAATAATCTGGCTGACAAGTAGTAATTTCTCTTTGCCAGTCATAACCAAAGCCAGCTAAAATGAGTTGTTTTTTAATATTGGAAATTGCTTTTTTTGTTGAAATGGCTGGATGAATACCGGTTTTGATGGCAAAATTTTCAGCTGGCAAACCAAAAGCATCCCAACCCATTGGATGCAAAACATTATATCCCTCCATCATCTTCTTTTTAGCAATGACATCGGAAAAAGTATAACCTCTTAAATGACCAACATGAAGCCCTTCGGCCGAAGGATAGGGAAACATATCCAGACAATAAAATTTCGGTTTCTTAAACTTATCTAGGGTTTTAAAAATTCCCCTTTTCTCCCAATATCTCTGCCATTTCCTTTCTATTTTTTGAGGTTGATAATTATCCATTCCTTTAGAAATTTTCATTGAATTTTCTAAGAAATTTATCCTAATTAGAAGCTCTATTAATAGACATTTTCTATTTTATCATAAAAACTAATTTTTTTAAATCAAATAAAAAAGAGAGGGAAACCTCTCTTTGTTAATCTTTTTTGATTCTTTTTAAGATTACCTCTCTAGCCTTCTCTAGATATTCTTGAAGTTGGCTGCCGGTTAATTTAATATGAATCTCATCAGTCCTCCCCTTCCCTGCTGTCATATTTTTTAACTCTGTTAGTAATTCTTCTTTTAGATTCTTTATTTCCTGAGAGGAAAACTCTCTTTTCTTTAGCTCAGCCATTTTGTTTATGAATTGAGGAAGAACTTCCCTGACCATTTTTAATATTATTCGTGGTTTATCATTGTCAAATATTTCCTTTAAGATATTACCGATTTTCCTCTTCTCTTTTTCTTTTTCAATCTCATGAATAATAAGTTGGATATCCTCAGCAGTAAACTCTTCTAAACTCTTTGGCTTCTCTTCCCTCAATTTTTCTTTAGGAATCCATTTCTTCTTTTTTTCGTAAGGAACTTCTAGTCTCTTTTTTTCAACCATTGCCGGAACTTCAGGGGGAATCTCTCTCACTAAGGAAGGCAACTTCTTCTCTATTTCTTTTTGAGTTTGGCTTACCTCAGTCATTAAAAAGTTAATTTTTTCCCTTTCTAAACCAAGTTCCTCTGCCTTCTTGAGATATTCCATCGCCTTCTTATATCTTTTCTGTTTTTCCTCCAAATCTTCAGACAGTTTAGCAATCCTTATTTGACAATCTCCTAAGGCCCTAAAGATAATCGCTCTCTCTGATGAAGCTTCCTCAAGCTTCAAACTTATCTGCAATAGTTTTTCTACTTCTGGGTATTCTCCTTCTAACTTTGTATCGAGAAGAAGGATGGCTAATCTCAAAATTACTTCCTTAATCTCTTTAATTTGGTTAGTCTCCAGTTTCTCTAGTTCTTCCACTGTTTCTTTTAAGGAGACTTCTTCTAGACCAAGCCAAGATTTCAGACCTTCTTTAAACCAAAAGGTTGCTTGAGGGTAGTTTTTTGTGGAAAGGCAAATCCTTGCCCAATTAAAAATGGCTTTCGCTAAAGAATAATCTCTCTTGGCTAACTCTTTGGCTTTTTGATAGGCAGTATTAGCTGAAAGATGATCAGATCTCTGGCAGTAGACTTCAGTTAAAAGAATAATCCCTTTTAGTCTGAGTGTTTTTTCAATCCCTTCGTCAAAAAGCCAAGGTTTTAATATTTCGATCACCTCCTCTACTTTCTCCTCCTCGGCCTTAATCAAAGCTAGATTGAATTTTATTGTTGGATTGTCTCCAACCAATCTCAGAGCCTCTTGACAGTACTGAGTAGCTAAGGGATATTCTTTTGAATAAAAATAAAAATTACCTAATTCCAGATAAATCATTTCAGCCAATTTCTTCCACTCCTTTTCCCTTCGAAGTTGATTAAGCTCCTTCTTTGCTTCATTAAGATACCTCACTCCTTCTTTAATGAGATTTTCTTGAATTGGGTCGTGCTTAATAGCTTCAGATTTATCTCTGTAAGTAAGAGCTAAATTAAAAAGCGCCTTCACTCTTCTAGAGCCTATGGTTAATTCTTTTGCCTCCGCGAATTTCTCTTGGGCCTCTTTGACTTTTCCTATTTCATAGAGACAAACTCCCAAATTATTGAGGAGTCCCCCTAACTCATTTCTTCTAATCTTCAGTTCTCTCCCTAATTCAATCGCCTTTTGGAAAAAAGAAAGAGCATTCTGGTATTCTCCCTGACTTATCCAGAGGTTTCCTTCTTTCTCGTTTTTTAGAAATTCTTCTATTCTATCAATTCTTTTCTTCTTTTCCATCTCTATTACCTTCTTTGCCATCTCTATTACCTCTTACTTTTTTAAGGTACTACTTTAATTTTAATAAATTCAAACAAAAAATCAACTAATAAGCGGAATGAACTGGAGAAAGGAAATGATAATGTCAGGGTAAAGTAGTAGAATAAACTTAATGCCTAATAAAACTTCAGTCATTTTTTCGGCATTTTTGGCTCAATTTTTTCTGGGTTGTATTCCATTTTCTTTAAGATAAAAAAATTATATCATAAAAGAGATTTTATGAAAACTGCTTTAGTTTATAATCCGGAAATTAAAAAATATAGTTTTGGCAAGGGACATCCTTTTACCAGCGAGAGGTTTGAAATTTTTATAAATTTCCTTAAAACCAATCTGCCAAATTTTAAGGAATACTTTGAAGAAATTAAACCTCAGCCAGCCACTGAGGAAGAGCTAAAATTATTTCACGCTCAAGAATATATTTGGGCAATGAAAAAGGCTTCTCAGGGAATCGTTCTGCCAAATATTTTTCAATATACTACCTTTGATAATTTGGATCCTTCAACAGGCTATTTGCCAAGGGGAATTGAGGAGGCAACCAGAATTGCTGTTGGCACTTCTTTGAAAGCTGCTCAATTAGTCTTTGAAGGAAAATTTAAAAAGGCAATTTCAATTGGTGGCGGTCTCCATCATGCCAAAGAAAGTTTTGGCGAGGGATTTTGTATCTATAATGATGTTGTCATTTGTGCTAAAAAATTATTACAAAAAGGTTTAAAAAGAATTTTAATTTTAGATACCGATGCCCATGCTGGAAATGGAACTTGTCAAGCTTTTTATGAAGATAATAGAGTTTTATTTATCGACCTTCACCAAGATCCAAGAACAATTTATCCTGGAACTGGCTTTAGAGAAGAAATTGGCCAGGGAAAGGGAGAGGGTTTTACTATCAATATTCCCTTACCTCCGAGGGCTGGAGATGATGCCTACCAATATTGCTTTGAGAAAATAATTTTTCCTTTAACAAGAGAATTTAGGCCAGAAATAATAATCAGGAATGGTGGCTCTGATCCCTATTTCGGTGATGGATTAGCAAATTTAGGCCTGACCTTGGAAGGATTTAAAATGATTGGGAAAAATACTAAAAAATTAGCCGAAATTTGCCAGGGAAAAGAGATTGATTTAATTGCCTCAGGTTACAATCAAAAAATTTTACCCCTGGCCTGGCTAGCTTTAATTTCCGGCCTTTTGGATTTAGAAATTCAATTAAAAGACCCTGATGAAAAATTAGCCCCCTCAAAAAATTCAAAACTAATGGAGACAAAAGAAATAATAAAGGAATTAAAAAAACTTCTCAAAAAATATTGGAAATGCCTAAAATAAAAAGGCTAGGAATTTTAAAAAACCTAGCCTCTATTTCCCCGATTGAGGTTTTCCTTTCGTGGCTCGCGCTTAGCTACTGGGTCTCACCTCTCCATTGGCTCGCCTTCTTGATCTTGGTCTCGCCTCTTTTAGCGGCTCCGCGCAACCTCTCTGGATCTCGCGCGTCTTCTGGCTCGCGCATTCCTGGTGGGTCTCGCATGGACAGTGGCTCGCGCTTCGGTAATGGGTCTCGCTTTCATCATGGCTCGCGCCTTATCTTTAGATCTCGCGTCTTTTCTGGCTCGCGCTTTCGCACTGGTGCTTGCTTCTTTTGGGGCTTCCACTTATTTTTAATTATTAAAGAGCTATTTTTAGTTTATCAAAAGAAAAGATTTTGTCAAATAAAAAAGACAGAATTGAAAAATTCTGGCCATTCCCTGTCTATTTTGGCAGGAATTTAACTTAGGCTAGCAATCTGGTTTTCTTTTGACTGCTCAAACTTATCCCGAATTGGTGGAATGTAACTTTCTTCGGGATGGCCAAGAACTTCGATCACATAGGGCTTACCAGATGGCAAGTCTTCGCTCCTTCTGATCTCCTCCCAGAGGTGACAGATAAACATCTTCACCGGAATGCGCAGTGCCATCTGATGGAGATGAGCTTCGGAGATCATTCCTTTTGGCTCATAGTGTCTTCCTGCCGAATCGACAGGAAGCTTTGCCGAAGGAACGATCTTTACTCCTTCTTTCTCAAAGCGCCTGATTAGCTTTTCTTTTGCCTCATCGTAGAGTCGCCGATAGCCACTGTGTTGGGAATTCTGTCTGAGGAATGAACTCCCAAGCCGACCGATTAAAATACTCCTTAGTCTCTCGTTGTAGTGAAGTTTCTGGCCTCGCTTTTTTTTCCAAGCCTTACCTGTCTTCGGATCGATATCGAGCCCGGCGAAGGCATTCATCTGACTAGGGTTTTCAAAGTGCTTCCCAAGCGTCTCTTCTGGTTCTAAGGCCGACTCAAAACCACCAATTATTTGAGCCGCTAATAGGAGATCTATTCCCCTTACCTGAGATAACCAATTTATCCAGATATCCCTTCGTTCAATCGCTGCTTTGATTTCTTTCATTACCTCCCTTTCGGTTTCCAAATAGCGAGAATATAATCTCTCTGTCCGCTGACTCCATTTCTTCAATTGAAGAAGAATTGGCTTAATAGAATCAATGATCTTTTCCGGCGAGATTTTCTTTTTTATCATTCTGTGGAACTCAAAGTAGAGCCGGACCTTTTCCCATTTCCCAATTTTGCTCAGTTTCATCTCGGCATGTTCCAGAGCGATTTCAAGCGATCTTCTTTTCTTTAAATCCTCTTTGAACTCTAAGATTACTGGTGCTACATCAGGATCCTTGCCATATTCTCTTTCCAAGGCCATTTTCGCTCTGGTAATGATTTTCAGCCAATAAGCAATGCGTCTCCTCTGATTGAAATGGAAATCCTCGACTGCATCCGATAACTCTGTCCCTCTTGGTGGAGGAATTACCGCTTCCTCTTCTGGTTCTTCCTCTTCTTTCCCTTCTTCATTTGACAAAGGACATCCCTCCTTTTTTGTTCCTTTTGGAACAGTTATACTATATTAAATCCGAAAGCTAATGTCAAGTTTTTGTACATGAAGGGTACATCGGTAACACTTTGTGGTATTTTTGATGGAACTCAAAAGGAGCGAGCCAACCAAGGCTCTGATGGGGTTTCTCAAAGTTATTATGGATGAGCCATTCGGTCAACCTTTGATTGGCTAAAGAGATATCAGGGGTAAAACCATCTACTTGAA
>OGCI01002002.1_pt1 | contig 14870 bp, 14 predicted proteins | sample 1570021 | NCBI WGS metagenome assembly OGCI01 (sample SAMN06264664, study PRJEB24512) | hot springs metagenome | isolation source: Hot spring water | place: South Africa: Tshipise | collected 2015-06-21 | reverse complement strand
CTTCTATTTTTCCCGATCGAATCGCCCTTCTCACCGGCTCAGTACTGCCCCACCGTGCCCAGTTGACGCACGCGCCGCTCCAGCGCGTAGAACGCCCGCAAACCGATGACGATCATCAACACCATCGAGACCAGCAGAATGGCGATTTCCACGTTAAGCGGTAGAAGCGTGCGCGTTTTCAGCAGGTAGCCGCGCACCGCGTCAAAGCCGTAGGTGAGCGGGAGCGCCAGCGAAAGCGGCAGAAGCCATCGGGGCAGGACGGTGACGGGGAAGTTGGCGCCCGAGAGCAGCATGACGATGAAACTACCCGAATCCACCAGTGTGTTGGCTTCGCGCAGGATCATCACCAGCGCAGCAAAGGCGAACCCAAAGCCATACAGCCCGATGAGCAGGGGGATGGTGACCAGCACTGCTGAGAGGACATTGCCGGTAGGGTGGAACCCCCATACCAGCGCACCGATGAGAATCATCCCCAGCGAGGTGAGCGTGGTGGTTGCCAGACTGCTCAGGGTGCGCCCCACCAGAATCAACGGGCGGGGGAGCGGCGCCGTCCAGTTGGCTTCCAGCACACCGCCATCCATATCCCATTTGAGCGAAAAGCCCATACCCCAGAACACTGCCATGATGAAGTTGGTCAGTGCCGTTCCGAGAAGGATATAGGACATGTAATCATCCGTGCCGGCAAACCCGGCAAAACCCTCCGCTTTACCATTGACGCTGAAGGCTTGCCCCATGAAGTACACCGGCGCCAGCCACACCAGCGGTTGAAGCATATCTGAAACAGCGTTGAGCGGGTAGCGCCAGTGATGCTTCCAGTTATTCACTGCAATCATCCACAGTGCGCGCAGATGAGATCGCCAGGAAGGTTGAGACAGTGCAGATTGAGGTTGCATGGCAGAATGTCCTTTCTAGTACTGGTTGAGCGCCCCTTTGAGACGCGCCCGCCGTTCAATTTGGGAAAAGGTCAGATAACCCAGTGCCAGCCAGAAGGCGCCGTAAGCCAGCAAACGCACCAGATCGGGAGCAATGACCTCCAGCGAGGCATGGTTGAGGGCGGCAAGGCGCGCGGCGCGGATAATCAACGTGGGCGGCAGCCACTCCGCCACCGCCTGCATCCACGGCGGCATGACCGCGAGGGGGTAGGTGATACCGCAGAAAATCATCACAATGCCGCGCACCAGGAAGACAAAGGCATTGGCTTCGCGGGCGGTGATGACCAGACTGGCAAAAGTGAACCCCAGTCCGTACAGCGCTGGGAGAGCCGCCAGAAACACCGCCAGCAGACTGAACAGGTTGGCGTTGAAGGTCAGGTGAAAGAAGATGCGAAATTCCACCACAGTAAACAGGAAGAACATCAGCATGCTGACAGCATGCACCGGACCCGAACCCAGCAAAAAGAGGAAACGGCTGGTAGGGGTCATCCAGTTGGACTCCAGCGTGCCGCGCATCTGCTCGCCGCGCAGGGCAAAGCCCACATTCCACAACAGGGTGTTCGCCCACATCCACACCGAAGTCCCCACGACGATATAACCCAGGAAGTTATCGGTGCCAGCCACTTCCAGGAAGCGTGTTACCCCTACCCCGCTGGGTCCCGCCAGCGCAAAGGAACTGAAGATGTAGGTGGCGGGGAAGAGGATGGGCCAGATGATGAAGGCAATGACCCAGGTAGGATACCGCACGAAGTGCAGGTACTCCCGCCAGATGATCGCGCCAAAGGCGCGCAGTTGCGCCAGCCCGGTGGTGCGGCTGAGCGAAGTCAGGTGGGTGCCAGAGGAAAGGGTGGTTTCCATGATGCGCCTCCCTCAATCGCGCAGGGCTTTGCCGGTCAAATGGATGAACACGTCTTCCAGCGTGGGAACGACAATGTTCAGGTTGACCAGATGGGTGCCATTGGTGTTAACGTGTTCGATCAGGCGGGGCAGGATGGCGCGGCTGTTGCCGGTTTGCAGGTGAATCTCCCAGATGCCGTCCTGTTCCAGATAGCGAGAGACCATCTGGCTCACCCCTGAAAGGGATTGAATCGCCTCTGCCATTTCAGGCTTCCAGCCCGCCACTTCCATCTTGATCACGTCCTGCTGGCGGATGCGCTGTTTCAACGCCGAGGGCGTATCCAGAGCAATGATTTTCCCCTGATCAATAATCCCGATGCGGTCGGAGAGTTGATCGGCTTCCTCCATGTAATGGGTGGTCAGCAGAATGGTATGCCCCTGCCGTTTGAGGTCCAGCACCATCTCGCGGATGCGCCGCGCCGCCTGCGGGTCCAGCCCCAGGGTAGGCTCGTCCAGCAGAATAATGGGTGGGCGCGCCAGCAGAGCCCGGCTGAGGACAATGCGCTGACGCATGCCTGTGGAGTACTTCTCTACCAGTTCATTGGCGCGGCTGGTCAGTTCCATGTAGTCCAGCAATTCGTCAATGCGCCTGCGGGCAACCTCCGGCGGGATGTGGTAGAGGGCGGCAAAATACTCCAGATTCTCGCGTCCGGTCAGTTTCCAGTAAATGCTGCGCTCGCCTGCCAGAACAATGCCCAAACTCTGACGCACGCGGTTGGCTTCGCGCACCACATCGTACCCGTTGATGCGCGCCGTGCCGCTGGTCGGTTCCAGCAGAGTGCACAACATGCGGATGGTGGTGGACTTGCCTGCGCCGTTCGGTCCCAGCAAACCGAAAATCTCGCCGCGATGGATTTGAAAACTGACATGATCCACGGCGGTAAACTCACCCGGGGGCGGGCGGTGAAACAGGCGGGCAAGGGGATTCTTCGGCGCGGGTGTCTGTTCCGCGGGCGCCCGCCGGGGGAATTTCTTTACCAGATCAAGGGCTTCAATGGCATAGTCGGACATGGATTCATCTCCGGTTTTAAAAATCACAGTCATTCTTTTGAAATACAAAACTTATTATAAGGAATATTTAAATTTTGTCAATATGTATTTAAAATTATTAAAACAATAAGTGAATTTTTGATATTTTTCTTAACAGAGGCGTCATATAATAAAAACTGACGCTGTAAATCGTCTGCCCGGGCTATGGAACGTCCTGCACTCAAGATACTGGCGAGATGCGCCTTAAAACGCTGGTAGATAAAGCCAAAACGTTCTGGTCATAAAATGCCAGAGCCATATCTTGGTCTGCCCCTCCACCTCTCAGATTAACTCTCAACATACCCTTCAACCCTTATTCCCCCTGTCAAAAAAAATCCCCGGGACACATGAGGGTGTATCCCGGGGTTTGACGGTCAAAATACAGACTAACTCAGCGGGCGGGGTTGCTGCTGGGTTATGCAGTGGATGTTTCCTCCGCCCAGCAAAATCTCACGCGCATAAACGCCAACGACTTTCCGTTCCGGCATCAATTCCTGAAGCGCAGCCAGAGCCTCTCTGTCATGGGGATCGTTGAATACAGGTACCACGGCTCCCCCATTCGCCATATAGAAGTTGATGTAGGATGCCGCAAGCCGGTCACCCTCGCGCCGGGGCAGGGTTCCCTCAATAGCATCTACCCATTCGCTCTCTTCCCTGGTGATGGTAACAGGATTGGGTTGATGAATCTTGTACACCTGCAGGCGTCGTCCCCGCGCGTCCTTCGCCTGAGAGAGGACTTCAAAAGCCTCTGCTGAAATTTCATACTGGGGATCCCTTTTATCGTCCGTCCAGGTTAAGGCTACGACACCGGGGCGAATGAAACAGCACAGGTTATCTACATGCCCGCTGGTTTCATCGTTGTAAACGCCCCGGGGCAACCAGATAATCGTCTCAATGTTGAGATATTCTTTCAGATAACCCTCAATCTCTTCACGGGTTAACTCAGGATTGCGATTGGGGTTAAGGAGACATTCCTCTGTGGTGATCAGCGTCCCTTCACCATCCACATGGATTGAGCCGCCCTCTAACACCAGTGGGGCTCTGTAAACATCCACCCGCTCAATCTCAGCAACCTTGCTGGCTACCAGGTCATCCTGATCCCAGGGGAAGTACAGGCCTCCTTTTAAACCTCCCCAGGCATTGAACTCCCAGTCCACAGCGCGAATCTCGCGCCCGCTGGTCACAAAGGTCGGGCCACAGTCGCGCATCCATGAGTCGTTATAAGACATCTCAACCACCCGCACGTGCGGGGGCAGCAATGAGCGCGCATTGAGAAACTGTGCCGCCGAAACCCCCATGGTGACCGGCTCAAACTGAGCAATGGCACTGGCAACCTCTGCAAAGGCGCGCTGTGCCGGCTTTGCCCCTAACCGCCAGTTGTCAGGTCGTTCTGGCCACAACATCCAGCAACCCGCATGGGGTTCAAACTCTCCCGGCATCCGAAAACCGTCCTGTCGGGGTGTCGAATCTAACCGCCGTGACATAACAAATCCTCCCATCAAAAAATGATTCAGATTGTCTCGCTTGCCCGCTCAGCCTGTAGACTCCGACGCCGTCGTGCAACCAGTACCTCACCCACAATCAGGGTTACAATCACCCCTGCAACGACGGGGATGGCAAATTGCCAGTCAATGGGTTGCCCCGGCACCCACACGAAGAAAAGAATGGCCTGGGCAATGAACACCTCACACAGTGCCGTAAGAATCCATGCAACTGATATTCCACCAGGCACCTGATAAGGACGCGGGCTGGTGGTATCCGTCAGCCGCAGTTTTAAGAAGGATGGGAACATGATGAGATAAGGGAGCAGGAAAACGATGGAACTGAAAGCAAACAGGCTCCAGAAGAGATCCTCAGCCGTGGCGGCAAAGAAACCGTAGAGAATGATCACCGCGGTCGAGATCACGCCGGTAATCAGGTAAGCCCCGAGCGGGGTCTTATTGACCGGGTGAAGGCGTCCAAACACAGCAGGGAGCACGCCTTCATTTGCCGCCTCAGCCGCACTGCGATTCGCTCCCATAGTCCACACCACCATATTGGTCAGGAAGGTGTACAGCGCGCCAATTCCCAGCAACGTAACCAGCCCGTTCCCAATGGCGCTCTCACCCAGCAAGATCCGCAGCGTGTCAATGATGCCGGAGATCAGACCCAACTGATCCAGTGGTAACGCCATTAACATGCCGAGGGTACCCAGCAGGTAGAAAACCGCAATGAGCATCCCCGCAGTAATGATTGCTACGGGCACATCCTGCTGCGGGTTTTCCATCTCCTCACCTGCTCCAGACATCAACTCAAAGCCCATGAAATTGAAGACAATCACGGGCAAAAAAGCCAGACCTGCATCCCAGGTGGGCAGCAAGGCGCGGAGCGAAAGGTCGTTGGCAACTCCATGCTTCGAGGCATAGTGAAATGCGCCAAGTCCAATGACCAGGATGATGGTGATTTTGAGGATTGCCCCAATGTTGGGCACCCATTTACCCACATCCAGAGCAATGATCCCAATCCACACGGTAATCCAGGTCATCAGGATCCCGATGCCAATCTGCCCCCACAGGGCCATATCCGGGAAAAACAGTTGCGAGAACATCCCGGCAAACAGAATATAGACAGAGGGCATCCATAAAGCCACATTCACCCAGTAAAGCCAGGTGACTCGCGCCGCCCAGGTCTCGCCAAAAGCACGACGAACCCAGGCAAAAATCCCCCCCTGTTCAGGGTAAGTGGAACCCAATTCTGCCGTGATGAGCCCGTAAGGAATGAAGAAGAAAATCAGCGTGATGATCCACCACGACACCGCTGAAGGTCCAATGGCAGCAGCGGGGGCAAGAGTATCCACCACCAGAATCGCTGCAACCGTAAACAAAATCATATCAAAACGACGTAAAGTCTTCTTAAAACCCCCAGACTTTTTGATCTCATCCTCTCTTGTCATGGCATACCTCTCCCAAAATCGATTCCCCAAAAAGAAAAGGAGGGATGGGTATTAAAAACCCATCCGCTCCGCCAGAAACGCCTGAATCCGACCGGCATGATAAGCCTGCAGTTCCGCACCAGGACGCTTTAACCGGGGATACACCAGCCAGACCAGAATTCCCTTTTCGGTGTGCAATCGGTTCTCCGCCTGATCATAAATAATCGAGCGATCTGAGTCCATCACCTCATCCGTGACCTCTACTCCGCGCGAGGCAGGCAGGCAGTGCATGAATTTGCAGTGCGCCGGGGCATATTTGAGCAATTCCATATTGACCTGATAGCGCGGCATGAACGCCTTGCTTCGTTCGGGAATCTCGGCTTCCTGACCAACCCACCACCACAGGTCAGTATAAATAAAATCAGCCTCCTTAACCGCTTCGATGGGATCTTCGGTAATATGCAACGTACCGCCCGACACCCGGCAATTTTCTAACGCCATCTTAACCCATGCCTCGGGGGGTTGATAACGCTTGGGAGCCGCGTGGGTGAAATGCATCCCTAACCGTGTGCAGATCAGCATCAGGGAGGAAAGCACATTGGTAGAATCGCCAATAAAGGTCACCCGCAGATCTTCCAGGCGCTTTCCCTCCGGCATGTGCTCCATCATCGTCAATACATCGCACACCACCTGCGTGGGATGGTTATAGTCGGTCAAGCCATTGATGACCGGCACGGTTGCTCCCGCAGCCAGCCCTGTGATGGTCTCATGTTTCAGCGTGCGCGCCATAATGACGTCCACCATGCGCGAAAGCACCTGGGCTGTATCTTTGAGCGACTCACGCACCCCCAGATGGATTTCGCCCGGCTTGAGGTAAAGAGCATGTCCACCCAGTTCTGTCATTGCCACCTCGAATGATACCCGGGTGCGGGTGGAGGGCTCTTCAAAAATCATCCCCAGACTGGCGCCTTTGAGCAATTCCGGAGTGCATCCCTGTTTGTCAGCCTCTTTAATCAAACGAGTCAGCGCAATTAAATCGAGCAATTCCTCTTTGGTAAAGTCTTGCGTGTCAATGAAGTGTCGTACGGTCATATGATCCTCTCCTATATATTTTTTCCGTTTCGGAATTTAAAAATTCCGATTACGATATTAATATATTCCAATTAACCATTAAATTCAACCGGTATCGGAATAAATATGATCAATTTCCGGCTCCAAGATGACAAATAGCATTATCGGTACGGGGAAAATCCGGTTCATTGCGCACCGGCAATAACCCTGCCTGAATAAAAAGGCTGTGCGCAAAGGTCAATGATCGAAACTGGAAACCGGGATGGGATCCGCCAGACCCTGGCAAATGGAATATGGGCAACAACATCAACCCGACCCCATCCTTTTCCCACGCTTTTTTGAGCAGTGGTTCATGGACGGGAAGAGGCTTAAGTCTCTCTCTTATTTTTATACGGTGGTGAAATCACGCAGGATGGAACAACGACACGTCCGGCTCGATCTGAACGACGCTCCGCCTAACCCTTAAGTCCCCCTTCAGGGCGCATTTCCTGAGGCAATCATTCTTCGATAAACTCTTCGGCAGGAGGCATCCATTCGTCAATGTTGCGCAGAATACGCGGCACCAGGGCGTAGCCCTTTACATGCACACCGGGGATAGCGGGCAGCACACTGCGCAAGAACTCGCGCAGTTGTTCGTTATTCTTAAAGCGCACCTCAATGGAAAGATCCTGTGTCCCCTGGCCAAATGCCAGATAAGAGACCGCGGGTATCGCCAGCAGGGCATTAATCACCGCCTGTTCTTGCTCATAATCAACTTCCAGAAAAATATCTGCGGTGATGACATACCCAAAATACGCCGGATCAACGATGCAGGTCAATCGAGCCGCTCCCGCCTCGACTATACGGTCAATCCGATTCCGCACCGTGCGTTCGTTCAAGCCCAGTTTACGCGCAATTTCAGCGGCTGATTTACGGGCATCTGCTTTCAATTCTTGCAGGATTTGATAGTCAACCGTATCAAAAGAATAGCGTTGCATGGAATTGATCTCACCTCTACCGGAGATCTGAATATAGCGGTAACTATAGCATTACCGTTTCGGAAATGCAAGAGGGAACTTCTGAAATTCAGGGATGGGCTGGGGGCACAGGCGGAAAAGGAATTCAAGTTTGGGAAAACAGCATTTGGAGGACGAGGTTCTTTCCCACCGATGTCCTCACCCGGGTTGGAACTTCACTTCAAGGCTTGACATGCGCCCGCCATGCGGTTAAAATCAACCTCGCCGGTTGGCAAGCCGAGGTAGCTCAGTTGGTAGAGCACGCGACTGAAAATTGCGGTGTCGACAGTTCGATCCTGTCCCTCGGCACCTTGCAGAATCCTGACAGCCCCATTCCGCGGGCTGTTTTCTTTTATAATAAGCGTAATAAGCGGTGGAAAGCAAAAGGAGTGGTATGGCATGAAATCAAAAGTTGCCGTTTTACGCACCCGTCCGGAGACCGTGCTGGACGATTACCGCCGGTTGTGCGCGCTGGCGGGGTTGCGCGAAGCCCTCGACCCGGGGGCAACCACAATTCTGAAAGACAACATCTCCTGGCACCTGATGTACCCCGGTTCCAACACCACGCCGTGGCAACTGGAAGGCACCATCCTCGCCCTCCACGATGCCGGTTTTCACGACCTGGTAGACGTGCACAACAAAACCGTGGTCACCATTGCTGACCTGGGTGACCGCTACAATAAGTTTGGCCCGGTGCTGGAAAAGTACGGCATTCCCAAAAAATACAACTTCCGCGATGAGGACATGCGCTGGGTGGAGATCAAGCCCAAAGCCCGCATGGCGGTGCTGGATAAAATTTTTCCCCACGGCATTTACATCCCCGATTTCTTCATCGGCAAGAACATTGTCCACCTGCCCACGGTGAAGACACACAGTTACACGGTGACCACCGGCGCAATGAAGAACGCCTTCGGCGGACTGCTCAACGTCAATCGCCACTACACCCACACCTGGATTCATGACACGCTGGTGGATTTGCTGGCAATCCAGCGAGAGATTCACACCGGCATCTTCGCCACCATGGATGGCACCACCGCCGGCAGTGGACCCGGTCCGCGCACGCTCATTCCCCATCAGAAAGATGTCATCCTCGCCTCGGCGGATCAGGTTGCCATTGACGCCGTTGCCGCGCAGATGATGGGCTTTGACCCGATGAAAATTGATTACATTGCCCACGCCACCGAACGCGGTCTGGGCCAGGGCAACCCGCGCGACATTGAAATTGTGGGTATGCCCGAAGTGGCAGAAGAGCGCTGGAACTTCAAGGTTGGCGTCAATCTCGGCACCGGCACGGGACGGTTACTGTGGCACTCGCCGCTGAAGGTGTTCCAGAAACTGTTCTTCCATACCCCGCTGGTGAACATCTTCATCTTTGCCAGCGAGTATTACCACGACCACTTCTGGTATCCCCTCTACGGCAAACCGGTGGTAGAACGCTGGAAGCGCGAAAGTCCCTGGGGGCAGTTGTTCGAGCAGTATCCGGGATAACCTGTTAACCCATGCGCAACCCGTTCCGCTGGCTTCCTCCCCTGCTGGTATTCCTGGGGATCGCCTTGATGGGTGTCTTCTTTGCCCAGCCGGTGTCCATTACCGTGGATGGGCAGAGCATCACTGCCCATCCCCTGGCGCTGACGGTTGGCGCGGCGCTGGATCAGGCAGGGGTGGAAATTTTTTCCGAAGACCTGGTGATTCCGCCGTTAACCGCGTCGATTCCGGCAAACGGCGCCATCGAAGTACACCGCGCGGTGCCCGTGCATCTGCTTGTGGATGGACAGCCCTTCAATTTCTACAGTGTGGCGCGCGCTCCGGCGGCGCTGGCGGCGCAGGCGGGCTTCCTGCTCTTCCCCGGCGATGTGATTCTGCACAATGGCGTGCCGGTGAATCCCGTCCAACCCCTTGAGGGGAACACCCCCATTTATCTGCAAATTCAGCGCGCCCGCGCGGTGCACCTGACCGAAGAGGACAGGCAGAGCACCCTGTTTGCCGCTGCCCATACCCTGCGGCAGGCGTTATGGCGCGCCGGGGTGCCGCTTTTACCGGGCGATATGCTCTCGTCTGACCCCGATACGCCGCTTTCCACCGGCGCGCAGGTATCCCTGCGGCGCGCCCGTCCTATCCTGATTGAGGTGGACGGCAGGGAAATTCCTGCCTTCAGCGCGGCGCCCACTGTGGGAACAGCACTGGCAGAAGCAGGTATCTCTCTACAGGGGCTGGATCGCGCTGAGCCGGATGAGCACGAGCCGATCCCCGCCGACGGGCGCATCCGCGTGGTACGGGTGCGCGAAGAAATCGTCCTCCAGCAGAAAAACCTGCCGTACTCCTCCACCCTTCAACCCGATTCCAGCCTTCCGCTGGACGAGCGGCGCGTCATTCAGCCGGGAACATACGGCGTTCAGGTGATCCGTGAGCGCGTGCGCTATGAAAACAATGTGGAAGTGGCGCGAATTTCTGAAGGCGAGTGGGTTGCCGCCGAACCGGTGAATCAGGTGGTGGGCTACGGCACGCAGGTGCGCGTGCAAACCGCCGAAACCCCCGACGGCACTATCGAGTACTACCGCAAGGTGACTGTGTACGCCACCTCCTATTCCCCCTGTCAGCAGGGGCTGGGACGTTGTTCGTGGAGCACATCCAGCGGGATGCGCCTGCAAAAAGGGGTGGTGGCGGTGACGCTCTCCTGGTACCGCCTCTTCAAAGGGGCACGGGTGTACATCCCCGGCTACGGCTTCGGGGTGATTGGCGACGTGGGCGGGGGCATCCCCGGCACCTACTGGGTAGACCTTGGCTACAGTGAAGAGGATTATGTGCGATGGTCGCAAAACGTGACGATGTATTTCCTGACGCCGGCGCCTCCCAACCCTCCGGCGATTCTCCCCTGAACCTGCCGCCTCTGCCGGTGGCGGCGCTGCTACGCACTCACGGGCTGGCGCCCCGAAAAAGCCTGGGGCAGAATTTTCTCACCGACCCCGCCATCCTGCGGCGCATTGTTGAGGCGGCGGAACTGCCCCCGCAGGCAGAGGTGCTGGAGATTGGTCCCGGGCTGGGTAGTTTGACCCGTGTACTGGCGCAGGTTGCCCGCCGCGTGGTAGCGGTGGAACTGGATCACACCCTCATCCCCCTGCTCGAAGAGGTGGTTGCCCCGTATGGCAACGTCGAGGTGCTTCACGGCGATATTCTGAAGTTCAACCCCGCTCAACTGATGCCCGCAGCGGGGTACTTTGTGGTTGCCAATATCCCCTATTACATCACATCGGCGGTGATGCGCCATCTGCTGGAAGCACCCGTCCGCCCGCAACGGGTGGTGCTGACCGTTCAGCGCGAGGTGGCACAACGCATCTGCGCGGTGCCGGGCGAGATGAGTCTGCTGGCGCTTTCGGTGCAGGTGTACGGGACACCGCACATTGCCATGCGCATTCCCGCTGGAGCCTTCTACCCTCCCCCCAAAGTGGATTCGGCGGTGGTGCGGGTGGATTTATCCCCCCAGCCGCGCATCCCTGCCGGACGGCTGGAGATTTTCTTCCGCCTCATCCGCGCCGGGTTCAGTCAGAAGCGTAAAACCCTGCGCAACGCCCTCTCCGGCGGGCTGGGATGGACAGGCGCACGCACCGAAGCCCTGCTCCAGCAGGCAGGCATTGACCCGAACCGACGCGCCGAAAGCCTGGCGCTTGAGGAATGGGCGTCACTGGTGGAAGCGTATGAACAACTGGAAGGGGGAGCAGAAAAGGAATCTTAAGACCGGCGGCGCAGGTCGCGGTACATCCACAGCAACTGCCAGGTGCGCAGGGCGGCTTCGATCTGGATGCGGAAATTCATCTTGCTTTTCCCCCAGCGCCGGTCGGCAAAGTAAATGGGAATTTCTTTGAACCTGAACCCCAGCAGGCTGGCAACGTAATTCATCTCCACCTGAAAAACATAGCCGTTGGAACGGATACGCTCCAGTGGCATGGCGCGCAGCGTCTCTGCCCGCCACAGTTTGAACCCACCGGTGACGTCCTGTACTTTCAGGTTCAGAATGGTGCGGGCGTAGAAATTGCCAAACCAAGAGAGGAATTTGCGCCACAGGGGCCAGCGCTCATCCAGTTGACCGCCGGGGACGTAGCGCGAGCCAATTACCCAGTCACAGGTTTCCAGCGCGTTCACCAGCGCAGTGATCTTCTCAATGGGATGGGAGAAATCGGCATCCATCTGACCGACAGCATCGGCGCCCTCCTCCAGAGCGCGCTGAAAGCCCTGAATGTAGGCTGTTCCCAGTCCCAGTTTGCCGCTGCGATGCAGAACGCTCAACCGTCCTTCGGACTGGCTTGCCAGTTCGTCAGCCAGTTGACCGGTGCCGTCGGGGCTGTTGTCGTCCACGATAAGAAGGTGAAAATCGGGTACGGGCAATGAAAACAATGCGGAGACCAGCCTAGGCAGGTTCTCCGCTTCGTTGTAGGTGGGGATAACAAAGGTGATTTTCATAAAACCGGCGGGGATCAGTGATAGAACTGCTGGAGCGCCGCTTTCAACCCCTCCAGATGGGTCTGGAGGGCAGAAGGTTTCAATGTGTGCAATTCGATGGAAAGCGGATGATCGGCAAACAGGCCCTTCTCGCGGTGCTGATCGCTGTAAAAGTAATCGAACGACTGCTCCAACTGGCGGCGGATGCGCTCGCTGATGGCGTGGACCTGGTTTTCGCGGGTGACGATGACAAAGGTAGAAGGGGTCAGGTGTCCGAAGAAATCCTCTTCCCCGCCCATCTGGATGACGGTATCGCGCATCATCAGCGAGACGGCGCGCAGGAGGTCATCCCCGGCAACAAAACCGTACACATCGCGGAATCGTTCCAGATTTTTCAGTTGCGCCACCAGCAACACGGCATCGGGTTGATGCAGACTGCTCTCCAGGGCTTCATCCACCGGCTTCCCTTCCGGCATCCCGGTGACGGGGTTAATGAGGGTCTCCTGCGAAGCCCGCTGCAGAGCATTGCGCACCCGCAGACGCAGTTCAGCGATGTCGAAGGGCTTGGTGATGTAGTCATCGGCTTGCAGTTCCAGCCCTTTCAGGCGGTCGTCGCGCCCACGCTTTTCGGTGAGGAAGATAATGGGAATATCGCGGGTGCGGCGGTTGGTGCGCAGGCGGCGGGCAACTTCAAAGCCATCAATATCGGGCAAGCGGATGTCCAGAATGATGAGATCGGGCATGCCGCTCTGTGCGGCGCGCACCCCATCCTCGCCCCAGTTCACCGTCTGGACTTCGTACCCCTGGACGCGAAAATACGCGTTCAGCATATCGGCGATGTCCAGATCATCTTCCACAATCAAAAGGGTTGACTTTTTCTCGTTCACCGGCTCACCTGCACACAAAAGAGGAATGGGAGAGCCCCAGGGCGCCTCCCACGCTCAAAGACAAACATTCCCGGGTGGGAAGAATCAGGACTCAGGCTCTTTGTAGATAATGAAATCACAGGTCGGGTCGCCGCAGGCAATACAGCGCACCTCTTCTACCTTGAACTCGTGACCACCCGAGACCCAGCGCAAGCCTTCCAGAATCACGCCCGTGGCAATGTGACAGCACGGTTTTTCGGTGTGGCGACCGTAGCACACCGGGCACTTGTGAATGGTGTACACGAAGTGGTCTTCTTTTTCCTCAACGGTGGTGTGTTGATCGCTGGTGGTGCTGAAGATTTTTGCCATGGCAGGGATGCCGATGCGCAGTTTGGTCGAGAGCGGCAGGATTTTGAACGCCAGATCGCCGGCGCCTGCCAGCGCGCCAAAGTTGCGCAAGCCTTCCATAAAGACCGCCCGCCCGGCGCGTTTTGCCAGCCCACGCCCACCGCGCGGACCGTACATTTCTTCCAGCGCGCCGTTGAGCATGGAAAAGTCGGCAAAATCAAACTCGCGGTTCAGGTTATCGGGAGGCAGGTTATCAATGAGATGAGAAAGGTTCGCCAGGTTGAGAATGGCGTTCAAGCCATTCTTGCCCATGACTTCTTCCAGCGCCAGCAGCGCCAGACGTGCCATTTTATTGGAGTAGTACAAGCCACTCTTCGGAATGGGTTCCATGAGGCAGGGTTCCCTCCTAGATCAGTTTGGTCAGGTCTTCCGCGGCTCGGCGCATATCCAGGAAGATCAAACCCAGTTTTGCCTGTTCGCGTGCCAGCGCCGTAAGAACGGCTTCTTCACCAACCGACATCAGGACGACGTAGCCTTTTTCGCCCTTAATGTACACCTGCTCGAGGGAGCCGCGCCCCAGTTCATTGGCAATGCGTTCGCCCAGCGAGAGCATTGCCGCCGACATTGCCGAGACACGATCTTCCTCAACCCCTTGCGGGAGCGCAGAAGCAATCGTCAGCCCATCCACGCTGACTACCGCCGAGGCTTCGATATCGGGCGACGAAGCCTGCAACTCACGCAGCCGATCAACCATCATTTGGGTGCGGGATTTCGTCAAAGCAACACTCCTTAAAAGTGGGATTGGATCGGTTTGACAGGACTAACGCCCTTATATGATACTTTAACACAGCCTTTTTTCAGAGTCAAGAAAGCCAGCCAGCCAGTTTCGCCCTCTATCAAAGATTGTAAAGTAACTGTTAAGTGGGTATAATCCTGCCGAAATTTGTCTGCTTTGTGGAGGATATGTGAAGAAGACGTTTGTGTTGTTTTTTATCCTGGCGGTGGTGCTGAGCCTGCTGGGCTGTGCGCCGCAGGCAACTCCCACCAGCCAGCCTGCCACCCTCAAGGTGGTGGCTCTGCCCATTCTGGACACCATGCCTGTGCTGGTCGCCCAACAGCAGGGACTGTTCAGCAAGTACAACCTGACCGTTGAGTTCATCCCCGCTGGCTCTGCCCCCGAACGCGATCAACTGGTTGCGGCAGGGCAGGCAGATGGTATGCTCAACGAAGTACTCTCTGCACTGTACTTTAACAAGGAAAGCGCCCGCGTTCAGGTCGTGCGGTATGCCCGCGCCGCCACCAAAGACGCCGCCCTTTTCACTCTGGTTGCCAACCCCAACAGCGGCGTGAAGTCGGTTGCCGATTTGAAGGGAAAATCGGTGGGCAT
>OGCI01002001.1_pt1 | contig 14873 bp, 12 predicted proteins | sample 1570021 | NCBI WGS metagenome assembly OGCI01 (sample SAMN06264664, study PRJEB24512) | hot springs metagenome | isolation source: Hot spring water | place: South Africa: Tshipise | collected 2015-06-21 | reverse complement strand
GGGGGGGGGGGGGGGGGGGGCGGGGGGTTCCTGCCGGGGGGCGGATTCGGGCGCGGGCGCTTCGGGGCTTTGCGGCTGGGTGGGGGTGACCAGTGGGGGCAGGGTACGCACTATCTGCGGGGTGGCGGTGGGCGCCGCCGGTGAGGGTGCGGTGGTAGGGGTGGGCTGGGCGGGTAAAGCCCGGCACGCGGCGAGCATGAGTGTTAAGGTAAAAAGCACAAGAACCCTGCGCACGAAACAACCTCCTGAGTTCGATTGTATCCCGATTTTCATTTCAAGAGGTGTGCAAGGTTTATGCCGTTTTGGCTCTGATATAATAACGGCATGACAGAAAAAAAAGTCCTCTTTTGTCGTTCCAACCCGATTGCACCCGATCCGCGGGTGGAGAAGGAAGCGCGGGCGCTGGTGCGGGCGGGGTACAGCGTGGACGTGCTGGCGTGGGATCGTACCGCCAGTCAGCCGCGGGTGGAACAGCGCGAGGGCTTTTTCATTTACCGCGTGCCGATTCGCGCGCGGTACGCTTCGGGGATTTTCAACCTGCCGAATCTGCTCCGCTGGCAGGCGGCGCTGATGGCGTGGCTGATGCGCCATGCCCGCGAGTACGATGTCCTGCACGCCTGCGATTTCGACACCATCCTGCCGGCGCTGTGGGCGGGGCGCCTGTACGGCAGGCGGGTGGTGTACGATATCTTCGATTTTTACGCCGATCATCTGCGGCGCACGCCGGGATGGATCAAGTCCTGGATTCGGCGCCGGGACCTGCGCGCCATTGATCAGGCGGATGCGGTGATTCTGTGCGACGACGCCCGCCGCGAGCAGATTGCCGGGTCGCATCCGCGCCGCCTGGAGGTGATTTATAACAGTCCCGAGGATGAACGGGCGTTTCTGCCTGCCTTTCAACCCTCGCCGGAGGGTGTGCTGCGCCTGAGTTACGTGGGGTTAATGCACGTGGAGCGCATGCTCCTGGAAGTCATTGAAGTGCTGCGCCGTCATCCGCAGTGGCGGCTGGAGATGGCGGGTTTTGGTGGGGATGAGCCGATCATCCTGGAGAGACTGCGCGAACTGCCCAACGCTGTCTGGCATGGACGGATTCCCTACCGGCAGGCGCTGGACCTTTCCCAGCAGGCGGATGTGCTGTTTGCCCTTTATGATCCGGGTGTCATCAACAACCGTTATTCCAGCCCGAACAAACTGTTCGAAGCCATGATGCTGGGCAAACCCATCGTGGTGGCAAAAGGCACGAACGTGGATCGCATTGTGGAGGAATGGGGCATGGGTATTGCCATTCCCTACGGAGATGTGCAGGCGCTGGATGAAGCCCTGACGCGCCTTGCCGACGATACCTCTCTGCGCGTCCGCATGGGCGAAGCCGCCCGCCGGGCATATGATACCCGCTTCGGCTGGAAGGCGATGGAAGCGCGCCTTGTTGAACTGTACCGGGAATTAAACGGGGCATGAAAATTCTGCTGGTTGCCAACACCGACTGGTTTCTGTACAACTACCGCCTGAACTTTGCGCGCTTTCTGCGCCGGGAAGGGCACGAGGTGGTGCTGGTCTCGCCGGAGGGACCGTTTGTCTCTGCCCTGCAGGGAGATGGTTTCCGCTGGGTGCGCTGGGAGGTGGGCAGGCAGTCGCTGGCGCCGTGGAAGGAATGGGATGCGCTGTGGCGGCTGGTGCGCCTGTACCGCAAAGAGCGACCGGATGTGGTCAATCACATGACCATCAAGCCGGTGCTGTACGGCGGGATTGCCGCGGCGATTACCGGTGTGCCGCGGGTGGTGAGCAATATTACCGGCAGGGGCTATGTGCTGGTTTCAGATGAACTGCGGGCACGGCTGTTGCGTCCGCTGACGCTGGTGCTGTACCGGCTGATTCTGCGCTCTCCGCGCCAGCAGGTGCTTTTTGAGAACGATCTGGACCGGCAGTATTTTCTCCGTCAGGGGTTGCTCCGCCGCGGGCAGGCACACCTGCTGACCGGGCTGGGTGTGGATGTGGAGCGCTTTCATCCTGTTCCCCATCACAACGAGGTGCCGGTGGCGCTGTTCGCCGGACGTTTCCTGCGCGAAAAGGGGGTGGAAGAACTGGTCGAGGCAGGCAAAATCCTGCGTCAGCGCGGGGTGGCTTTCCGGCTGGCTCTGGCGGGCGATGTGGATGCGGGCAATCCGCTTTCGCTGACGCGGGAGACGGTGCAGGCGTGGGCAGAAGCCGGTCTGGCGGAGTGGTGGGGCTTTCAGCCGCGCATGGAAGAAGTCTATGCGCAGGCGGATGTGTTTGTGTTCCCCTCTTATTACGGAGAAGGCATGCCAGCGGCGCTCATGGAAGCAGTTGCCTGCGGTTTGCCTGTGGTGGCAACCGACCTGCCCGGATGTCGGGTGGCGGTGGAGGACGGGGTGAACGGCTATCTCGTGCCCACCCGGGACGTGGAGGCGCTGGCGAATCGGCTGGAAGACCTGCTGCGTTCGGAAGACCTGCGCCGGCAAATGGGTGCAAGGTCGCGCCAGATTGCTCTGGAGCGCTTCAATCAGATTGCCATTCACCGGCAAATTCTGGCGGTGATGGAGGGGGAGAGGGGATGAAGGTGGTTTCGCGCGCGGGGGAAAATCCATGGATCTGCCCGCCGCTGGTGTGGATCAAAACTCTGTGGTGGCGCGTAAAACAGACCTGGCGCGCACTTCGCTTTGCCCGGCAGGTCGGGCAGGTGCGGCTTCAACTGGCAGAATGGGCAGGCGGGGAGCGCGTGTGGGTATTTGCGCCGGGGCTTTCGTGGCAAAAACAACTCTTTCAGCGCCCGCAACAACTGGCGCGGGCGCTGGCAGGGCTGGGCGAAAAGGTGGTCTATCTGGAGCCGGACTGGTCCTGGCAGGGAGCACCTGAACTGCTGGAGATGGAGGCAAATCTCCGGCTGTGCTGTGCGCCGCCGCAGGCGCTTGCCGGGCTGGAAGATCCTTTTCTGTATCTCCTGCCGTGGAGTTACTCTCCGGCGTTTGCGCTGCAACGTTCCCGTCTGATCTATGACATTGTGGACGATTTTTCCACCTTCAGACAGGTGCATCCCTGCCTGCTGGCGCATCAGCACCGTGAGCGGATTGCGCGCGCGGAGGTGGTGCTGGTCACTGCGCGGCGCCTGGAGGAAACCTTCCGGACCGAGCGCGCGGATCTCATCCTGTGCCCGAACGGGGCAGATGTGACGTTTTTCTCACAACCGCCCGGGCGCCTTGCCCCTGAAATCGAAGAACTGCGCAGGGAGGGAAAACCCATCATCGGGTACATTGGCGCGCTGGCAGAGTGGTTCGACGATGAACTGCTGGAGGCGGTTGCCCGCCTGCGGGCAGACCTTTCTTTCATGGTCATCGGTCCAGAGTTGCATCTCCGTCCGGGAAAACGCCCGTGGCAAACCCTGCCGAATGTGCGCTGGCTGGATGCCCGTCCCTATGAAAGTTTGCCCGCCTACCTGCACGGGTTCCATGCGGTGATGATTCCGTTTCGTCTCACTCCCATTACGCATGCCACCTCGCCGTTGAAACTGTTTGAGGCAATGGCGGCTGGAAAGCCGGTGGTGCTCACCCCGATGGAGGAAAGTCTCTCGGTGCCCATGGTGTTCCCGGCAGATACCCCGCAGGCATGGAGCGATCAACTTGATCGGGCGCTGGCGTCTGCCGTACAGCCGGGTTTTCGAGAGGTACTGCGTCAGGAAGCCGCCCGCCATTCCTGGCAGAACCGTGCGCGGCAGATTCTGGGGGCGGTGGAGCGCTCTTCGATGAGGATGGTATAATCGCTCACAGGACGATTCTGGAAAGAGGTCTGGGGATTTTTCTTTGAGCAAAGCCCTTACATTGCTGGTGGATCTGATTGATGTTCCCAAAACGGTGGCAACGCTGGTTCGCTTCCGGGAAGCCATCCGCATTCTCACCTGGCGGGATTTCCGGGCGCGCTACCGCGGCTCGATTTTTGGCATCCTGTGGGCGGTGGCTCAACCCCTGCTGATGATGCTGGCGTATACGCTGGTTTTCTCGTATTTCCTCAAAGTGCGTTTTGGCTCTACCGACTCGCCCACGGTGTTTGCGGTGTACCTGCTGTGCGGGCTGGTGCCCTGGAACGCCTTTTCTGAGGGGGTGAACGCCTCCTGTTCGTTGATGCGCCTCAGCCCCAATCTGGTCAAGAAGGTGGTGTTTCCGCTGGAGGTGCTGCCGGTCAACCTGACGCTGGTGACGATGATTCAACAACTCATCGGGCTGGCGCTGCTGTTGATTCTGGTGCTGGCGGTGGGCGGCGGGTTGAACGGGTGGGTGCTGCTCCTGCCGTTCTTCCTGCTTGTGCAGTTCATGCTTCAGACCGGTCTTTCGTGGTTGCTGGCTTCGCTTTCAGTGTTCATCCCGGATTTCCGGCAAGCCACCGGACTGTTCACCCTGCTGCTGATGTTCATCACCCCCATCTTCTACCCCGAAACGCTCATTCCGGAACGCCTGCGCTTTCTGGTCACATTGAACCCCATGGCGCAAATCGTCGGCATGTACCGGCGGGTGTTAATGGAAGGACTGCCGCCCACGCTGGAGCAAATTGCCTGGGCGGGCGGGATGAGTTTGCTGTTCTGGATGGTGGGGTACGTGTGGTTCACCCGCACCAAACACGCGTTTCCGGATTACCTATGAACCCCGACGAAGTGCTGGTTCTGGAAAACATTTCCAAGGCGTACCGCCTGTACAATCGTCAAATCGAGCGGTTGAAAACGCTCTTTCTGACCCCTTTTACCGGTAAGGAATACGCGCGTTCGTTCTGGGCGCTGCGCGGCATTGACCTTTCTGTGCGGCGCGGGGAGACGCTGGGGGTTATCGGGATTAACGGGAGCGGGAAAAGCACACTCCTGCAGATTATGGCAGGTACGCTGGCGCCGACGACGGGTCGCATTGAGCGGCGCGGACGGTTGACTGCTCTGCTGGAACTGGGGGCGGGCTTTCACCCGGAATTTACCGGCAGGGAAAATGTGTACCTCAGCGGGGTGACGCTGGGAATTTCCGAGCAGGAAATGCGCCGCCGTTTTGATGAGATTGTGGCTTTCTCGGGGATTGAGGATTTTATTGATCAGCCGGTCAAACTGTATTCTTCGGGGATGTACGTGCGGCTGGCGTTCTCCATTGCTACCTGCGTGGATCCGGAGATTTTAATTGTGGATGAAGCCCTGGCAGTGGGCGATGCCGGTTTTGTGATGAAGTGCATGAACCGCATGCGCGATCTGCACAAACAGGGCACCGCCATTGTGCTGGTGACGCATGATGTGCAGACCGTGCGCATGCTCTGCGACCGCGCCATGTGGCTTTCTCACGGGGAGATGCGTATGCTGGGGTCGCCCATGGAGGTGACTTCGCAGTACATTCAGATGCTGTGGGAGGCGCAGGCTCAGCAGGAAGCCCGACAGCCTGTTGAAGAGAGTGCGGCAGTGGATGCGCAGGGCTGGGTGCCCATCGAAGGGCGCCCGGATTTAATCCGCTGGGGGAACGGGCGGGCGCGCATTGAAGCCTACCGCGTGCAGTCTTCCGGCGGAAATGCCTTCACGCTGGAATATGGTGAAGCGGTGGAGATTGCCCTGCGCATTCGGGCGCTGGAGCACCTGCCTCATAAGGCTTACGGAGCGGGTATTAACCTGCGTAATCTGAAAGGTCTGGATATTATCACCGCCACCACGTACGATGAAGGGCTGGTCTTCCCCGCCCTGCAAGCCGGGCAGGCGCTCGAAGTCACCTTCCGCTTTCAGAACATCCTGGCGCCCGGCGATTATGCGCTGGTGATGAACGTGGAGGATCGCTCACAAGTACCCACGCAGTATTTAGATTATGTGGAGAACGGAGTGTTATTGAAGGTGGTTTCGAAAAAGCCTGTTTTTTCCCTGGTGCTTCCTCCAGTTTATACAGAAGTTCGTGTAATGGAACGAGGATAAGAGGTTAAAGAGATGGGCAATGATTGGCTGAAAAACTTATACACTGAAGCCTTTTTATCTCGATTTAAAGAGAAAGATATGCCTGAAGTGTCTTTACTGGCAGAGGAACTTCGTCTGGCATTGCAGGAAATCTTACCCGATGGAGGCAGGATCCTTCTGGTGGGTAGCGGGTCTACCTGGGCGGGGAAAGCACTGGTACAAAATCCCGCTTTTGATGTGGACATCATTTTGCCGGAACAAGAGGATCAGGCAATTCTCCAACAAGAAGAAATGGTTCTGGAAGGGCGAGTGCATTTCATCCATGGGGTGCCTGCTCCTGAGAAACGTTGGGATCTGGTGTTCATTTTTGATGGTTACGATTTTCTTTCCTCTGAACAGCGTCTCAAAGCAATAGAAATTCTTGAAGGCTATGCTGAAAAGTATCTTCTGGTGGGAACGTACAACCCCGAAAATTACTGGTACTGGATCTGGCGGTTGTGGATGTCTCTGAATGGGGATGGCGAAAGATTTCCTTTACACCCATCTTCTACGGAAGAAACGCTGACCCTTTCCGGCTGGATACCAAAAGCCCAGGCGTTGCTGGGGACGGCTTTAACTCAGGCTCTTGTGCACTGGATTTATGGGATACAGGAACCCGTACGAAACCTGATTCGGGAAGTCCATCGCGCAGGGGTTGTTTCTCCCAATCAAAGTGCGCTCTATCGTATTGTTGCACTGCAAAGAACAGATGAGGTTTTCCCGCTGTCAGAAAAATACTGGCAATCTTTACCCTCTCCGGCTATTCCCGGCGATTGGGTCCGGAAAGATGTTCTGATAGAGGCACTCTCTCTTGCGACACGTGCTCAGGATCAGTCCCAGCACACCATTAATTTGCTTCAGGAGCAGGTGAATTACCTGACCAAAAAGAATCAGGAATTGCTGGAAAGGGTCGCTCGTTTTGAAGCCAGTCCTGTCTGGCAGGCATATCTCGTGCTCAACAAAATTCGTCAGGCGATTTTGCCCTCGGGCGGCAGGGTTATGCGCTACCTGAATCGTCTTGCCCTTTTGCGCAAGATACGCCGCTTTGTTTTCCGCAATCTGTATGCGGAATTGATGGATATTTTGAAAGAACATTCCGATGTCAAGGGGATCATTGTTTTTCCTCCTTCTATCGAGTGGAAAGCGGCTCTCTATCAGCGTCCTCAGCACCTGGCAATGGCGTTTGCGCGGGAGGGGTATCTGGTCTTCTACTGTCAGCCAGAATATATCCCCACTCCAAAGGGGTTCCATCAACTGGCACCCCGCCTGTATCTGGCAAAGGTGGAGATGAAATTATTTGCCAATATCTCTCGTCCGATTGTATTTTTCTATCCCTATAATCGCGATTATCTCTCCTTTTTTACCGAACCGCGCGTCATTTATGAGTATATTGATGAACTGGAAGTCTTTTCCCGTCCCCTTCCTGAATTAGAGGCAAATCATCGCTTCTTTTTGCGAAATGCTGAACTGGTTGTTGCCACAGCAGATAAATTGCTGGAACAGGTACGCTCTGTTCGCCCGGATGCGCTTCTTGTTCCCAACGGGGTAGATTATTCTCATTTTGAGCAGGTGTGGAAAAAAAGTGCTCCTCCCCCAGCCGATCTGGAACCGGTTGTTCGTATGAAGCACCCGATTGTCGGGTATTATGGGGCACTGGCACGCTGGTTTGATTACGATCTGCTCCGAAAGGTAGCGGCATTGCGCCCGGATCTCAACTTTGTGTTGATAGGTCCCGATTACGATGGTACGGTGCATCAGGCACATCTGGAAGAGTTTTCGAATGTGTTTTGGCTGGGGAAGAAAGATTACGCTTTGTTACCGGATTACCTGCGGTACTTTGATGTATGCATGATTCCTTTTGTGGTCAATGACATTACACATTCCACTTCGCCGTTGAAACTGTTTGAATATATGGCAGCCCGTAAGCCAGTCGTCATTACCCCCATGCGAGAGAGCATGAAAACCAGAGGTGTACTGGTTGCAGGTACTCCTCAGACTTTCAGCACTAAGATTGATGAAGCGCTGAACTTACGAAACGATGCCGGTTACCAGAATCTTGCCACAGAAGAGGCTTTACACAACACGTGGCAGGTACGAGCGCAATCCATTGCGGCTCGACTTGTTCCTACCGTTACCGGACCCGAATTCAATTTCGCCTTACAGTCCTATCTTGAACGCATTTCTGCTGGATTGCCGAAAGAAACGTTCGCGTTATGGTTAAATTTTGCAAAAGGAACCATTGAGCGAGGAGCAAAGGTTGCTGATCGTCTTCGAAACTGGATCGATTTCCGCGAAAAGAGTTTTCTGGATGTGGGTTGTGCCTATGGAGGTTTCTTAATCGCCTTTGCTCAGAGAGGCTGTTCCCGGGTGGTGGGAATTGATGTGAACCAGGATTTGTTAGATCTGGCGGCAATTAACCTGCGTGAGAAAGGTGTTCAGGGGGAATTGTATTGCCTCAATGTAGAATCATCTGGCTTCAACGAGTTGGGCACATTTGACTTTCTCACCTGCAACGATGTGATTGAACACGTTTCCAATCCCTCATTGACCCTTTCGCAACTGGCAAAAGCGCTGAAACCCGGGGGGGTGCTCTACATGGAAATTCCCAATCCATTCTGGTATCGCTTTTTGTGGAATGATGGACACTATAATCTTCCGGGAATTACGCTGCTCACTCCAAAGGATGCCGAAATGTATTTCAAGAGTCTTTATCCGGATATTGCCTATGGGGTGAACGAGTATCATCTCATTGATTGGTATATCCACAGGATTAAGGAACAGGGGTTAGAGGCACAACTTCTTAATGAGAGATGGGTGGAACCCTCTCTGTTATTAAGAGAGATGAAAGACGCGATAAAAAAGATGGAAGAGCGTCTTTCTGAGATTCAGATTCCTTCCCATCTGGTAGAAAAAATACGCCGTCGAGCGCACCGTTTATATCGTTATGTGGAACGTCGGGCTTATGATCCCAACGAATACACGCATCTTTGCCAGATGTTTGGGACAGATTTCTGGATCCTTCTAGCAAAAAAACGCTGAATGCCATTCGAGCCGTATGAGATTTTCTTCCGGGTTTTGGAAAACTCTAAAAGGCCTGCTGGGGGGGAGCACTTTCCTGTTGTGGGTGTTTTATCTCATCTGGATCTCCCTGACGCCGCAGAAGGTATTCTGGTCGCTGGATGAAGGTGGAAAGTATATTTTTCTCCGCTCCATTCTGGAAACTGGACGGCTGAATACTCCCCTGGTTTATCCTGCTCAAAGTCTGGACCCCAATCTGGAATTTGTTCCTCTATATTACTTTATCCCCCGCGATGGTGAAATGTACTCCTGGTGGCCCATTGCCCTGCCGCTGGTGTCTCTGCCCTTTTATCAGGTCTTTGGCTGGCTGGGGCTGTTTGTACTGCCTGCCGCCGCGGGGGCGCTGACGGCAGGGTTGACCGGCATGCTGGTACGGCGTTTGACCCGATCGGAGAGATGGGGGATCGTTGCCCTGTTCTTGACGGGGCTGGCAACGCCGGTGGCGTTTTACGCCACGCGCTTTTGGGAGCACACCCTCAGCGCTGCCGGGGTGCTGGGTGCTCTACTGGGTATGCTGGACGCCGATGAGCATGGGCGCATTCGTTCCGCCGTGCTGGCGGGGATCAGCGGCTCGCTGGCGGTGTTCTTCCGCCCCGATGCCGCTTTTCTGCTCATCGGGTTTGGCGCGGTGCTTCTGGTGCGCCGTCCCCGCCCAGCCCTTTTTGCCGCTCTCAGTGCTGGGGCGACGGCATTGCCGTGGATGGCATTGAACCTGTGGACAACCGGACATCCTCTGGGTCCCACCTTTGGTCAACTGGTGGAAGCCGAATCCCTCTCCGGGTGGCAAAATGCGGGGCTGAAATTGCTGGCATATGCTTTTTTTAACCCGCCGCGGGTGGATGGTTTCATCTTTCCTCGCTGGGCACTGTGGACGGCGAGCCTTTCCCTGCTGGCGGGGGCGGTGCTGGCGTTCTTCCCCCGTCTGCGCTGGCTCTCGCTGAGCGCCTTTGGGGTGGTGATTGGGGTGTGCGGCTGGGTGGCGTTTCAGCCCACGTGGTATCAGGCGGTGCACGGCGCCGTGCTGGCAGCACCGCAGGTGCTTTTTGGACTGTATTATTTACTGCGCAAGCCGGCATGGAAGCAATCTGCTTTCCCTGCCATGCTGACGGCGAGTTTGCTGGTGTACGGAGTGGTGTACCTCTGGCGGGCGTGGGTTGGTGCGGGCGGTTTGCAATGGGGACCGCGCTACCTGCTTTCGTTTTACCCTCTGCTGGTGGTGGCAGCAGGACTTGAGTTACACACCCTCTCTCTTTCTGCAAATCAACGGCTGTTTAAGGCGGTACGCTGGATGTTTGTTGTGGCATGTCTGGTGGGATTAAGCATTTCCATTCGAGGGCTGGTGACGGCTCGTACCCTTACCAGTTACTATGCCCGCAGTCTTCCTGTACTGACTTCGATTCGAGATCATCCTGTGGTGATGGCTAGTAAGGCATTTGCTATGGATGTGCCTGACCTGTATTTTCAGGGAAACATGCTTTCCACGGGTGGAGATGAAACAACCCATGAAAGAGTGCTTTCCCGTTTCCGGGAGATGGGAATTCAGCAATATTATTCCCTGAGTGTGCTGGTGGATGACAACGCTCCGCTGGAAGTCATCGCTGAACGGTTGAAGGCGCATCCTGAGGGGGTGGTGCTGACCCGCGTAGACCTTTCTGGAGGACGGTGAGATGAAGTCCCGTTCTTTCACTTTTGCGGTGGGGTGTGTGCTTTTCTCTCTGGCGCTGACGCTGGCGTACGTGTATTTCTTCAACATTGAAAAGCCTGCGCTGGAGATGCGCCTGGCTCTGCACCGTCAGATTCTGGAAGGGAGCGCGCCTTCGCCTTATCAGTACCGCGTGCTGGTGCCTTTTCTTGCCGAGGCAATTTTTCGGGTAGAACGGCTGTTTTTTTCTGACTGGCGTGCCTTTGCTCTGTCTTACATCGTGCTGAATGGGCTGGCGCTGTTCTTCTGGTTGTGGGCGGGGTTTGCCCTGCTGAGGGTCTGGTTCCGCAGGGAGTATGCGCTCATCGGGACGCTGTTTGTGGCGGCGGTGATGCCGCTGACCTTCTACGATCATTATTTTCAGCCGTGGTCGTTCTGGGAAGCGCTTTTTTACACGCTGGCGCTTCTGCTGATGGCGCAGGGACGCCGGGGATGGCTGGGGCTGGTGGTGCTGCTGGCTTCGCTGAACCGTGAAACCGGGGTGTTGATTTTGCCCGCGTTTGCGCTGACAGCGGTGGCGGGACAGCGGTTGTTTTCTCTGCGGGGGTGGCACTGGAAGCATGTCGGGTGGCTGGTGCTTTATGCCCTGCTGTGGGGCGGGGTCTTCCTGGGATTGCGCTGGCTTCGTCCGGCTACGGCACACGTGGAGACGCTGGCGCAAATCTGGCAGTTCAACATCCAGCCCGCGCATTTGTTCAGGGCGGCGGTGAACTGGATTCTCTTTCTGGGAGGATTCTGGCTTCTGGCAGGTGTGGGATACCGCCGCGCGCCGAAGTTCCTTCAGCGGGCGGCGTGGGTGCTGGTTTTCCATTTGCCGTTGATTGTGGTGTGGGGTTACTGGCAGGAAGTGCGCATGCTTTTGCCTTATGCGTTTTCTTTTGTGGGGCTGGGGCTGGCGGCGTTTCCCGATGCGCTCACCCCAACTCCCCTTCCATCGCCATCTCCAGCGCCTGAGACCAGGGGGGAAGGGTAAGCCCAAAGGTTCGTTCAAATTTGCCGATTTCCAGCGCTGAAAAGAGCGGACGCGCCGCGGGGGTGGGGAATTCTGCGGTGCGGGCGGGCAGGATTGCGCGGGCGCGCTGTTCTTCGCGGCGCGGGTCGAGGCGCACAATTTCACATGCCCACTCGTAGCGTGAACACCAGCCCTTTCCCGCCAGATGATACAGTCCGCGGCGGTCTTCCAGCCATGCGCGGGCATCTCCGCTGGCAAGGGCTTGCGCCAGCACGGCGCTGATTGCCTGCGCCAGCAGACGCGCCCAGGTGGGACCGGCAACCTGATCCTCTACCACCCGCAGGGTGTCGTTCTGGCGCGCCCACTCCAGTACCTTGCGGACGAAACTCTCCCGCCGCAAACTGTACACCCACGAGGTGCGAAAGATGAGATACGCCCCGCCTGCCTGCTGGACGGCTTGCTCGCCCTCCCATTTGGTCTGTCCATACACGCTGAGGGGATGGGGAAGGTCTTGCTCGGTGTAAGGCGCGCCTTTGCTTCCGTCAAAAACGTAATCGGTGGAGATGTGCACGAGCGCCGCTCCTACCTGCCGGGCAGATTCTGCCAGCACGCCGGGCGCCAGTGCGTTGACCCGCCGTGCCACCTCTGGCTCACTCTCGGCGCGGTCTACGGCGGTGTAGGCGGCGGCATTGAGAATGACCTGTGGATGCACGCGCTCCACCAGTGCGGGCAGGCGCTCTGGTTGGGCAAAATCTACCTCAGGATAATCGGCGGTGACCACTTCGCCCAGCGGCGCCAGCGTGCGGCGGCATTCCCAGCCCACCTGTCCGTGGTGACCCAGCAGGAGGATGCGCATCAAATCTTTTCCTCCAGCAGGCGCAGGAGATAGGCGCCGTACTCGTTCTGTCCGTAGTGTTGGGCTTGCGCCAGTAATTGCTGGTCGTCAATGAAGCCCATGCGCCAGGCAATTTCCTCCGGGCAGGCAATCATCAGCCCCTGGCGGTCTTCCACTGCCTGCACGAAACTGGATGCCTGCATGAGCGATTCGTGCGTGCCGGCGTCCAGCCAGGCGATGCCGCGCCCCAGCAGTTCCACCTGCAGTTCGCCCCGCTCCAGATAGACCCGGTTGAGATCGGTGATTTCCAGTTCGCCCCGCGGTGAGGGTTTGAGCGCGGCGGCGAAGTCGCACACCCGTTCGTCGTAGAAGTACATACCGGGCACAGCATAACGCGAGCGCGGCTGTCGGGGCTTTTCCTCAATGCTGACCGCCCTGCCGTTACCATCGAACTCCACCACGCCGTAGCGTTCGGGGTCGCGCACTGGATAGGCAAAGATCACCGCGCCGCGGGTCAGGCTGGCGGCGCGCTGAACCTGCTCCGGCAAGCCGTGCCCGTAGAAGATGTTATCGCCCAGAATCAGCGCGGCGGGTTCACCCGCCAGAAAGTCCCGCCCGATGAGGAAGGCTTCTGCCAGTCCGTTGGGCTGGGGCTGTTCGGCGTACGAGAAGGACAGTCCCCACTGACTGCCATTGCCCAGCAGGCGCTGAAACACGGGCAGGTCATCGGGGGTGCTGATGACCAGAATCTCGCGAATGCGGGCGAACATGAGGATGGACAGGGGGTAGTAAATCATCGGCTTGTTGTACACCGGCAGAATTTGCTTGCTGATGGACAGCGTCAGGGGATACAGGCGGGTGCCTTTCCCGCCAGCCAGGATGATGCCTTTCATGGGTTACCTCCTCTGCGGGCGTAGTTCTTCTCCATCCACCCGCTCAAGTCGGAATGCTGGCGGATGGCTTCAATCCATTCGGGGTGATTCAGGTACCATTGCACGGTCTTGCGCAATCCGCTGGCGAGGGTTTCGCGGGGGCTCCAGCCCAGTTGGGTCTGAATCTTGGTGATGTCCATGGCGTAGCGGCGGTCGTGTCCGGGGCGGTCGGCGACGAACTGGATCAGTTGACGGTGCGGGGTGTGCGGCGAGTGCGGGAGGAGTTCATCCAGAATGTCACACAGGGTATGCACGACCTGCAAATTGGTGGGGTTGTTGCCGCCGCCGATGTTGTAGGTCTCGCCCAGAGTGCCTTCGGTAACCACTTTCCAGATGGCTTCGCAGTGGTCTTCCACATAGAGCCAGTCGCGCACCTGCTGACCATCACCGTAAACGGGCAGGGGTTTGCCGTTGAGGGCGTTGAAGATCATCAACGGGATGAGTTTTTCGGGGAACTGATAGGGTCCGTAGTTGTTGGAGCAGTTGGTGATGCTGACGGGTAAGCCATAGGTGTGGTGGTACGCCCGCACGAGATGATCGCTGGAGGCTTTGGAGGCAGAGTAGGGCGAGCGCGGATTGTAGGGGGTAGTTTCGGTAAAGGCGGGTCATCCGGTTCCAGCGAGCCAAAAACCTCATCGGTGGAGACGTGGTGGAAGCGGGTCTGTTCGCGCGGGACAATGCCCTCTTTCAGCCAGGCTTCGCGGGCTGCTTCCAGCAGGGTGAAGGTGCCGACGATGTTAGTCTGGATGAACTGCGCGGGACCAAGGATGGAGCGATCCACGTGCGATTCGGCGGCAAAGTGCACCACGGTGTCAATCCGATAGCGGCGGAAGAGGTCATCCACCAGGGCGCGGTCACAGATATCGCCCTGTACAAAGGTGTGACGGGCTGGGTCGGGCAAATCCTTCAGGTTTTCCAGACTGCCCGCGTAGGTCAGCAGGTCCAGATTGATGATGTGGACGGCGGGGTCATGCGCGAGCAGATAGCGCACGAAGTTGGAACCGATAAACCCGGCTCCGCCGGTAACCAGTAGAGAACGAGGCATACATCCTCCCAGAAAAAAGGCGTCCCACACGGGTGGGACAGAAGGTTAAGGGTACGTTTCGCACTGTGCCAGCGGTAAGCCGCGGCGGTCTTTTTCGGAGAGGCGGGGCTCTTCTCCCGGCTGAAGCAGCCAGCGGATGCCAATGGCGGGGTCGTTCCACAGCAGGGTGCGCTCCCACTGGGGGGCATAGAAATCGGTGGTTTTGTAGAGCACCTCCGCCCATTCGCTCAGCACCAGGAAGCCGTGGGCGAAACCGGCGGGAATCCACATCATGCGGGGGGTGTCGGCGCTGAGCAACTCACCCACCCATTGCCCGAAGGTGGGGGAAGAGCGGCGCAGGTCCACCGCCACATCGAACACCTCGCCGATGATCACCCGA
>OGCI01001998.1_pt1 | contig 14906 bp, 10 predicted proteins | sample 1570021 | NCBI WGS metagenome assembly OGCI01 (sample SAMN06264664, study PRJEB24512) | hot springs metagenome | isolation source: Hot spring water | place: South Africa: Tshipise | collected 2015-06-21 | reverse complement strand
TTCCGAGGGGGTGGACAGTTCCGCACCTGCCTTACTTGAGGCTGGCTTCCACCTCGGCTTTGGCATCGGCAAGGATCTTATTGGCGAATTCCTCCAGTTTTGCGGCATAGTCCTCATACTTGAACTTGCCCTCACTGGCGAAGTTGAACATGTACCACATGTTCACATCTTTGTCCTCGCCAATATCAATGCCCGGTTTGCCTTCCCAGCGCGCCTGAATGTACCCCGGGATGATCTTCGCCAGCGATTCAACCAAACTGGCATCCAGATTGTCCAGCGCAGCATTGACACCGGGTTTATCCACAAATTCGCGGTACAGCGCCAGCGAGGCATCGTCCATCGCCACGGGCATCTTGGGAGCAGACCCCATTGCTTTGGCTAACTCGGCTTCCTTGGCATAGGCTTCGGAAGAGAAAGTCATCCACTTGGCAAACTTATAGGCTTCTTCCAGATTCTTGGTGGTCTTGGAAACTGCCATGATGTCCATCACCAGTGCCTGGGTACCGCCTGGAATGCCAACGAAGTCCCAGTTAAAGGTGGCGTTCTGGACAAAGTAAGGCAGGCTCCAGCCGCCTTCCCAGCGCACACCCACTTCCTGATTCAGGAAGAGTTCCCACGGACCCTGCGATTTGAAGTTGGCTTTCTGCTCGTCGGTCAAGCCCTGCCAGGTGTAGGGTTTCAGTTCAGCGACCTTGGCGATTGCCTCTTTGAACGCGGCAGAGTTGTAATTCATCTTGGTGCCATCGAACGAGAACCACTTCAGGTTCGGATCCACAGTGTGTGGATACCAGCCCAGGACAAATTCCATCTCATCCAGACCCAGGATACCCTTGGCAGGATTGTTGAGCGCAGTCACTGCGGCAAAGAAATCTTCCGGAGACACACCATATTCGGGGGCATCCAGGTTAGCGGCTTCGAAGAGATCCTTGTTAACAAAGTAACCCATGATGAACTGTGCAGCAGGCAGACCCAGCACCTTTCCACCATAGGTTACACCATCTTTCAGCACCTGCGGGACATTCGCCCAGTCGGAATCGTCCTTGACCAGATCGGTGATGTCAGCCACCCAGCCGTTCTTTACGTACAGGGGCATGTTGTTTGCCATGAACACATCAGGCAGTTCGCCTTTGGCGGCATAGGCATTAAGGTTGGCGTCCCAGCCGCCCTCTGCAGACATATCCACGAACTCAATGGTCACGTGGGGATTCATCTCCATGTAGGCTTTGACCAACTGGCGCTGAATGTTATTTTCCTCTTCCGTACCCAGGTTCCAGTTTGCATAGCGCAGGGTCACCGGTTGAGGGGCTTCTGTTGCAGTGGGTTCAGGGGTAGGGGGAACTTCGGTTGCGGTGGCTTCCACCTTGGGCGGCTCAGTCGGTTGAGGCGCCTCAGTGGGGGTGGCTTGCGGAGCACAGCCAATCAGGCTGGCAAGGAACATGGCAATGATTGCCAGAAAGATCCATTGTTTGGTGGTTTTCATACGTTTTCTTCTCCTTCTGAAGGTTTACAAATAGTTGACAAATTACGACACCAGCGAAGAATATGGATCTCCTTCGATATACCAACCTCCTTTCCTGCACAAAACCATCATCTTTCTGTATCGCCCGCTGAAATTTCTTGCAGGCGGACATTGACATCCGATGACTCCGTCAGACGTCCTAACACAACCTCTACCACATGGTTCCTTCCATCGGCAAAGGCGGGGATCAGATTGCCTTCCAGAGGCTCACCATCCACCATTATGGACTTCACACCACGATTCACATGTTCCGGATTCGTCACCCGAATCTCGTATTCCGCCTGGCGGAAACGCCGCCGCACGGTAAAACCATCCCAATCGGAAGGGATTGAAGGATCTACCAGCAAGCCCTCTTCCAGTGGGCGCACCCCCAGAATCCAGTGGGTTGCCATGCGGTGTAGCCACTGCGCCGAGCCGGTGTACCATGTCCACCCACCGCGCCCATAGTACTCGGATTGTGGTCCATCTACATTCCCCGGGGTGACGTAGGGTTCTGCTTTGTATGTATCAATGTCGGCACTACGGTTGGGAGGGCAAATCTTTCGGTAGGCTTCATATGCCCGTTCGGGTTCTCCTGCCAGCGTATAAGCCCACACCGACCAGGTGGCGGCATGGGTATAAACACCGCCATTTTCGCGCAAGCCGGGTGCATAACGGGTCACATAGCCCACATCCGGGCGGGGTTGGGTAAACGCCGGGTAATTCAACAGAGTGCCATAATCTTTGAGCAGGTAACGGGTAATCGAACCGATGACCTTGCGGGCGCGTTCCCCCTCTGCCATCCCGCTGATAATTGCCCAGATGTTGGGCATGAGGAAAATTTTGCCTTCTTCATTCTCATGCGAACCCAGCAACAGTCCGGCATCGGTAGTGGCTTGCAAATACCACTCGCCATCCCAGCCAAAACGGTTAAGGGCATCCTTAAGGCTGATGCGCACGTCCTCACAACGGCTGGCAAACCGTTCATCTCCACGGCGCCGGGCTAATGGGATAAAGTTTCCCAGAATTACATAGAGAAACTCTGCAACCCAAAAACTTTCGCCCTTCAACAGGGTACCAACGGCGTTCAACCCATCGTTCCAGTCGTGATCGCCCATCAGTGGGATGCCACGCGGCGAAAAACGCGAGAAAGCGCGTTCGATGGCGCGTTTGCAGTGTTCATAGAGGGGTTCGGCGGGGGCATTCAGATAAGGGACAGGTTCATCCAGAATGGTGTAATCAGCAGTTTCCTTCAGATAGGCATCCAGGATGAAGGGCAACCAGAGTAAATCATCCGAACAATTGGTGCGGGGACCCCCGCCACGGATGGAAAACCACCAGTGCAGAACATCCCCCTCAACAAACTGTTGAGCGGCGTGCATCAGTAACTGCTTGCGCGCAAAGGAGGGATCACCGACAAGGAAAATCTGGCTGTCCTGTAACTGATCGCGAAAGCCATACCCGGCAGAGACCTGATAAAAAGCCGACTTTCCCCACAGGCGGCAGGAAATGGCTTGATACTTCAGCCAGTAATTGGTCATGAAGTTAAGCGCCTGATCAGGAGTCTCCACATGCTCGGCATCCAAGAACCGTGACCAGAAAGCGCGCACCGCCTGGAAGGTCTGATGGCTGGCATCGACCGAAGTAAAACGGCGAATCAACGCAGTGACGTCTTCCCTGCCATCCTCTGCGGCACCCAGTGTAAATACCACCGTTCTGGACTGATGGGGCTCAAGAGTCACCGCCACCTGCAGGGAAGCAATGGCATCATGGAAACGCCCAACGCGACCGCATAACTGCCCGGCATCCATCGCCGCAGGATGTTCTTCACTGCGGTACATTCCCAGAAAAGACTCTTTGTCGCAGTCAAAAGAAACCAGCGGCTCGCTGACCGCCATAAAGGCAGTATAGGGCCAGTTGATGTTGTTATATCGTCCATGCTCATCGGGAAAGCCCCACAGGTACTTGCGGGCAAACACTGCATTGAGCATGGTATCGGCAGAAGTGTCTATGAACAGTTTATGGAACTCACGATGTTCATCAGGCGCAAAGCCCAATGCCCACTCCGCATAGGAGGTGACATCCAGTTCACGCACAGCGTCGCCAGAATTGGTGAGGGTCAGTTGCAAAAACTCAACAGGAGCATCGGGGGCTACAAAAACTGTCAATTCACTGCGAATCCCATCAACAACCTGAATGAAACGGGAGTAACCCATGCCATGAACGGTCAGGAATTCATCATACGAACGCATCACCGGTTTAAAAGTCGCCGACCAGAAAGCACCGCTTTTCCGGTCGCGGATATACAGGTATTTCCCCCAGTTATCTTTGATCAAATCCTGAAACGAGCGGGTGATTCGGTTCTGTCCGGCATTGCCGCGCCAGGAATATCCCGAACCATTCTGGGAAATCATCAGACTGTAATCACCATTGCTGATAATGTTTCCCCACGGTCGCGGGGTAAACGGTGTGGTGATGCAGTATTCCCTGCCATCATCAGAGAAGTAACCATATTTGCACTCAAATGGGTGGCTCATATAGATGTATCCATTCTGTGCAGGCGTCAGACAGAAAAGTGAAACGTTTCACTTTTTTGTTTTTAAAATAAAGACACTTGAACCCTGTGCTTATAGGGTATCACAGGTCGAAAGGCTTGTCAATCTTTTTATCAGAAGTTGTTACACCAAACTTAAAGGTTTCCTTTACCAGACTTATCACGTCCGGATATAAATCTACACTTTAAATCTCGGGACGTACTGTACCCCGGGTAATACCGTGACACTTCGCCACACTTTCTCAAAAGCGTCAACCGATTGTCTCAATTCCGCCTCCGTCCTGCCCGGGTGCGCCAGAATATCCTGCAGGGCTTCCACATACCCCTGCGGAAGAAGCGGGAATTCTGCAATCGTCTTCATCACCTGCTTATCACGGAGGAAATACCGTTCGTTGAGCGCAAAAAGTGCCTGCGTCAGGTTAGATGCAGCACGGGTCAGGCATCCTGTTGTGTTGTACACATCTCCCTGGGCGGCAAAAGCACGCGCGTGTAACAGGGTAAATTCTGCTGACCAGAGGGAATCGGCAATGATTTTTTGTTTCAGTTCAGGGGGGTAAATTGCTACTTCCTGCTTGAGATGGGCTATCCTGTTCTCAGGATCATACAGGGGAATACAAATCTGCGTTTCTGCCAGATAAATCACACTGTAGAACCCGTAGGCGGGCTGCTGGTCGTAGTCGTGATGCACAATGCCCCGTCTGGCTTCGGCAATGGTACGCTGAACCTGGTCCAGATTGCGGTACAGAAAATCCACTTTGCCCTGCGGAGTGTGAATCCAGGCTCCGCCGTTGACCCATGCTCCCCATTCGTAGAAGCCGGTTACAGTGGCATTGCCGTTCTCTGCAACTTCCTGCGCCACAGCCCGAATGGCTTCAATAGAAAAGGGCGATGCTTCGGCATAATACAGCCCGATATCCATATCTGAGGCTTCGTGAAAGGTCCCGCTGGCATAAGATCCCCCCAGCACAACGGCTAAAACCCCTTCAATAGAACTGAGGCGATCCACCAGATATTCCAGCAGTTGCTGCTTTTGTGGAGGAAGAGAGGATAACGGGAAAGACACGGCAAAACCTTCTCCTGTAATTTGAACCGTTTCTCTCTCAGTTTACCGCAATTTTCCCCATCTTCCCGGTAGAAAAAGGGTAAAATCGTTTTGTGCCTGTTGAGAAGATCACCTCCATTCACAATCCGCGCATTCAAACCATTCGCGCTTTGCTCAACCGCCGGGAAGAACGCCGCGAACGCGGATGGTTTGTTGCCGAAGGCGTGCGTCTGGTAGAAGAGGGCGTGCAAGCCGGCTGGCAGGCGGTGATGGCGGTGTATTCTGCCGATCTCTCGCCGCGCGGGCAAGCCCTGCTCCCTGCCCTTGCCGCCCGGGGCGCCGAAGTATTCGAGGTGCCTTCTTCCCTCTTGAAACAGGTTTCGGATACCGAAACCCCCCAGGGCATTCTGACCGTCTTTGTCCGCCGTCCCTGTGCCACCCCCGATCCACTTGATTTTGTGGTGATTGCCGACAATCTGCGCGACCCGGGCAACCTGGGCACTTTACTGCGTTCGGCGGCGGCGGCAGGCGCGCAAATGGTCTGGCTGACCCCCGGCACTGTGGACGCTTTTTCCCCCAAAGTGCTGAGGGCTGGTATGGGAGCGCACTTCCGTTTACCCGTTCAGGAAGTCTCCCTGGAATGGCTGAAAGATTTTCGCTCAGCACACCCCGCAATGCAGTTCTATCTGGCGGAAGCCGAGACCGGCATCCCCTGCTGGGAAGCCGACCTGACCCAGCCGCTGGCGCTGGTGATCGGCGGAGAAGCGGAAGGCGCCAGTCCGGCAATGCGCGACCTGGTGGATGAATGTCTCACCATTCCCATGCCCGGTAAGAGCGAATCGCTCAATGCGGCAGTAGCCGCAGGAATTTTGCTGTTTGAAGTGGTACGACAAAGGAGATCAGCACCATGAAAGTCCGTTCGGTGACCTGTTTTTTCGACCCGCGCAGCGCCCAGTCCTATGCGCATCTGGATCGGCTTGCCCGGCTTGCGCAGGAAGCGCAAACGCTCTTTAACAACGCCGGCATCGAAGTACAAACCACCCGCCTGGCAACGGTTCCCTTTCCCCTCCTCTATCCAACCGAAGAGGTCAGTAATGCGGTGCGTCTGGCGCAGTCGCTGGAAGCCGACGCCCGCGAACGCGGTTTTGCGTACCTGTCCTTAGGTCCTGCCCTGCCGAACTTCCCGGAAAGTTACAATTTAATCCTCCCCATGCTGGAAGCCACGCAAAACGTCTTTTTTGGCGGGGTCATCGCCGCATCCAGCGAAGGGCTCTTTCTCCCTGCAGTGCGAGCATGCGCTCAGATCATCCACCGCGCGGCGGCATTGAGCGCAGATGGATTTGCCAACCTGCGGTTTGGAGCGCTGGCAAATGTGCAGGCACACACACCGTTCTTTCCTGCCGCTTTTCACAGTGGAGAGCGCCCTGCCTTTGCTCTGGCAGTGGAAAGCGCTGACCTGGCGCTGGAAGCCATCCAGCGGGCTGTCTCTTTAAACGATGCCCGCCAGCGCATCATCACCGCACTGGAAGAAGCCGCCACCCGTCTGACCGCGCGCGCCACCCATCTCAGTCAGCAGTTCGAGGTAGAGTTCAAAGGGCTGGACTTCTCATTTGCGCCTTACCCTGCGGAGTGGTGCTCGCTGGGGAGCGCGCTGGAAGCGCTGGGATTGCCCGCCCTGGGACAGGCAGGCTCGGTGGCGGCGGCGGCATTCCTCGCCGACACCCTTGACCGGGGACGCTGGCTTAAAACCGGTTTCAACGGCTTGATGCTCCCCGTGCTGGAAGATTCCACGCTGGCAAAACGAGCCGCTCAGGGCACGCTGGGGGTGAAAGACCTGCTGTTGTATTCCTGCATGTGCGGCGCCGGACTGGATACCCTCCCTCTGCCCGGAGATGCCACTCCGGAGCAACTGGAAGCCATCCTCATGGATGTAGGCGCAATTGCCCTGCGCCTGAACAAACCACTCATCGCCCGACTTCTGCCCGTGCCGGACAAACAGGCAGGCGATTCCGTGCAGTGGGACTTTGAGTATTTTGCCCCCAGTCGGGTCATGGCACTCCCGGCGGCACCGCTGAAAGGTTTGTTAAAAGGGGACGAATCGCTCCATCTTCAACCCCGTCCATAAACAAATGACCGCCCGCAGGCGAACCCGCGGGCGGTTTTTCATCCATGGGAAAATGCTTATCGAACCTGTTTGAAGTTGACGAGGATTAAATTCTTTTCGCAATCGGCGTATGTATTGAAGTACACCCGCGGGGAGAGGGCATAACCTTCCTGATCAAGCAATTGCACCCAAACGGACTCGTTGGACGCCATGGCCTGTTCCGCCAGGACAAATTCATAGCCCCCTGTACCGTACTGTGGGGCAGTTCCGGTCAGGGTGAGCAGATACAGTGAGCGGTCAAGACTGCCACCAATCTGCACGGTGATGCCCACCACCGGCGCGCCTTTGAGGTCAAAGGCTTGCCCGGCAACCCACAACTTACACCCCTCATCTGGATGAATCACCTTGCCGGGAAGATAATCGGGCGAACCGCGCATAAGGTAGCGATACGCCGAAACCTGCGGCGTATCCGTAGGCGGAGCAGGGGTAAAAGTCATGGTGGGGGTTTCGGTCACGGTAGCGGAAGGGGTAAGGGTGAAGGTCGGCTCAAGCGTTGCCGTCGGCGTCCAGGTGGGCGGAAGGACTTTGGGTGTCGGGGTAAAGGTTGGGATGAAGAGGGTCGGGATGGGGGTATCTGGCGGGTAAGGGTTAAATGGAGCATACGGGTTCTGGAAAATCAGGAAGAAATACAGAATTAACCCCGCCATGCCAACCAGCAAGAGGACAGTCAGCCCATCCCACAAACCATCGACGCTGCGGTGCCGGTGTGTCCGGCGGCGTGGTAGTTGAGGGGGTGGAGATTCAGGCTCCAGAGATAAATCCGGTTCGTTCACCTCATCCAGAAATCCCATGCGGTTTCCTTACCTCCTTGGTTGACATACACCCATTCAGGGCACCCGTTCCTCAATCCGGGCTTGACTGCGCGCCTGCTCCAGCCATGCTTCCAGGGCTTTGCGCTGTAAGGTCAGGCGGGCATCGGGAGAAAGCGGACGATCGGTTTCCCGTTCTACCACCTGAAGGATATGATAGCCCAGTTCGGTCTGGATAATGTCGCTGACTTCGCCGGGCTGCAGGGCAAACGCGGCTTCTTCTACAGCAGGCTGGGTCAGGTAACCACGGGGGAACCAGCCCAGATCGCCTCCGGTCGTCAAATCATATCCAAAAGCCAGCGTTGCAAAGTTTGCACCAGCACGAATCTGATTCAGCACCTGCTTTGCCGTTGCTTCTGTCATCAATAAAATCTGGCGGGCGTGAACTTGCTCAGCACGTTCGGGCACCTGTGCAGCAAGGGTATCACGCATCCATGCCGCCGCAAGCGAGCGGCGCAAAGCCGAACGAAACGAAGATTCATCGTACCCCATACGGCTCATCCACTCCTGCAAAGCAGGCATACCGCCGCGTTGTTCTGCCAGTGCGGTAATACGCGCATCCAGATCGGCATCATTGAGTGTAAAGCCCTGACGAAACGCCTCCTGCGCCAGCAGGGTGGCGGCAATCAGGTCATCCAGCACCATGCGGCGCTGTTCTTCAGGAGTGCTGGTCATCCCCATCTCCGCCTGGGCTTCCTGCAATTGCTTTAAACTGGCTTCATACTCGGAAAGCGGCACCCCCTCGCCATTGATCACCAGCGCCAGCGGCTGCGGCGTGGGGGTGGGAGAAGGAATTTCCGTGGGGGTCAGGGTAATGGACGGCACGGGGGTATCTGTGACCGCTGGCGATGCAGGCGAATCAACACACCCCGCCAGCAGGACAAGAACCACCAGCCCGCCAGAAAGAAAGCGAAAAAGACGGATATGCATGGGACGATTATAACAAATTCCCGGCAGCGCTCCCGGAGAGAGAACTTTACAATTCCATCAGGAAGAGACTTTTTTACCACTGTGATGCCGGTAAACTGCCGAGACAACAACAGGGTGGGAAGCGGTCATCCCGGGGAACCATCAGGGCTCTTTGTGCTGCGCGTGGCAGACCTTTTACAGAAGGCGACTGGCTCTGGCAATTTCTGTGCGAAAGCCGGATAATCAAAGCATGAATGAGAAAATGAATCAGACAAAAAATGTTGAAATTGCCACCCTGGGCGGGGGATGTTTCTGGTGTCTGGAACCGATATTTGCCCATTTGCAGGGCGTTCAAGATGCAGTCGTGGGATATGCCGGCGGTAAGACGGTCTCACCTTCTTATGAGCAGGTATGCACCGGTATGACCGGCCATGCCGAAGTTGTCCAGGTAACTTTTGATCCGAACATCATTTCCTATCGCGAGATTCTGGAAGTCTTCTTTTCCGTCCATGATCCCACCACACGTAACCGCCAGGGAGCGGACGTTGGCACTCAATATCGCTCGAGCATTCTGGTTCACAGTGAGGCACAGCGTGAAACCGCTGAGCGTCTTATCCAGGAACTCAATCAAAAAGGCATCTGGCAAAATCCAGTTGTGACCGAGGTGGTGCCCTTTACCGTCTTTTATAAGGCGGAAGAATACCATCAGGAGTATTTTGAGAAGAACCTCTATGCGGGATACTGTCAGATGGTGATTCAGCCCAAAGTGAGTAAGTTCCGCAAGCAGTTTGCTCAACGGCTAAAGTAACCCGTTCAGCCCTTCGCCCCGGAGCCAGTTAACCTGCCATAAGCACCGCATGCCTGAGCAGGATTACTCATTCCCCAATGTTTTCCTCAATGGTTTACATTTCCTGCGCGGAGAAGGATCTTAAAGCATTACCCGCTTTGCGGCTTTCGCCTGCACCTGAGACAGGCAGACCAGAGCAAAAACGCTCAATGCCGACCAGAACACAAAAGGCGCACCGGGCGATAATGAAGCCAGACTGTTTCCCACCGGTGGAGAAATAAAGTTACTCAAACTGGCAAGCGCCATGGTTAGACCAATGGCTGTACCGGCATAGGCAGGTCCCACTTTGGGGGTTTCGATTACCATGGTGTTAAAGGTCGCCATAAAGGTATCCCGCATGGAGCCGGCGATCACCACCGCAACCCAGACCCATAAGCCATGAACAACGCCCAGCAATCCTGTACCCGTCATGATCATCAGGTTGGCAATGAGCAGAAGACGCTTGCGCGATCCCAGGCGGTCAGACCAGAAGGAAACAGGCAGAACCAACAACAAACTGACGGTGTGGAAAACGGAAAGCGCGCTATCTGCATAAAGAGGTTGCCAGCCGGCTTCCCGCAAATACAACGGGAGGTATCCCAGTGTGCCTTGAACGGCTCCGCTGATACCAAACAGCCCCATGCCCAGAAGCCAGATGTTTTTCAACCCGGCAACATGTTTCAGATTTGTCCATATCGAAGCAGTGCTGACCGTGCGAGACTCTTCTGGGGCAGAGCGAGTAAACATCCAGGGGATACTTAACAAAACGGCTATCAAGCCATAGGCAATCAGCACATTGCGCCACCCTCCTAAGAAGGGCGAAAAGGTGGTCGCGCTGAAGAGCGATCCAGTCAAAAAGCCCAGAGCCATGCCCATGGACATGATGCCATTTGCCAGACCCAACTGACTGGAAGGGAACCACTCCCCAATGGCTTTGAGGCTGTTCATCAACACTATCGGGGCAACTGCACCCAGAAAAAACATCACCACAACCATGGAAACAAAATGAAAAGCCAGGCCCCTTGCCATGCCCAGCAAGCCACCCAATAGCGTGCCAGCAATGAGCACCCGCCGGGGTCCAATTTTGTCCCCGATCATACCGCCCAGCAGACCGGTCACAATCCCGGGCAAACCGCCTACCCCCCAGATCACGCCTAACTGCACCAGGTTGAGCCCAAGGTCATCCGAAATTTCCTTGGAGAGAACCGAAATGCCCATGGTCGGGATGGCAATCACGAACATGTCGGTGAGTACTACCAGAGTCAAAATAAACCATTTGTAGTTATCGTTCTGCCTGACCACGATGTGCCCCTGTGCGTTGAGCGGTTATCACTCTACTTTTCAAAAGCGAAGGTTATCATACGACAAGAAAGCCATCTCTGCAAGTACAGGCTTTAGTGGACAGGCAGGATTGAGATCACGGACTTTCAAATGACACAATTCAGAGTTGCGAATTCCTGTATCCAGTCTTTCGGCTTGACACAGTGTACCACCCAAGTAAAATGAAACCAGAAAGAATTTCAGCCCCGCCGCTGGCATCGGTGAGGCTGGAAAGGCAACGCGGTAGCGGCGCGTTGCGGCAAAATGAGCATAGCAAACTTTTGCCGTCCGCGCAAGTGAACTGCCTGCCGCGGGCGGAGTGCATTTTTCAGGAGAATCATGGACTTTGACGTTCTTACTATCCGCGCTGGTGACGTTATTGAAGGGCCGCGCTGGCCCGAACCGCTGCAGATAGACCTGATCGAGGCAGTGGGGAATAGCCACGTTCGTCTGGTCGGGGCATTGCTCCGCAGTCAGGCCCATGTTGACCAGATTTTGCCGATGCAAGAGGCTGTGAAGTTGCGTCCATTTCGGCTGAAGCAAGGATTTAGCGCCGAACCTCGCCGGGTCTTCCTGGCATTAGAAGCACGTCGCTACCGCTATGCATCCCTGTATGACCCTCTGCTCGCAATGAACATCTCCAAAGTGGACCCACTCCCTCACCAAATTGAAGCCGTTTATGGGTATATCCTCCATCAAAACCGAGTACGTTTTCTGATTGCCGATGACCCCGGAGCCGGTAAGACGATCATGGCCGGGCTGGTCATCAAAGAGATGAAACTTCGAGGGCTGGTGCGGCGTATTTTGATTGTGGCTCCCGGACACCTGAAAGACCAGTGGCAGCGCGAACTACAGGAACGCTTCGATGAACGTTTTACCTTAATGGATCGCCAAACCATGCGCAACCGCTTTGGCGAGAATGCATGGGAGAACGAGTTCCAGGTCATTACCTCGCTTGATTTCGCCCGCCAGGAAGATGTCATGCAGTCCATCGCCAGCGTACATTGGGACTTGACCATCGTGGATGAGGCGCACAAGATGGCTGCCTACAAATACGGCGACAAGACGGAAAAGACCAAACGCTACCGTCTGGGTGAGATCCTCTCACGCAACAGCACCCATCTACTGTTCCTCACTGCCACTCCCCATCGCGGCGACCCGGAGAACTTCCGGCTGTTCCTGGATTTGCTTCAGCCAGGCGCTTTTGCCACGGTGGAGATGCTGGACTCCTCCATTCGTGCAGGCGACAATCCCCTCTTTATCCGCCGCTTAAAAGAAGACCTGAAAGACTTCGAAGGCAAGCCGCTTTTCCTGCCGCGCCAGGTGAAAACAATGGCTTTTCATCTGGGCACCGAGTCGCCCTCCGAAAAAGAACTGTATAATGCCCTTTCTCGTTATGTAGAGGAACAGTACAACAAAGCCCTTGCCAGCGACAAACGTCGCAATATTGCCTTTGCCATGGTGATTCTGCAACGCCGCCTGGCTTCCAGCACATATGCCCTGTATCGCTCGCTGGAACGGCGTAAGAAACGGCTGGAGGAACTGCGCCAGCAGGCCGATGCTTTTCGAGATGGGAGGCTCGCTGTTCCAGCCGAAACTTTTTCCATGGATGAAGTGGAGGAATTGAGCGAAGAGGAACGCTGGGAGCAGGAAGCCCTATGGGAAACGCTGAGCAGTGCCGAAAACCGTGCCGAACTGGAAGCGGAAATACAGACCCTTGAACAGTTACTCCAGAAGGCACGTGCGATTATCGAGAAAGGTGACGAAGTCAAATTGCGTCATTTCAGGGCTGCGCTGGATGAATTGATGAACAAAACACGGACAAACGCAGGCGAAACTGAAGAACATCGTTCTGTGTCCGGTTCTCCTAAAGTACTGATTTTCACTGAGTCGCGCGATACGCTGGAGTACCTCGAAAAGCGGCTGCGGGAGTGGGGCTATCGCGTCTGCACCATTCACGGGGGAATGCCGCTGGAGGCTCGTATCGCCGCCGAAAAGACCTTCAAGAACGAAGCCCAGGTAATGGTCGCTACGGAGGCCGCCGGTGAAGGCATCAACCTGCAATTTTGTCACCTGATGCTCAACTACGACATCCCCTGGAACCCCAACCGTCTCGAACAGCGCATGGGTCGCATTCACCGCTACGGCCAGACCCGCGAGGTCACCATCTTCAACCTGGTGGCCGCCGATACCCGCGAAGGCCGCGTGCTTCATCGCCTGTTCGAGAAACTGGAGGAGATCCGTGCTGCCCTCGGCAGTGATAAAGTCTTTGATGTGATTGACGAACTCTTTCCGGGCCGCGACCTTGCCCAACTGCTGACCGAAGCCGCCGCCAACGCTCGCACGCTGGAGGACATCCTGCGCGAAATCGAAATCCATGTGGATGAGGACTACCTGCGCCAGGTGCGCGCCAGCCTCGGCGAGAGCCTGGCAACCCGCTACATTGACTATACCCGCATTCAGGAGATGAACGCCCGCGCCCGCGAGCGGCGCCTGATTCCTGAATATACCCAGGCCTTCTTCCAGAAAGCCTGGGAACATCTGGACGGCGAGATGCGCCCGCGCGCCGACCGCTCCGGTTTCTTCACCCTGGATAAAGTCCCCTCGGTCCTGCGCACCCTTGCCGAAGAGGATGTCTTTAAAAAACGCTTTGGTCTGTTAGGAAGGCGCTATCCGCTGGTCACCTTCGATAAAGACCTGGCGATGAAGGACTCCCGGGCGGAGTTTGTTTCCTTTGGACACCCGCTCTTCGAGGCTGTCTTGCAGTGGATCGAGCGGCATCTCACCACTGCCCTGCAGCAAGGCGCCACCTTCCTCGATCCCGACGGTCATCTGGATGGGGTGTTGCTCTTCTACGAGGGACAGGTTACCGATGGACTGGGCGAGGTGGCCGGGAAACGCCTGTTTTCGCTCTTCATCCCGCGTTCGGGCGAAGCGCCGAAAATGATGGACCCGGCCATCCTGTGGGATCTGGTTCCCGCCGAAGCCCCCGCACCCGCTGATGGTCTCGACCTGGAAGCGCTGAAGCAACAGGGAATCACCTGGCTCATTCCACATCTGGAAGCCTACCAGGAGGAACTGCGCGCCGGACGTCAACGCGAGGCTGAAATTAAACGCAGGTATGGTCTGGAATCACTGCGTTACCTGATTCTCGACCTGGATAATGATTTGATTCGCCTGCAAGAGCGCGCCCTGAACGGCGAGGATGTCTTGCTGGTGATGCGCAACAAGGAACAGCAGAAGGAAAATTACCGCCAGGCTTTGAACGATCTGAAAAACCGCCTGGAACGTGAACAGCAGTTGACGCTGGGCATGCCGCGCTTCTTGGCTGCCGTGCGGGTAACACCCATGTTCCCCCCTGCGGAGCAAGCGGAAGCCGAGATGCGCAGCGACGCCAGAATCGAGCAACTCGGAATGGAAGTGACCTTACGTTATGAGCGCGAGCATGGCCGTCAGCCACAGGACGTAGCCGCCGAGAACCTGGGCTACGACGTGCGTTCGTTTGACCCCATCAGCGGAACAACGCGCTATATTGAAGTCAAAGCCCGCGCCGGGTCTGGCCGCGTGGCATTGACGCAGAACGAGTGGTTCACCGCCCGGCGTCTGGGCGAGGATTTCTACCTCTACGTGGTGCTGAACGCCGCCAGTGACCATCCTGACCTGTATGTGGTGCGCAACCCTGCTGCCCATCTGCAGCCCGAGGAACAGCATCAGGTGCGTTATCTGGTACCTTTCGAAGCCATTCAAGCCATTGCCGACAAGGAGAATTGATGACCCAACCCGA
>OGCI01001996.1_pt1 | contig 14911 bp, 10 predicted proteins | sample 1570021 | NCBI WGS metagenome assembly OGCI01 (sample SAMN06264664, study PRJEB24512) | hot springs metagenome | isolation source: Hot spring water | place: South Africa: Tshipise | collected 2015-06-21 | reverse complement strand
AAAATAGGTAAACCCCCGCCCGGGGCCGAACTTATAAGCAATTTCCCACCTACAATCAAGACGCACACACTTTGGCCGGTGACCGCGAAGATTCCGAATCTTTGGCGGATATTAGGACCCACAAAGCTCTGGGCCATGGAGGACATTTCCCGGCCACCGAGGGGCACCACCTGCGCCCGAAATCACAATCGTCCTGCCGGAGGGTGACCTCGTGGAGAACCTTTCCTGGCCATCGAGGGGCGCGCGGGAGCTAAAGCAGCCGGGCGAAAGATCCGGCTCATTCCGCAGGAAAGTAAGCGAGGTAGGGAGGGGAGTGGGCCCGCAAGGCAGCCTCCTATATCTAACATTATTTTGTTCATCACACGGCTTCTATTTACGGCTTCTATTTATCACTCGGCTTCCTGAGGAAACAAAGCGACCTCGTGCAGGCGGGCTTGGAGCAAAATGCGATTTCACGGCAGGGGGGTTTGAGCAATCCGTATCCGGCATAATTGGTCATTCTTTGGGCAGGATGGTGGGTTGGGCCTTCCGCGTGCGGGTTCATTTTGCACCCATGGTGATCCCCCGCCTTTTTTACGTTCACCCTTACGCGTGTTGGTTAATCCTCAGCAATGGGCTTTGCGGGGCCGGTTGTGGGCGTTTACCCTTACGCGTGTTCGTTAAACTGGCGCAGCCGAGGGGCATGCAGCCGAGGGTCGCGTGGTACCCTAACGTCTTTCCACCCGAGGCGGGCGCATATCTTCCCATTTTATTCATGCCATTAGATTAGGTTGTTTCGACAAGCAGTTTTTCTAATCACCTCGTCCTAAAATAGCATTCAGGTTATCAACGACCTAATCATTTAACAGGTAGTCATGGCCGATGCGAGAGCCTAGAGTGCTCGGTATCCTCGGCATTAGCCCCTCGAAGGCTCTTTCCCAGGTAAAAAGCTTAATCTAGAGAATCTAATGTAACAGAAAGCTCGTGGATATCTCGTTCTACAAGGCCGTAAAGATTATTGCTATTATCAAGTGGATAGTGTTTAGTTGCCAAATCGATCCCCACCGCAGCGTCCCCTGGCCTAGCAACTTATCGCAAGCTGGTTAACCTTATGATTGCGTACGAAAGAATGGCAGATGTGTCTAGGGAGGAACGCAGCGGCGTTCGGCGGGACTGCCGGGGCTTCTCACTCCGGGGAGGAAGTCGAAGCACATAAGAGCGGTGAATCCGGAGGAATGCCGACGAGGTCAATCGGCAATTAAGCGAACGCGGTCAAAAGGGGAATATCACGGTTAAGCGGCTCAAATACTGGTACTGGGGTCGCAAACTCACGCACAGCGAAGCGAGTAAAACTTGAGATATTCGCTCGGAGCATTGGTGTGGAGGAAAGTGCGGACGCGCGTCTGCTTCGGGCGTTAGTTGGGGAGAAAGAAATTTGCTGGTTGGGCCGATCTTTTGGCGAGAGGTAGCGGTTGCTCCGCGGCGTCCTCGCTTCTTTTGGGTTAGGTCGCTTTACGGGCTTGCACTGGTGCTTTTGATGAGCACCGCATGGCTTGTCTTAACGGGCAATCAGGTCGTGCGGGACTTGGGCGACCTTGCGCGTTTCGGGGCGCTCCTTTTTCAACTCTTGGCCCCTTTGCAATTAGCGGTCGCCTGTTTCTTTTCCGCACTTTTTTCGGCTAGTTCGGTGGCGCAGGAAAAGGATCGCAAGACGCTCGATTTGCTCCTGATGACCCGGCTAAGCAACGTCGAGCTTGTCTTGGGGAAGCTGTGTGCCAGCCTCCTCCATATATTAGTGCTGCTGGCCGCCAGTGTACCGCTGTTTGCCCTGATTACGCTTTTTGGCGGGGTTTCCCTGGGTCAAGTGTGGCGGGTGATGATCGTCACGGCCGCCAGCGTACTTCTGTGTGGTACGGTGGGCTCTACGGTGGCCTTTTGGCGGGAGAAAACGTTTCAGGCCCTGGCGGTGACTGCCCTGATTCTAGTGGTTTGGTTAGGACTGGGCGAGGCACTTGCACGTGGGCTTTTCGGCAGTCAAATCGCAGGGTGGTCCAGCCTTACTTTGGCCCGGGCCATTAGTCCGTGGCAAGCGGTATTGGCTGCGGCCCAGACTTTCTTCGTGGATGAGCCGGGCTTGGGCTGGATTGAGTCCCCGATATGGGTGTTCGTGTTGGTGGCGTTGGGTGCGTCGGTCGTACTGAACCTAGTGGCCATTGGCTTGGTCCGGCGATGGACCCAGGCGGTAGATACTAAGACTCGCGAGTGGGAAGAGGAAGGAGCTGCATCCCAGGAAGTGGCTTTTGCGGCAAGAATGGGGCAATCAAACCCGGCAATTACCGGAGGTGGAGTAAGGACGGAACAACGAACCGGCGGTTCGGTTCCCACTCCCGCCGCGTCGTCAAGCAATCCGGTGGATTTGATAGAGGCTTCCCCGCAGATCGGTGTGCCAGGGCATGCCGGTGCAAGCGCGGAGGCAGCTTCCACGGCACTCTCGGTGGCGGCGCTTGCCGGGGGGCAAATCTCCGGGCGGCGACATTGGCGATGGTGGCCTCGGCGGGGCGGCAGCTCCAGTCGCATCCGGCATGTTTGGAATAACCCGGTGATATGGCGTGAGATTTGTACCCGGGCCTACGGGCGGCGGACGCTGCTGATTCGCGCCGTCTACTACATCATCTTCGCCTGCACGGTGTGGTTAATCCACAGTCTGGCGAGCATGGGCAGCCTTTCGGCTGAGGGGGTCGGCGGCCTTGCGCTGGTGGCCTTTTTCTTCCTAAGTCTGGTCCTTGTGAACATTCAGGCGGTTAGTTCCCTAATTGCGGAACGCGATGGGCGGACTTTGGACCTCCTCCTCGTCACAGATCTTACACCAAAAGAATTCGTTTACGGTAAGCTGGGCGGAACTTTCTATAACGCGAAGGAAATGGTGCTATTCCCCCTTGCACTGTGCTGGTATCTGTGGTTTGTTGGGGGAATTACACTACTACAGTTTATCTATCTAGTGGTGGGGCTGATCGTTTTGTTCCAGTTCGTGGCGATGCTAGGGATCCATGTGGGCATGATTTACGCGACCACCCGGGGGGCTATCGCTACGAGCTTGGGAACCGTGTTTTTCCTTTTTGTGGGAGTGGCGACTTGCATTCGCATGATGATTGCCTTTAGTGGTCGGTTTGAAGCCCAGCTCCCATTCCTCGGACTGATTATTTTCGGTGGAGCGGCCCTTTATTTGGCCCTTGGGGTGAGAAACCCGTCAACGGCGATCGGCCTGGCTTCGTTTGCTTGTCCGCTGCTGACCTTCTACGCCATTACCAGCTTCTTCCTTCATCAGCCGCATTTAGTGTTCGTGGCTATCGTCGGCGCGTATGGGTTCGCTACCCTCGCGATGCTGATCCCGGCGATCGATGAATTTGACGTGGTCACAGGCCGAACTACGGTGGAGGAGTAAGGTAAATACCCCAGTTAACGATGCTAATGCGGCGGAGTATAGGCTAAGTGATGATCGCGATTACGCGAGAGAAATCGCAGTGTCAATTCGCGGGTTCCCGCCGGTATTTGGGAGCGGCAGTCAATTTACAGCTTTGCCCCTGCCTGCATTGGGGCTCGATGTGCTGGGGGGCTTTGGCGGATATAACTCTCGGGGCTTGAGAGCAGGATGTCGCAGGGACTTCCGGCGATTTTGACGTCACCAGCCGAATTTTCGCCGATTTTTTTTGGTAAGATTCCGGCTATTGAGGTGGCGAGAAGGGGAGGGAAATGTCGTAATTGAAAGGAGCTGAGCTTTCGCTTAATTCCGCTTGATAGTAAGCTATCGGGCGGAGGAACTTCGAAAGCGTTAAATTGCATCGGTTGATTTATCCTTTTGGGTCGAGGAATCGCGACTTTCCGTGGAGGAATTCAGTTTTCCTGTGTTTTGGCTGGTGGCCATGGCATTTTGCGCCATGGGGTCGGCCTTCTTTTCTTTGTGCGAGAGTGCCCTTTTCAGTCTGGATCAAAGGCAACGGGAGGAGCTAGGGCGCGGTAGCCGGGCGCAGCGGCTCAGCGGACAATTGCTGGAGAATCCTGAGCGGCTCCTTTCTGCGATTCTTTTTTGCAATTTGGTGTTCAATGTCACCTATTTTGCGACCAGCTCGCTGATCAGCTTTCAGATGGAGGAACGTGGCCGGTCGGCCGAGGCGGTCAGCGTGGCTTTAGGGGCATTGGTGGGGCTAATCGTCCTCTGTGAAATGTTGCCCAAGAGTGTCGCAGTTTTGTGCCCGAAGTTCTGGACGGGATGGGTGGCTTATCCACTGGCTTTGAGTGTCGGATTGGTGGAAAAGTTTGTGCCGCTTCTCGTGATGGTGACCCAGGCCTCCATCCGAGTGTTTTGGCCCCGTTTCGAATCAGAGGCCTACCTCCAGGTCGAGGATTTGAGAAGGGTGGTCGAATGGACACGCAGTCATCGGCTTCTTCTCTCCCAGGAGCAAGCGGCACTCGAGAGCCTTGTCCAATTGTCCGAAATTCGGGCGGATGAATTAATGCGTCCGCGCCGGCGATTGCGAAGTTTTCGTCCACCGGTGTATTGGGCCGATCTGCACGGCCAAGAGCCCGAGGATGGGCTGGTGGTGATTACCGAGCGTGATAGCGACGAGCTGGCGGGCGTGGTTTCCTTGGAAAATCGGTGGCCGAAACCTGAAGAGCCTTTGGAGCGTTGGGCGGAACCGCTGGTCTTTGTGCCCTGGTGTGCCACGGCTGCGCAAGTGCTTCAGCAACTTTTAGAGCAAAAGCATCCTGCTGCGGCCGTGGTCAATGAATATGGCGAAACCATCGGGCTGTTGACTCGCGTGGAACTTTTGAAAGTGGCCCTGGCATCCGGGCTGACGCGCCGAGATCGGCCAAGCGGCGGAATTCTGATCCGTCAAACAGGGCCGGAGACATGGCAGGTGGCCGGGACAGCCAGCGTTCGTCGGGTGGCACGGCTTTTTGCCGTAACGCCGCCCCCGACCAAAGCGGTGACCCTCTCAGGACTTTTCCAAGAGCTATTGGGGCGATTTCCCCAAGTGGGAGACGCCTGCGACTGGGGGCCTTTCAAGATGAAGGTCATTGATGCTCCCGATCGCGGCGACCTCCTGGTGGAGTTCCGCTATGTCGGCGACGAGGCGCACGGGCGGTTGAACGATTGAGGACCAAGGCTCTTTCCGGCATGGGTACGGTGGAATGCTGGTAGTTGCGGTCGTTACGATCGTACTGGGATTTTTTCTCAGTGGGGTTTTTAGCGGTTCGGAAACGGGCTTCTATCGGGCGACGCGATTGCGTCTAGTGCTCGAGGCGGCTCGGGGGGATTGGTTTTCGCGCGCTTTGGTTTGGTTAAGCAATCATCCCTCACTTTTCGTGGCCACCGTCCTTGTCGGGAACAACTTGGCCAACTATATGGTCTCCGCGGGTGTTATTGGTTTGACTTCCATCATGGTAGAAAGCGTCTCCGGCTTTTGGGGGGTGGTGGGGTCGATCCTAATGACGCCGATGCTTTTCGTATATGGAGAGCTCTTGCCGAAGACGCTCTTTCTTCAAGCCCCCAACCGGCTGCTCCGCGGGGTGTCGCCGATTTTCCTGACATGCCTCGTGCTATTTTCTCCGATCACGACGGTGCTCTGGGCAATCAATCGGTTGACCGGCTGGTTGGTGGGAATACCCACGGAGACGTTGCGTCCGACCATTGCCCGGCGGGAATTACAGCGGATCATGGAAGAGGGGCGGGTTTCCGGGGTACTTCAGCCCGTTCAGCAGCTCCTGGCCCAGAAGGTCTTCGACGTGGCGGGGCGCCCTGTTCGGCATGTCATGAAGCCTTTGGATTGGCTTCCTTGGGTAGGGGCGGCGACGACGGCAAATGGAGCCCTGGAGGTGGCGGACCTTCAGCGCGCCCCGCTGGTTTTGCTGGGCGAACTCCCCACAAAGGTAGTCGGTTATCTCACCCTTGCAGAGCTGCGAATGGCCGGGGGCGAGGAGCGGTTATCGCCGAGAAAACCTCTGCTAATACCGCAGTCCATGACGCACTTGGAAGCCTTGGTTGAGTTGTTAAGGGAGGGCGAGATTCTCGCAATTGTGGTAGATCCAGTGGGGAAGCCGCTTGGGCTCGTGACTCGGGACCAATTGTTGGCGGAGATTTTATACGAATACTGATGGTATTCTCGCGGCACATCTCGAGGTGAAGGCGAATTTCGGGGATTGGAAATCCCGCAAGCTGACGAAACCTTGTTACCGCTCAAGATTTTTTTTCGTGGGGCTCGGTTGCCCCAAAATCATGCAAAAGTGGCTTCGGGGTGAAACTTCAAGAATTGCACGTAATTTGCAATAGGTAAGTACTCTTATCTTACTAAGCAACATATATTAGGGTATATTTAGGAAATGACACTCATGACATTTCTGTATCGATCGCGTGAGTTGCTGCATGTGATCTCATCGGTTTTGATCGATTTTTTATTATCGAAGCCTCCTTCCCATAAGAGCTCATCAGTTGTCTCTCACACTAATCCGATCGATTAAATGTTTCTGCGAACTGTAAATAAGTTTTCCTAATACAAGCCTATGCGAAGAGTTTTTGTCTCTGTGGCATCTCTTCTTTAGCCCCAAGTCACGTCTGGTCAGAAAACGTTTTGCGGCCGGTGGTGGCCGCCGGTTGCGAACGCACAACTCTCTGATTAGAATGTGAACTGTCGACAAAGTTCGTAACCCCACCTTTGTCTCGCCTCAAAGTGTGGGGCCCCGCCAGGACTAAGACTGATTTCCACGTGCTTGATAAGTCTCCACCCTCAGATTTGCTCTGTTTGGCGAGTGAAACGGGAAAACGGCGCCCGCGGAACCGGTAAATACCACATACATTATCAGTGCTGTAGGTGTAGTAGCATTTTTCCCGCTGGGAATTCCGAGGTTTTGGCATCCCTAATTACCTTAACTCAGGTGGATGTTAGGGAGTAACCGCCCTTAAATAGCTACCCGTTGCAAAGATAGCTACGCATTGCAAGTAGCTGTTAAATTACAAGAAGCCGTTAGATGAAGAGTTGTGATTTTTGAGATCCGCGAGAGATCATCGATCTCCTGCGGCGATAGGGGCACGACAGGCCGCGAAGGCAACTTCCGTAGTCTGGCTACAGTCATCCGCGTTTATGGGCCTAAGAGTTTGATGGTTTGGCGGATCAAGGAGTGCTCTTTGTAATCCAGGCGGATTCCCAGCGCTGCCTGCTTTTTTCTATATGGAGCGATTACAAGAGCTCGTTCTGTCAATTAGTTTGGTCGATTTGCGGGTAGTTTGGTCGATTTGCGGGGTTCTAGGCGAGCAATTCGATTTGAGCCCGTTGCCCGGGGAGAGTTTCGAATGAGCTTCGCGTAGCCAAATAATCCATCAACTTGCGAAATGAGCCGACTCCAAGCGCGCAAGTCCGAAATGTGCCGGCAACACTAAGTGTACATCTGCAAAATACACCGACTGTAAGCGTACAAAGATTCGGGAAGGGGGCCCACCAAATCTCTGGGGGTGACTCGGCCGATAGGAATTGGGTGGTTTCGGTGCCTGCAAGCTGAGAGGAGGTCAGGTTCGCGGTTTGAGACGGATCCGCACAGGCCAGGGGAACATGCGATTGACCTCAATGTTACTGCCCCGAAGTACCGCAACCCCCGTGGTGATCACTACGGTAAGCGTTGGAGGTATGTCCCGTGAGCACAGCAGCGGATCTTAAGGCCCTCACCGTCAAGCAGTTAGCGCAGATGGCTAAATGCCGGGGCATTCCCGGCTGGCATTCAATGCGGAAAGAAGAGTTGATCAAGGCTCTACTGAAGGTTCTTCGGGCGGAAAGCAAGCGTCTTAAGGTTCAATCCAGCAATCGCTTAACCCGAAACAGCGTCGGGCTTTCTCCTCCGACTACCAAACCCTCAATGGTAAAAAGGAATGGTTCGCAAAACGGCAAAAAAGCCGGATTGAGTACAAAACAGCGGAGGGTGGATGAATCTGGCGGTACCCCCTGGCCGGTGGCGGCGGGGGCTCAACCGGTCGCTGACCCAAAGAACCTTGCCTCCAATCACGATAACGGTCGGCCGGTGGTTGACCGCATTGTTTTGATGGTCCGCGACCCTTATTGGCTGCATGCGTTTTGGGAACTTAATCGGCAGACCATCGAGCGTGCTCGGGTGGCTTTGGGTCAGCATTGGCATTTGGCACGGCCTATTCTGCGGCTCATTGAAATTGATCCGGAGGCTACCGGCTCAGCCGACCGCCGGGTGGTTCGCGATATCGAAATCCATGGGGCGGTTAGCAATTGGTACATCGACGTTACGGACCCGCCGCGGACTCTTCAGGTGGATATCGGGTACCTAGGCCCCGGAAATAAATTTTTGTGCTTGGCCCGCAGCAATGTGGTGACAACCCGACCGGGTACCGCAAGCCATTGGTGGCCTGCGATGCCCGGCTCGTCCGGGCCTGCACACCATTTGGCCGAGTGGGACCGGGTCTTCGCCTTGAGTACCGGCGAGGAGGTTGGGCCGGACCAGAATGCCCTCCGCGAGTTCTTGGAAGACCATTTGGATCAGCCTCTTGGCGGTGGCCTGTGGGGGCGATTCGGCGCGGGCGCCCAGGGTGACGATGCTCAGGGCGATTTGCCCCTGGAAATCGACGCGGAGCTCGTGGTTTATGGATTCACAGTGCCGGGGGCTCGCGTTACGGTGAGGGGCGAGCCGGTGGAAGTTCGCCCTGACGGCACTTTTACGGTGCGGTACGGCTTTCCCGATCGCCGCCAGGTACTGCCGGTGGTAGCTAGCAGTCGCGACGGCAGCCAACAACGGACCATCTTGTTGGCGGTTGAGCGCAACACCAAGGTGATGGAACCGGTCCTTCGCGAAGCCGAAGTCACGTGATAGGTGTTGCCCCGGCTCATCTGGCTACACAGGTGATCAATTTCGTGTGCGGATTATTCTATAGATCAGTGCTTACCGGTCGTTGATTTGTTGCTTTTGTTTGATTTAGGATCTCGCCCGGAGCTGCGTGCCAACGGTTATTCCCGCCTCCAACGCTCCTTGAGAATACTCTTTCTCCCGCAGCCCCGCGAATTGCCTGATTTATCCGATAGTTCCCACCAATCGCCTAATCGACGTATTGATCCCGGGGTACCACGGCCGGCAAGCTCGGGCCTAAGCGGTTCCCTCGCGCATCGTAGCTGGCCTGATAGCTTCCGTGGTACTCCACCCGGAAAAGCGGAGCGTTGCGGGCTTCGTTTTTCCGAGGGTTAGGCTGGGATACATCCATCAGGGTGTCCGAAGCGATTCGCTGGGGATTACCGACCTCGGGGGCTGAGGCGTTTGCCGTCGGTAGACTCGGCTTATCGGGGAGGGATTGCTCAAACTGTTGCGCCTGAGGGTCCCTCCAGTCTGCATTGACTTGGACAGCTTCGATCGAGCCCGGCGGAGCGGGTGTCTCGTCTTCAGCCGTTTGTTCGCTCAAAGCGCGAAGGGGAGCTGCCGTCTCGTCGGATGCTAGCGCACTTATCGGCGGAGCGATCGGATCGACGGGGACCTCGGTTTCGACGGGCTCGGGAATCAAGCTCAAAATGACGCTTTCCGACCGCTCCGGCACCAATTGCTCTTCGGGCAAATCGGGGCATGAATGAAGCTCTCGTTCCTCTTCGAAAAGTTGATTTTCACCATCGGGCTCCGATTCTTCGACGGTTGATCGATCGGCGTCAAACTCCTGAAGCCGCGTGACCCGCGGTGAAGGCTTTGTCGGAGAATGACGGGTTTTTTCGCGCCGAATTGGTCGGATGAGCCGCCGCTTGTGGTTACCGTGTACCTCCGCGGGCAAGGGACTTTCAGGCAGTTCAATAAGTGGCACCTCGTACCGCCGGAATTGCCGAACAATATGCGAGTGACAGGTGAATAGGAGGATTTGCTGTCCACTTTCGGCGAAGCGGACCAGAAGCTCCGCGCCCGCGGCAGTCCGGGATGCGTCGAAATTGACGAGCACATCGTCCAGAACCAGGGGAAGTTCTACACCCCGTTTACGGAAAAGGGAAACCAGCGCAAGACGCAAAGTGATGAACAATTGGTCCCGCAGGCCCTGAGAAAGCATCTCGATGGGCCAAACATCGCTGGCTGCATCCTCCAGCAGGAGCGTCTCCCCCTCCATGGGGGCGAAAACCCGACGGTAACGGCCGGCCGTCAGTTCGCCCAGCAATTCGGAGGCTGTTTGTAAGCATTCCGGCTGAAAGTGCGATTCGCAACGATTTCGGGCCTGAAGTAAGGCCTCTAGCGCCAGGTCAAGCGCGTACCACCGATCCGCCGCCTTGCGGAGAAGATACTCTGCTACACGAAGTCGCGCGCTGCGAGCTGAACTTTTCTCTTCTGCCAACAGATTCTCCCACTGCTGGTCCAACCGGCCCTTTTCCCGCAGGAGATTTTCCCGCTGCTGCCGATAAGCTTGGAGCTCGCTGGCCAAAACTTCGTGACGGGTTCGCAAGGATTCCACGCCACCGGTCGAAAGAAGTTCGCCCAACTCCTCCAGGCTCATCTCCTCCCGTAGGAGATTTCGCAGTTGTCCGAGCCGCTGCTGACGGCTGTGGAGGAGATTGGCTCGTTCGACGGACCGGCCCACCAACTCGCGCAGCTCTTGGGGGGATGCCACGTTATACTGCCTCAGGAGCCGTTGCAGGCTGCGGTGTGCCTGGCGCCATGTGCTTTTCGCTTTTTTAAGCCGCCGAAGAGTCAAGCGGCGTTCGGTGCGAAGCTCTGCCCGACGTTCACGCCGGTCCTCCAACAGTTGAAGATGCTCTTTGAGGGCTTGAATCCTTTCGGTTATGGAGCCGGTATCAACGAGATTTAGTCCCAGGAGTTCGGCTAGATGGTTCAGCCGACCGGTGGCCGCTTCTAGGGCACCGCGATGATATTCATACTGATCGGTTGCGGCTCTCTCCCGATGCTGAAGCTCCTGGAGGATCGATAGCTCGCGATAAACTTCCAGGAATTGCTCAGGTTGCAAAGCCTCGGGTAAGCCGGCCTGGCCGATCACCTTTTGCCAGAGAGCTTTGATCCGATTGAACTTTGCTTGTGCCGCCTGGGCCTGCTCGGCCAATCGCTCGGCTTCGGCGGCAGCGGCATCCTTTTCCGCTTCCAAAGGCACTAAGGCTTCTAGCCGCTCAAGCTCCTTTTCCGCCTGAGCCAGGGCTTGAGCGGTGGGGACGGCGTGCTGCGACAATTGCTGATCCATCGTGGCGATTTGCCGCTCAAGATCTGCAATTTGCTGCTGCACTTGAGCGAGTTGGTGTTGACAATTCACCAGCCGGCGGGCGGCCGAAAGCTCGAAAAGATATTTGACAATAACAGCTGATGCTAAGCCGATTCCCCCCGCAGCCAACAGCGGCCAGCTCCACAGACCGATCGTCCCCTGCGGCAAGAATACCGCCGCAATGACGCAAACGACCCCGGCAATAAAAATCCCTCCCAAGCCCAGCAGGATATGCATCGGTAAGCTTTGGGCTTCAAGCCAGCGGTGGCAATCTTCTTGAAGGGAACATTCGAGTTCCTGAAGTCGTTCGAGTCGCTGGCCGAGTTGAACCCGTTTTCTAAGTTGGGCCACTTCCTCGCCGAGTTGCCGAATCCGATCCGGTAGGCTCTTTGGATCCTCCGCCCCCAGAGCCTCGGCCATTTTTTGGTGAGTCACCTGGATCGTTTGCTCCTGGGCAGCCCAGCGCTCTTCGATCGTAGTCAGGCGTTTCGCCGCCAAAATTACCCGCCGCGCTCGGCGAGCACAACGCGCTAGGATTGCCGGCGATAGCCCAAGCAGCCGTTCCACGGCTCCCGCGTGAGGCCCGAGCAGGCGTTCGGCAGCTTGCCGTAGGGCGTGAGCGGAGCGATCCATCTCGCGTCTTGCCTCTGCCGTGCGCCGCTCCATTTCCAGAATTCCCCCGGATTCATCCAAAAAGGCTTCTACCCGGGGTAGAATCTGCCAATAATTCGCCGGTAGCGGGAGCGTGCGATATTCGTCTTCCAGTTGGCGAAGTCTTTCCTCGGTTTGCCGTTGGGATTGATGCGCTGGCTCGGTACGGTTGACGAGTTCATCAAGCTTCTCCAATAACCCGGGTTCCAATTCCGGCACCGGACCGAAGCCTTCAAGTGCGCGATCAATCTCCTGAAGCTCGTGCCAAAGCGGGGCAGCCGAAAGGGCCATCTCCAGTCGGCGGAGTTGGCTTTCCGCATCGTCGATTTGCCGGCCCCATGTTTCCAGCTCCGCATCGCAGCGGCGCCGGCTAGCCGCCAATTTCTCAGCTTCTTTCTGGGCGAAGATCGGTTTGCGAGCTTGTCCGCGGAGCTCACGCCACTGATGGAAAAGCTCGAGAAGCTCGCCCCGATCGGAACCGGGTTCCCACAGCTCAGCTTGGGGCCGGCGGAGGTTTTCCATCCACTGCCGAATAGGAACCCTTCCCAATCCGGCACTTGTATCCAGCAGAAGGGAAGCGGCTTCTTGATCTTCCAGCAAAGCGAGGCGCTGGAGCTCGCTTAAATCGATGCTGAAAACGGTGCCGAAAAGCTCTGCGCTAACAGGGCCGCGGAGGAGTTCCAGGATCTCGAGATTTAAGGGCCGCCCTGAGGGGTCGAGAAGTTCCAGTCGGTCGTCTTTCACCTGATGGGTCGGCCACCATCTCCGCAGGACCATCCGCCCGCCTGGCCCGAGAAAGTGTAAACTCCCTCCCTGATAAAGCCGCTGAGCGACTCCCCGCGGCGAATCGCCGCGAAGGTCCAAGTATCGCCGGCTATCGCCATCCAAACCAAAGAGAACACTGCGGATAAAAGCGACGATCGTGGTTTTGCCCGCTTCATTCGGCCCAAAAATGACATTGAGTTTCGGGCCGAACCTGCCTATCCGGGTGTCTTCCCAAATACCGAAGCGGTCAATTTCAATCCCCACGAGTTTCACGGTGATCGGTCCTCCAAACCCACGATCGACAGCCCCTCAACGATCGCTTCCGCGAGCCTTTCGGCCCCGAGACAGGTCGCTCCATTCGCGCGGAGCCATCGGCCCAGCTCGCCGGCAGATGCCAGCTCCTCCAAGAACTGGGAATCATGGAGCCGCTCTTCGTACAGGGAGTAAAGCGCGTCGAGGTAAATACTGGCGAAGGATTCCGCCTCCATTTGTCCCCGCGGATCCTCAAGCTGCCATTGGGCATCCAAACTCCAGATGGGAACCTTCGCCGGCCGCCCCATTCGATTTATTTCTTCGAGAAATTGCTGGCGAATCGCTTTGGCCCGGGCCAATAGCTTTAGGGAGGGGCTGGCAACCAATTCCCAGTTGATCAGGATCAAATCGGGCGAGCCATCGGCCCCTATCCCGCTTAGGCACTGATGGGCTGAGATGAGTAGGGGTTCTCGTTCCCCGGATTCGGGCACAAGCAACTTTTGTCGGTAAAATTGGACGCTGGCGGTGGCTATGAACTGGAGCCGGGGCCGATGACCGAGCATCAGTTCCACGCGGGTGCAGCCGTGGGGCCCTGCTGCGTCCGGAAAGCGTGCTTGGGGGCTCCCCGGCGCATGAGCAACCTGCTTCTTCAAAAGAAGGGTTCGTCGGCCCTTTGCTTGTGCCAATGCCCAGTAGTCGCCGCGGTGGTGAGCTGCGAACTTCCGAAGCTCCGCTTTTTCGGCAGCAGCTACTACGCGGATGCGGAATGCCGGCTCGTCTTGATCCGCCGAGCCGTCTGCGGCGTCAGCGTGCGAATCTGTCGAATCCAGGAGGCTAATCTCGCAGGTAAAGCCGTTCGTTTTTAGTGCGGTTTTTCCCTGGGAAAGCCAATGCACTTCCGGCGGAAGCGATGCCCATCGTGGCCACCGGCGGAATTGCTTGGCGCTACCCACCCAGTAAACGGGAATCCGGGCCGCAGCCAAGACCTCAAACTGTCGTTGGAGGAAACGGATCAGAGCAGGTTCCGCTCGCCGCAGGTCCAACAATTGACCCGTCAAGAGAACAAAATCGACCCCCAATTCGATTGCCTTTTGGAATGTTTTGTCTGCTGTCCTTCGGGGGGCCTGACCGACGATTTGCTCCAACTCCTCAGGCAGCGGCCCAAACCCTTGAAGAGGCGTATCGAGCATCAAATCGTGGGCATGTAAGAAACGACAGCTAGGGCTGCTCATGGGTTTCGAATTGCCTACTACGGATTTCGGAAAAGGCACGAAAAGAAGTTTCCAGATAGGTGAAAGTATCCCAGAGTCGATTGCTCAGAGAGCTCGCCGGCTCCCGTGGGAAATAGCGGAGGCCGGAAACCCGTGCAAACGATACTCCGTCGGGGCTTTGCAGTAACGCAGGACCAAAGTAACCGTCCCCTCGGACGAATTTCCCGATGTTCACTTTGCCCTGCGGTCGGAGCTTGCGCAGTGCCGGCGCGTCATAGCTTACCAAGTTGCCCAAAGTATCGGAATGTCGGTTTTCCGCCGCGCGGGTCTCTTGCTAGAATCCGCTCCTTGCCTATTCACCGCAGAGGCCTTATTTATTGCTGTTGTCCGAAATTCTACATCCTCAAATGGGATACCGGATATTCGACACTTGGCCACGTCAAGTTGAGACGGTCCCGGATTGCGGGCGGATCACGTACTCCATCGCGGCAAAATCACTTGAACGGGTGGTCGCCCATCGAGGTCTGATCGCTCTTCCTCGCGGCTATCTTGGCCCCGTCGCCGATGGGCTCAAGCAAAAACGATTTTTGCCCCAAGCGACAAAGGTTTTTTCAGCCCGCAATCCCTTCACTAGAAGAAACCTGATTTTAAAAGGAACCGTGATTTTAATTTCGGTGGATTATTGCAACGATCTGAGAATTTCGATCCATACCGCCCAAAATTTCGGGCAAATACTCCCTCCCGTGTCCCAGTCCCAAATGGTTGCGGCAGCAAGAGGTATGAACCAGCAAACGGTATAAATCAGCAAGACGCGTGA
>OGCI01001995.1_pt1 | contig 14915 bp, 8 predicted proteins | sample 1570021 | NCBI WGS metagenome assembly OGCI01 (sample SAMN06264664, study PRJEB24512) | hot springs metagenome | isolation source: Hot spring water | place: South Africa: Tshipise | collected 2015-06-21 | reverse complement strand
GAAAGATGTCTGAGAGAATTCTAATGATCAGAAGATTCACCAATTTTAGTTTGTTTTTCTTCTAATTCAATGAATATTTTCAATACAATTCCATTGTTTTTGAAAGTAAGTAAACCATTTTTATTAATCTTACCTTTTATTGTTATGCTTGATAGTTTTGTTGTTGATGGTGGAGATTGAATTATAGTTATTTCAGGAGCATAATTTATGAAATTGACATAAAATACCTTTTCAACAATATCAGTTCCATTGTCAGCAATTATCAATACTGTATTGAGCCCGTCAGATAATGTTAAGGTTTGGCTGATATTACTATTCGCTGTATAATTGTTAATTTGATTAACAATTTGATTACCATGCTTAATAGTAATATTGCAGTTTGTATCTGCAGTTAATGTCACAGTATAATTGATTTTTGTTGTAGTATCATAATTATCATTAAAAACATTTATTTTTATAGGATTATATAATGTATCAATAACCCAATCAGCATCCCAGTTCCCAAGAACATCTTGCTTTGTGTAAACTTCAGCTAAAACATCTGTCAACTGTGGTCTGTATTGATTTATAACTGCGCCTGGACCATAATTTTTATACTCATAGAATCTTTCATTTTCAGGATAGAAAACAATTCCACTTGAACTCATTGAAGTCCAGCCTTCAGTTTTGATATGTTCACCTAAATAGCATTCTCTAAATACTACATTCACCCATCTATCTAGAGCTCCACTTGGATGCCATGGTCTTCCTAAGTATACAGAATTTGCAACACTTACATTAGATAATAATTTACAATTTATAAATAGGTAGCCATAATTGTCGGTATTACGTGTACTTGCAGCTGTGACATATCCTTTTGGCGTAATACCAGGTCTATCTACTGAAAAGATGGTACAGTTTTCAAACACAGCCTGTGCTGCTCCGAAAATGAAATCAACATCACCTTCTATATAACAATCTTTAAAATATTGTCTTCCTTGATCAGCATAAAGTGTATCTTGATTGCCTATAAATCGGCAATTTTTAAATATTAACATATCAGCTTGTGATTTAACAGCAACAGCTTGCTTATTAGCATAAGTTGTGTTTATTTCATCAAATGAATTTTCAAAGGTTATATTCTCAGCTGTAAAGTTAGCAGCTGTTATTGTGACACTTGCACTGCCTGACGTCCCCCAAGTGCCTGTACCATCTGGTTTTGGAGTATCAGCAGCATCATCATATGTTAGTATGGTTGTGTATGGGTCTTCACCAATAAAACTAACATTTGGTTTATTCATTGTAATTTTTTCTTTATAAGTTCCCTTTTTTATCAATATAATTGTACGCTTTGTATTATTACTTGGAATTGAATTTATTGCAGCTTGAACAGTTTTATAAACCTTTGCTCCATTTAATACATCTCCATCATTGCCTTGGTAATTTTTGTCAACTACTATATCATATTGAGCAAGATAAATAACATCCAATACATATTCACTTACATTTCCATATAAATCGGTAAGACTAAATTTAACAATATTTCTTCCCTTTTCAAAATTTATTGGTATAGCTTTGAATGAATTTGCATTAATTTGAACATTGCTATAAATTAACATATCATTCTGAGTAACGCTAAGTGAACAATCCTCATCAGACATCAATTCAACAACATATGCACTATCTAATACAGTATTGCCTGGTTTTTTTGTAAGATTAATTTGGGGAGCTTTTCTTTCATAGTTCACAACAAAAGCCCTTTGTATTTGAGTATTGCCAACTGCAGTATTTGCAATTATTGTTATATTATTGATTCCTTCTGCTAATGGTATTGTCAATTCAAATTCACCTTGAGAAATTGATTTTGTATCATTATAACTATTTGTGCTATTTGTAATGTTTACTGAACAATCCATAGTTGCATTTCCTGAGATAACTACTTTATTATCGTTTGTATAAATTATTTCAGGTTGATAAATCTCCATAAAATTATTCTGTGTTACCAGGCTTATATTTGAAAATTTAGCAATATTATAGTTGTTGATTTGATTTGATACTTTTGCAGCATCGGCTGCAAATCCAATGTAATATTCATCTCCAATATCAATCTGGGTTGAACCAATTTTGGTCCAGTTTTCACCATCCAAAGAATATGAAGCCTCTATAACAGTTCCTGTTTTCTTAAGTTTAACCCAATTGACATCAACATTTACAACCACATTTGGCATTGTAGCTGTTACATCTGATGTATCAGGTAATGTAGCACCTTTGGTAGTTCTTGAAATAAACCTCACAGCTGTTGGAACAGTGAATTTATCTGCTTTAACATATGATTTTGCAATAAATGCAGTTGGTGAATCATTATCTAATGTCGACCTTATCATAAGTCCTGATAAAGCATTATGATCAACCTTTTCAATAAACTCAATTTTAGCGGTAATCTCAGAATCGCCATTTACCTTTCTATAAACAAATCCAAAAGAGTCTGCTGTTGAACCTAATTTGCCTGATGCTTTAACTGTCAATATACCATCCTGTGTTAACGATGATGTAGTTCTAATTGGAGGATTTCCTATATCTGTTACCTTCCATGGTGCTTTGATATTCTTGCCATTGGCAAAAATTCTTACTGCTGTTGCTTGTGTAGATAATCCGTTTGAATCATACGCAACAGCTGTCAAATAATGTGTGCCTTCAGCAACATCACCTATTGTCCAAGAATATGGATATGAATAATCTTCACCTAATTTTACACCATTATCGTAAAATTCAACCTTTTGTATCTTAGCTCCTCCAAACGCATAAGCTGTAGCTTCAATTTTTAATGCAGATTTTTCATCAATTAATGCATTATATTCTGGATTTATTATTTTAACTTCAGGATTTGTTGGTGAATTATTGAAATTAATAATACTATTTAGATATTCTTCAAGGTTTGTATATCCATCATTATCTAAGTCGCCATTTCGATCTGACGCATCTTGAGGATTTAAATTATTAGCAATTTCATAGCTATCTGGCATACCATCATGGTCAGAATCGATTGGAGCTTGTGTTTGCTCTAATATTGGATAACCACCAACCTCCAATTCGGTATTTACAAACCTGCCCAATCCATTTTTCACTTCATTTATTATTCTTGCATCAACCGCATCTCTTTTCGGATAGGTAGCACCAACCTTTGCTAACACTTGATTATATGCTGTTTGTGCATCTGTTATTGAAATAGTCCCTTGTATATCAACTTCTGAGTTAAGTTTGTTATAATTACCACTACTGTCTGGGAAAACACCCAAATCGTTATTGTTTGTAACACTTTCATTCCCTTCCAATACATTACCATTAATATACCAATATGTTTTATAATTTGATGTTGGAGTTGGATTCGCTATCCTTCCTTTTACATCATCTTGTGTTCCTGGACCTGGTTTATAATAGTTGTTTATAAGATTTACATAACAATTTTCTCCACCGTATGTGTTGTTAAAGCCCCAGTTATATATGACATTATTGATAAACTCAACTCTTGCTTCAGGTATTGTCCCACTACCTACATTTACACGTGGAAGCCTGCTTGTATGATTTGCGAACAAGTTGTGATGCCATGTTGCATTGTAACCGCCCCAAATACCACCATAACCGTGTCTTCCTTTAAAGTGCCCAGACATGGTTAAACTTTCTGCTGCTATTGTCCATTGCACTGTTAAATTGCTAACTGCATAAATTGATAAGGTTTCATCAACCGACCAGCTTGTTGAACAATGGTCAACAATGATGTTGCTACTGCTGCTATTTGTCCCTGTAAGTGCGTCAGGCTCTGCTGATATATTTGCACTTCCAGGTCTAAATCTTATATAACGAATTATTATATTGCTACCAGAAATTTTTGCACCATAATCTGCTATACAAATACCATCTCCTGGCGCAGTTTGGCCTGCAATTGTTATATTTGAGCCAGTAATATCTAATGTTGACTTTAAATGTATAGTTCCTGATACCCTAAATACAATAGTTACATTGCTTTGTTTAACACCATCTCTCAAAGAACCTGGGCCACTATCGTTTAAGTTTGTTACTTCGTATACACTTCCGCCACGGCCACCTGTTGTGTACATCCCAGCCCCTTCTGCTCCTGGAAAAGCTGGAATATTTCCACCTGCATATGCATTATTTAGTTTATTTATTGGAAACAAAGATATAATAAAAGTAATGATTATTAACAAAGATAACATTTTCTTCTTCAAATTAGATACCCCCTTGTTATTTTTATCAAGGCAAGGCAATCACCTTGCCTTGAATTTTTTTACAAAATATTAAGGTAAACTGATTACATTTGATACAGGTATCATTAAATCAAATGAATTCCATATAAATGCTTTAACTTTATAGCCTTGAATATCTTGTGGAAGTAATAATCCTGCAAACAACTCGTAGCAATCCTGTGCGGGAACAACATCATTTGAAACTGTATATGCCACCATTTGATTTTGTGAATTATAAAGCACTATAACTAATGCTATATCTTTATCTTTTAAAAGAGTATTGTTTATTTTTGCATAAGCTGCAATTGGATTATTAGCTGTCAAAGACGATTTTGAATTTTCACTATCATCAACAAACACAAGGTCTTTTAAGAAATATTCAAATACTGTATTAAAGGTATATTTTGTCTCATTTCCAGCTTTGTCTAATAGTATTAATTCAATTATATTTGAGCCTTCATCAAATTTAATATTATATGTCATTTCACTATTGCTTGATTGATATACACTCGAATATACATCTGTACCATTTAGTTTAATTGAGACAAATACATCTTCATCAGGAGTAAATTTTAGATTAAAATCTGGTGATAAATTTTCAAAACTTGGTGGTGATGTCTTAAAAGATGCTTGAGGCTTTATATTATCATAAATTACATTTATAATACTTTTGCTTATATAACCATCTTCACCAACACCAGTGAATTCAAAAATATTATTTCCCAGACTCAAATTAGCTGTTAATGAAAATGGTTTATCTAAATTATTTGCATTTGTTTGATATACCTCATTGCCATTTTGAGTTATTGTTAATGATGCACCTTTTGTAATTACACCATCAAGTGTATATTTATCATTATTTGTATAGCCACCTGTTTGATTAACTAAATATAATTGTTTCTTTGCAAAAACAAAATAGAATACACAACCACTTGTTTGATTCAACGAGCCAAGTTCGACAATCGAATTTGCTGGATAGCTTTTTCTATATATCAAATAAGTTACTTGAGGATTTGAACCATTATCTTTAATAGTATAACTGGTCAATTCCCATGACTTTATAAAATCTGGTAGTCTATTTGTATCATATAGTCTTGAATCAATAGCCACATAAACATCTGAATTTTCTCTTACTTTAAATGAGGCAATTGTTGGGGTTGTACCGTAAGCTCTTGAATCATTAGCAGGTGATATCCAGTAAGCGCCTTCAAATACAGTAGGCAATGATGTTACAGCATAGCTTCTATCATTAAAAATGTTACTACCTAATTGAAGATTATAATTTAATGACCATTTATCTGCATTTGAAGTGTCATTAACCACTAAATCAGTGAATAAGTGATCAGGAATAATAGGCTGTGTACTTATTTCTTGTGCATTTGGGCTTGTCCCACTATTATTTGATGCACTTACTGTAATGTAATATGTTTTATTCTCAAGCATTTTAAATGTGTATGAATAAGAACTTTTTCCGTCCTCGTAAACTTTCTGCCTTACAGTATAACTATTTGAGCTTGTTCCAAGTAAAACATTATAGTAAACAGCATCTTCCACACTATTCCATTTAACAGTTAACTCTAAAACGCCTTTTTCAACCGATATTGAAGGTGTTTGTGGTATAGGGTACGGTTTTATTACTACTTCTTGAGAGCCATCACTCGAACCAACATTATTCTTTGCAAATAAAACTAAATAATAATCTTTCTTATTTGTAAGGTTTGTAAATCGGCACTCATATGTTTGATTTGGAAGACCATTATCTGGAATAATTTTTGATATGGTATAGTTTCGGCTATCTTCGCCAAGATAAACCTCATAGTAGGTTGCTTTTGATACAGTTTTCCAAGTAATTCCTACCCAACCATCTCCATATATTGCTGATTCCACCGTTGGTGTTGGCGGTGGAGTAGGTTTTTCAGGAATTACACTAACTGGGTTTGATTCGGTTTCACCAAATTCGTTGACTGCCGAGACTTTTATATAATATTGTTTATTATTTTGTAATTGCTCTAAGGTATAATAACAATTCCCACTTTGAAGCATAAGACCATCGTTTACACCAACTAAATCATCTGCTGCAATAGAGTATGAAACATTATCATCGCTTATTTTTATTCTATAAAAATCTGCTTCATTTACTGCATTCCACATTAAAGAAGCTTTCCCATCACCACTCTGAGCTATCAATGTTGGTTTATTAGGTAATGCTTGAATTTCTGATAACGATTGTGCACTGGTATTTTTATCAACAGATTTAATTATTTTTATTGTATCCATCTTTATAGTTGCATATTTTGAAACATCTCTTGAGGCAATACCTATTCCCACATATAGAGTGTTTGGCAATTGTGAATAAGTCTTACTTGTCCAGTTGCTCCAAGTTATATTATTATTTGAGTCTAATAACCCATAGTAAAAGTAATATTTACTTCCTTCTCTTACTATTTTGAATATTATTGGTAATGATGGGGTTACACCTGAAACATTTGAAGAAGAACGTTGATATATTGTTCCATCTGCGTTATAAATTCTATATTGGCATCTAATTTGATTTTTTGTTGGATCTGATTGGGGTTCAATCAAAGCTGAAACATATGCGCTTGAATCGGTTAAATCACTTCTTACAATTAGACCAGCTCTTGGTTTTGCAGATGCAGATGGGTCAAACTCCAGCGAGTAAATTCTTCCATATACTGTAAAATCCCCCTCTACTTTTGTATAAGCATAATGCATCTGATCATTATTAGTATCTTTTGATATATCCGTTCCACTACCTGTGACAGTAAATATCCCTGTTGAGTAATCATATGATGCTGAACCAATTAAGGATGGACTGCCAATATCAGCATCATCCCATCCAATTGGTAAACTTTGAGGATATGCACTTGCAGTATACTCATTTAAAGATATATTTGTAACAAACAACCCAGTAATAAAAATGAATAATGTAATAAAAGCTTTTAATCGCTTACTCAAATGTGATACCTCCTTTTATTGTGTTTCAAAATTAATCAATGTACAAAATAGTATAATTATTACCTTTACATCACTCCTTTATTATGAAATAATAATCTCAAAAGCAAATTAATATTATTTCATTGTTTATTTTTTAATGGTTAGAGGTCTTTCAAACCTCTAACCATTTTTTTACTATTTTGATCTAATTATGTTTTTTCTTCTTTTAATCTTAATAATTTTCTCATAATCTCTTTCACCATTCGATGAACAAGATATGAATTCCACATTGTTGCAGTTATTTAAAACAAAAGCTTCTTCATCTTGATTATCCACCGAAACGTTAATGAACTTAATATTTTCAGCATTATTTACTATAAATCCTTTTCTTGCCATTGGTTCTAAATGGGTCATCATAGCGGGAACATCAGGTTTTACCTGATCAGATAAATGTATGGTAATATTTGTAAATTCTACATCTTGTATAGGCATTTCTGTAAGGCCATAAATAAATCCAGCAGCCGATGTAACCTCCCGAACTGTTACATTGCTAATATAAATTCTTCGAAAGATTGGAGTTGTTTCATCAACAGGGTAAGGTGCTTTATCCCATACCTTTTGGAGTTTCCCATTTTTTCCGCAATGGTAATACATATGCATTACAAATGGTGATATTACCTTTTTCATTATAATATTGTTTACACGAATATCTTCAACAACTCCACCTCTGCCACGTCTTGTTTTGATCCTAATCCCTCTATCAGTGCCTTCAAAAATGCAATTTGAAATTACAACATTACGAACTCCACCACTCATTTCACTGCCTATAACAACTCCACCGTGACCATGAGCCATTATACAGTTAGTTATAGAAATATTTTCACATGGAATTCGTTCTTTGCAATCTTCAGTACCTGACTTTAAAGTTACACAGTCGTCACCCACATCAATATAGCAATTTGATATTTTAACTCCTTTGCATGATTCAGGATTTATTCCATCTGTGTTTGGAGAATCATAAGGATTAGTAATTGTTACATTATGTACAGTTATATTAATACATTCAATCGGGTTTATGGTCCAGCTTGGTGAATTTTTAATTTTAATACCATCAATTGTTATATTTGATGACTTATAAAAACATATAAGTCTTGGCCTTGGATATTGAAGTTTATTTTCCCATTTTAATTTCCACCAAGTCTGTCCTTGACCATCAATAGTTCCATGACCTTTTATGGTAACATTATCAACATTTTCAGCATAAATCTGAGGTGAGTACACATCAGATTCTTCACCTTCCCATCTTGTATAAACAAGTGGGTAGTCAGAAATATCTTGAGAAAATTTAAGAACAGCACCGCTATCCAAATATAATGTAGTATTGCTTATTAGATGAATTGGACCAGTTAAATAAACTCCTGATGGAACATAGATTGTTCCCCCATTATATTTCTTGCACTCTTCAATAGCCATTCTAAATGCAATGGTATCCTTATCTAAGCCATTTCCTTTTGCACCAAAGTCTCTAATGTTAAAAATCATGTGTTGTTATCCTCCTTAAATAGATTAGTTAAATAATTTTTCAATTTCAGCACTTGCTTTAATAAATGCCCCAACTCCTTTAAAGTCATCTACTTTAATTGGCTCGCTTAAATAATACTCGACCGAACCATCTCGGTATGGATTACCGCCTAATCCAGCAACCATACATGTTCCATGAAGCTCATAATATCCATTGTTATCCATTTTAACAAAGTTATTAATTATACCTTTATAAGCCATCTCTAAGTTATCCAAATATTTATGGCTGATATAATCATTATTAATTGCTTTAGCTATCGCATAAGAAAACATACATGAGGCTGATGCTTCATGGTAGTTTTTTTCAATATCAGGTCGATTTACTACTTGATACCATAATCCTGTTTCTTTGTCTTGATATTTTATAAGCGCTTCTATCATTGATTCAAATATGCCAATTATTGATTGTCTTGATTCATGATTTTCGGGCAAATAATCTAATATGTCAACAATTGCCATTGCATACCATCCCATTGCTCTTCCCCAAAAGTTGGGTGAACATCCAGTTATTTTATTTGACCACTTTTGATTTCTACTTTCATCCCATCCATGATAATGCAACCCAGTAATTGGGTCTTTTGTATGCTTTGCACATAAGATAACCTGTTTTGCTACATCATCAAATAAATCGGCTTCTCCAAATTCATGAGCATATTCTGCTAAAAATGGTGATGCCATGTATATACCATCAAGCCACATTTGATGTGGATATATGTTCTTATGCCAAAAACCACCTTCTGTGGTTCTTGGATGAGTTTTCAATTGATTTCTTAATAGTTCGATTGCTTTTTTATATTTTTCTTGTTTAGTTTCTTTGTATAAGAAAAACAGTGATTTGCCATTATTAATATGGTCGATATTATATTCTGTTAAATTATATTTCTTGATATTGCCATCTTCTTCAACAAAGTAATCTATATTTTCTTTAATATAATTAAAATATTTCTTATCATTTGTTTTCTTATAAACATATTCCATACCTTTAAAAACAACTCCATAGTCATATTGCCATTTGTCTGTAAGATAAGGGTATTTTTCTATAATACTATTTGCCATATTAACTGACCAATTTTGATCTGCAAACCTTTTTAATTCTTTCATTTTGTCAAATTCTTCCTTTCTATAAACTATCAAATTTTCTTATGAGCATTGCTTTAAAGTATGTTTACAATTTCAATTTGCATTGTTTAAATTATATAAAATTTTATACTTTTATATAACAAGATTTTTTAAATAAATGTGAATAAATTAATATTTTTGTTATTAAAAAAGATAAATATTATTGGATATTGTTAATATAATAAAGACTTTTTTAATCATCAATTTTATAAGTTACGTACACTTTTTCATTTCATTGTTTTAATTATATTAGGCCCTACTAATACAACCATCTTAGTAAGGCCTAATAACACTAATTAATTAATTAACTCCAAATTTACTTTTTCAAATATCTATCATATGCACTTTGATATATTTTTATAGCTTCATCAATTTTCATTCTCTTTAGTGTTTTCACGAAACTGTCAAAATTGGTCACTTTACCGGTCATCATCTTCAAGAACATTTCATCATAATAGGTATTAACAGTATTCATGATGTCAGCAAGTCGTTTTGATTCTTCTGGTGTAAAGAATAATGTTAGCTGCGGTAATACTTTTTTGTTTTGAACATTGCCCCATACTGCTGAAGCTTCTTTTTGTTGTGGTAATTGGAATGAAATCTGCAATGAATACTCTCTTGATTGAACAAATGGTCCTAAAATAAGTCCATATTTTGCTAAAGCTTCTTTAGCACCTAAACCTTGTGGATTATTCAAAATCTCATTAGTATATACTGGCTTCCCATTTTTCATTGTATATGATTTACCTTCAACACCGAAGTTAAAAGATAAATACCCTTCTTTACTATATGCCCAATCTAAGAACTTACAAGCTGCTTCAATATTTTTGCAAGCAGTAGAAATTGCAGCACCACCACCAGTATATGGGTATTCTTTTTGACCTAACTCTGGTATCTGTCCTTTTTTCAATGTTGGATATGGAACACCTACCAAGTCAAAATCGGTACCTTTTTTAACCATTAAATAGGTTCCCATTTGTCCACCAATTAGCCCAAGGTAAGCACCTATCAAATTATTGAGTACCTTTGGTTCTATAACTTTTCTATCCATTGTTAAAACATCTGGGTCAACAAGTCCTTCCTTCCACCATTTTTGAAGAGTTTGCATAAATAATTTGAAGTTTGGTGAAAGCGGACCATATTTAACAACACCATTTTCTTGATAAAAATCTGTTTTTATCCCCCATGCACCAACTAAGAAATTGCAGTAATCAAATGCTGCTCTTGGGTTTGAAGCACCTCTAAGAATTGAAAATGGTAGTTCATCAGCTTTGCCATTGCCATTTGGATCTTTTGTCTTAAAAGCCTTTAGCATCTTATACCAATCATCAACAGTTTCTGGAATAGGGATATTTAATTTTGTTAACCAATCTTTTCTAACCTGTGGTCCATAATAAGCATCAATTGGCTCTTCTTTTAATATCGGAAAACAATAAAAATCACCGTTTACTGTCATTACAGTTCTTTTTAACTCAGGATTTTTGTCCAAATACTTCTTTAGATTTGGTGCATACTTTGGTATGTAATCATTTAGTGGTATTATTACCTTATCTAATAATGCCTTCTGTGGGCCACCCGAGTATCCGCTCCAACCCCATTGAATAATGTCGGTTAGCTGTCTCGATGCAATCATCAAATTAAATTGGTCGTTTGCAGCCGAACTACTTAATGGAGGATGTTTAAACACAACATTGATACCGGTCTTTTTCATTGCCAATTGATAACAAGGTAATTGTGAATAATCCTTATAATGAATAGCCTGTTCAGCACCCATTGTTGTAAAATAGGTCAATGTAATTTTCTTCTGTGCCGCTTCTGTATAATTTGGTATTAAAAAATTAACCATTAAAGAAAATAAAAATACTATTAAAGTACATAGGCTTAAATATTTTTTAGATTCTTTTGAAAAATATTTCATACAACATGCCCTCCTTAGTGTAATTTCTTCAGTTAACATTTTATGGCTTTGAGCATAAAAAATAAACATGAAAATTTTTATATATGTTTGACTTATTTCATTTTTATTATCTTTACATGGCTTAATAAAATTTAATTTTGGTGATTTTTTTAATATGAATATGAAAATCTTAATATTAACCTTTTGTCCTGACAAAAATCTATCTATTACCAATACATTTGCCAACTTTTATATAATCTAACCAATGCTTCGAAATAGAAATAATCACCCCATATACAATGTTCGTCAACACCATTACCGCCTGGTTTTGAATACACAGCATGAAGTAAAATACCATTCGAATTAGTACTATTCGAAATATAATTATTTGAAAGAGAATAAACAATATTTTTTGCTGCATTTTCATAAAACTCTCTATATGAATCGGTCAGTGGAAGTATACGAACTAACTCCAACAGCCCACATAGTGCAATTGCAGCAGCCGAACTATCTCTTGGTTCATCTCCAGATGTAAATATTAAATCCCAATATGGAATATAGTCTTCTGGTAACCTATTTAAAAAGTAGTTGGCAAGCCTTTTTGCAAGCTCGAGGAAACTTTCATCCTTGCTATAAAGATAAGATAATGTAAATCCATAAATACCCCAAGCCTGTCCTCTTGACCAGCATGAATCATCCGAGTAGCCCTGATGAGTTTTCCCATACAAAGGTTTACCTGTTTCTGTATCAAAATAGAATGTATGATACGTTGAAGCGTCTGAACGAACAATATTTTCAGCTGTTTTTGTAGCATGTGAATAAGCAATTTCAAAAAAGACTCTGTCTTTTTTTTCTTCAGAAGTCCAATAAAGCAATGGTAGATTCATCAAACAATCAATTATAATACGACCTTTTTGTTCATTGTCATCCATTTTACCCCACGCTTGAATTATTTTTGCATTAGGATAATACCTCTTTGATAAATGTTCAGCTGCTTTAATAGCTAATTCTTTTGCAAAATCATTTTTCGTTAATTTGTATGCGCTAACACAAGACAAAGAATACAAAAATCCTAAATCATGAGTATCAATTCTAATCGATTTTTCAAATCTTTCTCTGAAACTATCAATATGAATTTCAGCAATCTTTTTGTATTTTTCATCACCAGTCATTTCATATGCTAACCATAACATACCTGTAAAAAAAGAAGCAGTCCAATCTTTATTTTCAACAGGCTCATATATAAGGTTTTTACTTGCTGGAGATGGAAATTTATGCGTAAATATGCTGAGATTTTGATCAATTTTTTTTATTACATATTCTATCCAATTTTGGACATCACTTTTTGAAATTGATTCACTTTTTAAATACTTTTCTGGATTTTTTATTCCTTCATCAATTACATTAAACATATAAGTTCCTCCTAAAATCCAATAAATTCAGGAACAAGAATTATATTAATTCTTCCTTCAAATTTCATTCCATGATTAATTATTGTTATATAATTACACATCCTTGCTTTTATCTGACAATCCATACAATACCCGGTCTCTGTACATGGTGTTTTGTGGTTATTTCTTTTAGCATTTAAAGGTCCTATTTTTTTAAGTCTTTTCATAGCATCCTCAATTGTATCAACTATTTTATTAACACCAGCAATAATAATTACCTTTTTAGGACCAAATATCATAGCTGAAACTCTATTGCCTGAACAATCAACATTAACAAGTTCACCATTTTTTGTTATTGCATTTGTACTTGTTATTAAATAATCAGCTAAAAGTGATTGTCTAAGTAATTCAATTCTTTGTTCATTTGTTAATGTTTTATCATATCTATCGAACAATTTGTAATATCCATTTCTAAATACATCAATCAAACCCATTTCTTCAATTGTAACAGAACCCCCGAGGGCTATAGATGACCCCTCGGGGATTATTTCTAATACCTTTTCCTTTGCTTGTTGCAAACTTTCAGCATACATTGCATTATATTTTTTCTTATTTAGTATTTCCACATACTATGCAAAACAATTAATAGTATGGCCGCAGCAATATGAGGCTTTTCAAAACTGGTCGAAAGCTTCCAACAAAAAAAGAATACCTCCTCTTAGTCTGACAACCGATGAAGCAGCGAGGTTATCAAATATTATGAATAAAGTAAATACCTATTTCAGTGAAATGTTCAGTAAGCTCATTGCAGGACAGACAAATGATTTTAATGGTCTTGTAAAAACAATTCAAAGAATGGGTATTGAAGAGGCTATTAAGATTCAACAGGCAGCTTACAACAGATATTTAAAGAGATAATAAGTTATATAAAATGGGGTCTTGCAAAAAAGCAGGACCCCAAAACAATTAATAAATTGTTTAATATTTAAGATATTTTTACACAAGGGGGACGCAACATGCTTTATCCACGAGAAACAGAAAGTAGGGAATTAAAAGACCTTTGTGGTATATGGAGATTTAAAATTGACAAGGAAAACAAAGGATATGAACAAAAATGGTATCTACATCCCTTAGAAGATACCATTCCTATGCCAGTTCCATCAAGTTATAATGATATAACACAAGACTCAGAGATTTGCAACCATATTGGTGATGTATGGTATGAAAGAACTTTTTTGGTTCCACTATCTTGGAAAGATAAAAGGATTATCTTAAGAATAGGAGCTGCAGCTCATACAGCAAAAGTTTTTATAAACGGAATTGAGGTTTTAACTCACAAAGGTGGCTTTTTACCTTTTGAAATGGAAATAAATGATTATATTATACCTGAAAACGAAAATAGACTGACCATTCTTGTTAACAATATTTTAGAATGGGATTCATTGCCACCAGGTTTTATAAAAGAATATAATGATGAACTTCATCCACATGGTTACAAGACACAAGAGTATCTATTTGATTTTTTCAATTATTCAGGTATTCATAGACCAGTTATTTTATATACAACACCTAAGAACTATATTTCTGATATTACAGTAGTAACAGATATTGAGAATAATACAGGTAAAGTACATTATAAAATAGAGATAAAAGGACAAATTGATGCTATCAAAGTAAAACTTTTTGACAAAAAAGGAGAAAAGATTGCGGAAAGTGAAGACAAAGAAGGTG